>Ga0187815_10001665_pt1 | contig 10511 bp, 18 predicted proteins | sample NC_S_5_FD_132962 | JGI IMG/M metagenome (GOLD analysis project Ga0187815, IMG submission 132962) | Wetland sediment microbial communities from Neuse River Estuary, North Carolina, USA - ASW-S_5 | ecosystem: Environmental > Aquatic > Freshwater > Wetlands > Sediment | place: USA: North Carolina...
ATTTTCTAGAATAATTATTCCGTGCGACCACCCTAGATCGATTCGAGAGACCACGTCCCCTTATAGGCGAGCCGTCAACTTGTCCCAAGCATCGCCTTTACCCCCCACGATTCCAGGCGACTTGCCCAATTGTCAGGTAGTGGCATATTTGCGGGCTCGCCTGCAACCGGACTGAATCTCACTTGCGGTGGGGTTAGTTCCTGTAAATTCGGTTGGTAGACCACCCACTGGACGCCGTAGTATGGAGCCTCGATCGCGACGCTCGGGTCATCGCTATAAACCAGCGCGACCAGGTGCAGCGGCTTCGATGCGTACGCTGCCCACGCTGCATCCATGCGGAATTTCCGGGCGTAGTGAATTAGCTGCGAAAAAATTCCGGGATCCGGGTCCAGCTTGGCCTCCACGATTGTGGGCTCGCCGGACTCCACAAAGACGGCGTCCACGTACCTGTGAAACACGCGCGAGACTGTAGACGGAAGCTCCGCGACCGGCGCCACGGACGCGCGCCCGATAGTTGGCCCAAGCCGAACATTCATTGATATGTCGGCGTTCGCGTGAAATTGCGCTAACCAGTAGCTCAACAATCGCCATTCCTTCTGTACATATTGCCGACTAGCCATGCCTAACCTCTTGACTTCCTTTGTCGATTCTGTCGTGCTAAGCTAGCTTAGCATCGAAGATACAGCGAAGGAGCAACGCTTATGGCCGGCGTACCTAACGCCTTCTCGATTGGCACGAAAGTCACTGCCGCACAAGCCGCGGCGAACTATACCGCGGGAGCCAGCGCCAAGGGTACCAAGTGGGCGACTAATTATCTCCACTCGAAGCGCGACCCCTTTGAAGCCGCCGCGGCCGCGGCTGCAACCTGGCTCGCGAACATCAACACCGCGGGCACCGCTGGCTTTACGGCCGGCCTTGGCCGCGTCAACCGCCAGCAGATCGCAACATGGGTCTCTCAGCACGGTTCGGCCCAATACTCTTCGGGTATCTCGAACAAAGGCACCCCGCGCTATGCGGCCGCGGCGACCGGATTGATCCCTGCTATCCAGCAGGCAGCGGCGAATCTCCCGCCACGTGGCAGCGACGCGGAGAATGAGAACCGCATGGTCCTGATGCGCCGCGCCATGAAAGCAATGCGCGGCATGTATCGAACCCGCTAACCCTAGCTGACTAGGAGCTAATCATGTTTCACATGGAGTTATTTTCTAGCAGCATCGCCAGCGGAGCGAACACCTTCGCACAGTTGACCTACTTCACGCCTGACAACATCTTGCCGAAGCTGGTCAACGGGATGCAGGTCTCGGCTCAACTGCCATATTTGACCTTCGTCGCCGGTATCGGCGCGCACATGGTTCACGTGCGCCCGCAGTCAAATTCGATGCTGCCGTTCCCGTATCCAACCTTGAGCCCAAACAACCGCGGGACCGCCTTCGAGTCGCCGGTCCGCGTGTGGGACTTCTTCCCCAGCCCGATCCCTTTGAAGCCAACGGAAGAACTCGACATCTTCGCAACTCAAAACGCTGGCGCCGGCGAGACCCAATACGTCTTTGCGCAGTTCAGCGATGCGAAACCGCTTCCGATCGGCGTGCATGTTCTGCCGGTTGGCGTCGCGATGAACCCCGCGACCCCTGGCCGCTTCTTTACTGCGCACGCGACTGCGTCTGTCACTTTGACCGCCGGCGCATGGACCGCCGTGCTTCCAGCGTTCGACCAAGCCTTGTATGCAGGCTATTACGCCCTCGTCGGCGCCCGTGCTTACTCAGCTACTTGTCTCGCCTTCCGCATGTTCCCGGCTTACGGCCCGCTCTGGCGTCCAGGTGGTCTCGGCGTACAGGCTTACGATTCGCTCGATCCGCCCGGCCAGCGTTTTCAGGATGCGATGGTAGGCGACGAACGTTATTGGGGTGCCTGGCTCTATTTCTACCAGAACGTACCACCGCAAGTGGAATTCTTCGCCACTGCCGCTGATTCAGCGGAAGAAATGTGGTTCGACCTTGTTTATTTAGGTCCACAGGTGTTACCGAGCACGCCGTGATTGACGCTCGCAATTGGCTCACCCTGGTTGCTGGCGCCGCCGCGGTGGTGGCGCCGCAACTTGTCACCTTCCTGCCGCCAGGCATAAGAGAAGTCGCGACGCTCGCACTCGCCTTTCTCACTGGCGTTTACCATTTGTATCAGCCGCCACCGCGCGGCGTTTGAGGCTCACAATGGCGATTGACCTCGCTGCCCATATCGAGACCGCCATCGCGCACTTGCGCGCCGGCGCCGTACAAGCCGCCGATGACCTCTTGAGCGACGTACTTGTGAAACATCACGAAGACCTCGTCGCCACCGGCAATGCTCCGCCGCCGCCGCCGCCCGCGGCGGCCGTAATCGTGTACAACATCCTCAATCTGATTTGCGCCAAGCTCGGCTCGCCGGCGCCGATGGAGCAACTTCTCGCTGACCTTGCGAAATTGGTCTGATGGGCAACATTTACGGCGTCGCGAACCCGCTGGCACTTCCGGCCGTCTATAATTCGGTTGGTGGCGCCGATGTCACCCTGACCGCTGGCAGCGAAGTCACCATAATCACCACCGGCGCGATCGCCGGACTCGGCCCTGGCGACTATTATCCTTTTATCTGGCTGCTCGCCGCGGTCCTGATGGGAGGAACCGCTCCAACCGCGCTGCAATTCGCGTTCAAGCTCGGCGCCGGTAGTGACGTTGATACTTTTGTCGTAGCTCCCGCGACGCTGATTGCAAGCGCGACCGTTCTCTACGCCATCCCGCTGGTCGGGGTAAATTCAAGCACCAACTGGATCGGCGCCGGCAGCACCATCAACATTACCGCCAAAGCGAGCACCACCGCCGCGACACTTAAGAATGTCGGCTCACGTGCCATCGTCGCTTTGTTCCGTGGACCGGACGCATACTAATGGCCGAAGACTGGATGAACCCCGAACAGTGGTGGCCGAAGCGCTACGGTTGGCAACATCCCAACATACGCAACGGCTTCGCGAGCTATTACGCACCTGGCGCAGCAACCAACCTGGCGACGCATCTGCTCTATAATTCGTCCGCTGGAGACCGGGTTATTGTGGTGCAAGCCCTGACCAGTCAAGGCACCACAGGCGCCAGCCGCTCGCCAGTTGGATGGCAGCAAGGCACGCTGGGTACACACGCGGGTGTCGAATACAACCGCTGGGCAGGTGAGAGACAAGGAATTGGGCAACACTGGTATGTTGACCAAGCCGGCGCCCTGACCCCGAAATTTGTGACTCCGCCTTCAACCGGCTATACCGCTTTCGCGGCGTACAATTTCCCATGGGTAGTGTTGCCCCCCGGATGGTCTTTCTTTGTCCAGGCGAACACCACCGCGCTGACTGTAGCTGCGTCCTTCTTCTGGGAGGAAGTGCTTATCAACGATCCCTACTTAGGCGTAATCGGTAATCCTGGCTAATGTGCCTAAACCAAATACCACTCACCCGCTCCCGCGCGGCACTCTCTCACTAAATCTCACCGAATGGCTACTGGACCAAGTAGCTAGTGGCGCCGCGACTGTCACCGCACCAGCGGGCAACTATGCTCAAGTTGGTCTGACCAACTTTTCGAGCACCGGCTATTTACTATATGTAGTTGGCTGCGCCGTCTGGACCAATGACCCCGCTGGCGGTGTGACTCTCCGCCTGACTAACGTCACGCCACCGGCCGGCACTATGGTCGCAACTCAAACGCTCAATCCGCTGGTGGGCGCCATCGACGGTAATTTCGGCTATGCGACCGCGCCGTCGATTCCTGGTGGTGTTGGCGTGTGGCGCATGTCAGGTGGCAATACGTCTGACTTCTGGCCCTATGATGCGCCGATTGCAATTCTGCCCACCGGCTGGAGCATTTATACCGCCCCCGACAACATGGCGACCACGGTTTCAGCATCATATAGATGGATCGCACTTCGCGGTTGACCACTGTATCATTTTTCTCACGTTTAAACGCCTTCTAAGCCACGTTTCACGCGAAGGTGACACTATATGGCGGCCGAATTTCCCATCCCACTGACTACTTCACTCGACGTTGCTTCTCTGGTTTTAGAGCTATTTATTATCACCGGCCTCATCCCCGATCCGCTTAGCTGGCTGCTTGGCCTCTTTGGCGGCCGCCCAACCATGCAGGCGACCTATGACGAGGCGACGATCTTTATCGGCCGTACAAGCCCTGTGCTCAAGCTGCTGGGCGTAGGCGCCGCCCTCTGCCTCAATGATGGAATCCCGCTTAGCTCGACGGACGCCGCACCACTCTTCGGCCCGTACTTTGAAGCCGCAGTCATAATCGAGAATGCAATCAGGTGGGGCTCGCAGGATACCAGTGTTCAGACGGTAGACACTGCAACGCTGTCGGCTGCGATGACTGAGGCTGGCAATCCGGGCGTCGCCGGCACGGCGACAATGGATGCGGTTGACCAGGCATGGAGTGACCTCTCAAGCCAGCCGCTCAAAGAGTATGCGTGTGCGTCGCTGCAAGTATGGGTCGGCTACGGCCTGACCGCCGATTTGGTCAGAGCGTTCGGCACCCAATACAACGACCACTTGTATCCTGGCGGCCCGATTAACTTCGGCCCACCGCAACCAACGGGCGGTGGCGGTGGCGGTGGTGGTGGCGGTGGCACTGGCAGTGGAACACTCATCACGGCCGCTCAAGCGCTCGCAATAATCACGACTTACCTGCCCGCAGACGCAAGCTGGCTAGCAGGGCAGAACTATGGTGGGACTAAAACTCTAGGCGAATGGGAAACCTTCTTTCAAGCCGCGCTGACCGCCCGCAACGCTGGCACTCCCTCGAATACCATCACGATCGGTCAGGCTTACGGCACGCTCGTCACTGGCATCGTAACACTCACGGTCACGGTTCAAGGCGGCCCGTTTCCATACGCACACATCAACTTTCTTATCGACGGCAACCTAATCGCCGTAGTACCGGATGGATCGACTAGCGCGACGGAGCCTGTCACCGTCTCAACTCAGTGGAACAGTGGGACCGTCTGGAATGGCGACCATATTCTGATGGCGCAATGGCAGGGTATCCGCGGCGACATTCACGCACAGAACACGACGCTGATAATCGTCGCTGACAGCACGGTCCAGTGGACTGGCGGACAAGGTGGCGGACACCCACCGCCGAATGGCGGCCAAGGCGGCGGCCAAGGCGGCGGCGGCGGCGGTGGCGGCGGCGGCGATGGTGCTGGCTCTCCAACCTCCTGGCCGTGGTTCGTTCCCTGTCAGGAAGCCATTACTTGCGGGTCTCTCACTGAGGAAGGCTTGGCGATGGCGCAGCAGCTCGCCAACGTCGCGCATGCGGCCCTGACCCTGCCCTTAGCCATCGGGACCGCGCTGGGGCAAGATTGCACCACTCCACTGATAACTGAATTGGAGCGCTTACGGGCGTCGCTTAATAACATCGTGGCCGCGTTCCCGCCGCCCGCGAACTTTCAAGCCCTTACGGCCCAAGTTAAGTGCATCTGTGACCAGCTTGTAACCCTAACCAAAGTCGAATGGTCAGCTATTATTGACCTCGATCCTGTTGCGGAAAATCTGGCCGGTATAAGCCGCGCAATCGAGCAGCTCACTGCGAAGATTGAGCCTGTCGACCTCAGCCAGGTAGTCGAACAGCTCAAGCGTCGCAATGACGATTTGCAGGTTCCTGATGACTGGAAAACCGCACTGCTTGACAGCAAGGCATTGCCGCCCGCGCTCGCCGGCCTGCTGCAATCCACGATATGGGACACGGTCGCCGGCGCAACCGGCGCCGCACTAGGTCACGTGCTGGGCTGGGGTGAAGCAGAAGTCGAAGGAGCCGCGGCGAAGATCGGCCGCTTCATCATCTATCCAATCGCCAACCTCATCGCGACGCTTTGGCACGACATAGTGACCAGTTTCGACACCGCCGCGGGGCCTAGCATTGGCGAATTGAGCAACGCAGCGTCAAAGCTCGCAACATTCGTCGGCAACATCATGCAAAACGTTGTCGGCGTAGGCATTGGTGAGTTAATGGGCAAGTACGCCGGCGCCATCGAGGGTATCAACCTCTCGACTACGGAAGGCGTCGAACAGGCGGTTGGCACTCTGCTTGGCTACGCCCTGCTGCTCGGTCAGGGCGCACACGGCCTGGCCGTGCTGGGTGAGTTACCATATTTCACTAAGCATTTAGGTCTAGGTGAAATGGCCGCGCTGGTCGCTGAATTTTCCGGCTTCCGTGAAATCTTGCGCGAATCACACGGCCCGTTTCTCCGCGCCGCACTCGGACGGCCGGCCGGCTATGCGTTCAACCGCAAGTATTCAAACACCCTGCCACCGCCACAAGCGGGGCTCTTATGGTGGGCCCGCGGCCTGCTCTCGACGGCGGATGCGCAAATGGTCGCCAATTCGGCCGGCTATTCCGGCGCCTGGGAAGCGACCATGTTCAACGCTGCCTATCGGCCAGTGAGCCCGCGCGCGCTCGCCACGCTGATGCAAGACCAGCCGTTAGACGTCCAGCGCATGACCGCGATCCTGCAAGACAACGCCTATTCACCAGCGAACGTCCAGTTCATGCTTTCCGAATTTGAGTACGCGAGCACGAAAAACGTGCGCAATGCTTACATCAACGAAGCGATCTCCGCCTACCAACACGGCGTCATGCCGGACGCGGAGCTTAACGATATTCTTGATTCGGTCGGATGGTCACCGGACGCTAAGAAATTCGTGATTGACCGCGCCGCCCTGGCACGCCGCGTCACGCTCGCAGGCAAGGTGGAGGCGCAAATCATACCACTGGTGGCTCAAGGCTTGATTTCGCCGGACGTTGGCACTCAGCAGATGGAAGCGGCCGGCGTCCAGAAATGGTACACCGACCTCGAAGTTACCCTCGCCACCACGAAAGCAACCTTGCACGCGGCGAAGCTCGAAGCCACTGCCGAACACAAGGCGGAGCTAGAACGCCAGCGCAACCTAACCCGGGCGGCCGTCGCGGAATATCATAGCGGCCGCGTCGATACAGTCGGCCTCACGGCCGCACTCGCCGCGCTCGGGCTCGATGCGTCGCTAGTCGCTTCAATCGTGGCTGTAAATGAGGCGATGCGTGCCGGACGGCTGAAACTGGTCTATGGTCAACTACTGGCGCCCGAGGATGCGGCCGTACTGAAAGAACGGATTGCGACGATCGAGCAACAGACCAAAGACCAACTTATTCATCTCGATTCGGCCCGCGCGCAACTAACGGCGTTGAAGGTTCCCCCGCTTGAAACTGATGCGCTGATTGCGCGATGGGCAGCGACGCTGAAGAAGACACCCGGCGCCAGCGTTTTGGTGAACCCGTACACCGGCGCCCTTGAGACAGCAATCGCCTGACTTGCTCCGTGTCGCCTGCGATCCCGGCGCCCCACGTGGTCGATTGCTGCGCAAGCTCGCGCTCGAGCGCCCGATCTTCGCGCTCCAGTAGCGACGTCATGTGCCGCTCGCGCCATCGCGTGCGATAATCTGAGTCGGTCACATTGGCCTCCCTGGCGCCATCATCCGTGCCTGCATGAGCGCTGCCTTGCGCATCTCTTTCGCTGACACCAGGATGCAAGTGACCAGCGGACCATCTGGTCCAGACTGGATATTCCAAACGATCGGCCCGTAGTCTTCGCTGATACGATTGACCTCAGCTTCCACGCTCGCCGGATCGCCGCTCACGATCCGATAGGTTCGGTCATCAGGCATCGAATAAACTCCGCTGGGTGAGACGCTTGATTCGCTTCTCACAGTTGGCTAGTTGCGCTGCGACGCGCACTCTCGTCTGCCGGGTGCAAAGCACGTTGCGCGGGTCGTCGGGTATCAGCGCGAGCACCTTGCGCAACTCGCCGGCCCTCAACTCCCACCGCCCAAGCTCGGAAAGGGTAGTGTCGTCCATGTCGTCCACGTGTGCCCCTCGAAACCAAAGGAGGATTAGAGCAATCAACACCAGGTAGGCGATTGCGTAGTACATGGCTCACTCAGGGCCGATGCGCTTGAATGCGATAAGCCATCGCTCGTAGTACGGCGAATTATTCTCGCCGTGGTCGAACACCGCATGAACGCCTAAATTCCAAGCCTGCACGACCAGCGCGACTGGCTTATCGGCCATGCGTTCGAAGTAAGCCGCCGCCGCGCGGATTTGTGCTGTCGCCCATGTGTCGGCTACGCCGATCGCGAGTAGCCCACCGTGATGGGCTTCCTCTAAAAAGCGCGCCGGGTGCATTTGCAGCAGCCCGAACGCGCGGCCGCCGTCGCCCATCGCTTCGGGATTTTCGTTCGACTCGATAATCGCCAAAGCGCGAACATGCCGCGCCCACTTGCCCGCCACCGAATAGTCGATTGCCATACGTTTTCGCCTTTTCACCGCTTTGTGGATAACATCGCCGCAATCCGCGTCGCGGCCAGAATGCCCGATGCTCTGTGCGCTAGCGGCCGCAAGACCTCGCGATCTCCCGCGCTGGCATTGCTGGCCGCGCTCAGACGGCTCCGCAATCTCCCGGAATATGACTCAGAGTAGTTGCTTGCTAACAAGTAGATACTATGAGGCATGGATTGCGATCCCCCTCCCCCTCCGGGTTCCTGCTGTGCGTCAAAGGCCCAATCCCGCACCACCACCGAATCAGCCCGCGAAGTGCGGCTAGCATCTGTCAGTAGTGGAGCTTTGACGCTGACCCTTGCGGGTCTCCGTTCACGTTCTCGCGAATTGCCTGCCCCGCCTGATAGAGACGCTGGAGCAATTGCTGTTATGCGTATGGTCGGCACCACCATGTTTAACGACCCCTAGGAGTCTCGTCGCCAGTCACGATTGACATCTCGGCTCACGTCTACCTGCTCATCCGACCCGCGCGGCCCGTTCTGGACGCCGCCCACCATAGGGATGCCCATACACGCGGCCGCGAAGGTCACCTCACAACCTCATCCACCTCAAACAACGTCGTCGGCTGGTTGGCTCAGGCTTCTGAGCTAACCCACGTATCGGTCGAAATTCTGGTTGGCGTCGCCACCGCGATTGCGCCGCGCGCCGCGATCGTATCGGTCACCGTCGCCGGATTTGTAAGAAACTGCCGGATGGCGTCTGGCACGCACGGCCCGTGTACGGCCTGCCCCTTACTAGCGCCCTCAGCCGCGACGTCCAGATCGGTCACCGCGAAGTAGAGCCCGCAGAATCGGCACGTTCGCACTTGAGCAAGGATCATCGGTTCACCGTTCACCAAAGGTTAAGCTGGGCGCCGTCGAACATGACCGGCGAACTATCCGGCACACTTGCAACGCCCTCTCTGAATTTGTTAAGCTGCAAACGCGGAGTACATTCCGCGAATCTCGCCTTTCTATTCCCGACAAAATTATGCTTCGGCCGCCGTGTGCGTGCCGTGCGCCACAACGAAAAAGGCAGCGGACGTTGATCCCGCTGCCAAGCTTCATCCCGAATTGTGAGTAAGAGTAGGGTAAGCTCGCATCGCCAGTGCAGCCGGCCACGGCCTTCACCCGGCCAAGTCGGCATGCGGCAGAACGAGCAGATCGGCGGACGTTGGGTGAGCACGCTCTAGATCGAGCGTGCGCGCGCCCCCCTTGAACCGCTAAGGCGCCGCGGGCGTCAAGCCCATCTAGTTGACATAATATCTCTTGCTGCAACGCCTACCACCAACACCGCCGCCGCGAGCACGACAAGCCTCATGCAGCTTTCCGCTGCGCTGTTTGTGTTCGGCCGGCCCGGACGGCCGGTAGAAATTGAAGTGAGCGGTCGATGGATTCGAGCGTTCTTACGATATGGTTCACTCGAAACATCCATCGCAAAAGCGCCACGTTGACCACGAAGAACCCAAGCGCGATTAGCGCAAGGGTTAAGATCCCGCCTGCCATTAGCTCAACCTCGATTTGATATGGATCGTGTCACGGCGTCGCCGGCCGAACCCGCTGGTTGACCAGCTAAGAAACTTGCCTTCCGCAACACCCGTTCGCAGGAAGCCTTCGAGCATCGCTTGTACAGCCGTGCTGGTAACGTCCAGCAGGTAGACCGGCCGCGCCGTCGCTACTGGATGGACCATAAGCCGGACGCCAGGGCGGCCATTCGCGCCGCCGACACCTGCGCCCTCTGCCGGGACAACGTCGGCATGATGCCCGGTCAGTTTCACCGTCCCTGGCGTCCGGACGATTTGCGACCAACGATCTATTCCATCGTCCATCGCTTATTGCCCCTGGCCCTGGCTCGCGAGCGACTGTAGTTGCTCAGGTGTCCAGCATTCCCACGTCACCGCCAGCACGTCGGCCGCCGATAGGTTAGGGTAGGTTGGCCGCGGCTTTGTGGCATCAAGCAGGTAGCCAGCGTTATTGAGTCGCAACACCCTGCGATCTCCGAGGATCGCCAGGTACCCCGGCCTTTGTTGCAAGGTCATCACGCATTCAACGAAGTTCATAAGACCTATATAGCACGCCGAGCCTCAGCCACGTCAAGCCATCGCACGACCACCCAATACGCCGTTGTCACGTGGATACGCTTAAAAAA
>Ga0187815_10001666_pt1 | contig 10507 bp, 9 predicted proteins | sample NC_S_5_FD_132962 | JGI IMG/M metagenome (GOLD analysis project Ga0187815, IMG submission 132962) | Wetland sediment microbial communities from Neuse River Estuary, North Carolina, USA - ASW-S_5 | ecosystem: Environmental > Aquatic > Freshwater > Wetlands > Sediment | place: USA: North Carolina...
AGCGCGAACATCATCGAAGGCCGCCGCAGCGACAAATAGAGCGAAAGCACGACAGATTGCATGGCCAAGCCGATGACCAGCGTGAACGTCGCCGCCATAAAATAATCCGGCAAGTTTAGACTGAGGATCGCGCCACGAAACCCGATTGCAGCGAGCGCAAAGGCACCACCCGAGGCCAAGCCCAATAATGTCGGCTTCATTCCGCCGATCATGCCACCCGGTTTGGTGGACGTGACAATCACGCCGGCCGTCGCCAGCAAAATGGCAGCGGCCATCGACCATGTCACCGTATCGTGGAGAAAAATGAAGCCGAATATCGCAACCTGGATCGGTTCGGTCTTGATATAGGCGATGGTGACAACGAACGACCGCTCGCCCATCGCCGCAAGCATCAAGGCCGTGGCGGCGATCTGGGTCAATGCGCCGGCGACGACCCACGGCCAGAAGTAAAATCCGGGCCGCGGCAACGGCGCGCCAGTGACCGCCAGCAGCACCGCCAGAAAAACCAGCGCGAAAGGAAAACCAAAGAGAAACCGCACCTGGGTCGCGCCGACGGTGCCGAGCCCCGCGGTCAATTCGCGCTGCATCGCATTGCGGATGGTCTGGGCGAAGGCGGCGGCGATGGTAAAAGCGGCCCAGAGCCAGGGCGTCGCGGTCACGCAGACTTCTCCGCAACGACCATGTAATTGACGTCCGTGTCGCTGGAGAGCTGCCAGCGGTCGGCCAAAAGATTGTAGATCACGCCGGTCTCGCCAATGATGTGCAGGTCGCTTTGCTCGATGGCGATCTCCAGTTCGTTGGGCGTGACGAACTTGTCCCATTGATGCGTGCCGCGGGGCAGCCAGCGTAAAATATATTCGGCGCCGACAATCGCCAGCGCGAAACTCTTGATGGTGCGGTTAAGCGTTGCAACAAACAACAGCCCGCCGGATTTCACCAGCGCCGCGGCGGCATCGATAAACAGATTAAGATCGGTGACGTGCTCGACCACCTCCATCGCCAGCACCACGTCGAATGTTTCACCGGCCGCGGCCAAGGCCTCGGCGCTGCTATTGCGATAGTCGATTGTCAGCTGCGATTGATCGGCATGGCGCCGCGCGACGGCGATATTGCTTTCCGATGGATCGACGCCCACCACGGCCGCACCAAGCCGCGCCAAGGGCTCGGCCAGGATGCCGCCGCCGCAGCCAATATCGAGGATGCGGAGCCCGGCGAGGCTGTCGAGGCGGGTTGCATCGCGATGGAAATGGCCGGCCGCGCGATCACGGATATAGGCGAGCCGCACCGGATTGAACTTGTGCAGCGCCGCCATGGGGCCACGCGCATCCCACCACTCGCCTGACAGCCGCGAAAATCGCGCGACTTCGTCATCGTCGACCGTGTCTGCGCGGGGTTGCCGCCGCTCCATTTTCAGCTCCCATTGCGGGGCCGCAGCCCACCATGCCCGCGAACGCCGCGAAAGATACGCGACCTCGGCGAGTGTTGCACTCGCTCCCGACCTGAACGAGGATAGGCTTGGAAAAAGGTCCGCGCATCAGAAAAACCGGGAGGGAAGGATGCAACGTTTGCTTTGCGGCTTCGCTGGTTCTGTCTTGACGCTGCTCTTGGGTACCGCCGCAGCCGATGCCCAGGACACTGTGAAAATCGGTGTCATCATGCCCTATTCCGGGCAGTTCGCCGACACCGCGACGCAAATGGATAACGGCATCAAGCTATATATGAAGCAAAACGGCGACAGCGCCGGAAAGGTCAAGATCGAGCTCATTCGCAAGGATACCGGCGGCATCGCTCCCGATGTCGCCAAGCGGCTGGCGCAAGAAGTCATCGTGCGCGACCACGCCGACCTTCTCGGCGGCTTTGTGCTCACTCCCAACGCGCTCGCCGCCGCCGACGTCTCTGCGGAAGCGAAAAAATTCATGGTGGTGATGAACGCGGCAACCTCGATCATCACCACGAAATCTCCCTACATCGCGCGCACCTCGGTGACGACGCCGCAGCTCAATCACACGCTGGGCGCATGGGCCGCCAAAAACGGAATCAAAAAAATCTACACCATGGTCTCCGATTACGGCCCCGGAATTGACGCCGAAACCTGGTTCCAGAAAGGCTTCAAAGACGGTGGCGGCGAGATTGTCGGCTCGGTGCGTTTCCCGGTCGCTAATCCGGACTTCTCCGCCTTCGTCCAGCGCGCCAAGGATTCAAACCCGGACGCGATCTATATCTGGGTGCCCGGCGGCGCGCAGCCTGCGGCAATCGGCAAAGCGCTGGCGGAGCGCGGCATCGACACGTCGAAGACCAAGATTTTGGGACAGGACGCGCTGACCGCCGAAACCGCACTCAAAAGCATGGGCGACGCGTCACTCGGAATCATCACGGTTGCCTATTACGATTACAATCTTGATACGCCGATGAACAAAGCTTTCGTCAAAGCGTACAACGACGAATTTCATCGCAATCCTGATTTCTTTGCGGTCGGCGGCTACGATGGCATGCATCTCATTTACGCGACGCTGCAGAAGACCGGCGGCAAGACCGACGGCGACACGCTGATCGCCGCGGCCAAGGGCATGGCGTGGGATAGCCCGCGCGGACCGATGTCGATCGATCCGCAAACCCGCGACGTCGTCCAAACCGTTCACATTTTCAAAGTTGAAAAGGTTGGCGGCGAGTTGCGCAATGTCGAGATCGACAAGGTGCCGAACGTGAAAGATCCCGGCCACATGACGCAGTGAATTTCGAGCGCCTCGGGGTCATGAGTCGGCAGTAACAGAGCGACGGCGGCCGCGTCCGATGCCTCCTGTCTTCGGCGTTCTGTTCGATGGCCTCGCCTACGGCACGCTACTGTTTCTGCTGTCGGTCGGGCTGTCGGTCACGCTCGGCATGATGAACTTCGTCAATCTGGCGCATTGCAGCTTCGCCATGCTCGGCGGTTACGTCACGGTCACGCTGATGAACCGGCTTGGCTGGCCGTTTTTTGCGACGCTGCCGGCCGCCTTCGTGGCCGCCGCCGCGGCGAGCGTCGTGCTGGAGCGCGCGTTCTTTCGCCGTTTTTACAATGCCAGCGACCTTGAACAGTGCCTGTTGACGATCGGCATCGTATTCGTATCGATCGCGGCTGCGGCCTACATTTACGGCACCGACCAGCAGCCGGTTCAACTGCCGGCGTTCTTGCGCGGCTCGATTGCTTTTGCCGGCTTGAATTTCGCCGTTTATCGGCTGTTTCTTATAGGCATAGCGCTGATTATCACTGTCGTGCTCGTCGCCACGTTGGAGATGACGCGCTTCGGCGCACAGGTCCGCGCCGCCGTCAACAATCAGCGCATGGCGCGCGGGCTCGGCATTGATGTCGATGCGCTGTTTGCCATCACTTTTGCGCTTGGCAGCGGGCTTGCCGGGCTCGGCGGTGCGCTCGCCATCGACCTGGTCGGTCTCGATCCGTCCTTTGCCTTCACTTACCTGATCTACGTCCTGATCGTCGTCTCGGTTGGCGGCCTTGGTTCGATCGGCGGCTCGCTTGCCGCCGCGATGCTGCTCGGCGTCAGCGATATCGCCGGAAAATATTATGTGCCGGCGCTCGGATCGATCCTGATTTATTTAGTCATGACGGTGCTGATCATGTTGCGCCCCGCCGGAATTTTCGGGAGACGCTAGCGTGACCAGCACAACGATCGCCGAGCCGCGCGATTATCTGCAGGCACAGATGCGCTGGCGCTTGGGCGAAATCGCCTTTTGGCTCGCCACTCTGCTGCCTTTCGTCCTTGCGCCCGACTATCTCCTGCTGGCGAGCCAAGTTGCCATCGCCGCGCTATTCGTGCTGTCGCTTGATCTTATCCTCGGCTTCGCCGGCATCGTGTCGCTCGGACACGCCGCTTATTTCGGCACTGGCGCCTACACCGCCGGGCTGATTTCCAAATTGGGCTGGGGCGAGCCGCTCACCGGACTCGTCATCGCAGCACTGGCGGCCGGCTTATTCGGCTATGTGACGAGCTTCATCATCGCCCGATTCCGCCACCTGCCACTGATTATGATCACGCTCGGCATCGGCTTGTTGCTGCAGGAATCGGCGAACAGTGCGAGCTGGCTCACCGGCGGTTTCGACGGCCTCCAAGGCATCCATACTTGGCCGATTCTCGGCAGATTCCGTTTCGATCTCTACGGCTACACCGCATACGGCTACGCGCTCGCTGCTTTGTTTGTGATCTTTCTCGGCGCGCGGCGGCTCATTCATTCGCCGTTCGGCCTGGCATTGCGCGGCATCCGGGACAACAGCCAGCGGATGCGCGCGATCGGCGCAACGACCCATTCGCATATCCGCACTATCTATACGATCGCGGCAATGATTGCGGGCGCAGCCGGCGCCGTCCTGGCGCAAAGCACCGAGACCGTCTCGCTCGAAGTGTTGGGCTTTCAGCGTTCGGCCGACGTGCTGGTCATGCTCATTCTCGGCGGCACCGGCCGGCTCTATGGTGGGCTCCTGGGGGCAGTCGTGTACATGGTCGCGCGCGATCAATTTTCTGGGCTTAATCCGCAGTACTGGTACTTTTGGATCGGGCTCCTCTTGATCGCGGTGGTAGTGGTGTTGCCGAACGGGCTCCTTGGCGGTCTTTCGCTCCTGACGCGGCGCGCGAAGGCTCAATCGTGAGTGAGAGCGCGCTGGCCGCTCGCGGCGTCGATAAACGATTTGGCTCGCTCGTCGTCGCCGCCAACGTCAACCTCGCTCTGCCGCCCGGTGCGCGTCATGCGCTGATCGGCCCGAATGGCGCCGGCAAGACCACGCTTATCAATCTGATGACCGGCATGCTGCGTCCGGATGCCGGCCAGATCCTGCTTGGCAGGGAGGATGTGACGGCACTTGCGCCCGAGCAGCGCGTGCGGCGCGGCCTTGCCCGAACCTATCAAATCAATTCGCTGTTTCCGCATCTGACTGCGCTCGAATCGGTGACACTGGCGGTCTGCGAGCGGCGGCGGGTCGCGCAAACCTGGTGGCGCCGCCTGATCACCTACCGCGAGGAGATCGAGGAAGCGCATCAGATACTCGTCGCGCTGATGCTGGGCGCCGCCTGCCATCGCCCGGCGCGCGAACTTGCCTATGGCCAGCAGCGGCTTCTCGAAATTGCCTTGGCGCTGGCGAGCCGACCCAAGGTCCTCCTGCTCGATGAGCCCGCAGCCGGCGTGCCGCGCGAGGAAAGCAAAGAGCTGTTCGCCGCCATTGCCGGACTGTCGCGCGACATCGCGGTGCTGTTCATCGAGCACGACATGGAGCTCGTGTTTCGTTTCGCCAGCAGAGTCATCGTGATGGTCGGCGGCAGCATTTTGGTCGAAGGCACGCCGGCCGAGATTGCGTCCGATCCGCAGGTGCGCGCCGTTTACTTGGGCAAGGCACAACGTGAGTACCGGTATGGCTGAGCCGCTGCTTGCGATCGCGGATCTGCGCGCCGGCTACGGCTCCGCCGTCGTGCTCGACGGCGTGTCGTTCGATCTCGCGCCGCAGGGCGGGCTCGCCGTGCTCGGCCGCAACGGCGTGGGTAAATCAACGCTCTTACTCACGATTATGGGCTATACGCGAGTGAGCCGTGGCCACATCCTCTGGCGTGGCGCCGACATCACCCATGACTCGCCGCACCGCCGGGCGCGGGCCGGCATCGGCTGGGTGGCCCAGGAGCGCGAGATCTTTTCGACGCTCACGGTCGAGGAAAATCTCACCGTCGCCGCCCGGAACGGCCCATGGTCGCTGCCGCGCGTCTACGAACTGTTTCCGCGGCTTGCCGAACGCCGCCGCAATCTGGGCAATCAATTGTCCGGCGGCGAGCAGCAGATGCTGGCGATCGCACGCGCGCTGATGACCAATCCGAATCTCCTTTTGCTCGACGAGCCGTTCGAGGGCCTGGCGCCGATCGTGGTGGAAGAGCTTACGGCGGCGATCCGGCAGATGATCGCGGAACGCGTCAACGCTTTCGCGCTGGTCGAGCAGCACGTCGAAATCGCGCTGCCGCTGACGCAGAACGTGATCGTACTCGAACGCGGCCGCATCGTGCATCGCGGTGCGTCGGCGGCCCTCCTCGCCGATCACGCGGCGCTTGAGCGGCTGATCGGTTTGCGGCTCGCGGATGCTTGATCCTGGCTGCGAGAAACGGTCTCTCGCCGGCTCATTAGGCGGGCATCCATCGTCGTGGGTAACAATCTCGGCTAAGATCATGCGAGCAAATGGGAAAGCATCATGCGCTTGCGCGACTGCCACAATTTTCACGACTTCCGCGAACTGGCGAGGCGACGGCTGCCCGGACCGATCTTTAACTACATAGACGGCGGGGCGGACGACGAAGCTACTCTTCGACAGAACACTGCAAGTTTCGAACGTTGTGATCTGGTGCCCAATATTCTGGGTGGAGTACAAAGCCCCGATGTGTCCGTCACCGTCATGGGGCAAAAGCTCGCCATGCCGGTTTATTGTTCTCCGACCGCGCTTCAGCGGCTGTTCCATCACCAGGGCGAACGCGCGGTCGCAGCGGCGGCAGCAAAATTTGGGACAATGTTTGGCGTGTCGTCGCTGGGCACGGTCAGTCTCGAGGAGTTGCGCAAGGCACACGATACACCGCAGGTCTATCAGTTCTATTTCCATAAGGACCGGGCGCTTAATCACGCCATGATGCAACGCGCCAAAGAAGCCGGCGTCAATGTAATGATGCTGACCGTCGACAGCATCACCGGAGGAAATCGTGAGCGCGATCTCCGCACCGGCTTTTCCATTCCCTTCAGCCTCACATTTGGCGGAATGTTTCAATTCGCAATCAAACCGATGTGGGCGATCAACTATGTGACCCATGAAAGATTCAAGCTGCCGCAGTTGGATGAACATGTCGACATGAGCGGTGGCGCCATGTCGATCGGCCGTTACTTCACAGACATGCTGGACCCTTCAATGAATTGGAACGATGTCGCTGAGATGGTCCGCGCTTGGAACGGTCAATTCTGCCTCAAGGGCGTTATGTCAGCCGCTGACGCGAAGCGTGCAGTCGAGATAGGCTGCACCGGCATCATTTTGTCCAATCACGGCGGACGACAACTGGATGGCTCGCGCACCGCGTTCGACCAGCTCGCTGAAGTAGCCGACGCGGTGGGTGACCGGATAGATGTCATGATGGATGGCGGGGTACAGCGCGGGACTCATGTTCTCAAGGCGCTTTCACTAGGCGCCAAAGCCGTAGGCGTTGGCCGCTATTATCTTTTCCCACTGGCGGCGGCCGGTCAGCAGGGCGTTGAGCAGGCGCTAAGCCTCATGCGCGCTGAGATTGAGCGGGATATGAAGCTGATGGGCTGCGCCTCAATCAGCGAGTTGTCACGCGATAATCTGCGTTTTCGGCGTGAGCGAGGATGACGATTTCGATGTGATCAGCGCACTCGAGCATCGCGCTATGGCTTTATCTGAAGATGAAATTCGTTGACGATCTCGGTGTAGCGGTCGAGGTCGTCTTGCATGAATTTCGCGTAAGCGGCGGTGCCGCTTTCGGCCAAATGAATGCCGAGCGTCTTTAAGCGCTTGGCGATCTCGGGCTCGCGCAGGATTTTTGCCACCGCGGACTGCAGCTTGGCGACGATTGTCGGCGGCGCACCGGCCGAGGACTGCAGCCCAAGGACCGTTGCGACATCGAAACCCTTGTAGCCAAGCTCGTCGCAAGTCGGCACCTCTGGCAGGGATTCGTCGCGTTGCAGAACGCTGATGCAGAGCGCACGCAGCTTACCGGTCCTGATCAACGAAACGACGTTGGGAATTCCGGACCAGCCGGCGTCGACCTCGCCGGTCAAGAGCGCGTTGACGAGACCGGTACCGCCGCGATAGGGCACGTGAAGGAGAGAAATACCGGCGGCTTTTTCGAAGATGATCATCGTCATCTGATGGATCGAGCCGGTGCCCGCGGAGCCGAAGCTCATCGCCCCGGGTTTCGCTTTGGCGAGCGCCACGAATTCCGCGAGCGTGTTGGCTGGCACATCGGGTCTGATCACCAGGATGGTCGGCAACCGCGCCAACGCGGTGATCGGCGTGAAATCCTTGAGCGTATAATTGGCGTCAGGATTCATCGCGATACTGATGCCGAGCGAGCCGGAATCGTTCAGGCCCAGCGTGTAGCCGTCCGGCCGCGCCGCCGCGGTCTGCTTGGCCGCAATCACGCCGCCGACACCCGGCACGTCTTCGACCACAAACGGATCGTTGAAGATTTCGCTCAAGCGAGCGGAAAGAATTCGCGCCAGCACGTCGGGATTGCCGCCGGCGGCCGAAGCCGCGATGACGCGGACCGGATGGGTTGGAAAATTATCTTCCGCCGACGCTGTCGATGCAACGAGCGCCAAGGCAATCGCAGCTACCGCTGAAATCCTGGTCATTATCGCCGTCATCTGTTGCACAAAGTCCTTACGTGTCGCCCCAAATATCGCGCGCCAGGCCGCAGACCAATTCGAGCTTGCGGGTTTGCGCCTCGACCGTCAGCGGATTGCCGGTGTCGAGGCTGGCAAAGCCGCATTGCGGACTGACCGCGAGCCGGTCCACGGCCACGAATTTGGTCGCCTCGTCGAGGCGGCGTTTGAGCGCCGCCTTGTCCTGAAGCTCCGGAATCTTCGTGGAGACAAGCCCGAGCACCACCGATTTATGCTTCGGCACGAAGCGCAGCGGCGTGAAGCTGCCGGCGCGCGGCGTGTCGTATTCCAGGAAATAAAATTGGATGGCCAAAGCGTTGAACAGCCGTTCCGCAACATCTTCGTAGCTGCCCTCGGCGTGCCAGTGGCCGCCGCGATTGCCGCGGCAAAGGTGCACGCCGATGTACATTTCCTTCGGCGCGGCGGCGAGCAGGCGGTTGGTCACCGAGATATATTTGTCGATCAGCGCGCTCCAGTCATCGCCGCGCGCTGCGAGCGCGCTCTGCACGTGGGGATCGCCGAATTTAGCGAAGGCGGTCTCGTCGATCTGGACATAACGACAGCCTGCCGCCGCAAGGGCGTGAAGCTCACGCGTGAAAGCGTCGACCGTATCCGACCAGAACTGATCCACGTCCTGGTATGCACTTGCCGTTACCGCAGCATCGCCGCCGCGGAAGTGCAGCGCGCAAGGCCCTGGAATCGTGATCTTCGGCCAGCGATCCGATCGGGTTTTGAGGAAGGCCGCGTCGGCCGCATTGATCGGATGGGTCCACTGCACGCGGCTTTCGATAATTGCGGCCGGCTGTGCCCCACGCCCGCCTTGCCCGCCCGCACCAACAGCGTCGGCGCCGCCGATCGTGTCGATGCGCAATTGACCGAGCGCGCCGTAGAAAAAGCTGTGATAGGAGCGGCGGCGGAATTCGCCGTCAGTGAGGAATTTGAAGCCCAATCGCTCTTGCAGCCGGATCGCATCGGTAATGGCGTCATCTTCGGCGGCTGCAAGCTCGGCTGCATTGATCTCGCCCTTGGCGAAGCGGGCGCGTTCGCGCAGCAATTTGGCCGGACGCAGCAGGCTGCCGATATGCTCGGCGCGAAACGGCGGCTTCGACCTGACAGACGCGGACTGGGCGTGGACATTCACGATGCGGCGTCTCCAATATCCGGCATCCTCACCCCATCCGTTTTCGCGATCGCTGCCAATTCCTCCCACAGCTTTGTCGGGATCGGGATGCCGGTTTTGCGGCGCGCTGCTTCGGTGCGGCTGCCGCGTTCGCCGGGCAACAAAATTTCATCGAATCCGGCCCGGCGCGGCAGCGCCTTGACCACGGCGGCAAGCGCATCGGCGTCGGTCTGAAATTCCACCAGCGGCCGAAACATCTCGATATCGATCACGAGCATCGCGGTATTGCCGGTGTGCCGCGTGCGTTTTTGCGGACCGAGCGCCGGCGCCTGGATCGGCGCTGCCGCAAGCACGCTGGCCAGCATTTCGAACATGAAGGCCAATCCCGAACCCTTGGGGCCGCCGAGCGGAAGGAGGGTTTCGGCCTGCTTGGCATCGGTCGTCGGCTCGCCGGCGGCGGTGAGTACGGTGCCTTCCGGCAGTGCCGCGCCGGTCGCGCGCGCCTGCAAGATCTTGCCGTTTGAGATCGTGCTGGTCGCCATGTCGAGAGCGATCGGGCCTTTGCTGCTCGGCACCGCAATGGCAATCGGACTCGTCGCCATGCTGGCAAGGCGCGCACCGTGATAGGCCATCAAAGTGGGTCCGGCGCCCATGAGCAGCGCGGCGCAGCCGCGCCCGGCGATCCATTGCGCGTAACGTCCGATCGCGCCGGTATGCGTGGTGTGGCGAATGAGCGCGAAGCAGACCCCGGTCTGTTTCGCCCGCTCGACCGCGCGCGCGGCCGCGTCCATGACCGCGACTGGGCCGAAGCCGTGGCCGCCATCGACCATCAAAGTCGCGCCGCGATCATGGACAAGCCGCGGCTGCGCTTTGACATCGATCTCGCCACTGGCCAGAAGCTTCACATAGCGCGGCAGCCGTGACACCCCGTGGCCGTCGCCACCGCGCAGATTGGCCCAGACCAGGCCCTGGGCCACG
>Ga0187815_10001667_pt1 | contig 10504 bp, 13 predicted proteins | sample NC_S_5_FD_132962 | JGI IMG/M metagenome (GOLD analysis project Ga0187815, IMG submission 132962) | Wetland sediment microbial communities from Neuse River Estuary, North Carolina, USA - ASW-S_5 | ecosystem: Environmental > Aquatic > Freshwater > Wetlands > Sediment | place: USA: North Carolina...
CCCTTTCGGCCGCTCTTCGGCGAGCGGCATCACGGCCCCGCCCGGACCGGACGGCGTCCCGAACGGATAGTACTCAAGACCGGGCACGCTCTCGAACCGCCAGGCGAAGACCTGCTCGAGGAACCTCCGCGTGGCCTTCGGGTTCGTCGAGGCAAATTCGAAGTGCACGAGACTCCCGGGCTTCGGAGCGGACATGGTACCGACCGAGCACGACCGCCCTCGGCCCACTATCTCCGTTTCGCACCGACTCGGCCCTCTCGGCCGGTGAGGGGTTGGGGGAGGTCGGTCTGAACGAGCGTTCGGATAACGGGACAGTTCACGGTCGGTCTTCCAGTGAAGTGCTCACAGCTTGGACATTCGTGCGGATTTGACGCCGAAGCGCTCTTGGCGTGAGCAGCTCTTCGAGGGAAGTACGGGGGGCCGATGGACCTGGTGGTGCGGCCCGGCCGGAGCGTCGACCTTCCGGCGATCCTAGACGTGTACAATCACTATGTGGAGCGGAGCCCGGCGACGTTCGAAGTGTCACCGCTGCATCCGTCGGATCGCGCCGGGTGGCTGCACGAGCACCTGTCGGGAGGTCGCTACCGTCTCTGGGTGGCCACGGAACGTACCCGAGACCACCTCCTCGGCTGGGCGACGAGCAGCCCGTTCCGCCCGCGCGCCGCGTACGCGACCACCGTCGAGTCTTCCGTCTACTGCCGTGCCGGTTTCGAGGGCCGGGGGATCGGCTCCCGCCTCTACCGGGAACTGTTCGCCTCGATCCGGCAGGAGGACATCGAACGGGTCGTTGCCGCGGTGACGCTCCCGAACCCCGCGTCCGTGCGACTCCACCGTCGGTTCGGGTTCCGTCGGGTCGGGACGTTCCATCGGGTCGGCCGCAAGTTCGACCGGTTCTGGGACGTCGCGTGGTTCGAGCGACCGCTGCAGCTGGACGAGCCTCAGGTCCCGGCTGCCTGACTCGAACAGGCGACCTGAGGATATCCACGGGGGCCGCCGGAGGTCCGGCAGTCTCACCTACAGTCCCCCGCTCTACCACTGAGCTAAGCCGGGACGCGCCAAGGAGCGGTGCACGACCTATAAACTCTCCGTGAGCGCATGGTCCGACAGCTCGCCATGCGGGTGCTCGAGCACCGCCGTCACAGTCGTCGGGAAGCCGGAACGCCCCACCTGAGCGCGGAGGGGCTGGAGCTGGCGCGCCGAGTGGCCCGCACGATCGGCAAGTTCGACCGGGTCATCACCTCGCCCAAACACCGGGCGGTGGAGACGGCGGAGGCTCTCGGATTCCGCGTAGACGCCACCGTCCCCGAGCTCGCCGAGATGCCCGATGACGCGGGATTGCCCGACGACTCCCTCGGTCGCCACACCTTCGCGGAGTACGTCCGGGGAGTCGCCCGGAGCCGGGCCATGGCCGAGTACGCCCGTCGGCAGGCCGACCTGATGCAGCACGAGCTCGAGCGTCTCCCCGAGAACGGTCGTCTCCTTCTGATTTCGCACGGCGGGGTGATCGAGTTCGGCGCTGCCTCGGCCCGCCCCAGGGAGGCCCGCGGTTGGGGCGAGCCACTGGCCCCCCTCGAAGGGGTGCGCCTCTCCCTCGACCGAGGGTCGTGGGTCCGTGGAGAAGTGCTCCGGGTGGAGGGGTAGGGGGAAGGCCGGGGGCCCGGTCTAGGCGAGGGCGCGCCAGATCCGAGCGGCGACCTCGTCCGGGGTGCCGCTGGCATCGACCGACCGGAGGAGGCGGCGCTTTCCGTAGTAATCGAGGAGAGGAGCGGTCTGCTCCGCGTACACCTTGAGCCGCTGAGTGACCGCCTCGGGCCGGTCGTCCGGGCGTTGGACCAGTCGCTCGTCGTCGAGGTCGCATCGGTCGGCGACCTTCGGGGGCTTCGACGAGAGGTTGTAGACGGACTGGCATTTCGGGCAGATCCGACGCTCGGAGAGACGCGCGACGAGCAGGTCCGGGGAGATCTCGAGCGACACGACGCGCTCGACCTCCGAGAACTTTCCGAGCTCCGCGGCCTGAGCGAGGTTGCGAGGGAATCCGTCGAGCAGGTACCCGACCTTCGCGTCGGGCTGGTCGAGGCGTTCGTGAAGGATCTGAAGGACCAGGGGGTCGGGGACGAGACCGCCGGAGCGGACGTGGCTTTCCGCGGCGAGGCCCAGCGGGGTCTTCGCCGCGATCGCGGCGCGAAGGAGGTCCCCGGTGGAGAGGTGGGGGACGCCGAGCTCGTGGGCGATCCGAACGGCCTGGGTTCCCTTGCCGGCGCCGGGCGGCCCGAGGAAGACGACGCGGTGCACCATGCCCGGCCGACCGGCGGGAGGTACAAAGGAGTTTAGCCGGAACCGGCCTCGCCGACCCGACTCCCTCGGCACGGCCGGCCGGCGATTGCCGCTTCGAGATTCGCGAGGTCGCGTCCAGGGACGATCAGAAGCGGGATCCGGGCCCGGGCGAGAGCATCCGCGCCCAAGCGGTCGAACAGGAAGTTCTGACCGGCTTCGCCCGAGGTGCTCGCGTGGACCATCGCCCGGAACTCGGGCCAGCTCAGGCGCTCGATCCGGTGCGCTTTCGGGTCGGTGCGGGGGTCCCGGTCGTAAACCCCGTCCACGTCGGTGGCGTTCACGACGCGCTCTGCGCGGATCCGGACCGCGACGAGCGCGGCCACCCCGTCCGTTGTGTGGCCGGGTTCGGTCCCCCCGAGGATCACCGGGGAGCCGGTCCTCAGTTGCTCGACCACAGCCGGGACGGTGGTGGGCGGATGAGCGGGGGCCGGGGGTCCGATACGGGCCGCCAAGAGCCGGGCATGGAGGCGGGTCACCTCGATGCCAACCTCGTCGAGCTCGAACTCGGTGAGTCCGAGCGCCCGCCCGAGCTGGATGTATTCCCGCGCCGTGCGTCCGCCCCCCACGGTGACCACAAGAGGCCGCTTCGACCCGATTCGGCGGAGGAGGTCGGCGAGTTGTTCGACGTACTCGGCGTCCCCGCTACCGGTGAGGAGAACCGACCCTCCGACCGACACGACGACGGGGGCCCGGTCGCTCGGAACGGAAGGAACCATCCGGTTCCCGGAGGGTTGAGCGCGTTTATCACTATGGGCCTTCGGCGGCGCGGGGTTGAATAGGGGCGGCGATTCCGGGGGGCGTGCCGGAGGACCTCGAGCGAGCGAAGGCGGTCGCCGCCCGCCACGCGGTCGAGCAGTACGTCCGGCCGGGACTTCGCATCGCGCTCGGGACCGGTTCGACCGCCGCCCAGGCGGTCCGGGCGATCGCGGAGCGATTCCCCGATGGAAAGTTCGATTGCGTCGCGAGCTCCCGGGCCACCGAGGAGCTCGCGCGGGAGCTTCGCATCCCGGTCCGGCCCCTTCGCGGTGACGACCGGTTCGACCTGATGCTGGACGGCGCGGACGAGGTCTCCCCCACGCTCGAGCTGACGAAAGGGGGCGGCGGCGCCCTCCTGCGGGAGAAGATCCTCGCCCGACGGTCGTCGACGGTGGTGATTTTGGTCGACCCCACGAAGCTGGTCGGGGCGCTCGGAGAGCGGGCCTCGATTCCGGTGGAGGTCGTTCCGTTCGCCCGGCCGGTGCTCGAGCGGGAGCTGGTCGAGGAGGGCTACCGCGTGCGGCTGCGGGTCGGAGGGGACGGCCGACCGTTCGTCACCGACAACGGCAACGAGGTCCTCGACCTCTCGCCGCGCGAACCGATCCACGCCCCCGGGACGGCCGCCGAGGCGATTCGCCGGCACACCGGGGTGGTCGAGGTCGGCATCTTTGCCGGGCTCGCGAGCGTGGTCGTGGTCGGGTACCCGGACGGCCGGGTCGAAGAGCGGCGCCCGAAGGGCGCCCGTCGGCGCTGACGGCGCCCTCCCGGGGTGAGCGTCGCCGTTATCCGTCTTCGGGGTTGGCCTCCCGCTACCGCGGCCGGGGGCCGCAAGAGAGCATGCAGGGCAAGTACATCCGGACCCGAATCGACGACCACGTCGGGTACATCGAGATCGGCAAGCCGAAGGCGAACACCTACGACCTCGCGATGATGCAGGAGATGGACCAGGCGATCGAGGAGTTCCGGTTCGACGAGAACGCCCGCGTCCTCGTGCTCGCGAGCTCGGTGCCCGGCTTCTTCAGCGCCGGGGCGGACATCGAGATGCTGAAGCAGAGCCAGCCGGATTTCAAGGCGATGTTCTGCCTCCACTGCCAGGAGACCCTCGACAAGTTCGCCTCGACACCGAAGATCGTCATCGCGGCGATCAACGGGCACTGCGTCGGCGGTGGGCTCGAGATCGCGCTCTCGACGGACCTCCGAATGATGGCGAAGGACTCCGGAAAGATCGGACTTCCCGAGGTGACGCTCGGGGTTCTTCCCGGCACCGGCGGGACCCAGCGGCTGCCGCGGCTGGTCGGGCAGTCCCGGGCGCTCGACATGATGATCACGGGGAAGCTCCTCACCCCCGACGAGGCGCTCGCGATCGGTCTCGTGAACTACGTCTTCCCGAAGGAGACGTTCGCTCAGGACGTCCAGGCGTACGCGAGCACGCTCGCGAAAGGCCCCGCGCGCGCGGTGAGCCTCATCAAGCGCTCGGTCCTCGAGGGGATCGAGATGCCGCTCACGGCTGGGCTCGCCCTCGAACGCGAGCTCCAGAACCGCCTGTTCGTTACCGAGGACGCGAAGGAAGGACTGAGCGCATTCGTCGAAAAGCGAAAGCCCAGCTTTAAGGGACGTTGAACCTCTAGGAAGACCCGTCTTCTTCCATGACCGAACCCGGAACGCCCGCGAAAACGGCCCCCACCTCGAAGAGCCTCCAGGAGGGGGGCACCATCGAGCCCGTTCGAGAGATCCTCTGGGGGTCGTCGGCGGGGGTGCGCAAGTACGAGACCGCGGAGGAGGTTCCCCGGACATGCGGAAGCTCGTCGTGAAGCTCCTGGTCGTCCAGGCGGACACCGAGTTCGCCTCGATCCAGCAGCACCGGCCGTGGCTCGACCGGGCGCCGACCCTCGAGGACCGGTGGATCGAGTCGCGGATCATCGCCGACGAGGCCCGCCACGGTCTCCAGGCGTGTCGGATCCTCCGCGACTTTGGCGAGGAGGGGCAGCGGCTGATCGACGAGCTCCTCACGAAGAAGGAGGGCGAGCACAAGCTCGACGCCTTCAACATGAAGTTCGACCTGTGGAGCGACGTCGGGGCGTTCACCTGCTTCGTCGACCGGGTCGGCGTCTATCAGCTCCGGGCGTTCCAGGAGTGCTCGTACGGGCCGCTCGCCCGTGCGATGCCGCTGATGCTGAGCGAGGAGCAGCTGCACCTCAATTTCGGGGCGAGTGTTCTCCGCCGGATGGTCCAGGACGGCCCGAAGTACGCCGGTTCGAAGGAGGAGGCGCAGGCCGCGGTGCACAAGTGGTACCCCCGCGCGCTCGACATGTTCGGCCACTCGAACTCCGACACGAGCCGCCGCGCGATCGACTTCGGCCTCAAGCGGTGGACGAACGAGGAGGCGCGACGCCGGTACATCGAGGAGGTCACCGGGCTCGTCGCTTCGCTCGGTCTCGCGCTCCCGCCGCCCGAGTTCGACCGCCACGTCCTGTAGGCCGGGTCCCGGAGCGGGACCCACCGAGGGCTCCCCTCTTCCCTAGCGGACCTGCCGTCCGCCCGGGCCGGGGTGAAGGACCGCCGTCCGCTCGATTCCGGGCAGGCGACCGAGCCTGCGCCGGACCTTCGTGACGTCCCGACCGAGCGTGAAGACGTGGAGGTGGGCCCCCGCGTCGTGGGTGTAGGCGGCGATGGGACGCCCCGCCTCGCGGTTGACCGACCGGACCTCGGCCAGGATGGCGCGGGACGTTGTCGTCAGGTAGTCGAGCGACGGCCGGGTCGTCTCGCAGACCTCGCGGAAGCTGTCGCACTCCTCCATGACGAGGGGGAAGAGGCGCCGTGCGTCGCGCTCGCCGATCGCGGTGCGGATCTTCCGAATCCGTCCCGGTAGCTCGGCGAGCCGACGGGCGTAGACCGGGCTCGTGGCGACCGACGCCTGCATCGCTTCCTCCGAGCGGACCTGCTTGACCGGGGCGCCTTTCACGATCAGGACGAGGTCGACGAGGGACGGCCAGTGGTCCGGACCGTAGAGGGGGCGAGCGTAGCAGTCCGAACCGTCCGGCTTCACGCCGGCGCGCCACTCGACGAAGCCACCGAAGACGGAGCGGGCGGCGCTTCCCGAGCCGAACCGCGCGAGGCGGGAGAGCTCTCGTCCCGAGAGGCGGAGGCCGAGCGCGGCGGTCGCGGCGCCGGCGAGGGCCGCGAACCCGCTCGCGCTCGATGCGAGTCCGCTCGCGGTCGGGAAGTTGTTCTCGGAACGCACTTCCGCACCGTAGGTGACGTGTGCGAGTTCCCGGACCCGGTCGAGGAACCGCACGACGCTCTCGCGGGGCCCGCCGGTCGCGGTCGCACCGTTGAGCTCCACGCGGTCGGTCGAGATCTCGGGGTCGAACCGGACGGTCGTCCTCGAGCGGAGACGGTCGAGCGTCACCGAGACCGAGGAGTTGTAGGGAATCGCCCGGGCCCGGTCGCGGACACCCCAGTACTTCACGAGCGCGATGTTCGGGGGGGCCTCGTAGGTCGCCTCGAGAGTCGGTCCCCGCGTCATCGAGTGCGGCCGGCACGGTTCCGTGGACTACATATCTAAGACGGCCCCTCGCGGCGAACGTGGCACGAACGCAGACCCTCACCGAGCCGCGCCCGACGCCGCCGCTCCCCGACCTATCCCACGCCGCCCGCCACGGATTCCACCACGAGATGGGATTCAAGATCGACATCGAGCGGAGCGGTCGGGGGACGTGCACCGTTACCGGCCGTGTCGAGACGCGCCATCTCAACATCAACTCGGTCGTCCACGGCGGGGTGTACGCCACGATCCTCGACACCGCGATGGGCGCCGCCGTCCTCTCCGTGCTCGGGCCGGGGGAGACTGCGGCGACGACCTCGCTCTATGTCGAGTTCCTGCGCGCCGCCCAGGAAGGGGACACGCTCACCGCGCGCGGCGAGGTGCTGCGGCGGGGTCGCCACCTCGCATTCGCCGAGGGGAACCTCTTCGGCGAGGACGGTCACCGCCTGAGCCAGGCGCGGGGGACGTGGTACATCTGGGCCGTCGATTCGAAGCCGCCACCCGAAGCACCGACCGCGAAGCCGCGTCGCGGTCGCGCATCGCGCGCGCGGTCCGCGTAACGTTAAATACCGCGGTTCGGTCCAACCGCTTGGCTGACGGCCAAAGCGGTGGGGAAACACCCGGTCCCATTCCGAACCCGGCAGTTAAGCCCACTGGCGTTCCGCGCGGTACTGAAGTGCGCGAGCCTACGGGAAACGCGGAAAGCTGTCAGCCTCCTCTTCCCCCGCGTCCGGGCGTAGCGCGCTGATTAATCCTCGCGGGAGTGTGCCCGCCCGCATGTGGCTCGGTGCCCATCTCGGGATTGCGGGGGGTCTCGCGGACGCCGTCCACGACGGCCGGAAGATCGGGTGCGAGTCCCTGCAGATCTTCTCGAAGAGCCCCCAGATGTGGAGCGGACCCGCGATCGCCCCGGCCGCCGCGGAGGAGTTCCGTGAGGCGGTGCGCGGGGAGGGAATCCGGGCCACGGCGGTCCATCACGGGTACCTCGCGAACCTCGGGAGCCCGAAGGCGCTCGTCCTGCGACGCTCGCGCTCGGCGTTCCAGGATGAGCTCGCGCGCGCCGAGCTCCTCGGCGTGGACGCTCTGATCTTCCACCCCGGCGCCCACCTGAAGAGCGGGGTCGAAGCCGGCCTCAAGACGATCGCCGAGAGCCTCCGGCTCGCGCTCGAGGCACGACCGGACGCGAAGGTGTGGGTCCTCCTCGAGAACGCCGCCGGCCAGGGCACGACCCTCGGCTCGAAGTTCGAGGAGCTCCGGTCGATCCTCGACCAGGTCAACCGACCCGACCGGCTCGGGGTGACGCTCGACACGTGCCATCTGTTCGCGGCGGGGTACGACTTCCGCACCCCGACCACCTACGGCGCATTGATGGACGAAGTCGAACGGGTCCTCGGGCACGGGACGGTCCGCGCGTTCCACCTCAACGACGCGAAGGCCGGTCTCGGCGAGCATCTCGACCGGCACGAGAACATCGGGAAGGGGCAGATCGGGCTCGAAGGGTTCCGTCAGTTCGTTTCCGACCCTCGCTGGGCCGAGACCCCGGGCTTCCTTGAGACCCCGATCGACGACCGGGAGTACGCTCGGTACGAAGAGGACCTCCGGACGCTCCGTTCGCTCCTTCCGACGCCCACCGCGGCCCCCGGAGCGCCGAAACCGACGCGCCGAAGTGCGGCCCGTAGGTCAACAGTCAAATAGCGCGCCCTTCCTCCGCGCGCCGCCGATGGCGGAGGAACTACCGGGCGAGGCTGTCCGCTCCCTCGAGGCGACAGCCCGGGAGATCCGGAAGGAGGTCATCCGGATGACCTACGCGGCGCAGAGCGGCCATCCCGGAGGAAGCCTCTCGGTCACCGACATCCTCACCGCGCTCCTCTTTCGGGAGCTCCGCCTCGACCCCGTTCGACCGGAGTGGGCCGACCGCGACCGTCTCGTCCTTTCGAAAGGGCATGCCTCTCCGGCGATGTACGCGGCCCTCGCCCTCCGAGGATTCCTCCCCCGCGAGGAGCTCGCCTCCTTCCGCCAGCTCGGGAGCCGTCTCCAGGGCCACGTCGACCGGACCAAGCTTCCGTGCATCGAGGCATCGACCGGCTGCCTCGGCCAGGGGATCGGGATGGCGGTCGGGATGGCGCTCGACGCCCGGCTCCGCAAGGCGAGCTGGCGCACCTACGCCGTCATCGGCGATGGGGAGTGCCAGGCCGGTCCGACCTGGGAAGCTCTGATGGCGGGGGGGCACTACCGCCTCTCGAACCTCGTCGTGATCCTCGACCGAAACGGGCTCGAGACCGATGGCTCGACCGAGTCGATCATGGGGATCGAGCCGGTGGCGGAGAAGTTCCGGGCCTTCCGGTACCACACGCTCGAGATCGACGGCCACAGTTTTCCGGCGATCCTTGGCGCGCTCGCGGAGGCGCGTCAGACGACCGATGGACCGACCGCGATCGTCGCTCGGACGGTGAAGGGAAAGGGTGTCTCCTTCATGGAAGGGAAGCACCAGTACCACGGGAAGGCGCCCACGAAGGCGGAGGCCGAGCAGGCGCTTTCCGAGCTTGCGCGTCCTTCCGAGGGGAACGCATGAGCGCCGTCATCGGGAAGGCGGAGAGCCTTCGGGACGCCTATGGGAAGACGCTCCTCGCTCTCGGGGAGAAGGACCCGAACCTGGTCGTCCTCGACGCCGACCTTTCCGGCTCCACCCGAACCGTCCTGTTCGGCCAGAAGTTCCCGGAGCGGTTCTTCAACGTCGGCGTGATGGAGCCGACGATGATGTCGATCGCCGCCGGCCTCGCCCTCCAGGGGCGGACGGTCTACGCGAGCACCTTCGCAGTGTTCGCCGCCGGCCAGGCATACAACTTCGTCCGGCAGTCGATCTGCTACAACCGCGCCAACGTGAAGATCGTCGCCACCCACGGCGGCCTTCTCGTGGGGGCCGACGGCGGGACCCACCAGATCGTCGAGGATATCGGGCTCATGCGGGGACTCCCCGGCATGACGGTGATCGTGCCGGCGGATGCCCCGACGACCCGCGCGGCGACGGTCCAGGTCGCCGAGCGGGAAGGTCCGGCGTACGTGCGCTTGACGCGCGAGAACCTCCCCACCGTCACCGACGGATCGTTCGCGATCGGCAAGGCCCAGGAGCTCCGAAGCGGGAGCGACCTCACGATCGTCGCCGTCGGCGCCCTCGTCGCCCGGGCGCTCGAGGTCGCGGAGGAGCTATCGAAGGTCGGCATATCGACCCGGGTGCTCGACTTCGCGTCCGTGAAACCGTTTGACGCTCCCGCGCTGATGCGCGCCGCCCGGGACACCGGGGCGATTCTCGTCCTAGAAGAGCACAGCGTCCTCACCGGGGTTGGAGCGCTCGTCGCCTCCGAGACCGCCGAGAACTACCCGGTCCCCGTGCGCCGGGTCGGCGTGCCCGACCTGTTCGGAGAATCCGGGGAGCCGTGGGCGCTCCTCGACCGATACGGGATGTCGAAGGAGCGGATCCGGGACGAGGCGTGGGAGCTCCTGCGCGGCCGTGGGAAGGTTCAGTAATCCGGAGGCTCTCTCTTCGAGGACGGTTCCATGCAGCTCTTTCTGGATACGGCGAGCGTGACCGAAATCCGAACGATGTGGGAGATCGGGATCCTAGACGGCGTCACGACCAACCCGACGCTCGTCGCGAAGGAGGGGCGGAAGTTCGAGGAGGTGCTCCGCGAGGTCTGCGCCCTCGGGGTGCCGTCCGTCTCCGCGGAGGTCGTCGCGACCGACACCGAAGGGATGCTGCGCGAGGGCCGGCACCTTCGCGAGATCCACCCCGCGATCTACGTCAAGGTGCCGATGACGCCGGCGGGGCTCAGGGCGACGAAGGTCCTCGCGAAGGAGGGGACGCGCGTCAAC
>Ga0187815_10001668_pt1 | contig 10504 bp, 9 predicted proteins | sample NC_S_5_FD_132962 | JGI IMG/M metagenome (GOLD analysis project Ga0187815, IMG submission 132962) | Wetland sediment microbial communities from Neuse River Estuary, North Carolina, USA - ASW-S_5 | ecosystem: Environmental > Aquatic > Freshwater > Wetlands > Sediment | place: USA: North Carolina...
CCGGCGTGCACGATGGTCTTGCCCATCTGCTGCAGGATGTGTTCGGCGCGGGTGAAGGCCTGCACCGGGCCGCCGACCATGAAGGTGAGCGTGCCGGCGGTGGCGCCGCCGACGCCGCCCGACACCGGCGCGTCGAGCATCAGCAGCCCCCTCGCCTCCGCCGCCTTCGCCACCTCGCGCGCGGTCGCGACGTCGATGGTCGAGCAGTCGATCAGCAGCGTGCCGGGATTGGCGCTCTCGACGATGCCGCCGGGCGAGAGATAGACGTCGCGCACGTGTTGGCCGGCCGGCAGCATGGTGATGAGGACATCGGCGCGCGCGGCGGCGACCGCGGGCATGTCGACGACGGTGCCGCCGGCCGCTTTCAGCTTCTCGACCGCCGCGGGATTGACGTCGACGCCCTCGACCGTGTGCCCGGCCTTGATGAGGTTCTGCGCCATCGGCAGACCCATGTTGCCGAGGCCGATGAATCCGATGCGCGCCATCCTGGGCTCCCCTGAGGTCGTGTTACGGCGGATGTTCCTGCGCCGCCTTCACCGCAAGATAGAGATACAAGCAAAGCAGCGCGCCTTCGAGCAAGCCGGTAATGAGGCTCGCGCCGAAGACCTGCGGGAAGAACACTTCCAGCGCCAGCATCGAGGCGATCGACATCAGCCAGATCACCGCGCCCCAGGCGGCGGCGAGCCACAGCCCGATCGCGGCGACGAGATCGAGCACGGCGAAGAACACCGTCGCCGCCTGCCAGGCGATCGAATGATATTCGAACAGGTCGCCGCCGGTGCCGATGCCGAGCAGGCGCGACCAGTGATAGAGCCCCTTGAGGATCGCGACGCCGGCCATCACCCGCAGGAACAGGACGAGCCGGCGCGTCCACAGGCTCGCGCCCTCCTCACCGTCGCGCTCCTGCACCGGCTCGAGATTGCGCAGGTCGTCTTCGTCGCTTTGCGTGGTCCCGATCATGGCAGCGGCAGCTCGCCCTCGGCGCGGGCTGCGAAATGGCGCTCGACCTCGGCCGCGGTGACCGCGGCGAGGCTGTCCGGGCGCCAGCGCGGCGCGTTGTCCTTGTCGACGATCACGGCACGCACGCCCTCGTAGAAATCGTGGTCCTCGATGATGCGCGACACTATGCGGAATTCGGCGCGCATGCACGTCGCGAAGTCCCACGCCTTGCCGCGGCGCACCTGCGCCAGCGCAAGCTTCAGGCTGAGCGGCGATTTGGTGCGGATCGTGGCGGCGGTCTTGCCCGCCCAGTCGGCATCGGCGCCGCCCGCTACCGCCTCGGCGTCGAGCGCGGCAAGGATCGCTTCGACGCTCGAACCCGCGAACAGCCGGTCGATCGCGCGTCTGCGCGCCATGACCGGCCCCTCCCCGGCCGGCTCGGCGAAGGCGGCGAGCACGGCGTCGACCGAGACGGTACCGGCGAGCCCCTCGATGAGCGCCGGAAAACGCGCCGAGGGGATGCGGTGCGTGGCGATGCCGGCGGCGAAGCCATCGGCGGCGTTGAAGCGTTCGCCGGTCAGCGCGCAATAGGTGCCGAGCTCGCCCGGCATGCGCGGCAGGAACCAGGTGGCGCCGACGTCGGGGAAGAAGCCGATGCCGACCTCCGGCATGGCGAAGGAGAAGCGGTCGCCGGCCACGCGATGCGAGCCGTGCACGGAGACGCCGACGCCGCCGCCCATGACGATGCCGTCGATCAGCGACACGTAGGGCTTGCGGTAGTTTTTGATGAGCGCGTTGAGCGGATATTCGTCGCGCCAGAATGCCAGCGCCTCCGCGCGCCGGCCGGCCTGGCCGAGATCGTAGAGATGGCGGATGTCGCCGCCGGCGGAGAAGGCGCGCTCGCCCGCAGCGGTCACGACGACGCGCGTCACCGCATCGTCGCCGGCCCAGGCCTCGAGCTGGGCGCGCAAGGCGTGCACCATGCCGTGGGTGACGGCATTGAGCGCCTTCGGCCGGTTGAGCGTGACGAGGCCCGCCGCGCCGCGGCGCGAGAAGAGGATTTCGTCGTCCATTATGTCATCGCCCAGAAATAGGCGACGACAGCCAGCAGCCCGAGGGCGCTGCGCACCGCGTGCAGGCGTCCCCACTGCTCGACGAGGCCGCGCGTCACTTCGTTGGCCGCATCCGGCGCGGTGCCGTCCAACAGACGGTTGGTCGGCATGATGATGAGCACGGTGTACGGCCAATTGGCGATAATGAGCGCGGCGCCAACCAGCCAACGCCAATCGTAGCTCAGAAAGAACGCAACGACGCCGAACACCGCCGAGATAACCGCGAGGCTCGACTGCATGATGAAGCCTCGCTTGTAGCTCGGCTTCCATTGCGTCAGCAGGGCCCGATTATCGAGCATCAGCCGGCCGTGCTGTTCGGCAAAATTGACGTAGATGGCGGCGCCGGCGAAGAACGCCGCCGTCACCAGCGCAAGCTCGCCACTCCATTGGACCGCGGTCATGGTCAATTCCCCAGCATCGCGCGGGCGATGATGACGCGCATGATCTCGTTGGTGCCTTCGAGGATCTGGTGCACGCGCACGTCGCGCAGCACGCGCTCGATCGGGTGATCGCGCAGATAGCCGTAGCCGCCGTGCATCTGCAGGCAGCCATTGACCACCTCGAAGCCGGTGTCGGTGGCGAGCCTCTTCGCCTTGGCGGCGAGCTGCGTCGCGCCCGGCTCGCCTTCGGACACGGCATGCGCGGCGCGATGCAGCATCAGCCGCGCGGCATCGAGCTCGGTGGCGTAGTCGGCCATGCGGAATTGCAGCGCCTGGAAATCGGCGAGCCGCTCGCCGAACTGGCGGCGCTCCTTCATGTAGGCGACGGTGCGGTCGAGGCAGAACTGCGCGCCGCCGATCGAGCAGGCGCCGATGTTGAGTCGGCCGCCGTCGAGCCCGGCCATGGCGATGCGGAAGCCCTCGCCTTCCGCGCCGATGCGGTTCGCCACCGGCACGCGGCAGTTCTCGAACAGCACCATCGCGGTCGGCTGCGTCTTCCAGCCGAGCTTCTTCTCCTGCGCGCCGAAGGACAGGCCCGGCGTGCCGTTCTCGACGGCGATGCAGGAGATGCCGCGCGGCCCCGCCTCGCCGGTGCGCGCCATCACCAGGTAGAGGTCGGAGCGGCCGCCGCCGGAGATGAAGGCCTTGGCGCCGTCGAGCACGTAATGCTCGCCGTCGCGGCGCGCCTTGGTGGTGAGGCTGGCGGCGTCGGAGCCGGCGCCCGGCTCGGTCAGGCAGTAGCTGCCGAAGTGCTCCATGCTACAGAGCTTCGGCAGGAAGCGGCGGCGCTGCTCGTCGCCGCCGAAGCGGTCGATCATCCAGGCGACCATGTTGTGGATGGAGAGATAGGCGGCGGTCGAGGTGCAGCCCTGCGCCAGCTCCTCGAAAATGAGCGCGGCGTCGAGCCGGTTCAGGCCGGACCCGCCGATGTCGTCGCGCACATAGATGCCGGCGAAGCCGAGGGCTGCGGCGGCGCGCAGCGCCTCGACCGGGAATATCTCCTTCTCGTCCCAGTCGCGCACATGCGGCATCATCTCCTCGCGGGCGAACTGCCGCGCGGTAGCCTGGAAGGCGCGTTGCTCTTCGGTGAGGGAGAAATCCATGGTCGCGATCCGCCCCGCTCTGCCCCCGCTTAGCAAGCGGGTCGCCGGCGGGCAACCGCGGCGGCGCCGGCGCGTTGATCGCAGGGAATTTTCCGGCCGCTCGCGCATCTAACGGTCGGTGGCAGCACAGGAGGATCCAGCATGGCCGACGACGACAAGGGCCCCGATCTCGCACAAGGCATTCCATCGGGCGAGCTGGCCGAGGGCGCGATGCTCGCCGGCCATGTCGGCGACGAGGCCGTCCTTCTGGTCCGCCGCGGCGGCATGGTGTCGGCGCTCGCCGCGCACTGCACGCATTATCACGGGCCGCTGGCCGACGGGCTGATCGTCGGCGACACCATCCGCTGCCCCTGGCACCATGCCTGCTTCTCGCTGCGCACCGGCGAGGCGCTGGCGGCGCCGGCCCTGAGCCCGCTCGACTGCTATGCCGTGAGCGAGCGCGACGACCGCATCGTGGTCGGCACCAAGAAAGAGCAGCCGCAGCCGAAGACGCAGGGCGGCGGCCGCATCGTCATCGTCGGCGGCGGCGCCGCCGGCTTTGCCGCGGCCGAGATGCTGCGCCGCCGCGGCTTCGGCGGCGACATCACCATGCTCTCGCACGACAGCGCCGCACCGGTCGACCGGCCGAACCTGTCCAAGGACTATCTCGCCGGCTCGGCGCCGGAGGACTGGGTGCCGCTGCGCGGCGACGACTGGTACGCGGGCAATCGTGTCGCACTGCGGCTGAAGACCGAGGTCTCGGCGTTCGATCCGAACCGGAAGACCGTGACGCTCGGCGACGGCACATCCCTGCCCTATGACAAATTGCTGCTGGCGACCGGCGCCGAGCCGGTGCGGCTGCCGGTGCCCGGCGCCGACCTGCCGCACGTGCACGTGCTGCGCTCGTTCGACGACAGCCGCGCCATCGCCGCCGCGGCCAAGGGCGCGAAGCGCGCGGTCGTGATCGGCGCGAGCTTCATCGGCCTCGAGGTCGCCGCCGCGCTGCGCGTGCGCGAGCTCGACGTGCACGTCGTGGCGCCGGAGACGCGGCCGTTGGAAAAGGTGTTCGGCCCCGAGCTCGGCGACTTCGTGCGCGCGCTGCACGAGGAGCACGGCGTCGTCTTCCACCTGCAGGACTCGGTCGCGGCGATCGCGGCGAAACACGTGACGCTCAAGAGCGGCGGGACGCTCGCGGCCGATCTCGTCGTCGCCGGCGTCGGCGTCAGGCCGCGCCTCGCGCTCGCCGAGAAGGCGGGTCTCGCCATCGATCGCGGCGTCAGCGTCGATCAATACCTGCAGACCAGCGCCCCGGACGTTTGGGCGGCCGGCGATATCGCCCGCTGGCCGGACGCCTATACCGGCGCGAAGATCCGCGTCGAGCACTGGGTCGTCGCCGAGCGGCAGGGCCAGACCGCGGAGCTCAACATGCTCAGCGAGCGCACGCCGCACCGCGCCGTGCCGTTCTTCTGGAGCCAGCACTACGACGTGCCGATCAACTATGTCGGCCACGCCGAAGGATGGGACGCGATCGAGATCGACGGCGACGTCAAGGCGCGCGACTGCCTCGTGCGCTACCGCAAGGGCGGCAAGGTGATGGCCATCGCCTCGATCTACCGCGACAAGCAGTGCCTGGAGGTCGCGGCCGAGATGGAGAAGCAAGCGGGTGGAGGCGCCTCCTGACGGGCGTCACTCCGGCGACGCGACCTTCATCAGCACGAGGCCGGCGACGATGAGCGTCGCCGCCGCGAGCCGCAGCGCGCCGGCGCCCTCGCCGAGGACCATGATGCCGACGAGGAAGGCGCCGACCGCGCCGATGCCGGTCCACACCGTGTAGGCGGTGCCGAGCGGCAGCGTGCGCATCGCCAGCGCCAGCAGCACGACGCTACCGATCATGGCGGCGATGGTGACGATGCTCGGCACGAGGCGCGTGAAGCCGTGCGACTGCTTCATCGCCACCGCCCAGACGATCTCGAGAAGTCCGGCGAACACCAGAACGATCCAGGCCATGTCCGGCCCTCCTTGCGTACGGGAGCCGGGCCGTCCCGGGCATCGTCACCCGTTGCCGGGCCGAGGACGTGGCCTCGTTTCACCGAAAGAAATAAGCCCTTCGCCGGCCTTGGCAAGCCGGCCGGCCATGCCGGGCGGCGGGTAGCCGTCGCAGGCGGGACGGGCTAAAAGACCCCGGTTCGGAGACCCGTCATGGCAATCAAGTTCGGCCGGCCGCTGCAGCGGTCCATCGGTTTCGTCCCGGTCACGCACGAGGAGAGCGAGGCCACGCCTGCCCCCCTCGACCTGACCGTCCGCATGCGGCGCAACCGCCGCGCCGACTGGGCGCGCCGCCTGGTGCGCGAGACCGTGCTGACCGTCGACGACCTGATCTGGCCGCTGTTTGTGATGGGCGGCGACAACGGCCGCCAGCCGGTCGCCTCGATGCCCGGCGTCGAGCGCCTGTCGGTCAACGAGATCGCGCGTGCGGCGGCGCAGGCGGCGGAACTGAAGATCCCCTGCATCGCCCTGTTCCCCTACACCGACCCCTCCTTGCGCGACGAGACCGGAAGCGAGGCACTCAACCCGGACAACCTCGTCTGCCGCGCCATCCGCTCCATCAAGAAGGAAGTGCCGGACATCGGCGTCCTCTGCGACGTCGCGCTCGATCCGTTCACCAGCCACGGCCATGACGGCCTCATCCGCGACGGCGAGATCCTCAACGACGAGACAGTGGCGGTGCTGGTCAAGCAGGCGCTGGTGCAGGTCGAGGCCGGCTGCGACATCATCGCGCCGTCGGACATGATGGACGGCCGCGTCGGCGCCATCCGCCGCGCGCTCGATCTGACCGGCCGCACCGACGTCTCGATCATGGCCTATGCGGCGAAATACGCCTCCGCCTTCTACGGCCCCTTCCGCGACGCCATCGGCTCGGCCAAGACGCTCACCGGCGACAAGCGCACCTATCAGATGGACCCGGGCAATTCCGACGAGGCGATGCGCGAGGTCGCGCTCGACATCGAGGAAGGCGCCGACATGATCATGGTCAAGCCGGGCATGCCTTACCTCGACATCTGCCGGCGCGTGAAGGACACGTTCGGCGTGCCGACCTTCGCCTATCAGGTGTCCGGCGAATACGCGATGATCATGGCGGCGGCGCAGAACGGCTGGCTCGACGGCGAGCGGGCGATGACCGAGAGCCTCATCGGCTTCAAGCGCGCCGGCTGCGACGGCATCCTCACTTATTTCGCGCCGCGCGTGGCGGAGCAGCTGAGCAAGGGCTGATATTCTCGCACGTTTCCTCCCCCTCACCGGCCCGGTGAACGAACGACCAGGACAAGAAGGCACGATCAATGGGTGAATTCGCCGTCGGCCAGGGCGTATCTCGGTTCGAGGACCCGCGGCTACTGCGCGGCGGCGGCCGCTATGTCGACGACATCAAATTGCCCGGCATGGCGCACGGCGTCGTGCTGCGCTCGCAGCATGCGCACGCCAGGATCGCCGCGCTCGACGTTAACGCCGCGCGACAGGCGCCGGGCGTGCTCGCCGTCCTCACCGCCGCCGACATCAAGGCCGCCGGCTGGGGCGATCTGCCGATCCCGGGCGGGCTGAAGCGCCGCGACGGCTCGTCGATGATCAAGACGCGCTACCCGATCCTCGCCGAAGACCGCGTGCGCTGGGTCGGCGATCCGGTCGCCTTCGTCGTCGCCGAGACGGTCGCGCAGGCGCTCGATGCGGCGGAAATGATCCGGGTGGATTTCGAGCCCCTGCCCGCCGTCACCTCGACCGAGCAGGCCGCGCAGCCCGGCGCACCGAAAGTGTGGGACGACGCGCCGGACAATATCTGCTTCGTCGAACTGATCGGCGACAAGGCGGCGACCGATGCCGCCTTCGCCAAGGCCGACCACGTCGTCCGCGAGAAGTTCGTCATCAACCGCGTCACCGCGGCGACGATGGAGCCGCGCGGCGCCGTCGGCGACTACAACGCCGCCGACGAGCGTTACACGCTCTACACCGCGATCCAGCGGCCGCACCCGACGCGCATCGACTTCGCCAGGATGATGCGCATCCCCGAGAGCAAGATCCGCATCGTCACCAACGATACCGGCGGCTCGTTCGGCATGAAGTCGCCGATCTTCAACGAGATGCCGCTCGTCCTGCTCGCCTCGAAGCTCACCGGGCGGCCGGTGAAATGGATCTCGACGCGCACCGAGGCCTTCCTGTCGGACGCGCAAGGGCGCGACAACGTCACCGAGGCGGAGATGGCGCTCGCCAAGGACGGCACCATGCTCGGCTTCCGGGTGAAGACCGTCGCCGCCATCGGCGCCTATTTGCAGACCGCGATGCCGGCCTTCGTGTTCAACGCCGGCTCGCTCGCCGGCACCTACAAGACGCCGGCGATCCACGTCGACATCAGCGCGGTATTCACGCACACCAATCCGGTGCGCCCCTATCGCGGCAACGGCCGCCCCGAGGCGGGCTTCGTCATCGAGCGCATGGTCGACTGCGCGGCGCGCGCGCTCGGCATCGCGCCGGCCGAACTGCGCCGGCGCAACTACGTGCCGCCGAGCGCGATGCCCTACAAGACGCCGCTGACCTTCACCTGGGACTGCGGCGAGTTCGAAAAGAACATGAACCTCGCTTTGGAGCTGGCCGACGTGAAGGGCTTCAAGGCGCGCAAGGCGGAGTCGGCCAAGCGCGGCAGGCTGCGCGGGCTCGGCATGTCGAACACGATCGAGCGCGCCGCGCCCGCCGGCCTCGAGGGCGCCGAGGTGCGCGTCGACCGCGACGGCACGCTGCTCCTGTTCTCCGGCGCCAACAACCAGGGCCAGGGCCACGAGACCGCGTTCAAGCAGGTGGTTTGCGACAAGCTCGGCATCCATCCGAGCGAGGCGCAGTACATCCAGGGCGACACCGATCAGGTGTTCTTCGGCGAAGGCACCGGCGGCTCGCGCTCCTCGGCGATGGCCGGCACCGCCTTCCACATGGCGAGCGAGAAGATCGTCGAAAAGGCGCGCGCGATCGCCGCGCACATGCTGCAGGTCGCGCCGGACGAGCTGCGCTACGACGAGGGCGTGTTCTCGACCGGCACGACGAACCGGACCCTGTCGATCAAGGAACTGGGCGCCGCCGCGCTCGATCCGAAGAACCTGCCGGCGGGCCTCGAGCCCGGCCTGTTCGCCAATGCGGTGTTCAATGCGCCGATCGCCAACTACCCGAACGGCTGCCACATCTGCGAGGTCGAGATCGACCGCGACACCGGCCAGGTGCAGATCGTGCGCTACAGCGTCGTCGACGACGTCGGGACCGTCATCAACCCCCTGCTCATGCACGGCCAGGTGCAGGGCGGCATCGCGCAAGGCGCCGGCCAGGCGCTGATGGAGGACATCCATTTCGATGCTGCGGGCCAGCTCGTGACAGCCTCGTTCATGGACTACGCCATGCCGCACGCGCACGACCTCTGCGAGATCGAGGTCGCCGCCAATCCGGTGCCGACCCGGACCAATCCGCTCGGGGTCAAGGGCGTCGGCGAAGCCGGCTGCGTCGGCGCGCTGCCGGCGGTGGTCAACGCGCTGGTCGATGCGCTGGCGGAATTCGGCGTACGCCACATCGAGATGCCGGCGACGCCGGAGCGCGTCTGGCGGGCGATGCAAGGCAAGGCCTGAGCCGGCTCTGGTCTATACTGGCGACATGATTCGACCGGCCGCAGCGCGGCCGGCCGCGTATGCGTGCGTCCCACGTGCCGGCGCGTCCCGCCGTTCTTTCCGACCCCAGAGGCCCGCATGCTCCAGTCCGCGCGCAAGCTCGCATTCGTGCTCGCCGCATCGAACCACGGCGCGATGATCGTCAACCGGCTCGACTACCGCACGCGCGACGACGGCCGGAGCGACGGCGTCGGTTTCCAGATCCTCGATCAGGGCGCCTATGACGCGGTCGAGGCCGAGCTGGCGGTCAAGCTCCTGATGCTGCGGCGCGAGTTCCACGGCGACGGCGTCACCGCCATCGATTGCGGCGCCAATATCGGCGTGCAGACGCTGGAATGGGCGATGGCCATGACCGGCTGGGGCTCGGTGGTCGCCATCGAGGCGCAAGAGCGCATCTACTACGCGCTCGCCGGCAATATCGCGCTCAACAACTGCTTCAACGCCATCGCCATCCACGGCGCGGTCGCGGCCGAGGCCGGCGTGATGAAGGTCCCCTGCCCCGATTACCTCGCACCGGCGAACTTCGGCAGCCTCGAGCTGCGGCAGGCCCCCGACAACGAGCCGATCGGCCAGGCCATCGACTATAGCGACGACAAGATGACGCCGGTGCAGAAGGTGCCGCTCGATGCGCTCAACCTGTCCCGCGTCGACCTCATCAAGATCGACGTCGAGGGCATGGAGCTCGAGGCGCTGGAAGGCGCACGCGGCCTGATCGACGCGCATCATCCGATCCTGCTCGTCGAGCAGAACAAGGCCGGCGGCGAGCTCCTGCGCGCTTTCATGGCGGTGCACGGCTACGAGGTCGTCGATGCGGGCATCAATCTGCTCGGCATCCATACGAGCGACCCGGTGCGCACGCATCTGCGGCCCGGCACGCCGGCGCAGGCCTCCTCGGCGGCGTGAGGCCTTTCGCGCGCAACGACGACGTGGATGGTCGGGACAAGCCCGGCCATGACGGGGCAGTCAGCCGCAGGCTGATTTGGCGTGCGCACCCGCGCGCGGCAGATGCAGGCCGCATTCCTTGACGCCGTCGGTCTCCCACCACCAGCGGCCGTTGCGCTCCGGCTCGCCGGGGGCAATCGCGCGCGTGCACGGCGCGCAGCCGATCGAGACGAAGCCCTTCGCATGCAGCGCGTTGACCGGCACGCCGGCGGCGCCGACGGCGGCCAGCACCTCGTCGCGCGTCCAGTCGAAAAGCGGGTTGAACTTCAGTACGCCGCGGCTCGTGTCCATCGAAGCGA
>Ga0187815_10001670_pt1 | contig 10499 bp, 8 predicted proteins | sample NC_S_5_FD_132962 | JGI IMG/M metagenome (GOLD analysis project Ga0187815, IMG submission 132962) | Wetland sediment microbial communities from Neuse River Estuary, North Carolina, USA - ASW-S_5 | ecosystem: Environmental > Aquatic > Freshwater > Wetlands > Sediment | place: USA: North Carolina...
CCCGCAGCGGCCCGGCGCTCAGCGACACCGGCGGCTCCATGGCCACGAACGCGAGCACCTGGAACAGGTGGGTCACCACCATGTCCCGGTAGGCGCCGGTCGCGTCGTAGAACGCAGCCCGCCCCTCGATCGTCAGCGTCTCCGGCACGTCGATCTGCACGTACCGGATGTGGTCGCGGTTCCAGACCGGCTCGAAGAGCCCGTTCGCGAACCGGAACGCCAGGATATTGTCGACCGACTCCTTGCCCAGGAAGTGGTCGATGCGGAAGACCTGCGACTCATCGAACACCGCGTGCACGGCCTGGTCCAGCTTGCGCGCCGAATCCAGGTCGGTGCCGAACGGCTTCTCGATGATGACCCTGGCCCCGCGGGCCAGGCCGGACTCGCCGAGCATGCCCACCATCGAGGTGAACGCGACCGGCGGTATGGCCAGGTGGTACAGCCGTCCGGGGGTGCCGCCGATCTCCTTCTCGGCCCGCTGGACCGCGGCAACCAGGTCCCCGGCGTGGCCTGGCTCGGCGGCCGCGAACGACAGGTTCTGCACGAAGTCCGACCAGCGCGGATCGTCGGGCTTGGTGATGCAGAAGTCAGCGCACGACTGCCTGGCGTGTTCCCGGAACTGCTCGTCGGTCATGGCCGAGTTCGGCGGTGACGACCCGATGAGCCGGAACTCCTTGGGCAGCAGGCCCGCCGCGTACAGGTGGAACCACCCGGGCAGCAGCTTGCGCTTGGCCAGGTCGCCAGTGGCGCCGAAGATCACGACGACGTGATTCTCCGGCCGCGTGTATCCGTGGTTGCTCATGGTCGGGTCAGGCCTTCTTCTCCGCGTGCCCGCCGAACTCCGAGCGCATCGCCGACAGGATCTTCCCGGTGAACGCGCCGTTGTCCCTGGACTCGAACCGCTCGTACAGCGAGGCGGCGATGACCGAGGCCGGCACGCCCTCGTCCACCCCGGCCAGCACGGTCCACCGGCCTTCGCCCGAGTCGGACACCCGCCCGCTGAAGTCGTCCAGGTCGGGCGACTTAGCGAACGCGGCAGCGGTCAGGTCGACCAGCCACGATGACACGACCGAGCCGCGCCGCCAGACCTCGGCCACGTCACCGACGTCGATCGTGTACTCGTACGCCCAGGGGTCCCGCAGCGGCGTGGTCTCCGCGTCGACCTCGTCCTGGTGCAGGCCCGCGTCGGCGTGCTTGATGATCGACAGGCCCTCGGCGATCGCGGCCATCATGCCGTACTCGACCCCGTTGTGCACCATCTTGACGAAGTGCCCCGCGCCGTTCGGCCCGCAGTGCAGGTACCCCTGCTCGGCGGTGCCCCCGGGTCGCAGGCCGGGCGTGGGCTCGGCGGTGCCCTTGCCGGGCGCGATGGTCAGGAAGATCGGGTTCAGGCGCTGCACCACCTCGTCCTCGCCGCCGATCATCAGGCAGTAGCCCCGGTCCAGGCCCCAGACGCCGCCACTCGTGCCGCGGTCGACGTAGTGGATGCCGTCGCGCTTGAGGTCTCGCGCGCGGGTGATGTCGTCGCGGTAGTAGGAGTTCCCGCCGTCGATGATCACGTCGTCGGCGTCGAGCAAGGGGCGGAGGTCCCGAAGGGTGGACTCGACGACGCCGGCCGGGACCATGATCCACATGTTCCGCGGCTTGTCCAGCTTGGCCACGAAGTCGGCCAGGCTCTCCGCGCCGGTCGCTCCCTCGGCTTCCAGCGCCTTGACCACGTCGGGGTTCCGGTCGTAGGCCACGCAGTGGTGGCCGTCGCGCATCAGCCGGCGGACGAGGTTCGCGCCCATCCGGCCGAGCCCGATCATCCCGAGCTGCATCGGCGTGTCAGTTGGCATGGCTGGTCGGTCCTTCCCTAGGGCATCAGAAAATTGCCTTGAGCTCGCGGTACTTGCGGATGAGCGCGTTGGTGGACGAGTCGTGGTCGAGCGCGGGTTCGGCGGCGCTGGTCAGCTCGGGGATGATCTTGGTGGCCAGCACCTTGCCGAGCTCCACGCCCCACTGGTCGAACGAGTCGATGCCCCAGATCGTCCCCTGCGTGAACACACTGTGCTCGTAGAGCGCTACCAGCGAGCCGAGGACCTTGGGCGTGAGGATCTCGGCCAGCAGCACGTTGGTCGGCCGGTTGCCCTCCATCACCTTGTGCGGCACCACACGCTCCGGCGTGCCCTCCGCGCGCACCTCCGCCTCGGTCTTGCCGAACGCGAGCGCCTGCGCCTGCGCGAACACGTTGGAGGACAGGATGTCGTGGTGGTCGCGCAGCGGGTTCAGCGTCTTGCCGAAGCCGATCAGGTCGACCGGGATGAGCTCGGTCCCCTGGTGGATGAGCTGGTAGAAGCTGTGCTGCCCGTTGGTCCCCGGCTCGCCCCAGTAGACCGCGCCGGTGTCGTAGGTCACGTGGTCCCCGGCCAGGGTGACGTGCTTGCCGTTCGACTCCATGGTGAGCTGCTGCAGGTAGGCGGGGAACCGCTTCAGGTACTGCTCGTACGGCATAACACCGCAGGTCTGGGCGCCGAAGAAGTCGCGGTACCAGACCGCGAGCAGGCCCATCAGCACCGGCAGGTTCCGCTCCAGCGGCGCGGTGCGGAAGTGCTCGTCCATCTCGTAGAACCCGGCCAGCATGTCGCCGAACTGGTCGGGCCCGAGCGCCACCATCGTCGACAGGCCGATCGCCGAGTCCATCGAGTAGCGGCCGCCGACCCAGTCCCAGAACCCGAACATGTTGTCCGTGTCGATCCCGAAGTCCGCGACCCGCTCGGCGTTGGTCGACACCGCGACGAAGTGCTTGGCGACCGCGTCCTCGCTTCCCAAAGCACCGACCACCCAGTCCCGCGCGGAGGTGGCGTTGGTCAGCGTCTCCAGCGTGCCGAACGTCTTGGACGAGATGATGAACAGCGTCTCGTCCGCGTTCAGGTCGCGGGTGGCCTCGACGAAGTCGGTGGAGTCCACGTTGGACACGAACCGGAACGTGATGTCGCGCGTGCAGTAGTGCCGCAGCGCCTCGTACGCCATCACCGGGCCCAGGTCGGAGCCGCCGATCCCGATGTTGATCACGTTCCTGATCCGCTTGCCGGTGTAGCCCTCCCAGACGCCGGACCTGACGCGCAGGGCGAAGTCCACCATCCGCTCGAGCACCTGGTGCACCTCGCGGACCACGTTCACGCCGTCCACGATGAGGGAGGTGGTCCCGGGCATGCGCAGCGCGACGTGCAGCACCGCGCGGTCCTCGGAGACGTTGATGTGCTCGCCGCGGAACATGGCGTCCCGCCGTTCGGGGACGCCGGACTCGGCGGCCAGCTCGACCAGCAGCCGCATGGTCTCGTCGGTGACTCGGTTCTTGGAATAGTCCAGGTAGAGCCCGGCCGCTTCCGCGGTCAGCCGCTCGCCCCGCCCGGGGTCGCCGGCGAACAGCTCGCGCAGGTGAACGCCCGCGATCTCGTCGTGGTGCCGGGCCAGGGCCTGCCACGCCTTCCGCTCCGGCAGCGGGGTCACCGCCATGTCCTGCCTCCTCGCGTCGTTCCTACCCCCGGCATAGTTTCATGCCCGCCATCCGCGCTGCCGCCTGCCCGCCGATAACAGTGCCTAAACTCCAGACGACCCGGTGCCTGCCGAAACGAGGCGATCTGGTCAGACCCCGATCCGGCCGGGGCGTGCCGGCGGCCGGAATGTCATACTTGCGGCTATGGCTACCCGGCAGCTGCAGGGCTGGTGTGCCGATCCGTTCCAGCTCCACGAGGAACGTTACTTTTCCTCGGGCCGGCCGACGAAGCTGGTTCGGGACGGGAAGGTCGAGAGCTACGAGGACCCGCCTTCCGACACCTACGAGGTGCCCGATGACGAGGAGGAATCCGGGCCCGAATCCGGCCCCGCCGCTACGGGCAGGTATCCGTCGGCCGGCGCGCCGCGGCGAGCCAGCGTAACGGGTCAGTACGCGAGCAGCCCCAGCGCCACCCAGACCGTGCGGGCCCAAAGGGCCAAGAAGAGATCACACGCGCTCCTGATCACGGCCGCCATGGCGATCGTGGCCGCCACGGTCGCGGGCATGGTAGTGCTGGTGAAACAGGAGTCACACTCCAACCCCAACCCGAATCGGCCCACGGCGATCTCACCGGCCGCGTTCGTGCGGCAGTCGGCCGCGAAGACCCTGGCGGAACGCACGGCCGACCTGACGCTGTCCGGCTCGGTGCGGAGCGGGGGTCGCACCGTCACGGTAAGCGGGACCGGCGCGATCAACTTCAGTACCAACGCCATGTCGTTGAACGTGAGCGCCGGCGATCCCGGTCAGCTGCTGAGCGAACAGGAGCTCCTGGTCAACGGGAACCTTTATGTCACGCTGACGATCAGCGGTACCGGCCTGGCCAAGCTGACCGGCGGCCGCGCGTGGATCGAGATGCCGACCGCGCAGTCGGTGTCGACGAGCCTGGTCGGCAGCGACCCGCTGTCGTCGCTGTCGCTGCTCGAGCAGCAAGGCACCGACGTGCGGCAGATCGGGACGAAGATCATCGAGGGACAGAGCTGCACCGGCTACGCGGTCATACCCAGCAAGGCGGCGTTGCTGGCGGCCATGAGGTCGGAGTTCACCAAGCTCGGCTACTCCCCGGCCCTGATCGCCCAGGAGATGGCGCTGGCGCAGGACATGCTGCCGCCGACGGTCACGATCTGGCTCGATGCCCAGGGGCTGATGCGCGAGATGAACCTGAACCTGGCCTTGCAGACCGGCGGGTCGGGCGGCACCATAACGGGCAGCATGGTCATGTACGTCTCGTACTACGGTTCGCCGGTCCAGGTCACGGCGCCGCCGGCGTCCGACGTCATTTCCTACCCGTCGTTCGTGCAGGCGCTCGGGGGTAAGGGCTAGCGCGAGTTACCGGCGATCAGCTCGGCGGCGTGGTCGGGCACGTAGTCCTGCATGTTCCGGGGGATTCGCACGTACCCCTTCGACGCCGGCCGGTGCGGGAGCTTCAGCTTCGGCGGCTCGATGTCGCTGTACGGGATCGTGCCGAGCAGGTGCGCGATCATGTTGATCCGGGCCCTGCGCTTGTCGTCGCTCTCCAGCACGTGCCAGGGCGCCTCCGGGATGTCGGTGTGCACGAACATCTCGTCCTTGGCGCGCGAGTAGTCCTCCCAGTGCGTGATCGACTCCAGATCCATCGGGGACAGCTTCCAGCGGCGCATGGGATCGTTCAGCCGGTCTCGGAACCGGCGCTGCTGCTCCTCGTCGCTGACCGAGAACCAGTACTTGCGGAGCAGGATGCCGTCCTCGACGAGCAGCCGCTCGAAGATCGGGCACTGGTGCAGGAACCTGCTGTATTCCTGCGGCGTGCAGAACCCCATGACGTGCTCCACGCCGGCCCGGTTGTACCAGCTGCGGTCGAACAGGACCAGTTCGCCCGCGGCGGGCAGGTGCTCGACGTAACGCTGGAAGTACCACTGGGTCCGCTCCCGCTCGGTGGGCGCGGGCAGGGCCGCGATCGTGGCGAACCGGGGGTTGAGGAACTGGGCCACCCGCTGGATCGTGCCGCCCTTGCCGGCCGCGTCACGGCCCTCGAAGATCACGATGACCCTGGCGCCCGCGGCCCGCAGCCACCCCTGCATCTTCACCAGCTCGCCCTGCAGCCGGTATAGCTCCCGCTCGTAGACCTGCTTCGGCAGCTTCGGGCCGAGATCCTTGCCTGACACTGTGGTGGTCTCCCTGCACCTTATGGTCGACGTCGCCGTTTCGACGGTACGCCCTGTTAGCATGGCCGGCGTGAGCGAGGAAGACCATCTGTACCGCGAGTACGAGACCATCAACGTATTCCGCCGGGGCCCCGGTGCCCGGCTGGAGCTAAACCGCCCCGAGCGGCTGAACGCCTGGAATAACCAGTTCGCCCTCGACCTCCTGGCGGCGCTCCGCGAGCTCGCCGACGACCCCGCGGTCCGGGCCGTGGAGATCACCGGCGCCGGGCGGGCCTTCTCCAGCGGCGCCGACCTGAAGGAGGCGGGCGCGCCCGGCGGCGAGATGGACGTGTACCAGCGGCTGACCCAGCGGTACCACCCGATCATCACCGGCATCCGGCAGATGCCCAAGCCCGTCATCGCCGCGGTCAACGGCCCGGCGGCCGGGATCGGGCTCTCCCTCGCGCTGGCCTGCGACCTGATCGTCGCGGCCGAGTCCGCGTTCTTCCAGCTTGCCTTCGTGAACATCGGGCTCGTCCCCGACGGCGGCTCCTCGCTGCTAGTGCCGTCCAGGATCGGCTTCACCCGGGCGACGCAGCTGGCCATGCTGGGCGAGCGCCTCGACGCCAAGACCGCGCAGGACTGGGGCCTGATCAACGAGGTCTGGCCCGACGAGGAGTTCCGTGAGCGCGCTGGCGCGCTGCTCGACCGCCTCGCCTCCGGCGCCACCAAGTCGTACGCCGGGACCAAGCGCCAGCTGAACCAGTGGCTGTACGCCCAGATGGACGCCCAGCTCGAGTTCGAGGCGCAGATCCAGCGCAATATGGCAGCGTCGACCGACTTCGCTGAGGGGATAGCCGCGTTCACCGAGAAGCGCCCGCCCAAGTTCACCGGCGCGTGAACTGGACGCAGCGCAGCTCGAGCGGGTCTACCGGGAAGAGGCGGCCCGGATCACGGCCGCGCTGGCCGCGCGCGTCGGCGACGTGGGCCTCGCCGCCGACGCCGTCCAGGACGCGTTTATCGAGGCGATCGAGCACTGGGGCGATCAGGAGGTGCCGCCCAACTACGGCGGCTGGCTGGCCACCACGGCCCGCCGCAAGGCGATCGACCGGCTGCGCCGGGCCCGGGCCGGGCAGGAAAAGCTCGCGCTCCTCGCGGCGACGATGACCGACGCCGCCGAGGGCTACGACGCCTCCAACGGCGACGAGGCGGCGGACGACGAGCTGCTGGGGATGGTCTTCGCCTGCTGCCACCCCGCGCTCCCGCGCGAGTCGCAGATAGCGCTCACGCTGCGGGCCGTCTGCGGCCTGACCACCGCGCAGATCGCCGCCGCGTTCCTGGCCAGCGAGCCCGCCATGACGCAGCGGCTCCTGCGGGCGCGCAAGGCCCTGCGCGCCGCCCACGCGGACCTGCGCGTCCCCGACCCCGACGATCTGGCCGATCGGCTCGCCGAGGTGCTGGCCGTGGTCTACCTGGTCTTCAACGAGGGTTACCTGGCCAGCGCCGGACGCCAGCCGGCCCGTCGCGACCTCGCGGCCCAGGCCGTCTCGCTGACCAGGCTGCTGCACCGGCTGATGCCGCGCGAGCCCGAAGTCCTCGGGCTGCTCGCCCTGCTGCTCCTGCACGAGTCCCGGGCCGCGACCAGATTCGATAGCTGGGGCCGGATGATCAGGCTCGCTGAGCAGGACCGCACCAAATGGGACAAGCCGCTGATCGCCGAGGCCACCCGGTTGCTCGACCGCGCGCTCGCCATGCGCGAGCCCGGTCCCTACCAGGCCCAGGCGGCCATCGCCGCCCTGCACGCGCAGGCCCCCGACTACGGCCAGACCGACTGGACGCAAATCCGGTTTTGCTACGACCGGCTCTACGAGATGACCCCGTCCCCGGTGATCCTGCTCAACCGGGCCGTCGCCACCCGCTACGTCGTCGGCCCGGAGGCCGCACTGGCCGAGATCGAGCCGCTCGCCGGCGAGCTGGACGGCTACCATCTCTTCCACGCGCTGCGGGCGGGCCTGCTCACCGGTCTCGGGCGGGATGACGAGGCCCGCGCCGCCAGCGAGCGGGCGCTCGCGCTGGCCGGCAACCCGGCCGAGCGCGAGCTACTCGCCCGCCGCCTGTCCTTCTGAGGACCTCACATCTCCACGATGGGCCGGACCTCGACGGTCATCCAGCCCCGGTCCACGCCCGGCCAGGTCTTCGCGATCTCCACGGCCTCGTCGATCGTGTCGGTCTCGAGGATCGAGTACCCGCCGAGCGCTTCCTTGGTCTCCATGAACGGCCCGTCGGTGACGCCGCTGGAGCGCACCGTCTTGGCCCCGGCCGGCGGCGCGAGCTGGTTCCCGCCGTCCGCCAGCTTGCCCGAGCCTCCGCCGCCCTTTTCGTACCAGGCGCCGATCTCGGCGTACCAGGCGTGGCCCTCGGCCTCGGTCATGCCCCTGGCCCCTTCGGTGTCGTAAAGCAGAATCGCGTACTTCACGTTTTCCTCCGTTTCAACGGATGCCACCCGGCATCCCCGGTACCCATTCCACGAACGGGACGCCCCCGTTTCCGACACGCCCCGCTTCGTTCTCGCCCCGCCTTCTTCACGCCCCCGCTTCCCTCAACCCCCGCATCCCTCAACCTGGCTCCGGCCTCCGACGCGCCTTCCCTCAACCTGACTCCCGCCTCCGACGCGCCTTCGGATCAGCCGGAGCGCCCGCTCGCGGTCAGCCTCGTCTCCATGATCAAGATGGCCTCGTAGCGCCGGCGGATGTCGGCCCGGTCGCACGCCTCCGGGACCGAGCGCTCGCTGGCCCGGTCGATCATGGCCGCCTGCTCGAGCAGCACCCGGCGCTGCCCGTCGGTCGTCGTCTCGGTCATGATCCTGGCCAGCGCCTCGAGCTCGCGGATCATGACGGCCGGCATCCCCATGCTGGACTGCCTGATCTTTTCGAACGAGCGCTGCACCAGGCGCTCGTAGGCCGGCTCGGCCGCGATAATCCGGATGAACCCCTGCCCGTCCCGGTACACCCGCGCCGGATGCCACCGCTTGACGATCTTGCACAGGTTCTCACCCAGCCAGTCGATGCAGGTCAACGCCGTGAAGGTGTCGTTGACCGCCGCGGAAAGCGCGCGGATCGCGATCTCCACGAGCTGATCAATGCCGAACGACGCGTCCTGGGTCAGGGTCCGGTACGGGCCGATGACGTGTGCGCGCCCCAACTCTCGCTGCATGAGCGGCGCCGCCTCCGGCGGCCAGACCGCAGCGAACCTGTGCCCCGCCACGATGAAGTGGCCTGGCCGGTGTTCCAAGCTGATCACCGCGCCTGCCCTGCTCGCCAGCGTGACCAGGTTCTGATGCTTGATGAACTGCACATAGCCGCTCACCGGGGCCAGCACTACGCCCCCGCGCGCCTCGATGCGGGCCAGCAACTCGACCGCGGAGGGTCCGCTCTCCTGCTGCGGTCGGCCCGTCCCGCCGCTGCCCTGTTCCTCGATCGCGTCGGCCAGGTCGGCGGCGATGCTGGCGATCACCTGCGGCAGCTGGATCGAGATGGACGTGTGGTGGATGAAGTAGATGAGCACGCCCATGTCGATGACCGTCAGGCCGAGCGTCACGGTCACGCCGATGTGTGGCACGAAGTCGCCGTGCGACCCGGTGCCGACCGAGACGAGCACGAGAATCGAGTAGACGAACGTCGCGACGAACGTCCCGAGGGTCAGCTGGGTGCCCCTATCCCTGATGAAGTTCCGCAGCATCCGGGGCCCGAACTGCGTCGACGCCAGGGTCAGCGTGACCAGGATGATCGAGAACACCACGCCGACCACGGTGATGATCGCGGCGGCGATGGTGGTCAGGATCTGCCGCGCCGCGTCCGCGCTCCCGCTGATCACCCAGCCCGGCAGGGCGAAGTCCCCGCGGTAGGCGGCCCGGTCCGCCGCCAGCGTCCCGACGAACAGCCCGATCGCGGCCACGACTTCGATCGAGGGCACGAACCACAAGGTGGTGCGCAGCACCTCGCGCCGCCAGTGCGACGCCACCCCCGATGAGAAAACCTCACGGTACATGGTCGGCTCCCCGAGCTTATTCATGCGCCGACCAGACTTCCCGGCTCACCCGTGCTCCACGCCCATTATGCCGCCCGCGACCCTGAGGGTCCCACCACCGAACCACTGCTGACCGGGCGCACACCTATAGAGAACACTTGACAGGCCGTCAGAGACCTATTGAGAGTTCTTACATGGCACTGCGGCGCGGTCGAGGCCAGCGCCGCCCTCGCAGGCGCGCGGCGCCCTAACGGAACGGCGCTACGCCGTCTGGCTGGGGGAGGCGGTGTCGCATGATGCCCGGTCTCGACTCGCCCTCGCAGGTCCGCACCCCGGCTGCCGCTGCTGATGATGTGGGCGCAAGGGGTCCTGCGGCGGACTCGGCCCGGCCCGCGCCGCCCTGGATGACACACCGCACTGAGCACCGGCATGTCCCGGCCAGGCGGACCCAAACCTGCTTTGGCCCGGGGGAGTTACCCGGCCCGAGCAGGCGGGCTGTGGCTGTGCAGGACCTTGGTCCGGTCCGGATTCCACGCCGTGGTCGTCCCGTCCGGGTTCAGTACCAGTGTCCAGCCCCAGCGGTGGATGACGACCTGGTGATGGAACGTACACAGGAGGACGCAGTCTTTGACGCTGGTCGGGCCGCCGTTGGCCTTGTGGCGGACGTGGTGGACCTGGCACGCGCCGGCGGGCTGGGTGCAGCCGCCGGCCCACCGGCAGTGCCGGTCCCGCAGGGTGACGGCGTGCCGGATCGCGGCGGGGACGGTGTCGCTGAACCCGATGTCCAGCGGCAGGCTCGGGCCGGCCAGCCGGGC
>Ga0187815_10001671_pt1 | contig 10497 bp, 10 predicted proteins | sample NC_S_5_FD_132962 | JGI IMG/M metagenome (GOLD analysis project Ga0187815, IMG submission 132962) | Wetland sediment microbial communities from Neuse River Estuary, North Carolina, USA - ASW-S_5 | ecosystem: Environmental > Aquatic > Freshwater > Wetlands > Sediment | place: USA: North Carolina...
ACTTTGCTTGGGGGCCCAGCTGCAACAGCAGGGCCGGGCCGAACCAGCCCGGGAGGCCTTGCAGCGGGCGTTGGAGCTCAGCGAGGCGGCTCGCGACCTCCGTCGGCTCAGTTGGACGTGCTTGAACCTGGCCGACCTGGAGCTGGCGCAGGGTCACCGCGAGGAAGCCGAGGCCCGGAACCGGGTCGCGCTCTCCCTCTTCGAGCAGATCGGCGATTCCTTGGGCCGGGCGCGCGCATTCCTGACGGAAGGTCGGCTCGCGTTGGTCCGGGGGGACGCGACGGCCGCGGAAGCGGCCTTCGCGAAGGCCCGACGCATCTTCGCTCAACAGGACCTCAAAGCCGACGAGCTGGAGGTGGACCTTCGAGAGGTGGAGGTCCGGTTGGTTCAGGACGACCACGCCGCCGCCCGACGGGGCCTCGACCGGTTGCGGGAGCGGGACCTCGAACGGTTACGGCCGGACCTCGTCGCTGACTGGCACCGGCTGCGAGACCGGCTCGCGACCCGCTAGGTCGATCGGGAGCGGATCGGCCGCGGTCCCGAGAACGGGGGTCCGCGGAACGACTCCCGGTTCGGGTTCCTCCGTGTACCGGATCGACCGAAGATCCCGCAAGCCGAGGGCGACTAGGCCGGTAGCGAACAACCCCACCGCGGCCACCGCATAGGCCATGCCCACGCCATTCGCTTGGATCAGAAGTCCTCCCACGAGGATTCCGACGGGGGTCATCGCGAGGCCCACCGTTTCGTCGATGCTCAGATAACGGCCGAGGATCCCAGACGGCACGATGCGCTGCACGAGCGAAAAGAACGCTGTGGTGAGCAATCCGAACAGAACGCCGAGGAGAACGAGCGCGGGCAACGCGACCACGAACATCGGTACCAAGACGAGCAGCCCGAAGAGGGCGCCCGAGGCCCACAGCGCTCCGATGAGGACTCGGCCAAACTGACGCAGGACCCCTAGGCGGCCCATGCTAATCGAGCCCACAAAGAAGCCGCCGCTGAATCCCGCCAAGAGGTAGCCGAAGGCGTTGGCGGCCTGACCAAGGGCATCGACCGCGTAGACCACGAGGAACGGGGTGGAAATTGCCAGAAAGAAGCCGAGGCCCACCGATACGAGAGTGAGCTCGAGAAGCGCCCGCTGGGAGCGCAGATACCGTACCGCCGCCCCGATATCATCGAGCAGCGAGGAAGCCGCTCCCGAGGGGCGGCTGCCGAAGGGTTTGGTCCGGGGGGAGCCGATCCGGGTCATGAGGATGCCGGAGAGCAGAAAGATTCCCACGTCGAATGCGAACGATGGGTAGGTCCCGAACGTGAACAACAGGAAGGCCGCACTCGCGGCCCCTGCGGTGGAGGCCACCGCGGTCGAGGCTTGGAGGAGCCCATTCGCATCATCGAGCGTCTGCGGATGCACGAGACTCGGTAGGATCGCGTTTGCGGACGGTCGGAATACCGCCGTCACCGCCTCCAGAGCGAAGACCAGCCCGAGCACCAGGTCCAGCTGGAAGCCAAAGGCCACGATGGTGAGCGGTACGACCGCCATGACAGCGGCCTGCAGTAGTCCCGTAATGACGAGGAGCTGCCGCCGGTCGTACCGGTCGGCGATCGCCCCGGCCGGCAAGCCGATGGCAAGGACCGGAAGGGATGCCGCGATCCCCACGTACGAAACCGCCAGGGCCGAGCCGGTCTGCTCGAAGACCAGGAAGAGGAGGAGGACATCCGCGATCCCCAGCCCCGCCCAACTCGCGACATTTCCGGCCCAGTAGGGCCAGTAGTTTCGATTGGCAACGAGCTTCCGACGGAGCCAGGCCTCCGCCTCCACGTTCGCGCCCGGCCGCACCGACGAGCTCACCGGAGAGTTACCGACGCTTCTGGGTTATGATTCCATCGACCTGAGATCCCTCGAAGAAGGATGGGGGTGCGTCGGCGGAGGGGAGAGTTCACGTGACGGGTTTCCTGCCGCAGGCCGGGCAGTCGGACCAACGAGAGGGAGTTACGATCCGCACGTCGCTCGGCCGCCACAGGTTCAGATGCAGGAGGCGCCCCTCGGCGGCGGTGGGAAGGCCAGTGAGGAAGTAGAGGGCCTGGAGGGCGCCGAAGTGGCCGGCCACGCCCGCCGTCGGCGCGAGCACCGGATTCACCGAGGTCGAGGAGAAGAGCTCCGTTCCTTCGGCCAGACCCCGGGCGCGCAGTCGCTCCTCTAAATGGTGCTCGAGACACCGCAGACACGGCGTTCGGCCCGGGACGAAGAGGGCAATGGCGCACCGGGGACCGCTGTAACTATTCTCGAGCCACGGGACCCCTTCGGAGACGGCGGCGTCGTTCGCCCAGTGCAGGATCTCGTGCGGCTGATCGGCGCCCAGCACGAACAGGTCGCACCCGCGCACGAGCGCGGGCATGTCGGCGGGCCCTTCCGCCCGCTGGACTTCGGGCACGACCGTGACATGAGGGTTGAGGTCGAGCAGCCGCTCCGCCGCCGCTTCGACCTTCAATCGGCCGACGTCGCGCGAACCGTAGAGCAGCTGGCGATTGAGGTTGGAGGTCTCAACGCGGTCCGAATCGACGATCCTGAGGTGCCCGACGCCCGCGGCCGCAAGGCTCAACGCCGTCGCCGAGCCGATCCCCCCGATCCCGAGTACGGTGACGCGCGCCTTTCGGAGCCGGCTTTGAATCTCGTAGGCCGACCGAGCGGTTCCAAGCGTTACGGTAGCGAAGAAGTCGAAGTTCCGGGAGTAGCGCTGCAGCTCCTCGGGAGAGAATTCGGGGGGAGCCCCCAACCCGGCGTCCTCTACGATCCCGAGGCGTTGAAGCCGTCCGATCGCCCGCCGGACCTCGGAAGCCTCGAGGGCCGGATCCTCCTTACGTACGAGTTCGACGATCGCGGGGACGGTCCGCGTCCCATCCATGAGCCCGAGCAGCCGCCACAGCGTTCCTCGGTCGTCGTCGCGGAGCTGACGACCCAGGCCATAGACGTCTCGACTGAGAAGAATGACCCCCGCCGACGTTCGAAACGGGCTCACGGAGGGCTTCGTTCGTGGCCGCTCGGGGAGCGGTAACTTTCGTCGTGCCACGCGGTTCACGTTCCCGACGCAGCCCCGGCGAGACGGGCTAGGCCTTCTTCTCCGTCTGCCCGTAGGCTGGGGAACGCAGTGCCACGGCCCGATGCCTGCCGCCGGCTCCGCCAGCGGGAGATTCCCGGACTACTTCCGGGTCGGCGTCGGCATGCAAAGGGTTACGTCCCGTGGGAGCCGCCGCGTCTCGACCCGAATCCGCTTCGGTTTTGCTACCATGGTTACCACTCTGGTTTACCGCATTCATCGACGATGGCGGTATTCGATATCATGCACATGTCCACTTCTTAACCCTTTGGGGGAGAGCTGGACCCGCGTTCCGGTCTGTCCCATCGCGCACTTACAGATCGATTCCATCATCGTCCGCTAGGGCGCGATTTCCACTGTATCGTCCGTGCCCGATCGCCCGCGGGTTCCGGTCTCACGAACGGAGAATGTCCGGCGAAGCCGACCGCTTCGTCCGGAACCGTGCGGCGGCTTTGTTGCCTCAGTCCACGCTGATCTTTTCGATTCGGACCGGGGTCTGGGGGCGGTCGTGCCCGTCCTTGGGGACGTTAGCGATCTTCTGGGCCACGTCTTGGCCGCTGAGGAGCTTCCCGAAGATCGCGTGCTTGCCGTTGAGCCAGGGCGTGGCCGCCACGGTGATGAAGAATTGGCTCCCGCCGGTGTTCGGGCCCGCGTTCGCCATCGAAAATATCCCCGGGCCGTCGTGGCGCAGCGAGGGATGGAACTCGTCCGGGATCGTGTACCCGGGGCCGCCCGTCCCGGTCCCCTGAGGGCACCCGCCCTGGATCATGAAGCCCGGAATCACGCGATGGAAGATCAGGCCGTTGTAGAAACCCTTCTGGACGAGCGTGAGGAAATTCTTCGCCGTCGTGGGGGCCTTGTCTTGAAAGATCTCGGCGCGCATCGTACCCAGGCTTGTCTGGAGGGTGACCGTCGGATTCGCCATGGCGCCGACCCTGCCGCCGGAGGGGAAATAGCCTGCGGCCCGGAACCGGCCGTCAGAGGAAATGGCGGTGGACCGCGATCAGGTAGATCACTAGGATCACCGAGAGGATGGCTCCGAGAGAGAGGTAGGCCCCCGCGAGCGCGTCGCTCAAGAAGTTCAACGCGAAGATGATGATCGCGAGGACGAGGGCCCACAGGCGTTGGTGCCAGAGGCCGAGGGCGAGCCCAAGGACGATCAAGCCGAAGATCAGGAGTACGATGCCAAGGGCGAGCACGCCCAACGAGAGGCCAAAGACGGGGACGGTGAGGCCGACCGCGACGCCGAGGACCGCGAGGAGAGCTCCCCCGAGGATGAAGAGCACTCCGACGATGCCGATCAGCACCGCCAGGATGGATACGCCGAGCGGGCGGCTCGGCTTCGGTGGGGCCTGAGTGTAGCTGTAAGGTTGCATCGGCTGGCCCCCGTACATCGCTCTCTCGTCCCTCCCAGAACAGTTCCTGGTGCCGTCCCATAAACCTTCTGGCGGGCCTGACACGAGCGGAGCGTAGCCGGACTTTCCTCTAGTTCGTCGCCGCGTTTTATAGCATCCGCCAACCCATACTCACGCCGGGCCGGTTGCTGGCTCACGAGTCCCGATGAACCGCTCACTGGCGCTCGTGGGGCTCGTTCTGGTCATCGTGGCCATTCTCGTCGTGTCGATCCCTTTCCTGGTGACGTCGACCTTCCAGGTGGGGTACGAGCTCTACGTCGCGGCGCTCATGTTCCTTGTCGGCCTCGCCATTCTCATTCGGGGGGCGACGGCGCCCGATCCCGCGGTGACGACGGTGGGAGGGTTCCTTGGGAACCCGGTCATCGACGAGGCCCGGCGGGCCGAGGAAGCGGTCACGAACGTCCCTCTCAGCCACATTCGGTACGCCCCGGGCCCTCGCGAACCGGTGAATTGCCGCCACTGCTACACGGCCATCCCCTGGAACATCGTCGACTGTCCGCGCTGCGCCCGGCCCCGCCAGTGCCGCAACTGCGGGAAGCGGCTCTACTTCCTCGCCGGCGCTGTCCGGTGCGCCCCCTGCGTCCGCGACGAGACCTATTGTAATTGCCCGCGGGTTCGGTCGACAGGGGTGCGGCCCGCGGGAGTCCGCCATCTCGGAGGAGGAGTCTGACGGACCTGGACGCTCGCATCCCGAGGGGCCGCGTCGTTCTCCCCGCGGAGGTTCACGTGCACTTCGACGGCGCGTGCCAGCCTCCGGCCGGTGGGGGGGTCGCGACCTACGGGTTCACCGTCGAGGGAGCCGGCCTCGATTACGAGGAGAAAGGGCTCGCGGTGCCTCCCTGGAGCCCCCGCAGTACCAACAATGTGGCCGAGTACACGGCGGCCATTCGCGCGCTGGAATGGCTGCGTGAGAGCGGATACTCGGGGCCCGTCCACGTGATGGGCGATAGCCAGCTCGTGATCCGTCAGATCCAGGGGCAGTACCGGGTCCGGGCACCCCATCTCGTGGAGTACCGAGCGCAGCTGCTTCGCCTGGTCGGGAATTTCGAACGGGTCGACTTCGTATGGATCCCACGGGAGGCGAACGCCCGGGCGGATGAGCTCTCCAAAGAGGCACTCGAAGACGAATGGAGCCGGGCCGGTCGACACCGACCGTCCGAGCCGGTGACTCCGGTGTCTGAGGATGAGGAATCCCCGGACGAATCGCCGGGTCCGGCGGAGCCGAAGGGGCTCTAGCCCCAGCGCACGGTGTAGACGAGAGTGCGTCCTTCCAGGCCGGCGCGGGTCCGCGCCGCATCCACAAAGGTCGCGAAGGCCGCCGCCGCTTCCGGAGTGAGTCGGGGCCGCAGGCCATAGCCGCGCGGCGAGCCAGACCCCAGAAACTTCCGGGGAGGTTCGGTCACGGGCGGGATCATGGCTTCGGACGCCGCGATCGCGCTCATCGGCGCGACCAACCGACCGCGCGTTCGATCACTTCGCGGTACGAGGCACCCAGCGGAACCCGAGGAAGGTACGCCAGAGGGATCTCGCCCTCCGACTCGATCTTTCCTAGGACGCCCAACGCGGCAAGCGGGATTGCATCGGTCTTTTGTTCCGACATGGCCCTGCCACCCGTTTGTCAGACGGATGTCGTACATAAAGTGCCCCGTTCCATGAGAAAAGGGGGGGTCCGGCAGTTTTCTCCGTCAGAGATCGAAGGCGGACGAAGGGCTGACGCACCAGTGGAATCTCCAGTGGAAAGAGGGGTTACTGCGACAACCTGCGCCGTCCGTCACTGAGGTGACGGCGCTAGTTCTCGTTGCTGGGCTCGGCGGGCTGCTCGCCAGGAGATACTGGCGGGGCCGGAGGAAGGCGCTGCAGTCGTTTCACTCCCCACCAGATTCGTTCCTTTCCGAGCGCCAGCGCCGCAGGGACCAGATAGGTCCGGACGAGCATCGCGTCGAGAATGACGGCGAGGCCTACGGCAAGACCGATGGCCTCCAGGAGTGTGAACGTGCTGGTGCCCAAGACCAGGAACGCGCTCGCCAGGATCACCGCGGCCGCGGTGATCACGCCGCCGGTATGCGTGACGGCCCGCACGATGGGCCGGAGCAGAGAACTGTCCTTCATTCGCTCCTCCCGGACACGGGTCAGGATGAACACATTGTAGTCCATCCCGAGGCCGAGAATCAGCACGAAGAGGATCGTGGGCACGAAGAAGAAGATCGGAACGCCTTGGAGGCGGCCCAGCAGGAGGTACGTGATCGCGTACGCCCAACTGATCGAGAGGCCGATCGTGGCCAGCGCCACGGGGGGGATCGCGATCGAACCGAGCACGAGGAGCAGGACGAGGAACAGTCCAATGGTCGCGGCGATCGCCATCCGTTCCGTGGCAGCCGAGGTCTGGGAGGCGAGGTCCTTGATCGTCGACGCGGCTCCCCCGTAAGCCACTGACTTGACCTCGGGATGCGGGCCGGCGAACGAGTTCAGCTGGCCCTCGATCGCGTTGAGGCTATTGACCGCCGCGTTCGATAACCCGTCCGCGGACGGAGTCACGGTGAACCACACCGTTCGGTTGTCGATCCCGATGTACTGGGGCAGCACGCCCTGAAGGTTGATCCGTTGCGCTGGAGGGAGGGTGGAATAGTTGAGCCATGTCGAGAGCGGCGCTCCCCCGATACCGACGGGAGAACCGACGGAGCTGATTCCGCCAGTGTGGTTCATGAGATTCTGGATCGAATTGATGTCCGTGAACTCGACCGCGTCGGTCGTGTTCGCGACGACCAGGGGTCGTTCGAAGGTCACGAGGATGATCGTCGGGAACACGTAGCCCCCGCCGAACTGCTGCTCGAGATGCTGTAGGCCATTGGCCGCGGGCTGGTTGCTCGGTAGCTGGGCGTAGAAATTGTACGATAAGGGGACGTTGAGCGCGACGTAGATGAGCGGGATGGACAGGAGCAGGATGACCGCCACGACCGCCTTGGGGTGGCGAGTGGACAGCCGCCCGGCGCGGGCAAAGTACGTTCGCCCGGCGGCCTGTGCGGTTCGGGTCCGGGTCGCCTGACGGGCGAACCGTCCCCGGGTGTACGGCCAAAAGAGCCGAGGCCCGATAAGCACGAGAAGAGCCGGCGTGACCGTGAGGGCGAGGAGCAGGGTGATGAATACCGATACGGAGAGGGCGATGCCCCATTGGCTCAGGAGAGCGATTCCGCTGAAGGCCATCGCCAGCGTCGAGACGATGACCGTCAGCCCGCTCGTAGCGATGCTCTCTCCGGCCCATGTGACCGTGGTGATCACCGCCTGGTGGGACTCCGCTCCGTGGACCAGTTCCTCCCGGTACCGGGCGACGAGGAAGACGGAATAGTCGGTTCCCACGCCCAGAACGAACGTGTCGACCAACGTGAGGCTCGTGACATCGAATTGCGTCACGTACTTCCCGATCAGGAAGACCGCTCCCAATCCGAGCGCGAGCGCGATACCGATCGCGCTGAACGTGACCAGAGGGGCGCCCGGGGCGCGGAAGTACAGGATCGTGATCAGGATTAGCACCGTCACCGTGAGCGGGAGAATGATCACGAGGTTCGAACTGAGTAGATGGTTCTCGTTCTCGTCGAGGTAGCTTGGCCCCGTCTGGTAGAACGCAACAGCGCCGGAGGGGTTGGTCTGCTCCAAGACCGGTGGCACGATCGCGTTGATCCGGGTCAGGTCGTCGAAGACCGGGGAGGATCCATTCGGAGCGGTGTAGCCATCGGATACGTTGAACCCGACCACGATGAGGGTGGCGTCACCGCCAGGGCTCACGAACGCGGCGGTGAGCGCGGCCGGGACGGGCAGCGGGTACAGCGCCGGGGAGCCGTCCGCGATCCCGGTCGTCCACGCCGCTACCGACGCAGCGGACGCCGCGCCTTTGGGAAACTCGTTCCAGACGGCGCCGAGCCATCCACGGGGGATCCCGGAGGCCACGCTGAGGTAGCCCAAGGTCACGCCGTGGACGGCGGGCTCGGAGGTGAAGTTCTCGATTCCCAGGTTCTGCAGAACATAGAGGGGCAGGCTCTCGTTCGCCGCTCCCGGGAGGAGCTGGAGCAACGCGCCCGGGAAGGCCGCCCGGTTCGCGGCGTCCGCGCACGGCACGAGGTTGATTGCCGGCGACGAGGCCAAGCAGGCGGTTGAAGTGGCGTTGAACCCCGCCCCCGATTGCGTCCCGTTGTAGAACGCGGCGAGCACGGGCAGCTCGGCCGGCGCTTCGCCCGCCAGTGTCCCCCAGCTCTGATTGAAAGCGAGCCAGGTCGCCTGGGGCAACGGGACAGAGTCGTTCACCACGAGGTATTCCCAGACACTCACGTAGAGGGCTGGGGCTCCCCATACGAGCCCGCCGGACTCGTTGACCGCCGCGGGCAACGAGGGGGTCGAGTTGAGGGCGCCGCCGAGAAAACCCAGCGCAAGCTGAGTCTCTCCCTGCAGGTAGCCCTGGTAGCTGGAATACAACGAATCCACGGAGCTCACGTATGTCAATCGTGGATCGGTGGCGAGGGTCCGTGTGACGGCGAGGACCGTCGATTGGCCGCTGGCCGTTCCGATGCCGGGCCCGCTCAGCATCACGAAGGTGGTCGACCCGCCGGTCTGGGACGGGAAGAGCTGGCTGATCTTGTTCTCCGCGATAACACTCGGGGCCGAGCTGGGAAGCGTGGTCGCGGAGTTTGTAGTGACGGAGCTCACATGGAGGATGGCCGGTATCGCGACGATGACGAGGAGCACCCAGAAGATGATGGGATACCACGGGTGCCGGACGATCCCGCGCCCCAATGCGCCGAAGAACCGGGAGCCGGAGACGGGGGGGCGACGTGCATTGTCCAGGTCGTGCACCGATGGCTCCTCCTAGTCGCCGCGCTCGCGGATCTCGGCCTACGCACGGAGCTCGCAGAAGCCGGGGGCGATGTGGCGTTGGACCGAGGGAGAGAAGTCTATACCTCTTTGCCCGGCTAGGCTGGCGCGGTCGGGGTGAGGGTAGTCGTGAACCGTCGCGAGCTCGGATTGGCCCTGATGTGGTTGCTGCCGATGCTGGGATCCGGCATTATCTCCTGGCTGGTTCCGCCGGCCACGCTCCTCTGGGGGTTGGCCGTGACCGCCGTCGTTCTTTCGGGCGCTAACGTGGCCCTCCACATCGACCTTGTGGCTGCGCGGCCGTCAGGAATCTAGGTGCCCCCTCCATGAAGATCGTGCTCGATTCCTCCAAGACCCTCGCGGAGGACTCGCTCGACCATCTCCACCCGCTGGGGACCGCACTCAACAGCTCCACGAACCCCCGCTTCAATCGGAAGTTGTACGCGCTCTTTCACAGCCGATCGCTGACCATCCTCGACTTGGGTTGCGCGGGGGGTGGATTTGTCGAAGAGTGCCTGCGCGATGGACACGTCGCTGTGGGTTTGGAAGGCAGCGATCTCTCTCGCAGAACCCGACGAGCATCCTGGGCAACGATCCCAGACAATCTGTTCACCTGCGACGTCACCGAGCCGTTCACCCTTCACACCTCCGACGACGCGTCGCCGCTCCGATTCGACGTTGTGACCGCGTGGGAGATCCTCGAACATATTCCCAAGGAGAAGCTAGCCGGCCTTCTGGAGAACCTCCGGCGACACCTGGCGCCCAGCGGCCTCTTCCTCGCCAGCATATCTTCGGGACCGTCGGACAGCGAAGGCCACGACCTCCACGTTACGCGCGAGAACAAGGCGTGGTGGAGACACCGGCTCGAGCAAGGGGGATTCCGCTATCAGAAAGGGCTTATCCGTTACTTTGCCGGGGAGTTTGTCCGAGGTTCCTCCGAGGCCCCGGACGCGTTCCACGTCTTCTATTCCGACCGTCCCAATGCCGTGAGCGTACCTCCCGCTGGAGTGTCCAGTCTTCGTCATCAGCTAAAGGCGCCCCGGGAGTCCTACTACATCTTGACCAAGCCGGGAGGACCCTCGGCCGGCGCGCGGATCCGTCAGTTCCTGGCGTTCTACTCCGACATC
>Ga0187815_10001672_pt1 | contig 10496 bp, 6 predicted proteins | sample NC_S_5_FD_132962 | JGI IMG/M metagenome (GOLD analysis project Ga0187815, IMG submission 132962) | Wetland sediment microbial communities from Neuse River Estuary, North Carolina, USA - ASW-S_5 | ecosystem: Environmental > Aquatic > Freshwater > Wetlands > Sediment | place: USA: North Carolina...
AGGCCATCGAGGAAGATGTGGGCCAATCCGGCCGCTTCCATGACGGCGAAGTAGACCCACGGATTCCCGGGTGCGATGTGCGGCGCGAGGAGGAGCCCCCCGACGCCGGCGACCAGGGTCACGCCGAACAGTGAGTGGGTGATGCCGTGGTGGCGCAGGATCGGGAACCGGCGGGCGATCGGGAAGAAAAGCACGTCGGCGTCGGGGAGCCCCCCCGCGAGAGCGCCGGCGGCCAGGTACTGGGGTGCGAATCCGGTGATGCCGTAGGCGATGAGGTAGGCCACAAGAACGTGGGTGAACAGGTCCACGGGTCGTTCCCCCCGAACCCTACACCAAGCTTTCTTCCATCACTTCGACGGATTCGACACCGGAGACCTTGGCGAGCGACTGCTCAACGGTGTCAAGGATCCCGCCGGTGTCGGGCATGGCGGCGGCGACGAGGAGGGCCTTGAGCCCGTAGGCGATGTCCTTGATCTGCATGCCCCGGATCCTGACCCCGGCCGGGACGGCGCCCTTCACGCCGTCGGCGAGGGCGTTCATGTCGGTCTCCACTCCGTGCGGCATCAGCCGGAACAACACCATGACCTCGCCCATGCGTCTCGCCTCTTCAGGGACCCACGAAGCCGCAGTTCTTGCACTTGTAGGGGACGCTCTGGTCCCGGCAACGGGCATCGCGGCCGATCGTCTCGGTACCGCAGGAGGGACAAAGGAACGCGGTGTCTCCGGCGCCGGCGAGGCCCCGCCCACAGGAGGTGCAACGGAGTTCTGCGCGGGCGATCATCGGTTCGTTCCGGGGGCCTAGCGGACCCGCCGGCCCCGACGGCGCGCGCCCACCACCGAGCCCCATATAAAGACCGCCGCGGCGAAGGCCGCAATCCCGACCCCGACGTCGAGCGCGTAGTCCGGCGGCGGGCTCGTCACGTAGAATTGCAACGTGAGCTGCTCGACGCCGCCCGTGAATGTCACCAGTCCGTGCTGGGGAGCCACCGAGACGGCGATCGTGTGCCATCCGGCCGACAGACTTGGCGGCGCGTAATCGAAGCTGAAGTGATAGGTTCCGTTCGCGGCGATGGCGGGGACCGCTACCTGTCCCACCGGGGTTCCGTCCACCGTGACGGTCATGTCGAATCCCGAGACCGCCGTGGGGCCGGCCTGGAGCGTACCTGAGAGGACGTACGGAGCCACGATCCGGATCGACATGTTCAGACTCAGCGTCGCGTTCTGACCCGAAGCGCTCGACGTGAGCACGACTCGGAGTTTGATGATCTCCGACGCGTTGGGAGCTCTGAACTGGAGGGTCGTTTGCCCGTTCACGAGGACTCCGGTCGCCGGTTGGATCGACGCGCCGGAGACGTTGTTTCCGCTGAGCGTCGCGTTGAAGGCGATGCTCCCCACTGCCGTGCCGCCCTGGCCGAAGGCGGGACCTCCCGTACCGTTCACGATGTACTGGGCGGTGAGCCCTTCGCCGACGATCGAGGGACCCGAGATCGCTCCGGTGACCGGGGGGTAGGTCCCGGCAGCCGCGTGGGCGAGGACAGGAAGTCCCACGGCGAGGACGGCGAGGAGCACGACCCACCCGAGCGCGGCGAGGCGGCGGCGGTCCTCGATGCGCTCTGGCCTCAAGGTCACCGGGAATCACCTCCTCAGCCAGCGGCGGGTCCGCCACCAGCGGTACGAGAGCAGCGACACGAGGAAGGCGAGCGCCGGCACGATGGCGATCAGCGTCCAGCCCCAGTCGGGGATGGCCGGAGGAGTGCCGAGACCCGGGCCATGGAGGGACAGCCCCCCGGGAGCGGCGACGGACACGGTGGGCACTGGAAGGTCGGCCGAAGCGACGACGCTTCCCGAAGACGCGAGGTCGAGCGCCTGGACGACCACGGCTCCCGGCGGCTGCGCGTACGTCTTCGTCGATAGGTCGACGGAGAACGAAACGGATTGGCCCGGCGACACGGCGATGGACGGGCCGGCGATGAGTCCCCCCGTGATGAGCTGGATCGACCAGCCATACTGCTCGAGCTGGGCGGAGTTGAGGACGTTCACGTACGCCGAGTACGGGGTGTTCCCGGTGTTGGTCACGAGGAAGTGCAGCGTCGCCCCCATGGTCGTGACCGAGGGTCCCTGGCTCGGGTCCGCCGTCACCGATATCCCGGGGACGGGCACGATGGAGACGGTGGGGGCAGGCGAAGCGGTGCCCACGACCTTCGACGGGGTCGAGACGAGAACCGCCCCGAGCACGACGGGGGCATGGTTGGTCGCCGTTCCGTAGGGAACTTGGATCCGAACCGTGCCGCCGCCGCTCGAGTTACCGGCGCCCACCCCGAGCGTCATCGTAGCCGGCGAGAAGGTGAAGTTCCAGCCGGCCGGGTCACCGTAGAATCGAACTGTCACCGGCTCGTCTCCGGTATTCCGTACAGTGAACGAGAAGGTCGCGCTCCCGCCATCGGGGACGGTGGCGGAGTCCGGGGCACCCGTGGCGAGGGTGACCGCCGGGATGTACTGCGGGGAGAGCAGGAGGTTCGTGGCCTGGTTTCCGCTCAGCAGCGACACCGTCGCGGTGGCGAGAGCGAACACGGAACGCCCGAACGCGGACACGGTGCCGTTGGCCGTCACGGTCCAGGTCCCGGGTGGGAGCACCCAGCTCTGAGCGGAACCTAGCGAGACCGCTGCAGTGGTCCACGCGACGCCGGCGGCATCCGTCCACGTGACGTTCGCCGATGGCGCCGCCGAGAGTCCGGCGGGGGCGGCGATGGTCAGGGTATCAGTCCAGGCCCCACCGAGGTCGACCGTCACGTTCGTGGAGGAAAAGGGAACGGTGACCTGGGAGAGGCTCGCCACGACCCCCGACCCGGACCCGGCGGTCGCATAGAGAGTGTAGACGCCCGGTAACACCTCGACTGTGAACGTGCCGCTAGAGGTGGATATGGTCGTGACGTTTGACGAGGGATACGGGCCCATCAAGCGCACCGTGCCCGACAGAGTAACCGGAGCCCCGTTCCAGTAGAACTGGCCCGCGAGGTCGGCCAACCGATACGTTACGGTGAGCGGGATCGAGCACTGGGAGGCCGACGACGAGAGGGAACAGCTGGTCCCCGGCACGACCGTGTAGGTAGTGTAGCGGAGGATCCCGGCCACGCTCGTCGCGACGGTCACGTTGAGGGAAGGAGTATACGCCGCCAGGCCGGGGAGCACCAGGGATACGGTGCCGTTGACCGCCATCGAATACACCGTCGAGCGATCCGGCCCAGTCCAGTACACCGGCGTGGTTACGTTGACGAAGCCACCTGACGCACCCCTCAGTATCGCCGACAGCGTTACTCCGTCGCCGAGCGTCAGGGCCGGGGTGACCACGCCGGTGGCGTTGACCGTCAGCTGGGTGAGCGAGGAGTAGTTCTTTCCGCCGACCGCGGCGGAGCCGTAGGCCGAGTAGGTGCCGGGTGCGACCAGGAACCCCTGCTCGAATGTCGTACCGCTCACCGTGAAGTTGAACGGAGGGGCATAGATCTTGATACGGACCGCCGAGGCCGAAAGGCCCGACGGGAGGGTCAACTGGCCTTTCGTCTTTACCTGGTGGTACAGCTGGACCGACAGCGGAACGACCCCCGCCCCGAGCGGGAGGGTGAGGTTGATCGACTGCGGCGGAAGGTAGACTCCGATGCCCGACGAGGGCGGAGCCCAGCCGGTGAGGTTGTACCGGCCCGGCGCCAGCGACACCGCGAACGAACTCCCTCCGGTCGCGGTCCGACTCTGAGCGGGCGTACCGAACGCGGTGGCGTTAAGATGGAACGTTACGCCAGTCGGCAGTCCCGAGAGGCTCACGCCAAGGGTGTCGTTATGCAACGGCACCACTACGCGGCCGAGCCCCGTCAGAGCGCCAACCGATAGGCTGCACGCCTGGTACGACCCAAAGCCGGTCGCCTGAGTGGCGAGGCAGTACGTGGTGTATGGTTGCGCGATGGGGAGTTGGAAGCTGGTGGTCCCGCTGGCGTCGGTCCTCGCGTCGAGGGTCGCCCCAGCAGGGTTGACCGTGAGCCGTACGTCGGCTCCCGCGGCTGGGTAAAGGGTCGCGCCGCCGGAGGGCAGGAGCGCCCCCACGGTGGTAGCGAATCGGAACGCCGACGTCAGCGGCAATGAGAGAGAGGTGGCACGGGTCAGCTCCACGTATCCGACGGCCGTGTAATTCCCTGCCGAGGTGGCGACCCCGACCGCCAGCGCTTGTACGCTGTAGTTCCCCTCGGGGGCGGTGACCGACCAGGCACCGGCGGAGTTCGCGAAGAAGGTCAGTTGGTTGCCCGCGCTGTCGTAGAGAGACACCTGGGTGGCGCTCTCGGCGCTGCTCACCACCCCGGCCGGCAATGTCGATTGTCCGGAAAGCGTCGCCCCTGGGCTGAGCTGGAGCGGAGCGACGGCGATCCGAGTGCCGGTACTCCGAAGGTAGACGCTCTCGAAGCCGACGAGGAACGTGGCGCCCACGGGTCCGTACCCGTAGATCGAGTAATTGCCGGAGGGCACGTTCGCGTGAACGTAGCCGGTCGCATCGCTCGTGTAGACGAGACTCGCGGTGGGCAGGGGGATCTGTCCGCTCGCAGGACCCGAGGCCGCACGGATCGGGGTCATTCGAACCACGAAACCGGGAACCGGCGCGCCGCCCGCCTCGACCTCAAAGTCGACCGGTACGACCGGGACCAGGGTGAGGTTCTGCGTCACCTTCTTGGCGGTCTTGTTCAGGGAGAGCGCAACGGCGCTCGCGGCAAGGTTCGCTCCTTGCTGGGCCTTGAGCGTATAGTTACCGGGGACGAGGTTACCGAAGGAGTAGCCTCCCGTGGCATTCGTCGTCGCTTGCTCCAACAACCGGCCGGCCGTCGAGATCGACACGGTAGCACCGACGGCGGCCGGCCCCGTCCCTACCGTCACCGTCCCTTGGAGTTGGGTTGGTGTGAGGCTGGCCGTCGCGTTGGCGGCCGCTCCGGGCAGGACCGCGACCGTCCCTTCCGAGAAGCTCGCGCCCGAAGCCCGGACGGTGAGGTTGTATACGCCGGGGGCCACGTCGGTCAGTCGGAAGCTGCCGCCCACGTCGGTGGTAGCGGTATAGTTGTGAAGATCCTGGCCCCCGAGGGTCACGTTCGCCCCGACGGCGACCGAGTCCGCCGGAGGAGAGTACGTGGGGCCCCCGGCGACGTTCCAGTAGACGAACCCGTTGACCGACGACGGCGGAAGAACGATCGTCCGGGCGATGGGGGGCGCGTCCAGGCTGAATCCGAGGGCGGGGCTCACGTAGAGGTGGATAGAGTCGAGCAATTCGGAGCCGTTCTGGTGCAGCCCGTTGAGCGTTCCGGCGGTCACGTTGAGAGTGACGTTGCCCGGCGGTAGGATGACCGAATACGACCCATCGGCGCCGGTGGTCACGGTTTGGTGGGGAATGCCCCATCCATCGTACACCGTGAGCCGAGCCCCCGATACCGGGGTTCCGTCGGGGAGGGTGACCGTTCCCGAGAGGGGTTGTCCGGCGTAGTATTGAAGGATCGCCTCTCCACCACTGAAGTAGCAATTGTTGCCGAGGTTGGCGGTGCCATTCGTCTTCGCCGCCAGGGCGGCCGCTTGCGGCAAGTTGGTGGCGATGTCGCAGGTGGTGGTCGAACTCGTCGCGGAGGGGGAGTAGTAGGCGGTCCGGTAGGTCACCTCGAAGTGCTGGAGCATCCACCCCGGCTCAGGAGTGTAACTGGTGAGGGAGCCTTCGAGGCCCGGGATCCCCGCCGTGAGGCCGACATCGGTGCCGTTGTACCCCATGAATATCCGGTAGAGCATGGAATTGTAGAACGGCGGAAGCTGGTTGAGAACGTAGTTCACGACCGAAACGGTGGCAGGAACGCTGTTGACCGGGTACAAGTTTCCGTCGGAACCGACGGCCTCGATGGTGTAGTACGCCGTCGGAGCCCCATCGGCGCCGATCACGCGGTCCGTCAGGTCCGCGGGAGCGTAGAAAATGCCGGTGTTGGTTCCGCTGAACGGGAACAGGCGGTTGTCGACCATGGCGTACCGGATCGTCCAGCCCGTGTAGCTCTGGACATCGTCGTAGACCTGCGCGACCCCGGAGGCCGAGAGCGAGTTCGCGAGGAACCAGCTCACCGCGTCATACATCGCGTTCGTCGGATCCAGGTGAGCCGCGTCGACCGGCAGGTACCGTTCGGGGTGCGCGATCACCAACCCGACATCGGCGGAAGTGTTCGCGAGGAGGGTGTGCAGCTCCCCCAAGTTGACGCCGTCGGAGGCGAGGAGGGCATTGAGGGAGGGAGGCAGGTAGGCGTACCCGCTGGCATGCTGCTCGGCCTGGAGGAGGGTGACCGTGAGGACGCCGATGGCCAGCGACTCGTTCTGCGCTAGCAGGAAGTTCCCGGCGGCCGGAATACCGTTCTGGAAGTTGTCGGCCACGGAAGGGTGCTGCCCCTCGCTCACCGCCTGGAATCCATAGTCCCACCAGCTGATGAAGGCCGGACGCGACGAAGGGGCCAGATTCGAGTCCTGCGTCGCGAGCCAATTGTATCCCGCTTCGTCGTACTGGTTGGGAGTGTCGAGCTGCGTGCCTGCGGCGCCCAGGTAGTAGCTCGAAGCGTTGGTCGAGTTGGTCCGCAGCCCCGCTGGAAGGGTGTTGAACACCTGCGTACTGAACGCCGACTTGCTGTTGTACGGAACGCCGGCGTCGACGGCGTACCAGATGTTCGGTACCAGGAGCACGACGATGAGGAGAAGGACGAGAACATGCCGGGCCTTGAACGACCGGCGGATCGCGGTGAGCTGACCCCGGCTCCCCGAGAGGGAGGCGGCGGTCCGGCGCAGCTGCGCATACCCGGCCACGTCGAGGATGATCAGGATCGCCTCGGCCGGGAGCAGGGCGAAGGCCGGCGAGCCGACGTAGAAGAATTTCGCGGCGGAGATGGGTAGATAGATGCTGACGACGGCGAAGACGACGAAGAGGGCGTGCTCGCGTCGGAACCGACCCCGGACAAGGTGAATTACAAAGAGCGCGAGGCCCACGAAGGCGAGGAAGAAGGTCAGAACTCCGTACGAGAGAATGAGCGAATCGATCGAGGGCGCCTGGGCCTCTGCGACGGTCGAGTAGATCAGGGTTTTTGCGAAGTACCCCTGCCCCGTGATCAGGGTCTGGAACGACCCGGGGGCAGCGATGTAGAGGCCCCCCAGTCCGAGCGCGGCGATCGCTCCGAGCATGGGAACGGTGACGACCCAGGGGTACTGTCGGAGCAGGACGAACGGCAGAAGGACGACGAGGGTTCCGAAGTAGAGCACCAGGGGGAGGTCGAACCAGGTAGCGAAGAGGCCCTGGGCGAGGTAGTACGGCACCGCCATCGGGAATCCAACGAGCCCGGCGATCCAGGTGACGAGGTACAGGTTGACCGAGTCCACCCGACGGATCCGCTCGACCACCATGATCACAGCGAGGAAGATCACGACGATTGCCACGGCGAGGGGGTACCCCTGCCAGGCGAGGGCTAAGGCGCCGAGCGCCACGCCGCTGAAGACGGCCCACTTGACGGCCAGGCGCTCTTCTCGAAGGAAGCGCCGGACGCCGGCGAGGGTCTCCCGGGGATGACGGAAGGTCGGAATGTACGTCCGTGTGCTCACCAGCTTGGCGGTGCGGAGGTAGGCATAGAAATAGACGAGAATGAAGAACGTGTAGAACGTCAGATAGTTGGCATAGCCGAGACCGCCGGCCTGGATGCTCCCGACGACGAACGGGTAGGTCATCGCCGCGATGAGTCCCATCCGCCTAGAGCTGACCTCCTTCCCGATCAGGTAGATTGGGAAGACCGACAGCGCGGACCAGAGCGGCGGGTCCAGGTTGAGGAAGAAGGCCGCGGCGTTGACGGCGCTCCCGCTGAAGAGCGGGGCGAACACGATCCCCAAGATCGCGTTCATCCAGTCGAACAGCGGCTCCCGCGGGTTGATCGCGCCGAGCGGAGCCTTCAGCAGCGTATCGTGGATCAGGTTCTGATGATTCGCGAGGATGTACGACGTGACTCGCCAGTGGTAGAACGAGTCCGAGCCGCCCCCGTAGACGTAGAGCCAGCCCCACTGCTGGAAGACGCTAAGGGAGAACAGAGTTCGAACGATGAACGTCAACGAGAACGCGGTGAGGAGCAGGGTGACCGTCCATCCGTGACGGCTCCACCAACTGCCTGATTCTGAGTCCATCCTCGGCCGGATCTCCCGAACCGGCGGGCCGCGCAGACGGGGGGCGGTATAAATCCTTTGGGAATTTTTATCGCCGGTAGCCTCGCCGGAGGACCGCTCCGGACTACCGGTGCACACGGAACGCGTAGTAGGCTCGGCCGTCGGGCAAGAAAAGCGGCTCCACCTCTACGGGGAGTCCGATTCGACACTCCTGCCAGTCGACCCCCAGCAGCCGTCCGAACAATCGGAGCGGGGACCCATCCAGCTCGACCAATCCGACGACCAAGGGTAGCGCCCCCTCCTGACCGATCGGCGCTCCCGCGAGAAGAGCGCTGAAAGCGTAGATCCGTCCGGTCGAGGGCAGGTCGACCCACTCCAGGTCCGCCGAATGGCACCCGGGGCACACCACGCGAGGGGGCCAGAGCAGCTTCCCATCCTTCCGGCACCGGGTCGTAGTGAATCGGCCTTGGCGTAAGGCATCGAAGAAGGGGGACAAGCGGGTCTCGGTGGGAGCCTCGCGCGGGTACAGGTCCAACAGATACGGCAGGCGCTCCGGAGGTTGGCGAGACGCTTCGGGCACGCGAACCTCCGGCGCGGCGGCGCGTCGCTTTCGGGGTTTGCTCGCTTTCCGGTCGGTGACCGGAACCATCGCGCTCGTCGGCCTCATCCTCCCCGCTGGTAGACCATCACCGAGTGGACGTTCGCGCTGCCGCTCAGATTGTGTACCATGGCCCACTCGGGATCCGGCACCTGGCGCGCCGGGTCGACCTCCTGGGCGAACTGCTGGGAGACCTCGACGGCCTGGGCGATCCCCGTCGCGCCGAGGGGATGGCCACAACCGAGCAGCCCGCCGCGCGGATTCACGACGATGTCGCCGCCGAGGTCAGATTGGCCATCCTCGGCGAACTTTCCTCCCTTGCCCTTCGCGCAGAGACCGATCGCCTCGTATTCAATCAGCTCGGAGATCGTGAAGCAGTCATGCAGTTCGGCGAAATCGAGATCTGAGGCATCGATGCCTGCTCCTCGGAAGGCCTCCCGAGAAGCTCGGGTGAGGCCGGTCCAATCGGTCAACGACGTCATGTTGGCCAAGTTGTGAAAATCGGCGTACTGCCCGGTGCCTCGGATCCAGGCTGGAGTATCGGTGTACTTGCGGACCAGCTCCTCCGCGACCAGAAGGACCGCGCCGGCCCCGTCCGTCATCGCCGAACAGTCGCCCAAGCGGAGAGGGGGCGAGACCATCGGCAGCCGGAGTAGCTTCTCCCGGTCGAAACGCTTCTCATAAAATTGGGCTACGGGATTGGCGTTGGCGAATCGGTGGTTCTTTTCGGAGACCTGGGCCAGTTGCTCCTCCGTCGTTCCGTGTTCGAGCATGTGGCGTTGGGCGACCATCGCAAAGAACGGCGGCGCGGTCAGACCGTGCGCGGCGTCCCAGGGTCGATCGAGGACGCACGCCATCGCGGAGTTGGCCTCGGCCATCGAGGGAATGTTCATTTTCTCGACCCCGACGGCCACGGCGATGTCCGAGAGCCCTGCCCGGATGGCGGCGTAAGCGCTCCGGATCGCGGATTGCCCGGAGGCACATGCCAGCTCGTTGCGCTGCACGATCCGATGCGGTGTGAGCCCCATCTGTTCGGCCACGAGCGGGGCCACATGGGACTGGAAGGCGAAGCGTTCCGGCTCGGCAGCCCCGACAAAGAGACTGTCCACCGCGGCGGCGTCGAGGTTCGGGATCGACCGGAAGAGAACTTCCCCGGCCTCCTGAGCGAGCTCGGCCCAGGTCACGGGCCGGACGCCGAACTTCGTAAGGCCCCCGCCGACGACGGCGACCTGACGGAGCTCGCTCATCGTCGCTCTCCCGACCGGATCGCCTCGGCCACTCGTTCGCCGGCCTCCGAGGTGCTCGCCGAGCCACCCTGGTCATAGGTTCGGGCCCCGCCGGTCGCGAGTACCCCGGCGATGGCGTGCTCGACCCGGTCGGCCTGCTCGGTCATCCGAGCATCGCCGTGACGCTCTCCCAGCCACCGAAGCATCATCTCGATGGCACAGAACGTGGCGAACGGATTGATCTCGTTCTTCCCGGCGTGCTTGGGCGCAGAGCCATGGACCGGCTCGAACATCCCGTGCTGTGCACCGATGTTGCCACCGGCGGCGAATCCCATTCCGCCCTGCAACACGGACGCGAGGTCCGTCACAATGTCCCCGAACATGTTGGTCGTGACCACGACGTCGTAATGCTCGGGGTTGCGGACCATCCATTGGGTGAAGGCGTCGACATACGCATACTCCCGTTCGATGTCCGGATATTGGGCCCC
>Ga0187815_10001674_pt1 | contig 10491 bp, 11 predicted proteins | sample NC_S_5_FD_132962 | JGI IMG/M metagenome (GOLD analysis project Ga0187815, IMG submission 132962) | Wetland sediment microbial communities from Neuse River Estuary, North Carolina, USA - ASW-S_5 | ecosystem: Environmental > Aquatic > Freshwater > Wetlands > Sediment | place: USA: North Carolina...
CATGATTAAACAAGTCAAGATTGATTTCGCGACCGCCGGGCGGGGCTGGGGATTGCGGAACCGGATGACGCAGGACCGCGGCAAGCAAGGGGCCACACGACCATGAACAGCCACAACCACGACGTTTTCGACCATCGCGTGAAGAGGCCCCTCATCGAGGCCGCGCAACGTCCCGAAACCTCGCGTCTTTCGCTGCGGACGGTTTCGAGTGCTGCCCTGTTCGAGGGCGAGCACGAGATCGGCATCGACCATCGCGGCGCGCTCTACCGGCTCAAGATCACCCGTCAGGGCAAGCTCATTCTCAACAAGTAATCTGGTAACAAGGGGTCAATTGACATGGATGCTCGCGTGAAGCCCGCGCCGCACGAAATACGTCTGGCGAGAGCCGACAATCCCAAGATGCGCGAGCGCGACCTTGCCGCGCAGCTCGGCATTTCCGAGGCGGAGCTGGTCGCCGCTCATGTCGGCGAGGGCGTGCTGCGTCTCGAACCGCGCGTCAACGACCTGCTCACAGGGCTCGAAGCCGTGGGCGAGGTGATGGCGCTGACGCGCAATGAGAGCGCGGTGCACGAGAAGATCGGCGTCTACGACAAGGTCGTTCCCGGCGAACAGACGGCGATGGCGCTGGGCGAAAACATCGACCTGCGCATCTTCCCGAAGCTGTGGGCGCATGGTTTTGCGGTGGAGAAGCGGGACGGCGACGAGATTCGCCGCAGCCTGCAGTTCTTCGACAAGGCGGGCAATGCCGTGCACAAGGTGCATCTGCGCCCGACCTCCAATCTCTACGCCTATCAGAATCTGGTCGAGCGTCTGGTCGCGGCCGACCAGACGCCGGAGATCGATATCGATGACAGCGATGCTGGCGTGAAGCCGGTCCGCGACGGCGGCGCCAGCGTCGAGGAGCTGCGCGACCGCTGGAGCAAGCTCACCGACACGCATCAGTTCTTCGGCATGCTGCGCACGCTGAAGCTGGGCCGGCAGCAGGCGCTGCACATGGTGGGCGCGGACTACGCCTGGCAGGTGGAGACCGATGCGCTCACGGCCATGCTGGACAAATCGGTCGAAACCCGGGTGCCGATCATGTGCTTCGTGGGCAATGGCGGCTGCATCCAGATCCATTCCGGTCCGATCCAGAACGTCAGGCCGATGGGCCCGTGGGTCAACATCTTCGACGAGACCTTCCATCTGCATCTCAGGACCGACCATGTGCGCGAGTTGTGGGTGGTGCGCAAGCCGACCAAGGACGGCCATGTCACCTCCGTGGAAGCCTATGATTCGGCCGGCGAACTGATCATCCAGTTCTTCGGCAAGCGCAAGGAAGGCCATGACGAGCGCGGCGAATGGCGGGCCGTAGCCGAAAGCCTGTCGCGCATTCCCGCGCGGGCGGCATGACGGTGAGGGCGATGTCCATATTCGGTCGCGCAAGGAGCGTGTGCGCCGCCGTTCTGGGCGTTGCCGCACTGGCCGGCTCGCTTACCGCCGCGCAGGCGGAAGAGGGCACGGCCGTTTTCCCCGACAATTCCCGCATCGTGGCGATAGGCGGCTCGGTGACCGAGATCGTCTATGTGCTCGGCGAGGAGGGCAGGCTGGTCGCCCGCGACTCGACCGGCACCTATCCGGAAGCGGCGCTGAAGCTGCCGGACGTCGGCTATATGCGTGCGCTGTCGCCGGAAGGCGTGCTCTCGGTGAACCCCACCGGCATTCTCGCCTTGGCCGGTTCCGGTCCCAAGGAAGCGGTGGACGTGCTGAAAAAGGCCAGCGTCAGCTACATCGAGGTGCCGGAAAGCTTCGATCACGAGGGCATACTGAAGAAGATCGAAGTGGTGGGCCACGCGCTTGGCGCGGACGAGAAGGCCGAGGCGCTGGCGAAGTCGGTGGATGCCGACCTCAAGGCGGCCGAGGCGCTGACGGCCAATGTGGGCGAACGCAAGCGCGTGCTCTTCATCCTCAGCATGGAGGGCGGCAAGATCCTCGCGGCGGGCGAGCACACGGCCGCCAACGGCATCATCAAGCTGGCGGGCGGCGTGAACGCCATGGAAGGCGTGCATGGCTACAAGCAGCTTTCGGACGAGGCGGCTCTGACCGCTCGGCCGGATGTCATCCTGATGATGGATCGCGGCGGCGAGGATCATTTGGCGACAGTCGAGGAGGTGTTCTCCAACCCGGCCCTGGCATCGACGCCCGCCGCCGAGGCGAAGAATCTGGTCCGCATGGACGGCAGCTATCTGCTCGGCTTCGGGCCGCGCACGGCCGCCGCCATCCGCGACCTCGCGGCCGCCATCTATGGCGGGCGGATCAAGGGGTGATCGAACAGTGGCCGATGGTGTGGCCGGCAGGCTCGAAAGCATGGAAAAACGCGCGTCCGTGGGCGATCGCTCCGGGCGCGCGAAGTTTGCGATCGCCCTGTTGGCGGTTATTCTCATCTTTACGATGCTTTTCAGCCTGACCTCGGGCGCATCGGACGCCTCGGCGTTCGCGGTCGCGCGCGACTGGCTGTTTCCGTCCATGTCGGACGGCTCGGCGCTTTCGGCGCGGGATCGCATCATCATTCATGACATCCGCCTGCCGCGCGTCGTGCTCGGCGTGCTGATCGGGGCTGCGCTGGCGGTCTCCGGCGCGGTGATGCAGGGGCTGTTCCGCAATCCGCTTGCCGATCCCGGACTGGTGGGTGTGTCGGCGGGTGCGGGGCTGGGCGCAATCGTGGTGATCGTGCTGAGCGGCACGGTCCTCGGTCCGGTGCTTGCGCTGTTCGGTATCTATACCCTGCCGCTCGCGGCCTTCCTCGGCGGTCTTGCGACGACGCTGATCCTTTATCGCGTGGCGACACGACGGGGTCAGACTTCGATTGCGACCATGCTCCTGGCAGGTATCGCGCTCGGCGCGATGGCGGGCGCCTTTTCCGGCATCATGGTCTATCTGGCCGATGACCGGCAGTTGCGCGACCTCACCTTCTGGGGGCTCGGCTCGCTTGCCGGCGCGACCTGGACGAAGATCGCGGCGGCGGGGCCGATCATCGCGCTGGCGATCATCGTGTCGCCTTTCCTCGCAAGGGGGCTCAACGCGCTCGCCTTGGGTGAAGCGGCGGCGCACCATCTCGGCATCCCCGTCCAGCGCTTCAAGAATGTCGCCATTGTCTCGGTTGCCGCCGCGACCGGGGCTTCGGTCGCCGTCAGCGGGGGAATCGGCTTTGTCGGCATCGTCGTGCCGCACCTGCTGCGCCTGCTGATCGGCCCCGACAACCGCTATCTTCTGCCGGCCTCGGCATTGCTGGGCGCATCGATGCTGCTCATTGCAGATGCCGTCAGCCGCACCATCGTCGCGCCGGCCGAACTGCCGATCGGCATCATCACCGCCGCCGTCGGCGGGCCGTTCTTCCTGTGGATATTGCTGCGCAAGCGCGGCGTCCTCGATCTGTGAGACGACAGACATGATCGAAGCCAGCGGCATTTCCGTTTCCATCGGCGCCAAGCGCATCGTCTCCGATGTCGATTTCGAGGTGCGCCCCGGTCAGATCACGGCCATTGTCGGGCCGAACGGGTCCGGCAAGAGCACTTTCCTGAAGGCACTTTCGGGCGACCTGCCGTATTCCGGCCGCGTCGTCATCAACAATCGCGACATGGCGGGGCTGAAGCCGTGGGAAGCGGCGTCCATGCGGGCCGTCCTGCCGCAGGCGGCGGCCTTGTCCTTTCCCTTCACGGTGCACGAGGTGGTCAAGCTCGGCCTGATGAGCGGCCGCTCGGGCGCGCTGGCCGGCGAGGAGCGGACCTTGCCGGAAAGGGCGCTGGCGCGCGTCGATCTCGACGGCTTCGCCGGCCGCTTCTATCAGGAGCTTTCCGGCGGCGAGCAGCAGCGCGTGCAGCTGGCCCGCGTGCTGTGCCAGGTCTGGGCGCCGATGCTGGGGGGCAAGCCGCGCTACCTGTTCCTCGACGAGCCGGTCTCCAGCCTCGACATCAAGCACCAGCTCACCATCATGGACATCGCCCGCGATTTCGCGGAGCGCGGCGGCGGCGTGGTGGCGATCCTGCACGATCTCAATCTGACGGCCATGTATGCCGACCGCATCCATGTCATGCACCGGGGCAGGCTGGCGGCGGCCGGCGCGCCGCGGGAGGTGCTGCAGGACGAGTTGATCTCGAGGGTGTTCGAATGCGACCTCAAGGTCGGCGCCTTGCCGTCGGGCAATATGCCTTTCGTGCTGCCGCAGTCGGTCGCCCTGTAACTTCGCTTCTCAATCGGCAACGAAAAAGGCCGCGTCCGGATGGCGTGGCCTTGTGTTTTCCGATTGGGAGGGCGGGCGGTCAGGCCGCCGGCGCGCGGCGCTCCACCAGCTCGTCAATGCCGAGCAGCGAGCGCATGTTCGGCCGTGCCTTCACCAGATCGTCGATGGTGTGCTTGGCGAGCACGGCGAAGAAGGCATTGAGCGCTTCGCGCAGCGCCGAGTTGAGGCCGCAACTGTCGACCAGCGGGCACTCGGTAGCATCGCTCTCGAAGCACTCGGCCATGGCGAAATTCTCTTCCGTCACGCGCACCACGTCGAACAAGGTGATCTTGTTCGCGGGACGGCCGAGCCTGACGCCGCCATGGCGTCCACGGACGGTTTCCACAAGTCCTGCTTCCACAAGCGGCTGCAAGATCTTGAAAAGAAACAGCTCCGAGACCGTGTAGGCATGAGCGATCTCGGGAATCCGGCTGAGCCGGTCGTTGTTGGCGGCGCAATACATGAGGATGCGTATCGCGTAGTTGGTCTGGCGCGTCAGCCGCATGGTCAATTCCTTACGAAATGCTGGCCGGGCGACGCGCACAAGCCAATTTGCGCAGGCTCCAGTCAGAGCAGACATTTCATTCGAGTCGATCTAGAGGACCGGCTCCATCATCTGGAATATGGCGTATAGCTTGGAATAATTCCAGATTGGAAACTAAATACTTGTATTTTCATGTCAAGTTTATGGCCGTTGGCGGAATTGCGCAGCGCGACAAAGCGGCCTCCAAGGAAAGGTTGCATTCTGTGTTGCGGTGCACAATATAGGAGGCGTCTAGAGTCGTAGACTCGCGGGAGGAGCCCACGAGGAGTACGACATGCAGAAGCCTGCATCTCAACAAGCCCCGCTCACGGGCATCATTCGTCAACTCAGGCCCTCGGACCTGCCGCGTTTTCGCGACCATTTGCTTCGGCTCGACACCGAGAGCCGGCGCGATCGGTTCAACGGTTTTGCAGACGACACTTTCGTGACCGCCTATGCCGAGCGCTGCTTCGCCAAGGGCACAACCGTCATCGGATATGTCGAGGGCGACAAGGTGCTGGGCGCGGCCGAGCTGCACGAACGTCCGGAGATTGTGGAGCCGACCGGCGAGATCGCTTTCAGCGTCGAGCGCGTACTGCAGCATCGCGGTGTTGGCGGCCGCCTGTTCGAACGGCTGGTCGCCAATGCGCGCTGGCTGGGCTACACGCGCCTTCTGGTCACCACCCATCCGCAGAACGCGGCGATGAAGTCGCTGGCACGCAAGTTCAACGCCTCGCTTTCCTTCGCCGACGGCGAAACGGTCGGCGTCATCGAGCTCGACCCGCCAGCGCCGGTTTTTACGAAGGCGGCCTCGGACCCTTTCGCGGCGGCTAGGCGCACAGGCGCAAGCGTTCCTGCGATGCCGCCTGCCGTGGCCTTCATGCACCCGTGACCGGATGCTCCCGCTGGCTGCTTCCGTGACCAGGGATAGCGCGCCCATCTTTGGATGGCGCGCCCCTCAAGGGATGGTAGTGTAGTCTCCGTTCGCCACCGGGACTGCCCATGCCTTCGAATGACCAGACCGCCGCCGGTTTCCACGACGACGCGGCCAAGCGCGCCGCGCTGCGCCGCACCAAGCTGATCGCCACCGGTGCGCTGTGTCTGTGCGTGGCGCTGTTTGCGGTTTCCCGGTTGCTCCAGCCGCGCTATCCCTGGCTGGGCTTTGTCGCCGCCTTCGCGGAGGCGGCCACCATCGGCGGTCTGGCCGACTGGTACGCCGTGGTGGCGCTGTTCAAGCGGCCGCTCGGCCTGCCGATCCCGCACACCGCGGTCATCCCCGCAAACCAGAACCGCATCGCCGACAATCTCGGCCGCTTCATCGAGGTCAACTTCCTGGCGCCGGGCCCGGTGCGCGAGAAGCTAAAAGAAGTGGATTTCGCGTCGCTGGTTGCGGACTGGCTGTCCGATCCACACCGCGCGGAGGGGCTGTCGCGCTTCGTCGCGCGGCTGGTTCCGCAAACGCTCGCGGCAATCGACCGTTCGGGACTGCGCGATTTCGTGGCCGAGCGGATGGTGGCGCAGCTCGACAGGGTGAAGGTCGCCCCGCTTGCGGCCGAGCTGCTTTCGGCCTTCACCGAGGATCGCCGTCACCAGAAGCTGTTCGACCAACTCACAATCATACTCGGCGGCTTCCTGGCGGACGAGGACGCATTGGCGGCGCTGCGCGAGAAGATCCGCAAGGAGTTGCCCACGCTGTTCAACCTGTTTCGCGCCGACGCCTACCTCCTCAAGAAGATCGTGGCTTCGGCCAGCGGCTTGCTGGAAGAGGTGCGCGCCGATCCCGAGCATCCGCTGCGGCACGAGTTCGACAGGTTCGTATACAAGTTCATCGACGATTTGCGCACGTCCAAGGCCTATGCCCGCCGGGCGGAGGCGATGAAGCGCGATTTCCTGGCCCGGCCGGAACTGAAATCGCTGGCCGGCGACGTGTGGGAAAGCGTGCGACGGCTGATCGAGCAGGATGCGGCGGCACCCGATTCGAAGATCCGGGAGCATCTCGCCGGCATGTTCGTGGAAGTCGGCCGCAACCTCGCCCGCGACGAGGCGATCCGCGCCGACATGAACCAGGGGTTTGTCCTGGCGCTCGCCTCCTTCGTGGAGAGCCAGAAGAGCGGCGTGTCCGCCTTCATCGCCGATCAGGTCAAACGCTGGGACCTTGCCCAACTCACGCGGCTGGTGGAGCTCAATATCGGCCGCGACCTGCAATATATCCGCTTCAACGGCATGTTGATCGGCGGCATGGCGGGGCTGGCGCTTTACATCGTCGAGCTGCTCTTCCTGACGCGCTGACCGCAACTGGCGGTGCGTTCTAAATCTGTGAAGGCAGGACAAAAATCTTTTGTGTGAGGAAAGAAGCTGCTAGGTCCGGTGCCGAGAGGAACGGTTCGGCGGGAGGATCGCCGGATCGGCCGCCCAAGCCTCGCAAAGACGGCAAGGCGGCGAAATGCGCGGAGATGCCCCATGTCCAAACCTGCCCCGACCTTCGAAGAGCTGAAGGAGATGATCGGACAGGAGCTGGGCGTTTCCAAATGGGTGACGGTGGACCAGAACCGCATCGACCAGTTTGCCGAATGCACCGGCGACCATCAGTGGATTCATGTCGATCCCGAGCGCGCCCGCCGGCATAGCCCGTTCCGCTCGACCATTGCCCATGGCTATCTGACGCTGTCGATCATCGGCGCGCTCGCGCAGGAGATCGACGCTATCCCGGAGAACACGCAGGCCGCATTCAATTACGGGCTCGACCGGGTGCGCTTCGTCTCGCCCGTGAGGGTCGGCGCGCGCGTGCGTCTGCGCTCGCGGCTGACCGATATGGAGGATCGCGGCCCCGGCCAGTATCTGATGAAGGCCTATAACGAGGTGGAGATCGAGGGCGAGGAAAAGCCCGCCCTGATCGCCGAAACGCTCATCATGCTCTACGAGCGGCGCAAGAAGCCCGTTCAGGCCTGATCCGCCTCATTCCGCATCCGGCTGGTTCTTCGGCGCGGCCTTGATGAAGGGCGGCAGTTCCATGCAGGCCGAGGAGATGCGGGAAATGGTCGGGTAGGGCGTCATGTCGACCCCGAAGCGGCCATTGTTGGCGACTTGCGCAACCAGGCAGATGTCGGCGAGGCCGGGCGTGTCGCCGTGGCAGAAGCGGCCGGTCTGCGGGCTTTCGGCCAGCATCTTTTCGAGCGGGGCGAAGGTTTCGGCCACCCAGTGGCGGAACCATTCGGCGACTGCCTCGTCATCGGCGCCGAAGCGTGTGCGCAGCATGCTCAGCACGCGCAGATTGTTCACCGGATGAATGTCGCAGGCGATCATCTGGGCCAGCATGCGCACCCGCGCGCGACCGAGCGGATCGGCGGGCAGCAAGGGCGGCTCGGGCGCGATCTCGTCCAGGAATTCGATGATCGCCAGCGATTGCGCAAGCACGCTGCCGTCTTCCCACACCAGCGCGGGCACCAGCCCCTGCGGGTTTATGGCCAGATAGGCCGGCTCGCGCTGGCCGCCATGTCGCAGGTGATGGGCGACATAGGCATAGTCGAGCCCCTTCATCTCCAGCGCGATCCGCACGCGATAGGACGTCGAGGACCGAAAATAGTTGTGCAGGACGACCTCGCCCATCGAAACACCTCCAATTGCCACGACCGCCCGGTGCGACCGGCGGTCCATACTATTTGCCAATAAGCGCTTTGCTTCGCCCTCGACTAACCTTGGCACAGGCGGAATGAATCGAGGGAGCGCGCGCGATCTTCTACCTTACGGGCGATGCGTGCGACATGCCTTGATTCTCGTAATCGCATGACGGAGTGTTGGCCATGAGCGCAGCCAACGACAAAGCCCGATTCCTTATCGTCGACGATCACCCATTGTTTCGCGAGGCGCTGCACAGTGCGGTGCGCATGGCCTATCCCGACGTCGATACGGTCGAAGCGCGTTCCATCGCGGAGGCGCTTGAGATCCTGGCCGGGCCGAAGCCGTTCGACCTGGCGCTGCTGGACCTGAGCATGCCCGACGTGCACGGCTTCGAGGGGTTGCTGCAGTTGCGTACCCATCATCCCCGCCTGCCGGTGGTGGTGGTGTCCGGCCATGAGGAGCCGAAGGTCATTTCGGAGGCGCTTTCCTACGGCGCCGCGGGCTTCATTCCCAAATCCGTGCGCAAGAGCGATCTCGCCCATGCCATACGCGCGGTAATGGACGGCGCCATCTATGTGCCGGAGACCTACAAGCCCGAGACGCTGGATGCCGAAAGCGCGGACCGCGCGGAAATGGTGCGCCGGCTCGCGACGCTGACCCCGCAGCAGCTGCGCGTGCTGCAGATGCTGCGGCAGGGGCTGCTCAACAAGCAGATCGCCTTCGAATTGCAGGTCGGCGAGACGACGGTGAAGGCGCATGTCTCCGAGATCCTGCGCAAGCTCAACGTCTACAGCCGCACCCAGGCGGTGATCGAGGTGGCCAAGCTGGACAGTACCGATCTGTTCCGGGAGCAGTCGGGGTTTTAGGCGGCGATGCGAAGACGAAGGGCCGGAGAAAAAACGGTGGGCAGCTTGCGTGAATTCAGCGCGCGACGCACTTTTTACGCGAGGCTGGCCGCCGATTTCCCGCGTGAAATCAGGAAGATCGACGGCCAGCTACTGTAGCAGTTCAGAAAGCGCGGTCCAGCCGCAACTTCATTTGAACACTCCGTAAACATACGGCAACTGTAGCAGTTCAGAAAGCGCGGTCCAGCCGCAACAAGGCCAAGAAGTGATGCAATTAATTGCAAACTGTAGCAGTTCAGAAAGCGCGGTCCAGCCGCAACGGCTCAACAGGGCTTTCGGGTGCGGCGGCAACTGTAGCAGTTCAGAAAGCGCGGTCCAGCCGCAACCGAGGGGAGAAGCTAGACGACGGAGGGAGTTACTGTAGCAGTTCAGAAAGCGCGGTCCAGCCGCAACAAATGGTTCCACAAAGAGGGGAAAATATCGACTGTAGCAGTTCAGAAAGCGCGGTCCAGCCGCAACTAGCCCTGCATCGTCTCTACGCGGGTGCGGACTGTAGCAGTTCAGAAAGCGCGGTCCAGCCGCAACCGAATGCGGCTGGGTACGTCCACACGGTTGACTGTAGCAGTTCAGAAAGCGCGGTCCAGCCGCAACTTTAACAGGGCATCCGCACACTATGCGATACTGTAGCAGTTCAGAAAGCGCGGTCCAGCCGCAACGAAACATCTGCTTTTGTGCAGTCTGGCATCAACTGTAGCAGTTCAGAAAGCGCGGTCCAGCCGCAACGAGAGCAACCAGTTATGCCTCGACGCCCGGGACTGTAGCAGTTCAGAAAGCGCGGTCCAGCCGCAACTACTGGGTGCATATCCCGGCGACCAGAATGACTGTAGCAGTTCAGAAAGCGCGGTCCAGCCGCAACATTCGAACCTTGGGGGAATTCTTGGCCCGGACTGTAGCAGTTCAGAAAGCGCGGTCCAGCCGCAACAAAGAATGTGTGTGTGAGCAGGCTTGAAGCACTGTAGCAGTTCAGAAAGCGCGGTCCAGCCGCAACGGCCGATCATTGGGGCCTGCTTGGCTCTCAACTGTAGCAGTTCAGAAAGCGCGGTCCAGCCGCAACGCGCGCCGGCGGATATCGCGCACCGGATGGACTGTAGCAGTTCAGAAAGCGCGGTCCAGCCGCAACATCCGGTCGATACTACCGACAAAGCCTTGGACTGTAGCAGTTCAGAAAGCGCGGTCCAGCCGCAACG
>Ga0187815_10001675_pt1 | contig 10483 bp, 10 predicted proteins | sample NC_S_5_FD_132962 | JGI IMG/M metagenome (GOLD analysis project Ga0187815, IMG submission 132962) | Wetland sediment microbial communities from Neuse River Estuary, North Carolina, USA - ASW-S_5 | ecosystem: Environmental > Aquatic > Freshwater > Wetlands > Sediment | place: USA: North Carolina...
AACGACAGCATCTGGCGGTTCGAGGGACCGAAAGGCGCCGCGAGCGTGAAGGTGCGCGGCGCCTTCTTCTCCAACGCGGCGCTCGCGCTCGCCAAGGCGGCGATCGCCGGCCTCGGCGTCACCCTGGTGCCGCGCTACGTGGTCGCCGATGCGCTCGCCGCCGGCGAGCTCGTGCCGGTGCTGCCGCGCTATCGCGTCAAGCCGCGGCCGCTGATCGCGATCTATCCGCAGACGCCGGTCGCGCCGCGCAAGGTGCAGGTGTTCGTCGACTTCCTGCGGCAATGGATCGCCGGACAGGATTTCCGCAAGCCGCAGGCGCGTGCGGCGGAGTAGGGCGGTCAGAAGGCCGTCAGCAGCCGGTCGACCCAGAGCGGCGTCCATTGCAGGAGCCGCGCCGACACGTCGCGGTCGAAGCCGGCAAGGATGGCGGCGCCCAGCAGGATCAGCGACGCCCCAAGGACGACATGACCGATCTTGCCGGCGGCGTAGAGCCGCGCATGCCAGCGCTGCAAGGTTTTCTGCGACAGCGCGGCCATGAGGGTGACCGGCACCGCCGTGCCGAGACCGTAGAACAACATGGTGAGCGCGGCCGTTTCGAGGTTCGAGCCCTGCGCGGCAAGCGCAATGGCGCTGCCGAGCGTCGGCCCGACGCAGGGCGTCCAGACCATGCCGAGCAGCGCGCCGACTGCGAACTGCCCGGAAAGCCGCGTCGGCGAGACGTGGGCCAGCATGCGCTGGCCGGCCTTCGCCAGCGGCGCGCTCAGTTGCGCGACGCGTTCTTCCAGCGGCTGCCAGAGCGCAACGAGGCCGAACAGGATCATCAATCCGGCGCCGATCGTCCGCACCGCCTCGCTGTCGATGCCGAGCGAGACACCGAGCACGTAGACGAGCATCGCCGCGACGACGCTGAAGAGGACGAACCCGGCGCCGAAGGCGAGCGGCCCGAGACGCTGCGTCGACGAGGCGGTGGCGAGGACGATCGGGATCAGCGGCAACACGCAGGGCGACAGGATCGAGAGAATGCCGGCGAGCAGCGCAAGTGCGAAATCGATCGCGGTCAACGGCTTGATTTTTGCGAAATGCGAGGTGGCGTGCGCCAGAAACGCCTCGATCGCCTGCGGGTCGGTTTCGCCGGTAAGCCGGCCGATCTCGGTTTTGCCGTCGAACAGGACGAGCGTGCTTTGCGCGGTGATCTTGAAGCGTCGCAGCGCGTCCCGGTTCAAGTCGAAATCGACGGTGAAGATCGTCAGATCCCTGAACGCTTCGTGTTTATCAAGACCCGCCAGCACCGGATCCTGCAGCGTGCACGTGGCGCACCATGAGCTGCGCACGTAAACGAGAATGTGGCGTCCCTGCGCCTGGGCGGCGTCGAAAGCGGTAGCCGTATAGAGAAACGACTGCGTCGCCGCCGCCGCGAGCGTGACGGCCGCCAGAAGAAAGACCGCAATAATCAAGACAACGCGCGTCAAATGCGTGTTCCATCCTGCGTCTGCATTGCGACGCGACATGAAAATTTCACTCTCTTGTGCGCGCGTTTTGATTCATCTCAACATGGGACGCGCGTGGAAATTTAGAAGACGAGCATTGGTCAATCTCGAAGGAGAATGGACATGAAGAAATTGATCATCGCTGCCACTGCGGTCGCGTTGGTGCTGCCGTCGGTCTCGCAACTCGCCGGGTTCGGCAGTGCGGGTGCTTACGCCCAGACGACGTTGAGCGCCGCGAAGAAGAAGACCCCGAAGGCGCCGGCGGGCCCGAACAAGCCCAACGACGTCTATTGCAACGGCGTCTATCTCGGCTCGGATCCCGATCCGCAGGTGCGCCTGAAGCTGCTGCGCGATTACGACATCAAGAACTGCGGCGGCAGCTGAGCGCCGACGCACGCGCCGGCCGCGGTTCGGCCGCGGTCGGCGTCGACTTTTTTGCCCGACGCCGCCGCGTCAGTGCGGACGGACGCCGGGGATTTCTGATCCGGCCGGGCGGGGTGGCGCTCGCCGTCGCCCGCCTCTAAAAGGGAACCTCGTTTCCTTGCCGGGTCGATCAGTCCATTGCCGCAATCCTCCAAATCCGCCAGCGCCGCGCTCGTGCTTGCCGCCGGCTTCCTCGTCCTGTTCCTCGGCGGGGGCACCCGCTTCGCCGTCAGTCTCACGCTGAAGCCGATCGTCGACGAGTTCGGCTGGGCGCGCAGTGATCTCGCGCTCGCCGTCTCCGTTTTCATGGTGGTGTCGGCGACGGCGATGTTCGCCGCCGGCAAGCTTGCCGACCGCATGGGGCCGCGACTCGTGCTGGGCGGCGGCCTGATCGTCAGCGCCATCGGCATCGGCGTCATGGGGGCGATCTCGGAGCCCTGGCACGCGGTCGCGCTCTATGGCGTAGTCTACGCGCTCGGCAACGGCGCCGCCTCGATGATCCCGGTCGGGGTCATGGTGACGCGCGCCTTCCCGGTGCGCACCGGCAGCGCCAATGCCGCGGTGATGTCCGGCATGAGCGTCGGGCAACTGGTGGTGATCGCCGCGCTTGCCGCCGTGCTGACGGTCGCGCGCTGGCCGCAAGTGTTCCTCTGGCTCGGGCTCGCCCATCTCGCGCTGGTGCCGTTCCTGATCGCGGTCATCCCGAAGGGTGGCGCGGCGGCAGCCAAGGCGGCGCAGCCGGCCGCCGGCATGGGCATCGCGCAGGCGGCCCGCACGCGGCAGTTCTGGCTGTTGCTCGGCGTCTACGCGGTCTGCGGCCTCGACGATTTCTTCGTCACTACGCATGTCGTGGCCTTCGCGCAGGATCGCGGCGCCGGCGCGCTGGTTGCCGGCAACCTGCTGGCGCTGATGGGGCTGACCGGCCTCATCGGCGTCGTCGCCGGCGGCTATCTGAGCGATCGGATGGGTCCGGTGTGGCCGACGGCGCTGTCATTCGCCGCCCGTATCGCGGTGTTCGGCCTGATCATGGTCGATCAGTCGGAAGCCGCGGTGGCGGTGTTCGCGCTGGTGTTCGGCGCCACCTTCCTCGTGACGGCGCCGCTCACCGTGGTGTTCGTGCAGCAGAGCTTCGGCCTGCGCCATCTCGGCGCGCTCACCGGGCTCATCACCATGGTGCATCAGATCTTCGGCGGCATCGGCGCCTATCTCGGCGCCGCCGTGTTCGACACGACGCGCAGCTACGATGGCGCCTTCGCCATCATGCTGGCCGCTTCGACAGTGGCGCTGGTGCTGACGCTGCTGCTGCGGCGGCCGCAGCTCAGCCCGGCTGCCTGAGCCGCGCCAGCACCTTCAGCCCGGCATAGCCGTCGGCCGGTTCCATGCCGACCTTCTTCTGGAAGGCGAGGATGGCGCGCACGGTGTCGGAGCCGGTGCGGCCGTCGATGCCGTCGGTCTTGAAGCCGCGCTCGTTGAGCCGCCTCTGGATCTCCTTGACCTCGGCGATGGTCGGCACGCGCTCGCCGCCGGGGAACTGCTTCTGGAACGGGGGATCGCCGCGGATCAGGTCGCCGAGATGGCAGAGCGCCAGCGTGTAATTGGTCGAGGGATTGTAGGAGCGCACGGCGTAGAAGTTCTGACCGATCAGGAAGGCCGGCCCGCCCGGAACCGGCAGCCACAGCTTCACCTTGTCCTGCGGACGCGGAAAGGCCTTGCCGTCCGCGCGCCCGATGCCGTGCTCGTGCCATTGCGCGTAGCTGCGCCAGGTGCGGTTGTCGGCGAGGCGTTGCTGACCGGCGGGGATCGTCACCTCGCAGCCCCAGGCCTCGCCGCGGCGATAGCGGCCGCGCGTCAGCAGATAGCGTGCGGTGCCGGCGAAGGCGTCGTCGGGTTTGCCGAACGGGTTGATGCGGCCGTCGCGGTCGAAGTCGACGCCCATGCGCAGCCACACCTCGGGCATCCACTGCGTGTGACCCATGGCCCCGGCCCAGGAGCCGATCATCTCCTTCGGCTGTGCCCAGCCGCGATCGACGATGGTGAGCGCGTTGAGCAACTCGGCCTCCCAGTAGCGGCGCCGGCGCGGCTCGCCATAGGCGAGCGCGGCCAGCGCGGGGATCACCGGCCGCATGTATTTCGGGTTGGTGATGACGTCGCCGAACGAGGACTCCATGCCCCACAGGCCGAGCAGGATGTAGCGGTCGACGCCGTACTCGGCTTCGATGCGATGCAGCAGGGCGGCGTATTCCTTGGCGCGCTCCTTGCCGGTGATGACGCGCCAGTCGGAGCAGCGGCGGTTGATATACTGCCACATCTGCTCGGTGAATTCCGGCTGCGACCGCACCGCCTCGTAGACCGTGGTGTCCGGCTCGACCGTGTCCATCACGCGATCGTAGGTCGCGGCGGAAATGCCGTGCGCCAGCGCCCGCGGCCGGAAGGCGCGGACCCAGTTTGTGAAGGCGGCGGAGCGCGCGGCGGCCGGCGTCGCGGCGAGCGCGAGCGCGGCGGCGAGCAGGCCGCGACGGGTGAGGGTTGGATGAAACAGCGTCGAATCCCGGAACATGACCGCATCTTAAGCACGACGAGGGCGCAGACAAATCGGCGCGATGGCGGCGTTTTCGTGGTGCGTCAGCGGTCGGCGAGGTGACGGTGGCGGTGACGGGGGTGCGGCCGCCGTTCCGGCAGCGGCGGGTTGCGCACTGCCAGACGTTCCGGCGGCAGCGGTTTCGCCGAGTGCTCGGTCGTGGCCACCGCCTTGTCCGGTGCGGGCGCCTCGGGCTCGGCGACATCGATGAGTTCGCTGCCGCGTCCGCCGATCAGCCGCTCGTAGGCGGAGACGAGCGTCATGTAGGGATTGACGAAGACGTAGCCGAGTTCGGTCGGAGCCTGCAGGTCGAAGTGCAGGTGATAGGTCGTGCCGCGCTCGTAGTCGTTGTAGTTGCCGACCTTGCCGATGATCTCGCCCTCGCGCAGGCGCTTGCCGCTGAGCATGCCGTCGGCATCGAGCTGTTTCGGGTTCATGTGCATGTAGCGCACGCGCAGATGCGCGGTCGCCGAGTTCACGAACAGGAACAGCGCCTCCTGCTTGTGGGTGCGCAGGATCGTCCCGTCATGGGCGGCGACGACGTGCTGCTGGTAGGCCTCGCAGCGGTCCGCGCCCTCGTTGAACTTCTTGCAGAAACTCGGGCGGATGTCCTGGCCCTGGTGGCCCTGGCCGCCGGGGCACTGGCCGACGGGGAAATAACGGTGTTCGCAGAAATTGTCGCGCCACGGATACCGGTAGTTGCCGCCGCCGCCCTCGTCGAAGACCAGCGGGCGGCCGTTGACCTTGCAGACGTAAGGCGCGCCTTTGCTGCGCACGCGGCGCGGCGAGCGGCCGGTGAAGTCGCAGTCGCCCCAGTTGTTGAACGATTGCGAATTGGCGAAGGCGGGGGCGTCCTGCATCGGAAAGCGCAGGCGCGCGTAGACGGTGGTGTCGCCGCTGCCGCCGATCTCCGGTTTCAATCCGGTGCGGGGAATGAGCGAACCGGGCGGATGATAGGTGAAGGCCGCGTCGACCTTGTCCGGCCGCGGCGGGACGACGGGCGCGGCGGGGAAGGTTGCCTCCGGCGTGCCGCCGGCGAGCTCGAGCGCGCCGATGAAGCGGTCGGCGATGCGCGCCGCCTGACCGCACGACAGCACCTTGCGCCGCGGCCGCACGTCGCGACAGAAGATCGCCGCGACATAGGTGACGCCGTAACGCCGGAAGGTCGTGCGCAGATAGTATTCGTGCATCACGCGGCGGATGCCGGGATATCGGTCCTCGAGATCCTTGACCGGCGTCGCCTCAGGCAGCGGTGGGCCGCCGAGCGCGTAGGTGTAGCGGAAGCCGGATATCAGCACCAGGACCGGCTCGGCATAGTCGATGTCGGCGAGCTCCTTCACCTGCGCCGTGCGGATCGAGAAGGCCGCGTCGTAGCCGCCCGGGCCGGCCTCGAAGAAACGCGTCGCGGCAAAGCCCGCGCGCACGAAACGGTCGGCACTCTCCGGCGGCAGCTTCAGCGCCGGGTTCTCGGCAACCTCCTTGCGCAGGCCGGCAATGTCGACCGGCAGCAGCACCGGCACGCTGCTCGCGGCGATGCCGGGGAAGCGGATGTCGGCTGCGTCATTGAGCGGCGCGAGCGCCGCGGCCGGATCGTTGCCGCCGATGTCGGCCGCGGCCTGCGCCCAATCCACCGTGGCAAAGGTGACGTTCGGCGCAGTCATCTCCTGCGCCGCCGCGGCCTGGGCGGCAAGCAGGGCGAGGCTGGCTAAAACGGCGCGTCTCAGCACGGGACTCCCCCATGGAACCCGGCGAGTTAACGGCATCGGCGGCGGCCGGACAAGGGTACCCGGTGCGGGCCGGCGGCGCCCGAAAGCCGATGGCCGGGCGCAGGCCGTCCGAAGAACGCGGTTCTACGAACGTCTACGGCCCGGCCAAGGTGCAGGTCGCGACTGTACGAAGCGATCACTCCTTGGCGCGCTCGACATAGGAGCCGTCTGCGGTGGAGATGACGACGCGCGTGCCGGTCACGATATGGGTCGGCACCATCGTGCGCACGCCGTTCGACAGCGTGGCCGGCTTGAACGAGCCCGACGCGGTCTGACCCTTCACCACCGGTTCGGTGTCGACGATCTCGAGCACCACCTTCTGCGGGATTTCCATCGACACCGGCGTGCCCTCGTGGAGCGCGACCGAGACGACCATGCCTTCCTGCAGGTACTTGGCGTAATCGCCGACGACGTCCGCGGGGATCTGGATCTGGTCGTAGGTCTCCTGGTTCATGAAGTGGAAGCCTTCGCCGTCCTGGTAGAGGTAGGAGAACTCGTGGTCCTCGACATGGGCGCGCTCGACCTGATCGGTCGTCTTGTAGCGCTGCGAGGTCTTCACGCCGTCGGAAATCCGGCGCATATCGACCTGCGTGGTGGGCGTGCCCTTGCCCGGGTGGAAATTTTCCGCGGTGAGGACGACATAGAGCTTGCCGTCGATGTCGACGATGTTGCCTTTGCGGAGCTGGCTGGCGATGACTTTCACGGATCGGATCCCTGGCTTGGAGGTGGGCCCAAACCGGCGTCCGGGCCGCGGATTCGGGGGGCAACATAACCATCCTGACGGGGGACGCCAGCCTTTCCCGCATGGCTTCCGGGCGGGGTAAATGCCGCAAAATCCGCCTTTCTGGCGCCCGGGCGTCCATGCCGCCCGCCGGCCTTACCTCCTGGCACGCGGACGGATCGCCGCCGCGGTGCGCGCCTGGTTCGCGCGGCACGGCTTCCTCGAGGTCGAGACGGCGACCTTGCAGGTCTCGCCCGGCAACGAGACGCATCTGCACGCCTTCGCCACCGACCTGATCGGCCCGGGCAACGAGCGGCGTCCGCTCTACCTGCGCACCTCGCCGGAATTCGCGTGCAAGAAGCTGCTGGCGGCCGGGGAGACGCGCATCGTCGATTTCGCGCGTGTGTTCCGGAACCGCGAGCGCGGGGCTCTGCACCACCCCGAGTTCACCATGCTGGAATGGTACCGGGCGGAGGAGCCCTACGAGACGCTGATGGACGATTGCGTGGCGCTGATGCGGACGGCGGCCGAGGCCGCGGGAACGAAGACGTTCTCGTTCCGCGGCCGCACCGCCGATCCCTTCGCCGCGCCGGAGAAGATCACCCTGGCCGAGGCCTTCGATCGCTTTGCAGGCGCCGATCTCCTCGGCACCATAGCCAACGGTGAGGGCGATCGCGACCGCCTCGCGGCCGAGGCCGGCAAGGCCGGCGTTCCCATCGCCGCCGACGACACGTGGGGCGACATCTTCAGCCGCATCCTGGCGGACAAGATCGAGCCGCGGCTGGGTGAGGGCGGTCGCACGACGATCCTGTACGAATACCCGCTGCCGCAGGCGGCGCTGGCCCGCGCCAAACCCGAACGCGACAGACCGGGCAGCGACAAGGTCGCCGAGCGGTTCGAGCTCTATGCCTGCGGCGTCGAACTCGCCAATGCCTTCGCCGAGTTGACCGACGTCGCCGAGCAGCGCAAACGATTCGTGCAGGCCATGGACGAAAAGGAGCGCATCCATGGCGAACGCTATCCGGTCGACGAGGATTTTCTCGACGCGCTTGCCGTCATGCCGCAGGCGAGCGGCATCGCGCTGGGCTTCGACCGGCTGGTGATGCTGGCGGCCGGCGCCGAACGCATCGACCAGGTGATCTGGGCGCCGGTGGTCGACATTTGAGGCGTCATGGCCGGGCTTGTCCCGGCCATCTACGCCTTGCTTTGAAGGGAAAGTCGTGGATGCCCGGCACAAGGCCGGGCATGACGGCGGACAGGTAGGATGAACCATCGAGCCCTGCGCACGCCCGAGCAGCTTCGCGACGCCGGCCTGATCGCGCCCGAGCAGGCTGCCGCGCTCGACGACGTGGCCTCGCGCTACGCCGTCGCCATCCCGCCGGCGCTCGCCGCGCTGATCGATCGCGACGATCCGAACGATCCGATCGCGCGCCAGTTCGTGCCGACCCCTGCCGAACTCGACACGCGGCCCGAAGAGAACGTCGATCCGATCGGCGATCACGCGCATAGCCCGGTCGAGGGCATCGTGCACCGCTATCCCGATCGCGTGCTGCTCAAGCTGACGCATGTCTGCGCCGTCTACTGCCGCTTCTGCTTCCGCCGCGAAATGGTGGGGCCGGGCAAGCCGAATGCGCTGTCGGCCGAGGCGCGCGCGCGTGCGCTCGCCTATATCGCCGCGCATCCGGAGATCTGGGAGGTGATCCTCACCGGCGGCGACCCGCTCGTCGCCTCGGCGCGGCGGCTGTCGGAAACGCTGCGCGCGCTCGCCGCCATCGCGCACGTCAAGGTGCTGCGCATCCACACGCGCGTGCCGATCGCCGCGCCGGAGACGATCACGCCGGCGCTGGTGCGCGCGCTCAAGGTCAAGGCGAAGCCGACTTACGTCGCCGTGCACGTCAACCATCCCCGTGAACTGGCGCATGAGCAGCGCGCCGCCATCGCCCGCCTTGCCGATGCCGGCATTCCGCTGCTCGGTCAGACGGTGCTGCTGAAAGGCGTCAACGATTCGGTCGAGACGCTCGAGGCCCTGATGCGTGCGCTGGTCGAATGCCGCATCAAGCCCTATTACCTGCACCACACCGATCTCGCTCCGGGCACCGCGCATTTGCGCACCGACATCGCCACCGGCCAGGCGCTGATGCGGGAGCTGCGCGGCCGCGTCTCCGGCCTGTGCCAGCCCGACTATGTGCTCGACATTCCCGGCGGCCACGGCAAAGCGCCGATTGGCCCGAGCTATCTGGGCACGGCTGACGGCGTGCTCACGGTGACCGATTTTTCGGGGCGGCCGCATGCTTATCCGCCGCAGCCGGGCGCGCGGCGGGAGTGAGCGGCCGGATCAGCGCTGGAACGACAAGAGGTCGAGCAGGGCGGCAGCGACCGCGAGGCTTGCGAAGCCGATGAACACGACCGCGATGACGGCATGCCAGACGAAGGTCGCGTCGCGCCGGAGCGCCGCCACCACGTTTTTGCTATTCAGCATGGCCCGTTGTTCCTTGCAGAGAATGCGGGGCGGTATCGAATGTACATCTGCCACCCTGCGCTCCCACATAACGAGTGCGTTAATTTCTATGGAATTGCGCGTATCGCCGCGCATAAACGACAAATCGCCGCAGCGGCGCCTGTCGCGGAGGGGCTAACGGTATCGCGTGGGGTGGCGTTGCCGCCCGATACCACTCAGCCGCGCCCGCTCCAGACCGGATACTCGACGCAGGAGAAGCCGGTGTCGGGCACTTCGCCGAAGCGCCGGCACAAAGCGTGCGACGGGTAGCACTGCCAGGTGGCGACGCCGGTGTTTCTGATCACGCACCACGGCACGGTCCGATGGACCGTCCGCGCCGGCGCCGGCTGCAGGTCGATGGCCATCGCGGCGACGACAATGGCCGCGGTCAGAATCACACGCATCGCGCAACCTCGTACGGCTTGGCGCAGCAACAACGCCGGCACCGGCAACAACGTTGCAGTCGTCGATCGTTACTGACCGCGGGACGCCGATGTTCAAATCGGCATCGTCGCGCTGCCGCGTTTTTGTTCCGCTGAGAGCGCTGCGGCCGCGCGCCATAAAGCCGGAACGAACCGCGAAGTGATGTTTTACCTCAATCGATTGCCGTCGACGCGCGGCGCGTCGCGGCAGTCGAATCGGATCGGAACCGCAGGCACGGTTCCGCAGAGGACAACAAGGAGGCCAACATGATGACGAAGAGCAAATTACTGGTGGCGGCTTTTGCCGGCGCTCTGACCGTGGCCGCGGCCACGCCGGGACATGCTGAGCACGGCCGCAATGCGGCGGCGGCGATCGGCTTTGGCGCCGGTGCGCTGGTCGGTGCGGCGGCCGCGAGCGCAGCCAACAACGCCTATTACGGACCGGGCTACGCGTACGAGCCGGACTATGCGTACGGACCGGGCTATGCCTACGAGCCCGCCTATACGTACGAACCCGCTTACGTTGCGCCGGCGCCGACCTATGCCTACGAGCCGGCGCGGCCGATGATCTACACGGCCGGTCCCGGCT
>Ga0187815_10001676_pt1 | contig 10481 bp, 9 predicted proteins | sample NC_S_5_FD_132962 | JGI IMG/M metagenome (GOLD analysis project Ga0187815, IMG submission 132962) | Wetland sediment microbial communities from Neuse River Estuary, North Carolina, USA - ASW-S_5 | ecosystem: Environmental > Aquatic > Freshwater > Wetlands > Sediment | place: USA: North Carolina...
ATCGGCACCCTCATCGGCCTCCTCGACCCCGATGTCACGGCGATCAGCGACGGCGGTGGGCTCGTCAACGCCGAACTCCGACCCGTCGAAGGCGGTGAGCGGGTCGCCCGAGTGCTCGTCGAGGTCACCGGCAGGGCACCCGACCTGACGATCGTGGAGCGTACGGTCAACGGTCAGCCCGGTCTGGTGGCTCAGCTGGACGGTGTCACCGTGACCGTGCTGGCGTTCGACGTCGCGGGGGACCGCATCACGCGCATCTGGTCGGTCCGCAACCCCGAGAAGCTCCGGCCCTGGACGACGGGCTGACCCAAGATTGAGTGGGCAGAGAGGCGGTTCACCAGGCAGGCTGTCCGGTGTGACCGCCAAACCCGACCCGCGCCTGCGTGAACTCGCCCTGCTCCGCCGCGTCCGCGACCGGATCGACCGCGACTACGCGCAGCCGCTGGACGTGGAGGCGCTGGCGCGCGGCGTACACCTCTCGGCCGGACACCTGAGCCGGGCGTTCCGCGCCGTCTACGGCGAGTCGCCCTACAGCTACCTCATGACCCGGCGCATCGAGCGCGCCATGACCCTGCTGCGACGCGGTGACCTGTCGGTCACCGAGGTCTGCTTCGCGGTCGGCTGTTCGTCGCTGGGCACCTTCAGCACGCGCTTCTCCGAACTGGTCGGCATGTCGCCGAGCACCTATCGCCGCGTGGCAGCCGGGGAGGCCGCAGGCCTCCCCGGCTGCGTGGCCAAGCAGGTCATGCGACCGATCAGAAATCGGGAAACGGTCCCGCCCACGCCCACCTGACGGGCCCGACAGGTCGCTCGCCCCGCGGGTCAGGACTCGCGAGCGGCGCGTCGCCCGCCGCGCCACCTGCTGGCATACGGCAGTACGAACAGGTACAGACCGGTCAACAGGAGCAAGGCGAGCGGGAAGAGCGGCACGTAGGACACCCAGACGACCGGCTCCTCCTGCGCCAGGGCGACGAAGGTGACGATGACGGTCACCGTGAAGGCGATGGACAGCCAGCGGTGGAGCTGCCGAACCGATCTGTTCCAGTTCACTGGGGCCTCCTCAGAAAGGCGAGCGAATGCCAGGCGGGTCCGCGATCGGCGGACGGTTCAGCGCACCTGGTTGATGCGGATCAGGTTGCCGGCGGGATCGCGGAAGGCGCAGTCGCGGATCCCGTAGGGCTGTTCGGTCGGCTCCTGGACGACCTCCGCGTCGCTGGCCTGCAGCCGATCGAAGGTGCCGTCGAGGTCGGTGGTGGCCAGGGTGATGATGCCGTAGCTGCCCTTGGCCATCAGCTCGGCGATGGTGCGACGCTCGTCGTCGGTGAGGTTCGGATCGGCGGCCGGCGGGTGCAGGACGATGGACGTGCCGGGCTGGTTGGGCGGACCGACCGTGATCCAGCGCATCCCGGCGTATCCGACGTCGTTGCGGACCTCGAAGCCGAGGGCGTCGCGATAGAAGGCCAGGGCGGCGTCCGGGTCGTCCTGCGGGAGGAAGGCCGCGTGAATGGTGATGTCCATGGCGTCAACGCTAGTCGCGGCTCGGTGACCTGGACTTCTTGATTCCTGATCGGTCCGGTCAGCGCAGCGCCTTCCGCCGACGGCGGCGGACGACGTACCCTCGATGCCCCCGGGCAGCAGAGGGAGAGATGGGAACGACCGCACACCCTCCCACCGCCCGCCCGTCGCCCGTACGCGACTGGGCGCTCATCGCCGCGATGACCGCTGCCGCAAATCTGACCGCCCTCCTGATCGGCCTGGCGGTGCTCGCCGCCCTGGTGGTCTTCCGCGACTGGCTGCCGTTGGTGTGGTTCGCGCTTCCCGTGATCGTGTTCGCGTGGATCGGCGTGGTGACGCGGCGGCCACGACTCCAGGGTCACGCCGTGCGTCCGGCCACGGAACCGGAGCTGGCCGCCCTGGTCCGGCAGGTCGCCGAGCGGCTCGGCTTCCGCTTCCCGTTGCTCGTACGAATCGTGGCCGAGCCGGACGTGGGCGTGCTGCGTACGAAGACCTCGGGGTTCCGTACCGTCACCCTCTTCCTCGGTCTGCCGCTGGTGCGCCGGCTCACCGCTGCCGAACTCGCCGCCGTCGTGGCGCGCGAGTTCGCGTACCAGCAGCACGCCGGCGACCGGCGCACCCGCCTGCTGCTCGGGGCGCGGGACGCGCTGCTGGAGACCATCGAGAACCGGTTCCGGGCACCGGCCGCCGTGGTCGAGCGACTGCTGCGCGCGAGCCAGGCCCGCACCTGGCCGCTCGCCCTGGCCGCGGACGCCGACGCCGCCGCGGTCGCGGGCACCCCGGCGGTGCGCGGCGCCCTCACCCAGCTCGGCACCCTGTCCGAGGCATTCCAACTGCTCGGCGAGACCTGGACGGAGGTGCTCGGCGAGGACGGCACCTACCCGGAGGACCTGTACGAAGCCCTCGACACCGCACTCGCCGACCCGTACGTCGCGCCGCGCCTGGCGGCTGCCGCCGACGAGGACCTCCCGATGGCCATCGCGATCGCGCCCCCGCCGGCCGTCCGCCTCGCCGCGCTACCCGAGCATCCGGGTCTGGGCTGGGACCCCGGCGCACCGGTCCCCCTGCGGGACGCGGAAGCGCTGCGGCGGTGGTGCGTGCGGGACCTGTTCAGCTCCGAGGACGGCCCGGACGAGCTGCGACCGGTGCGTCTCCTCGACATCGCACCGGACCATTTCGAGGCGGGCCTGCGGGACGCCGCGGCGCATCTCGTCGAAGTGACGGGACGGGACTCCGTACGCGGGGCGGTGGCCGCCGCGGCCGCTGCGGTGGCGGACGGCACCTGGGAGAAGGTGGCCCGGGCGATCGACCCGGAGATCGGGAAGCTGCCGCCGCCGATGCGGGCCGTCGCCGGCCGCGACGTCCTGGTCGGCTGCCTCGGCCGCGTGATCGCCGGGGCGCTCGTGGAGACCGGGTGGGCACGTGTCAGCCGGTGGACGGCGAGCGTGCTGGTCGGTGCCACCGGTGCGCAGCTCGACGTCGAGGAGCTGGTGCGGCAGGCCGTCGCCAGCGGCAACCCGACCCGGATACGGGACCTGCTCCCCATCTTCGACGAGTGGACGGTGCGATGACCTCCCGACGGCCGGTTCTCCGGGTCGCGCTGCTCGCGCTGGCCGCCGCGCTGCTCGGATTCGCCGTCATCGCGGCCGTCCTCGGCTGGCGGGCGCAGCGGTACGTCAGCGCGCACGAACGAGCCACCGCGGTCGTCGAGGGCACCGTCGTCGAGGACGGCATCGGAGACGTCGGCGACATCCGGGTCCGGTGGGTGGACCACGCCGGGCGGGAGCACGTGCAGCGGTTCGGGATCTACGACATCGACCGGTACACGAAGGGCCAGGCGTTCCCGGTCGCCTACGACCCGGCCGAGCCCGTGCCCCGCGGCTTCCCCGCCGACCCGGACGAGACCAGCGAGGAGGACGACCTGGTGGCACCCATCGTGATCGCGGGCCTCCTGACCGTACTCGTCGGTCTCGCCTGGGGGCTGCGGGGCCTTCTGTTCCGACGCGCCACGGGGTGGTCCCGTCGTCTCATGACGGCGTCGGTGCTGGCGGGCGACCGACCGGACGGGCCACCGATCTCGATCGGCAACAGCACCTGGATCGCCCTGGCGGAGGACGGGCGGCGCGGCCCGGACCGTTGGCAGCGGGTCATGTGGCACCCGGTGGTGGACTCGGTGAGCGGTGCCGTCTCCGTCACGGTGCACGGCGACGTCTCGTCGAGGCGTCGAGTGGTCATCGAGATGCCGGGCCAGGTCCGGCTGGTTCCCATCGGCCGGCTGCGACACCGGCCACCGAAAAGAGTGGTGCTGGCGGAGCGCGTCGATGTGGACGGCAATCTCCACGACTTCGTCATCCTCCCGGCCGGCGCATCGCTGCCCGGGCGCCGGTGGTGGTGGCGCGCGGCGATCTTCGCCCTGGTGGGCGCGGCACTTGGCGGAATCTGGGGGATCCTGTTCCCCGGCGGCGTGGCCGTCCTGCTGGCCGCCGCCGCGGGCGCGGCGCTGCTGGTCAACGTCTGGGCGCTGACCGGCGCCGAGCCCTGAACCCTGATGCCCGTCGACCCGGATTCCGGCGGTCGGCGGGCCGCCTACCCGCTGACGGTCTCTCCGCCGGCGCTGAAGTCTCGGTACCGCCTGAGGTATTCGGCGCCCACGTCCGGCATCGGCGCGTCGTCGTTGTCGGCGAACCAGATCTCGTTCTCCAGCCAGTACCGGCACAGGAACGTCTCGAACGACTCACCGCAGAACGCGATCTCGTCGGGTCCGCCGTCATCGTCGTCATCCCACTCAGAGGTGTCGGCCGAGCCGTAGAAGTCGGCCGAACAGACCACGGCGTGATCACTGCCGTCGGCGGCGAGGTACAGGTACCAGAACAGGCAGCCCTGCTGATCGGCGAGGAACCTGACCAGGTATCCGTCGCCGACCGGCGACCGGACGGGCTCGGCGCCGACGTCGACGAAACACGCCGTGCAGGACCGGATGCGGCGCTGCAACGCCGGTTCGCGCATGAACGCCAGGAAGGCCGGCGGCAGTGACAGGCCGAGCCGTTCGCAGGCCGACAGCAGCGCCGGCAGTTCGGCCACCGGCTCGGTCCCGATGCTCCACTCGTCGTGCGCGGGCTGCGCGGCGAGCCAGGCCAGGTCCCCGGACATCGCGAACGGCACCGGTGGAAGTGCCTGGAACTCGTACCGGCCGTAGGTGCCCACGTCGGGCCGGCCGTCCACCCCGGCGCCCTCCAGGCCGACTCCCCACCAGTAGGGACGAAACGGCGATCCTGCGCCAGCACGCGAACCTCCTCCTCTGTGGACAGCGGCGACCGTCGTCCGGCCGCGAGCGGGAAGGTACCGCGCGGGCCCGACAAGATCACCGCGCCGGGTCCGCGTAGTCGACCATTGCCTCGTCAGTGGGGTTTCGCCCGCACTGACGAGGCAATGATCAACGGACGGGCGGACTACCGGTCGACGACCGTGATCGTCGCCGTGCGGTAGTTGTTGCGCGTGTCGTTCTTCGTCGGGTCGTAGCCCTGCTCGATGTTGCCGGCGGTGTCGACCGAGAACCAGTTGAACGTCGTGGTTTCGGTCACGTGGAACACCTGCCCCGGCTCACGGAACTCGGTCGCCTGGTAGCGGGGCGACTCGAGCGTGGGCCGGCTGCCGTCCGTCGTGTAGTAGATGGTGGCCGGCTCGCTCGTCTCGAAGCGCACGTCGGCGGAACCGACGTACGTCCCCGCGCCCGGCACCAGCGAGGACGTCGGCTTCTTGTTGTCCTTGCCCCACTCCGCCGCGATCCGGAACATCTCCATGATCCCGTTGGCGTACTCCATCGTCTCGGCGTGGCCGCTGACGAGTTCCGGGTTGCCCACCCACGCCGGCTGGAACGAGCCGCCCTGCCAGTTGCCGGTGGCCGGGTTGTAGATCGAGCCGCCGACCTCCCAGCCGAACGCGTAGATCCCGTAGTTGTGGTACAGGTCCTCGCGTACGTTGCCCGCCGAGGAGTAGAGGACGTCCGACGAGCCGCCGACGTTCTCCGGCGTGACGACGGTCTGCCGGTGTGCCTTGACCTGCGAGAGGATCCGGGCGGCCGACTGCCAGTAGAACGCCTCGTCACCCAGCGGCGGGCGGGGCGTGGTGATCCGCCCGTCCGCGATGTAGGCGCCGGGCTGCCAGAAGAGCTGGCCGCCGTTGGAGTGCACCGACATCATGAACTTGATGTTCCGGTACTTCTCGACCAGCCAGACGATGTTCTTCGACTCGGGCTCGGACAGCTTCTCCGGCCCCTGGAAGGTGTCGCTGACGCAGCTGGTCGACCCGCCCGAGTAGCCGTCGTGGCCCGACCCGACGCGGTAGTTGCGGTTCAGGTCGACGCCCCAGGAGTTGCGCCGGGCCGGATCGGCGTCGGCGTCCGGGCAGTGGTTCGTCATGTTCCGGCGCTGCGAGGCGAAGTTGTAGAAACTGTAGTTCGCCCCGTCGGGGTTGTTGGACAGGATGAGGAAGACGTCGGTGTTGTCGACGATCTTCTTCGTTTCCTTGTCGGAGTCGTAGTTGTGCACCAGACGCTCGGCCGCCTCCAGCGAGGTCGTCGCGGGCACCCACTCGCGGGCGTGGTCCTGGGCCTGGATCAGGACACCGGGCTTCTTGCCGTCGCGGTGCTTGCCGATCCGCAGGACCGGGATCGTGGCCGGGCCGCGCGGCACGTCGCCCTCCGGCGCGCCGGCGCGCTTCTCGTCGAGGAAGTCGGTCAGCGCCGCCGGGACCGACGTCGCCTGGACGATGCCGGTGCCGGCGTTGGTCCGGTACGGGTGCGCCCGGTCGATCAGGCCCTGGGACTGGGTCCGCAGTGCCGCCGCCACCTGGGCGGCCGTACTCGCCAGCCCGCCGGAGGCGTCCTTGGCGAGGAGCACGCGGACCGCCTTGCCCGCCACCTCGACCGCGAGCGGGAGGTTCGCGCCCGGGCGGTTCACGAACTCGACGGTGATGCCGTTGCCACCCTCGTGACCCCACGCCGCCGAGCTGACGACGACCGCCGCCTGCCCGGTGCCGCCGATCGTGGCCTGCGCCTTACGCTGGTAGCCGTTCGTCTGGTTCGGCAGGTAGATGATCTCGGCGATCTTCGGGTACTGCCGGGCGATCTCCTCGGCGCGGCTGTAGAGCTGCTGCGGGTGCTTGTAGCCGTCGATGAAGTCCGACTTGTAGCCCGGGTTCGCCGTCAGAGGTGGCGCGGCGTCCTCAAGCCAGTTGGAGACGAAACCGGTGGTGACGCCGCCGGTCGAACTCGTGACCCGGATCTGGTTCGGGCGCGCGCCGAGCTTGAACAGGTTCCGGTGGAACATGTACTGACCGGAGTCGACGAACCGGCTCATCGTCCGGGCGGAGCCGAACGACGTGGCCGGACCCGAGTCGTTCTCGAGCTGCATCGCGACGATCGGGTTCGTCTGCTGCCCCTGGGTGGTCCGTGCCTCGACGTAGAGGAAGCCCTGGCCCTTCGTGGTGAACCAGTCGGCGCGGACGACCCGTACCGTCTGCTCGTGGCTGAGTGGCTGGGCGGCCTGCGCGCGGAGGGTCTGGAAGCCGCCGTCGGCCTCGTCGCTCCACGCGAAGCCCTCGTCGTCGCCGAGGATCTCGACACCCATCGCCTTGAGTTCGGCGATCTGCTCGGCGGTCACCACCGCCTCGCCTTCGATGCCGGTCGGCACGCGCCGGAGGCCGTGCTCCAGGTCGAAGCCGGCGGCGACGACCTTGTCCAGCATGTCGGCGCCGGTCAGTTGGATGCGTACGAGGCGTACGGCCTCCTGATCCTCGAGGTGGGATCGCCCCGAGCCCGACTGGGCTGTCGACTGCGCGGGATCGGCGCCCGCGGGCGCGGTTGCCATGAGGACGCTCCCCACCAGGGCGGGTAGCGCGAGAAGCGCGATACGCCGTTGTGTGCGTCGCATTCTTCCCTCCTTCTGCTTGTGGCGTGTGGTTGATGTGGTGGCCGGCTATGTCCGTTGCGCCATTGCGCGTGGTCAATGCCCCTGGACCTATCCCGTGCGGCCACCTCCGTGCGGGGTCCGAAGCGACAAGGGTCGGCTGGAATCGAGGGGAGCGTATGGGCGTCCTTTGGCGTCGGTGGATCGACCGAGCCGGATTTGAGCATTACTTGAGGCGTTGCACGGCGCGGTCGGGACGGCGACCAAAAGGAGTTAGTCCATACGAATCAGGCATATGCCGAGCTAGTGGCGCGGCCCGACTCGCGACCGGAACAGGTGATGATGCGTTTGATTTCCCCTGGTACGAGGTCGTAGGCGGTGGCTCCGGCCTCCGGAACGGGCATGTCCGGAGCGACGGGGCCGAGGCCACGCAGGTGAGGCGAGGCCGACAGCCGATGATCACGCGGCGACGAGCGGAGGATCACAGCGGCGCGCATCGTGCCGGGCTCGACCCGGCTGCCAGTATGGCGGGGTGCACGGACGGCGATTGCCCCTGGTGGGCGCGGCGGCGCTGGCGGCCTGCGCGGGTGCGGTCGACCTGCTGGCGGTGACCACCCTCGGGGGCGCCTTCGCCAGCATCGTCACCGGCAACCTTGTGACCCTGGGCTACGGCCTGGGCACCGGTGACCCGCACCGGGCGATCGCGGCCGTGACCGCCACGGCCGGGTTCGGCGTCGGGGTGGCGGCGTGGACGTGGCTGGGCCGCTTCCGGCCCGCCGCCGTGCTGGGTCCCCTCGCCGCCCAGCTGGTCGCTCTGGTGGTGGTGGCCGCCGGTCTGCTGGCCACGGGATCCCGCCCGGACCCGGTGGCGGCTGGGGCGCTCCTGGCGGTCGCGGCGATGGCGATGGGCGGGCAGAGCGTGGTGGGCCTGCGCCTGAAGGTTCCCACGACGTACATGACCGGCACCCTCACCTCGGCGCTCGGCGGGCTGGTGACCGGGCAACGGACCGGTCAAGGTCAGCGGTTCATCCAGTTGATCGCGCTGGTCGCCGGCGCGACGACGACGGCCGCGCTGCGGGCGTACCTGCCGTCGGCCGCGCCACTGCTGCCGCCGGTGCTGCTGGCCACCGCGATGCTGCTGCTGGCCCGTGCCCGGCAGGTCGAGCGCGCGGGGTCGGCGCACGGCCACGCGGGGCAGGAGCACGCGGAGCGCGACCCCGCGGGCGTGCGCCGTACGGAACCAGCCAGGATCTAGTCCGGACCCCGACAGGTCGCCCAGGCGGGCATGTTTGTCCACCTGCCCGGTGGGAACCGAGCGACATGACCGCCCCGCTCAGCTCGCCCCAGCACGGTGGCGGGCGTGGGCGGCTGTTGGTGCTGACCGCCGGGTTGGGCAACGGGCTGGTGGCCGCCGTGTCCGACGTCGACCCGACCACCGTGGGCACGATGTCGGTGATCGGCTCCACCACCGGCTACTCGCTGACGTGGCTGACCGTCCTGCTGATTCCCCTGGTGGCGGGAGTGCTGACAATCGCCTCGCGGATCAGCGTCGTCACGGGCCACGACCTGCAACGCCTGGTCGTCCTGCGGTACGGCCGCCCGGCCCGGCTGCTGCTGCTCGTGTCGATCGTCGCGGTCAACCTGTTCACCCTGGCTGCCGACGTCGCCGCCGGTGGCGCCGCGCTGGAGCTGCTCACCGGCATCGGCTGGCGGATCTGGACCGTGCCGTTGGCCGCCGCGGTCCTCGTCCTGCTGCTCGCCGGGGCCTTTCACAAGGTGCAGCGGCTCCTGCAGTACGTCATGCTCGTGTTGGTCGCCTTCGGTGTCGCCGCCGTGCTCGCCCGTCCCGACTGGCACGCCGTCGCCCGCGGCACGTTCGTCCCCGCGCTACCGTTCGACAAGCTCCACATCACCTCCGCCCTCGCCCTGCTGGGCACCACCCTCACCAGCTATGTCTACGTCTGGCAGTCGATCTCGCACGCGGAGGAGCGCCCACCCCTGTCCCGGCTGCGTTTTCAAGCCGCCCAGTCGACCGCGGCCGTCGTCGTGGCGGTCGCGATCTTCTGGTTCATCCAGGTCGCCACCGCCGCCACCCTCGGCCGCGAGGGCACCAAGGTCGAGACCTCGGAACAGGCCGCCCGCGCCCTCGAACCCGTCGCCGGGCAGGGGGCCTCGTACCTGTTCGCCATCGGCATGCTCGCCTCGACCCTGCTGGCCCTGCCCATCCTGGCCGCCTCCACCGGATACATCGTCGGCGCCGAGTTCGGCTGGCGTCGCGGCCTGTCCCAACCCGCCCGCCACGCACCCCGCTTCTATCTGGTGCTCGCGCTCACCCTCGCGCTCAGCGTCGCCGCCGTGCTGTCCGGGCTCGACCCGATCCGACTGCTGTTTCTCGCCAGCCTCACCGGCGGCATCGGCACCCCGATCTCGCTGGCCTTTCTCATCAAGCTCGCCCGCGACCCCAGGGTGATGGGCGGGCACCGCATCCCCGCCTGGCTCGCCGCGGCCGGCTGGGGCCTCACCGCCGCCATCACGGCCATCAGCATCGTGTTCCTCGCCGTCGGCGAGTGACCCGACCGGGCGGCGGCCCGACCGGTCCTCGGCCCGGGCCGCTGTGGAGTCAGCTCGCGGCGACCCAGTCGGGATGGGCCAGGATGAAGTTGTCCACGGTGTCGTTCTTGACGTCCTCCAGCAACTGCTTGCTGGTGTCGCTGAGAATCTCGGCGCTGCCCACGTTCGGTATTGACTTGCTGTTGAACTTGCCGTTGTTCGTCTTGATCGTGACCATGTCGTCCGGGTTGATGCCCCGCATCGCGAAGGCCCAGTCCTCCAGCGAGATGCCACCGCCGTCGACGGTCATCGTCTTGCCGACCGCGGACAGCAGCCCGGGCAACTTCGTCGGCGAGCTGAGGCCCTGGTCCATCACCTGCTTGACCACGGCCTTGATGAACTGCTGCTGGTGACGCTGCCGGCCGTAGTCGAAATCCTTGTTCGCCAGCAGATCCCGCTGGCGGACGAAGTCCAGCGCCTCGGACGGGGTGAAACAGTGGTTGCCCTTGG
>Ga0187815_10001677_pt1 | contig 10478 bp, 13 predicted proteins | sample NC_S_5_FD_132962 | JGI IMG/M metagenome (GOLD analysis project Ga0187815, IMG submission 132962) | Wetland sediment microbial communities from Neuse River Estuary, North Carolina, USA - ASW-S_5 | ecosystem: Environmental > Aquatic > Freshwater > Wetlands > Sediment | place: USA: North Carolina...
AAAGGCAACCGCAACCACGTGGACGACCGACTCGGCAGCGTCGGAGAGGATGGCGGCTGATCCGGTGAGCACATATGCCGCAACCTTGCCCAGCATCATGACGACGCCGAAGACCAGCGACAGACGCATGGCAAAGCGCTGGTCGCGGCGTTCGCGTTCGAGGCGGTCGGGAGCTCCCACGCTCGCATTGTAAGGGAGCACGCCGGGCGGGAAGCTGTGATCTGGCGCACAGTAGAAACAGCACTCAGCCATACCGCATGGGGACCGAGTGCTGAATGCTGAGTGCTGCCTAAGCGCTCACTTGGTTGTGGGCGTAACCAGCTTCTCCGTGCTGGGTGCGAATTTCTCCACCAGCTCCGAGTAGTCCTTCTTTTCGAGACCGTGGACTTGCCGGTTGTACTCGTCCACCTTGGCGGAGTAGTTCATGGAGCAGAACTTCGGTCCGCACATGGAGCAGAAGGCCGCCTGCTTGTAGTAGTCGTCGGCCAGGGTCTCGTCGTGCATGGAGCGCGCGGTTTCGGGATCTAGCGAGAGCGCGAACTGCTTCTCCCAGTCGAAGGTGTAGCGGGCGTAACTGATGGCGTCGTCTCGGTCGCGGGCGCCCCTGCGGTGCCGGGCAATGTCGGCGGCGTGGGCGGCAATCTTGTAGGCGATGATGCCGTCTTTCACATCCTTGTCATTGGGCAGCCCCAGGTGCTCTTTGGGGGTGACGTAGCAGAGCATGGCCGCGCCGTACCAGCCGATCATGGCCGCGCCGATGGCCGAGGTGATGTGGTCGTAACCGGGAGCGATGTCGGTGACCAGTGGGCCCAGCGTGTAGAACGGGGCCTCGTGGCAGTGCTTCACTTCCTCGTCCACCTGCTCCTTGATCTTATCGAGCGGGATGTGGCCGGGGCCTTCAATCATCACCTGCACGTCGTGCTTCCAGGCGATCTCGGTGAGCTCGCCCAGGGTGCGAAGTTCGGCGAACTGGGCTTCGTCGCTGGCATCGGCCACGCAGCCGGGGCGCAGGCCGTCGCCCAGCGAGAACGACACGTCGTACTTCTTGAAGATCTTGCAGATGTCGTCGAAGCGGTCGTAGAGAAAGTTCTGCTTACGGTGATGGGCCATCCACTGCGCCAGGATGGCGCCGCCGCGGCTGACGATCCCGGTGATGCGCCTCGACACCAGCGGCAGATACTGGATCAACACCCCGGCGTGGATGGTCATGTAGTCCACGCCCTGCTGCGCCTGCTCCTCGATGACTTCCAACATGATATCAGCGGTGAGGTCTTCGATCTTCTTGATCCGCGAGATGCCCTCGTAGATGGGCACGGTGCCGATGGGTACCGGAGAGTGCCGCAGGATGGCTTCGCGAATCTGTGGAATATCGCCGCCGGTCGAGAGGTCCATCACCGTGTCGGCGCCGTAGTGCACCGAGGTGTGTAGCTTTTTCAGCTCCTCTTCGACATTCGAGGTGACGGCGGAGTTGCCGATGTTGGCGTTGATCTTGCACAGCGAGGCCACGCCGATGCACATGGGCTCCAGTTCGGGATGGTTGATGTTGGCGGGGATGATCATGCGCCCGCGCGCCACCTCGTCGCTCACCAGCTCGGGGGCAAGCTTCTCGCGCTCGGCCACGTAGAGCATCTCTTCCGTGACCAGGCCCCGGCGGGCGTAATGCATCTGCGAGAAATTGCCGTCGGTGTTCTGTGCCTTGCGGCGCGCGATCCAATCGCCGCGCAGCCTGGGTGCGCCGTTGCCGTTGCCGGAATGCTGATGGCCGTTTCCGCTCATGGTGGGTCTTTCCCCTCTTCCCAAAACTATTATTATACGCCGGACGTTTTGCCGTCGATGTGTAGGCGACAAGCCAGCGCCCAGGTGATGCGTCCCCCGGTCACCTTGACCCCCGCTGCCCACGGGATTAGAGTTTTACGAGTATGTCCGGGGTGAGCAGCAAATACGTCAAGTTCGGTGCGGCTATCGGGATCATCCTCTTGGGGCTGGCCTACCTGGCGTTTACCGGCGTGCAGTCGAGCAAGAGCTACTACGTGACTATCAAAGAGCTGCGGGCGATGGATTCCAGCGTCTATTCCAAGCGCCTGCGCGTGGCCGGCAACGTGGCGCCGGGTTCCATCAAACGTCAGGGCTCGCACGTGGAATTCACCCTCGTGGAGCAGGACTTGATGCTGCCGGTGGTCTATAACGGCTCCGAAGCGCCGCCCGATACCTTCGTGGACAACGCCCAGGCGCTGGCCGAGGGCAGCTACGGACGCGACGGCGTCTTCCACGCCAAGATGCTGCAAGCCAAGTGCGCTTCGAAATACGCGCCCAAGGACCAGCAGCAGGGAACACCCGCACCGGCCACGCAGCGCACGGAGAACCGTTTGCCCAATTCCTCCTACTGAGGCCGCCTCGCTGCCCAGCGAAACCAAGCCGCCCGCCGTACACGCACCGCCCATCAGCCTGGAGAAAGTCAGCAAGATCTTCGGCCGCTTTGCCGCGCTGCGCGAGATCACGGCCAGCTACCAGGCGGGACGCGTGTACGCGATCTTCGGTGACAACGGGGCAGGGAAGTCCACGCTGCTGCGCGTGATCTGCGGACTGGCACGGCCGACGGCCGGCACCGTCTACATCTTCGGCAGCCGTGAGCGCAGCGCGTTCACCGGGCGGCTGGGCTACATGGGCCACGCCCCGATGCTCTATGACGAAATGACCGGCATGGAGAACCTGCGCTATTTCGCTGGGCTCTATGCCATTGGCGATAGCGCACGCTGCGAGCAGACGATCGCTGCGGTCGGCCTCGACCCTGCGCTCACTCGACGCGTCGGCGAATATTCGCAGGGCATGCGGCAGCGGTTGTCGCTGGCGCGGGCGGCGATCCACGATCCTGAGATCCTGCTGCTCGATGAGCCGTTCTCCAACCTCGATCCCAGTTCGGCGCGAGCCATGGGGCGGCTGGTGGCCGAGATGCGCGACCGCGGCAAAACAATTCTTGTGGTAACGCACCAGGCGGCGCACCTAGCTGGGATCGCCGACGAATCGCTGTGGATAGCGGCGGGGCGCATCGCTGCCTGGGAGCGGGGAATCGCAGCGGCGGAGCGTGCCGCGGCCGCGGCGGTGGTGTCATGAGTTCGCTCGCCGGCGTCACCGCTTCCAACCTGCGCAAGGACCTGCGCCTGGAGTGGCGTTCCAAGGACGCAGTGAACGCCATGCTGTTCTTCGCGCTCCTGGTGGTGGTGATCTTCAGCTTCGCCTTCGATCCGACGGCCGAGGAATCGCGGCAGATCGTGGGCGGGCTGGTTTGGGTGGCGTTTCTGTTCGCCGCCATCGTCGCCCTGAACCAGGCGTGGATGCGCGAGCTGCGGAACCAGGTGCTGGATGCCTATCGCGTCTCGCCTGCCCCGGCCAACGCGCTGTTCCTGGGCAAGGCGCTGAGCAATTTCCTCTTCATTTCTGTCGTGGAAGCGCTGCTGGTGCCGTTATTCGTAGTCTTCTACAACCTGCGCTCGGAGGGACCGGCATGGCAGCTTGTCCCGGTGTTCCTGCTGGGGACGTGGGCGCTGGTGGTTGTCGGCACGTTCTTCGCCGCGATCTCTCTGCGCACGCGCAGCCGGGAGGTAATGCTGCCGTTGATTCTGTTTCCCATCTCGATCCCGGCGGTGCTGGCCATGGTCGAGGCCACGACCATGGTCCTGACGGGAACGGAGACCCCAAGGTTCTGGATCACCCTGCTGTTGGTTTACGATGTCGTCTTCACGACGGTTTGTCTCTTACTCTTTGAAACGGTGTTACACGCGGAATGAAATTCAGGATATTTGCCGTCATCACGTTTCTGCTGCTCTCCTACGCGCTCTACCAGGGCATGTGGGCCGCGCCGCGGGAAGCGACCATGGGCGACATCCAGCGCATCTTCTATTATCACGTGCCCTCGGCCTGGACGTCGTTCCTGTGTTTCCTGGTCAACTTCATTGCATCGATCGTTTACCTGGTACGACGCAATTTGAAAGCTGACGCCTTTGCGGTTTCGACCGCCGAGGTCGGCGTGGTCTTCTGCACCGTGGTGCTGGTGACCGGGCCGCTGTGGGCGCGTCCGGTGTGGGGCATCTGGTGGACGTGGGACGCGCGCCTCACCACCACGCTGGTGCTGTGGCTGATCTACGTTAGCTACCTGATCCTGCGGCGATATTCAACTGGCCAGGCGACGCCCACACTGGCGGCCGCGCTCGCCATCTTCGGCTTCCTCGACGTGCCCATCGTGTACTTTTCGATCCGCTGGTGGCGCACGCAACACCCGCAGCCGGTGATCGCCGGCGGGCAAGGTTCCGGGCTCGATCCGCGCATGTGGACCGCTGTGCTGTGGAACTGGGTCGCGTTCATGGCATTGGCCGGGCTGTTGATCTGGGTGCGCTACCGGCTGGAAATCGTCCGTCAGCAACTCGATGAGGCGCACGCGCTCAAGGCTGTTGGCCAGGCAGAAGGGAGCTTCACGCGATGATCCACAATGTCACGAATCTCTATATCGCCTACGCCGCGACCTGGGTGATCCACATCGGATACCTGCTCTTCCTGGGCGCGAAAGCGAAGAAGCTGCGCGCGGAAGCCCGCGAGCTTGCCAGCCAGCAAGCAAAACGCTGAAGGATGAAACCGGTCCTTCGCACCGCGCTGCGCGTCGTTGCGGTCGCATGCCTAGTGTTTTTCCTGATTGGACTGCTCTTCGCGGTCCCGCCATTCCTTGAGCAGTGGAAGGTGCTGCGCACCTGGCCGGCAGCGGACGCACAGGTGGTTCACAGCCAGGTGGTGCCGCTACGCACTGATTCCGGCCAGATGCTCTACGACACGCGGCTCGTGCTCTCCTACCAGGTGGACGGCCGTCCCTACGTGAGCAGCGTCGGTTCGCTTCACCAGAGCACGAGTTACGAACGCAAGAAGAAACAAGCGGACAGGTTTCCACCAGGCACTCTTACCGAGGTGCGCTACAACCCAAGGGATCCGCGCGATATCCGCATACAGGCCGGCTACAACGTGCACTTTTTCGCCATACCGGTCTTCATCAGCGGGTTCGCGGTGATCTTCGGCCTCATGGCACTGCTGTTCTTCCTGCTCAGCCGGAGGAAGCCCGAACCTGCGCTAACGCGGGACCCAGCCTAGATAGCCGATGCCCACATGCATGTGATGGTGGAGAGCGTCTGGCACAGCCGCCGCCAGGCACATTCCCAGGATCGCCTGAGCGACCGCCAGCGTGTAGATGTTGCGATAACGGCGGAATAGCTCGCAGAACGCAAGCCCGGCAACCAAAGTTGCGGGAAGCAACACGGGGTTGGGGAAGTGGGCCAGGGCGAACAGGCCGGCAGCCGCCCACACCGCCTTGCGGCTGCCCAGCAACTGCTCCAGCCGGAGGAAGAAGAACGATTGCAGCAAGAACTGCTGCTGGAGGGTCCACACCAGGTATCCGGTGGCTACCGCCAACAGCGTACGGTGCAGCGGGTAAGGATGCAGCGTTCCGGCCAAGTGCGCTCCGAAGAGCATCGCTGCGCCGGCCACCGCGGCCAGCCCCACAGCCCATAGCGATCGCGCGAACCCTGCCCAGCCGACTCCGAGCTGCCTCAATGTGGGCCGGTGATAGGCGGTCACGCCTATGATCCACAGCACAACTGCTGCGGTCCAAACCCAGCGCAGTTCGCCTTCGCTCCACAGCGCGGCCTGGAGCAGGCCATAGCCGATGGCCAGTTCCCATATCAGCTCACGATGGCGGCCAGTCTGGGGCTTGAACGGTTCCGGGTAAGGGGAAGATTTTGATGCCCGGGGTGCGGATGAACTGAGGGCCATACTCAAGGCCGACTTTTCTCCAAGGGAACGTTTATGAGATGCGGGAGAAGGGGGCGAGGCGCTTAAAGTCGAAGCAACGAGCGCGGAAGGCCTCCCTAGGACGCCGTCTCGGTGGTGGGCATGAGGACCGGCCTCAGCGTCTGCCGTGTGCCGTTGAACACGAAAGCGAACTCTCGATCTTCCAGCCTCTTGGCGATCCAGGCTTCCAGCGCCGAACGGCACTCGGCAGTAAGCGTGATGAAGCGCAGTCCGGCCTTACCCTTCTCGTTGATCCAGACCACTTCCCCCTGGGTTTCGATCGCTTCGCGACAGCCGGGGAGTTCCAACTGCAGTCCCAGCGTTTCTCCACGCTGGAGCGGCAACGGAACGTGGAGCCCGACACCGCCGACTCCCACGTTGGGACTCTGGGCGTGCACCATGCGTCCGTCCGAACGCAGCAGGAGTGCTCTGGCTTCCAACCGCACGCGGAAGTAACGGAACATGGTGAACTCCATCTGCTGGCGGGCACCGCGCAGCGCTCGCCAGGTTCCCTCCAACGACAAGGGCCGGACAAGCAGGTGGTGGGCCTGGGTACCAACGGGCGTTTCAGGCGCGCGGTCTGCCCGGCCGATCAGGAACAGAGGCGCACCGCGACTGCTGGCCGCGGTCCGCAATTGCCCGATCACATCTTCGGCCCCGGAGGCATCGCAATCCAGTATGGCCACGTCGAAGTGCCGACGGCGCAGGCATTCGCTGGCTTGCTCTGCCCGCTGGCAGATTTCCACGCCAATCCCCAAGTCGCGCAGCACACTGCGAAGCTGGTGCAGGACATATTGGTCGGAGGTCAACACCAGCGATTGCAAGGCCATGGGTCCGTTTCCGTGGGGAGGGTACGGGAATCGAGCTTTGCCCGGCTGCGGGCTCTTACCGTGGGTGATTGCGTTTGCGGCGCCCGCTGGCACGCCATCTTCCACCAGAAATTGTGCACCCACAGGATGCGATTCGTAACGTTACCAAGGTCTGAGGGCAGCCGCGCAATTGGCACGGGCCCGGACCCGGACCATTACTGGGCTACCTTCGCCAGGTTGCGGCTGCGGAAACAAGCGCGGGGAAAGCCGACCCCGTTCTCGGGAAGCTGCGGCTTGCCGCCGCTCACGATTGCTCGTACCATTTGCGGCATGACTCGCATCATTTCCTTTGCCGTCGTCGTGCTGGTGTTCGCGTCCGCCGTGTTCGCCGGCGATAAGAGAGAAGAGGACCGCGCGCGCGCCTGCGGCGAAGTCCTGCAGGAGGTCCTCGACATTCCCGAGAACATCCCTCCTGACCTGCTCAACAAGGCCGAGTGCGTGGTGGTCATCCCGGGGACGAAGAAGTTCGCCATCGGGGTGGGGGGAAGCTTTGGACGCGGCGCTATGTCGTGCCGCACCGGAACCCACTACACCGGGCCCTGGAGCGCACCCGCTCTGTACGCTCTTGAAGGCGCCAACATCGGGTTTCAGCTCGGCGGGGAGGAGACCGATTTCGTGCTGCTGGTGGTGAACCCCAAGGGAGTGCAGTCGCTGCTCAAGAGCAAAGTGAAGCTGGGCGCCGATGCGGCCGCTGCCGCCGGGCCCAAGGGGCGGGATGTCGCCGCGGCTACCGACGTGCTGATGCGGGCGGAAATTCTCTCCTACTCGCGTTCCCGTGGATTGTTTGCGGGCATCTCCCTGGAAGGATCAACCTTGCGGCAGGACAACAGCGCCAATAGGAAGCTTTACGGACGCGAGTTAAGCGCGCGCCAGATCATCAGCGGCAAAGTTGCGGTGCCGGCCGCAGGGAAGGAGATGGTGGCCACGCTCGAAAAGCACTCGCCGAAGAATCTTTCTGATCCCAAGTCACTGGGTCTGGAAAAATCAAAACACTAAGAAACGCCTCATTCCGAGCGCAGCGAGGAATCTATGTTTTCCCCGCACCTCGCCGAAGAAATACATAGACACCTGGCTCCGCCACCTCAGCAAACCAAAAGCAGGTTTGCTGGGGAATCTCGCTCGACAGGACACACCCTTTGGGCGTTGGCTATGGCTTTCCCCAACTGCTAAGCACGGCATCCCAGGCTACCTCGCCGGCATGGATGGCGAGATCGTTCGTGGCCACGTCGCTGTCCTCCACCTCGCCAGTGCTGACCGCGAACAGCACGTCGCCATCGTGCTCCGTGTGAAACGGCTGGATGGCGCGGGCCATCGAGGTGTGGGTCTGGATCGCCAGGCGTGCCAGCTCCAGGTGCCGCATGCGGCGGTTGATGACCAGCACGGTAAGCGTGGTGTTCTCGAGAGGCGGGCTGGGCGCCGTCTCCAGTTGGCGCTTGCGCTGGCCGGCGCCATCCAGCAGGTCGGCGGCGAAGCTGGTGCGCAGGCCGGATTCGGGAGCGCGATTGCCGCGCACCACCCGTCCCTGGCGGTCCACGATGGCGCCCACGGCGTTGACCACGGTGAATACAGCGATCTTCGTGCGGCCGACCTGGCGAAAAGCCCCGCCCTGCCCGGCCGATTCCATGTAGCGCGGGCCGAAAAACTTGCCCACGTACACACACCGTCCGGCGCCGCGGGCCCCCAGCGGGAAGTCTCCGGGGCGCGCCGCCTCAAGCGCCGCTCTGCCAAGATTCTTGTCAGGATAGATCGCGTTGGAACGGTGGCGGAAGTCATAAACCACCGCGCCGGTGACGGTAGGCACGTGCTCCCAGTGGGTGGCCTCGCGATCTCTTTCGAGCAGTCCCGACATCACCCCGGCTGCCGCTTCCAGGCCGAAGCTGGCGCCGCCGGCAAAAACCACCGCCCGCACCGTGGGACGCTCGTGGCCGAGGCGCAGGCGTTCCGTGTTGACCGTGGCCGCTGCACCGCCACGGACGTCTACGGCGGCCATGGCGCCCGCGGGGAAGTGAAATACGGTCGCGCCGGTCGGACCGGCTTCATACTCAGCCACACCAATGTGCAGGTCGGGAAAATCAAACTCCAGCGCGGGACCGGTGAAAACGGTCAGGGGGACGGGGCTGGAGTTGCTGGTCATCGCGTCGAGGCAGGCCATTACAGCACGCGGCACGGCGCGGAGACAATACGACCGCTGGCGATCGTGGTGGCGGCAGTATGCGGGGTGCGTTCCTGAGGCTCCCGATGCACTTTGGTAATTTGTGTCCTGAAAGCGGGTGAACCTACGCTTGTCCCTTATGACACCGAAACCGCAGCCGGCGGATGGGTTCACTCGGGTGCGGCGATGGCATCGTTACCGCTTCGACGTGCCGGTGCAGGTGGTGCTGCGGCGTAACCCCGGCGGCCGAGGATTCGCCGTACGCGGAACCGCGATAAATGAAGGTGGGATCGCCCTCGACCTGGATACGTCACTGCAGGTCGGCAACCAAATGCAGGTCGAGTTCAGGCCTCCCTACGCGGCGCTGCCGGTACGGGTCCAAGGTGTGGTGCGCAATGTCACCGGGAACCGCTATGGAGTGGAATTTCTCGCTGTCGACCCCGGCGAGCAACAGGAAGTAAGCCTGTTCCGGCAGATGTTGCGTGCTGCTGCCGGCCACCTGGCCGAGTAACCGGGCAGTCTTGCACCAGTTTTCCGTCGTATCCCCAAGAACAAGTCGTATTCCCAAGAACAAAAGGGCGAGCCTCGAAAAGGCTCGCCCTCCGATCGCCCAGGTCTTCTTCTACGCAGCCTTGCCCGCGGCGATCTTATGCGCAGTGAACAGATCGACGTCGAAGGTAAAGATCTTGGGAGCGACCTCGAGCATCGGTTTCAGCATCTCCTCGACTTTCAGGAAGTTTTCACGCCGATACAGCTCGGCATCCTCGGCGGTCTTCCAGAAGCTAAGAGCCACGATGCGATTCAGCTCGGTCGTCGAGAGAAGCACGATCTCATCGATGAAACCCGGCTGTTTCTTCAGGATGGGGAGCACCTTCTCCCGGACCATCTCGGCGACTTCCTTGGTCTTGCCATATTTGGCGTTGATTTCAACCAACCGTGTGAACATATCGGCCTCCTGGACAGTTAAGGATCCCGTCGTAGCAGCACGGCGGAGGCTGGGTTCCCGAACCGTGACGCTACGCCGTATGCGGACCAGCGTCAATTCCACAAACTTTGTGCAGTTCCAGCGGTCACACCGGCGGGTGCAACTCTTTCTGCCGACGCTTCAGGGCGTGCTCAAGGAACTACGGCTTGCGACGCCGAATAGAGCGCTCGAACTTGATATCAACGGCGCGCAATGCTTCCCGTTTGCCGGGGTCCGGCTCCGAGGGCGTTGGCGAACACGGCGTGCCACATGGCCTGCTGTGCCCGGCCAGCCCTGCGTTCAGCTCCGATGGCGAGTGGCTCTATGTAAAGAACCTGGCGCTGGACCTGCGGCTGTTCAACCTTGCGTAGGTGTCTGTGATTCGCAGTGGTGTGCCCAGGTGAAGCACTACACCGTTTCCAAGATCCGGGCGCGCATCCCGCCCATCGGCGATGACGATGACCACCATCACGACCAAGACTGAAGGTGCCCCATCCTTTTGTCTCCCGGCTTTGGGAGACACAAGGGTGGAACAGGGCTTCTAGTGGGTTTCGAGGGGCTCCGACGTCTGCAGCCGCGCGCGGTAGATGGCATTGGCCACCGGCACCTCGGCGATCACATCCACGTGCACGATGTAACTCCCGCGTGGCAGCCCGGAGCCGAAGGG
>Ga0187815_10001678_pt1 | contig 10471 bp, 6 predicted proteins | sample NC_S_5_FD_132962 | JGI IMG/M metagenome (GOLD analysis project Ga0187815, IMG submission 132962) | Wetland sediment microbial communities from Neuse River Estuary, North Carolina, USA - ASW-S_5 | ecosystem: Environmental > Aquatic > Freshwater > Wetlands > Sediment | place: USA: North Carolina...
CTAATTCCACGGGGCTGTGGATCGTGGACCAACACGCCGCACACGAGCGGGTTCTGTTTGACCAGCACGTCCGCATGCGACAAGAGAAAAAAGTTTCGATGCAACGCTTGTTAGTGCCCATCCTTCTGGAATTAAGAGCCGAGCAGCAGGTTACCTACCGGGAGATTGCGGACGAGTTGGCGGCGAACGGGTTCGAGGCCGAGCCCTTTGGCCAGCGGACCCTTGCGATCAAGGCCGCGCCCGCGGAAACGCGTGCGGATGATGTGGGGGACTTGATGCGCGAAATCCTGGACCACGCCCGGCAAGAGGGGCGGACGGTCTCCTTGGGTGTCCTGCAAAACAAAATCGCCGCCTCGGTCTCTTGCCACGCGGCGATCAAGGTGAACATGTCCCTCGATAAGAACAAAATGGATTGGCTGCTCCAGGCGCTCGCCAAGACGGAGTGCCCCATGACCTGCCCTCATGGCAGGCCAACTGTCTTGCGCTATGGGATGAGGGATTTGCAGAAGGCGTTTAAAAGGATTTAGCTGTCAGCCGTCAGCTATCAGCTCTCAGCTAGCACTGCGCGGCAGCTTTGGAGTGCGGCAGCTTGCTGCCGCTTTCCTTCAAGCCAGCTTGCTGGCCGTGCACTGAAGCATGGCACTCGAGCAGGCGACGCGCGAGCAAGCTCGCGGCAGAAAAGCGGCAGCAAGCTGCCGCACTCCAGAGCGCCTGCGGCGCCTGCCTCCCGAGGGCCTGTCGGGGCGGTTCGCGAACCGCCCCGACACAGTTCGCTGAAAGCTGACGGCTGAGAGCTGACAGCTTCGGCATGGCGATGTAAAATCGCCGCTACAATGCCCGAACCCCTAGTCATCGCCATCGACGGCCCTGCCGGCGCGGGTAAGAGCACCGTCGCCCAGAAAGTAGCGGCGCGCTTGGGGCTGAATTATGTCGATAGCGGAGCCACATACCGAGCCGCCGCCTTGAAGGTCCTTCAGTCAAGCATCTCCCCCGACGACGAGCAGGGCGTGGCAAAACTCATCGCGGAGACGGATATCCGCATCACCACGGAAGGGTTTCAACCCCATGTTTTGGTGGACGGTCAGGACGTGACGGAAAAGATTCGCACTCCCGAAGTCACTTTGGCGGCAGCCAAAGTCTCGCGCTTGCCGGAGGTGCGCGCCAAGCTTGTGGCGGTGCAGAGGAGTTGCGCGATGGGGCGCGGGGTGGTGATGGAAGGACGCGATATCGGCACCGTAGTCTTTCCCAACGCTGCCTTAAAAATCTTTCTCAGGGCCGATCCCGTGGAACGGGCGCGCCGGAGACTGAAACAAGACAGCAAAAAAGGGCGCTCGGCCACCCTCGAGCAAACTGCTGACGAAATCGCCCGGCGCGACCAACTCGATGCGGAGCGGAAGATTTCCCCACTCGTGGCCGCGGTCGACGCCTATCAAATCGACTCCACCAACCTTCTCGCCGACCAGGTCGTCGAGCAGATCCTGGAATTGGTTCGGAAAAGGGAGCTAGCTGAACCCTGATCCCCGCAGGGGATCCATACAGTAGCCAGGGGCAAAGCCCCCGGAAAACGCGCCCCTAGGGTCTACAACCCTGAAAGGGTCGGATCCGCGTGCCATCACGTCGGTCGTCTCTCCCTGACTGCTGGCGATGCGACCCCTCCGGGGTCGACGAACGAACATCAGGCATTCCGGGGGCGTTGCCCCCGGCTACTCTCTCGTGCCCTTTCAGGGCACGGAAGACCACCTTCAGGTCGCAGGGGTTTTCCCGCGGCGAATCAGTCATACTATGGCAGGTGGCATGTGCAAAGATCGGTTTCGGTTAGCAAGCGAATTTCCAACGGACTGGAGCCGATCGCGTTGCGAACCCAATCATTTGTGGATGCGGACTGCAAGACTTGCATGGAATGCGGTAGACCAGCGAATTTTCCCCTACCCGGACTCGGAGTTGAAGTGGCGAGACGGGACACGGGTGAACTCGTTGGGTACCTACACGCGAACTGCAAGGACGCGTGGACGAAGAAGAATGGGGAAGCGAGTTTTCGTTCCGGACTATATAGAGAGGCCGGATTGGGCGGGACGGACCTAAGGGACCTCTGGACTCACCTTCCTCCGTTGCTCATGGAGGCGAGGAATTCGGAATTGCTCCTCGTCTTCGACAGCTTGTCGATGATCAGCTCCATGCTCTCCACCGGAGAGAGTGGGTTCAGCACCTTGCGCAACACCCAGATCCGGTTGAGCTCGTCTCGGGGGACCAGCAACTCTTCCTTGCGGGTGCCGGACTTGTTGATGTCGATGGCGGGAAAGACGCGCCGGTCCACGAGTTTGCGGTCGAGGTTGATCTCCATGTTGCCGGTGCCCTTGAACTCTTCGAAGATCACGTCGTCCATGCGGCTGCCCGTGTCGATGAGCGACGTAGCGATGATGGTGAGGCTGCCGCCTTCCTCGATGTTGCGGGCCGCGCCGAAGAAGCGCTTGGGGCGCTGCAAGGCGTTCGAATCCACGCCGCCGGAGAGCACCTTACCGGAGGGCGGAACGACCGTATTGTAAGCGCGCGCCAAACGGGTGATCGAGTCGAGAAGGATGACCACATCGCGCCGGTGTTCGACGAGGCGCTTGGCCTTCTCCAGCACCATTTCCGCCACTTGCACGTGTCGCGCTGCCGGCTCATCGAAGGTGGAACTGATCACCTCCCCCTTGACGGTCCGTTGCATGTCCGTCACTTCCTCGGGCCGCTCGTCAATCAGCAGCACAATCAGGGTAATCTCCGGATGGTTGCTGGTGATGGAATTGGCAATGCACTGTAAGAGCATGGTCTTGCCGGTGCGGGGCGGCGAAACGATCAAGCCGCGCTGCCCCTTGCCGATAGGCGTCAGCAGGTCCAGCACCCGCGCCGAAATGTTGTCCTTGACCGTCTCCAGATGAATCCGTTCCTGGGGATAGAGGGGCGTGAGGTTGTCAAAAAAGAGCTTGTTGCGGGCTTCATCGGGCGGCTCAAAATTGATCGCCTCGACTTTGATGAGCGCAAAGTACCGCTCCCCCTCTTTGGGCGGCCGAATCTGGCCGGAGATCGTATCGCCGGTCCGCAAATCGAATTTGCGGATCTGGGACGGCGAGACATAAATGTCGTCCGGCCCGGGCAGGTAGTTGTAATCCGGCGCGCGCAGGAACCCAAACCCGTCCGGAAGGCACTCGAGCACGCCTTCGGAGAAGATAAGGCCGCTCTTTTCGGTCTGCGCCTGCAGGATCTTGAAAATCAATTCCTGCTTGCGCATCCCGGTCGCACCCACCACGCTCAGGTCTTTGGCCACCTGCGTCAGGGTGCTAATGTTCATTTCTTTCAGCTTGGCGATGTCGAGGACTTCGCCTTCTTGTAGTTCTGCAATCTTCTCTTCCTGGATTTCTTCGGCTGCTTTCACTTCTTGTTTCTTTGCAGGCATAACTTCTCTCTTTGTTCAAGTGGATTTCTAAATCTGTGGTCTGTGCGCCAATGATTTCGAGTTCTGCCGCCCTATCGACTTTCAATTCGTTCTGGAAGAACGAATGGTCATTGGCGGTAATACAAGAGCGGCACGAATTGGGGTGAAGAGCTACTCACGCGGACCCGGAGTCTCGCAAGCTTGATCTGTCAGGGGCGGCCAGTCCTGGACTGTGCCCGACCGGAGAGGGCACATGGACCGGATATTTTGATGCGCATCTCCGCCTAAGGGTTTCAGCAACGTGCTAATTGGTCAATGACCCACGATCGGTCTCAAGGGTCGGAGGCTCCAAGCCGACCGGAGGTGTGGCCTCGGGAACCAGGACCGGCGGACCCTCGATCTTGCTTTCCAGTGCCACGTCCAACACTTCATCCATGCTCTCCACAAACCGAAGGCTCAGCTCTTGTTGGATCGTCGCCGGTATATCCGCCAGATCTTTTTCGTTGTCACGCGGCAGAATCACGGTGCGGCTACCGGCGCGGTGAGCGGCAAGGAGTTTTTCTTTAACGCCCCCAATCGGCAGGACTTTCCCTCGCAAGGTGATCTCTCCCGTCATGGCCACGTCGCGACGCACAGGAATCTTGGTCAAGGCGCTGGCCACCGCGGTGGCAAGGGTGATGCCCGCCGAGGGGCCATCCTTGGGGATCGCCCCCTCCGGGATGTGAACGTGGATATCCAAGTGACGATAGAAATCGGGATGGAGTCCCAGTTGGCAGGCGCGGGAGCGGACGTAGCTCATGGCGGCTTGGGCGGATTCCTGCATGACGTCGCCGAGCTTACCGGTCAAGAGGAGTTTACCCTTGCCCTGCATCAGGGTAACCTCGATGTTGAGGATTTGGCCGCCCACCTCCGTCCAGGCCAATCCCGTAGCCAGTCCTACCTCATTCTTTTCTTCGGCTTTAGTATCCCGGAACTTTATTACCCCCAGGTACTCCGCCAGATCCTCCGGCTTCATTGTAACTTGGAGGCTTTTGCCTTCTTTCACCACTTTTCTGGCCACCTTGCGGCAGATGTTGGCGATTTCGCGCTCCAGATTGCGGACCCCTGCCTCGCGCGTGTAATGCCGGATGATGTGGACAATGGCCTCGTCCGGGAGGGTCAAATTCTCGGTGCGCAAGCCCGTCGCCTCGCGTTGTTTGCGAATCAGAAAACGCTTGGCAATTTCCAGCTTCTCAGGCTCGGTATAGCCCTCCAGACGCAGAATTTCCATGCGATCCTGAAGGGGCTGGGGAATGGTGTGAACGACGTTGGCCGTGGTGATGAAGAAGACCTTGGAGAGGTCATATTCCACGTCCAGGTAGTGATCCATGAAAGTGTTGTTTTGCTCCGGGTCGAGCACTTCCAGCAGGGCAGCGGAAGGATCGCCGCGGAAATCCATGCTCATCTTGTCCACTTCGTCCAGAAGGAACACCGGGTTGACCATGTTGGCCTTCTTCATCATCTGGATGATTTGACCAGGGAGAGCGCCTATGTAAGTCCGGCGGTGGCCGCGAATTTCCGCTTCGTCACGCACTCCGCCCAGAGAGAGGCGCACGAACTTCCGGCCGGTGGCGCGCGCGATGGAGCGCCCCAAGGAAGTCTTGCCCACCCCCGGCGGGCCTACAAAACACAGGATGGAGCCACGCGGATTCTTCACCAGTTGCCGGACGGCGAGGAATTCCAGAATGCGCTCTTTGATCTTCTCGAGTCCATAGTGGTCTTCCTCGAGAACTTTCTGAGCACGGCCAATATCGCGGATCTCTTTGGATTTCTTTTTCCAGGGGACGGCCAGAAGCCAGTCAAGGTAATTGCGCGAGACGGTGGATTCCGCCGACATGGGGGGCATCATTTCCAAGCGCTTGAGCTCGGCCATGGCGTGTTCGAGGGCGTCCTTGGTCATGCCGGCGGTTTCAATCTTCTTCTTGAGCTCCTCGAGCTCGTTTTTCTCATTGCGTCCGAGTTCCTTTTGAATGGCCTTGATTTTCTCGTTGAGGTAATACTCACGCTGGGCCCGTTCCATCTGGCGCTTAACCCGGCCCTGAATGGTGCGGTCAACGTTAAGCTTTTCGATTTCCACATCCAGGATATCCGCCAAACGGGTGAGACGATCGACAGGATCGAAGATCTCCAGGAGTTCCTGTTTTTCCTCGATGCTGACGTTCAGATTGGCGGCGATGGTGTCCGTAAACTTCCCGATTTCGTCTACCTTGATCGCCGCAATCATCGTATCGTAATTGAGGCTTTGGGAGAGCTTGACATACTGCTCGAACAGCGAGGTGACCCTTTGCACAAGTTGTTCCAGGCTGGGTGTCGTCACCGTGCGGAAGATCTTGGTCTGGATGGTAACGCGGAAGTATCCGTCTTCATTCGAAATCTTCAGGACTCTCCCCCGGTCCATTCCTTCCACAAGCACTTTGATATTGCCGTCCGGCAATTTCAAGCTTTGCACGATGTTGGCCACGGTCCCCACTTGATAAATCTCGTTGGGTTTGGGGTCGTCAACCGAGGGATCGTGCTGAGTAGCCAGAAAAATCCGCTTATCCCCCGCCAGCGCCTCTTCCAAGGCGCGGATTGAGGCTTCCCGCCCCACGACGAAGGGAGTCATCATGTGGGGGAATATAACCACATCACGGATGGGCATCATCGGCAAAGAACGAGTTTCACTCTTTTCGCGGCCTGAGAACATAGGGTTTTCCATTAACCTGCCTTCTCGAGGAACGTCGAATTAAAGCTGATTTCGTGGTTCTGAACCATCTCCTCGGTCACCACAAATTCACGCAACTTCCGTTGGCTGGGCAGGTGGTACATCAGGTCCAACATCAGGTCCTCGAGGATCATTCTCAATCCGCGAGCGCCCACCTTCCTTTCGATAGCCTGGATCGCGATCGCTTTCAACGCGCCTTCAGTGAATCGGAGCTTAACATTTTCGAACTCGAAAAGTCTCTGGTACTGACGGACTAGGGCGTTTTTGGGCCGTATGAGGATCTCGATCAGCGCCGCCTCGTCCAAATCGTTCAGTACGCTGACCACGGCCAGGCGTCCAACGAACTCAGGAATCAAGCCGTAGCGGATCAGGTCGGAAGGCTGCAACTGCTCGAGGAGTTCGACGTTTCTCCGTTCCCCAGCCGACAAAACGCTTGGGTTGTCCCCACGAAAGCCCACCGTTTTCTTTCCCATACGCTGCTCGATGATTTTCTCCAGTCCAACGAAAGCCCCTCCACAGATGAATAGAATATTGGTGGTATCAACAGGCGTACATTCCTGGTGGGGATGCTTGCGTCCGCCTTGGGGAGGCACGTTGGCGACGGTCCCTTCCAAAATCTTCAACAGGGCCTGCTGTACACCCTCGCCGGAGACATCACGAGTGATGGAGAGATTCTCATCCTTTTTCGAGATCTTGTCGATTTCGTCAATATAGATGATACCTTGCTGGGCGCGCTGCACGTCGCCACCGGCATTCTGGAGGAGCTTCAAAACCACGTTCTCCACGTCTTCGCCCACATAGCCGGCTTCCGTCAAAGTTGTCGCATCCGCAATGGCGAAGGGGACTTCCAAAACCCGGGCGAGAGTCTGAGCCAGAAGTGTTTTGCCCGTCCCCGTGGGACCAATCAACAGAATATTCGACTTGGTAAGTTCCACCTCGCTGCGTATGCGGGTGAGAATGTTGCGTTTGTAATGGTTGTAAACCGCCACGGCCAGTTTTTTCTTGGCCTTTTCCTGCCCCACCACATACTGGTCGAGAAAAGCCTTGATATCAGGCGGCCTGGGGGGCCTGGCTTGGGTCGTGGGAAGGTCTTCACTCCGCTTTTCTTCCAAGATGGAGTTGCAGACGGCCACACACTCGTCGCAAATGAAAGCGCGGGGAAAATCACCCGGCGAAGAAATCAGCTTGCCCACCGCATCCTGGGATTTCCGGCAGAATGAACAGTGGGGGACTTCCTCCGAGCTGGGACGTTTCGTGGTCATAGCCGCTGTTTACTTATGCTTGTAAATGATTTCATCGATGATGCCGTATTCGCGAGCTTGCTGGGCACTCATCCAAAAATCGCGCTCCACGTCGCGCTCGATCTTCTCGATCGGCTGCCCGGTGTGTTTCGCCATGATTTCATTGAGGCTGGCGCGGATCCGCAGGATTTCGCGGGCGTGGATGTCAATGTCCGTGGCCTGTCCCGAGAGACCGCCCATGGTGGGTTGGTGAATAAGCAGGCGCGAATTGGGGAGGGCAAAACGTTTCCCGGGAGTTCCCGCGGCCAGCAGCAGAGCCGCCACGCTGGCCGCTTGGCCAATACAGATGGTCGCAACGTCGGGCCGAATGAACTGGATGGTATCGTAGATGGCCATCCCGGCGGTGACCACGCCGCCCGGCGAGTTAATATAAAGAGAGACGTCTCTGTCCGGGTCCTCAGCTTCCAGAAATAGTAGTTGAGCCGTCACCAGGTTCGCTACGTTGTCGTCAATGGCGGTCCCGATGAAAATTATATTGTCCTTGAGCAGGCGGGAATAGATATCGTAAGCGCGCTCTCCGCGGTTCGTCTGCTCGACAACCATGGGAATCAGAGTCATGTTCGGCTGGCTGGTCATCGCCTTTTCACTGTGGAAACTCAGTACCGTTTCCGGAACCTAGTCACTTTGGCGAGTGATTTTGGCGTTGCGGTAGATGAAATCAATAGCCTTCTGATTGCGGCGAGTAGCCTTTAGGGTATCCAAGTCGCCCTCGCGTGTCAAGCGTGTCTTGAGAGTGGCGGGAGGCTCGTGCGCCTCTTGCGCCATCCCTCGAATCACTTCATCGACTTCTTCTTCGGAAACCTCTAGCCCTTCCGCGTCGGCAATCTTGCTCAGCAATAAGGAGGCCCGAACATCCTTCTCAGCATCCGGCTTGGCATCCTCCCGGACCTTATGCCAATCTACCTGCGTTTGGCGGGGATCAATTCCTTGAGAAATGAGCTGCCTCAAAGTGCGCTCGAGTTTCTGCTCGAGCCGGGCTTCCACCATCACTTCCGGGACAGGGAATTCGTGCAAGCGGAGCAGTTGTTGCACGAGTTCTTGTTTGGCCGCCATCTCTGCCCGATGTCTGGCGCGTTCCTCGAGATCCTTACTTAACTTGGCTCGCAGCTCCCCCAGCGTGGAGAACTCGCTCACCGATTTCGCCAGCTCGTCATCAGCCGCGGGAACCACCTTATGTTTGATGCTCTGAACCTCGACGCGGTAACGGAAGGTTTTCCCGGCCAGCGATTTTTGGCGATAATCCGCTGGGTAATTCACTTCGAATTCCCGTATTTCGCCCGGCCGAGACCCGCGCAAATTCTCACTGAAGGCGGCAAGGGTCCCCTGGCCGCCCAACTCGATTGACACGTCGCGAGCTTCCACGGGGTGGCTCGCTGGGGCCTGCACATCCTGGCCCTTATAATTCAGCGTCAGGTAATCCCCATCCGCCGCAGGACTCTCCGTGACCACCTCGAAAGTGGCGGCCTGTTCGCGGACTTCTTCCAGTGCCTTATCAATGTCCGCCTCAGATACCAGGGGCGTTTCTTCCTGGACTTCCAACCCTTTATACTGTTGGAGTTCGATTTCAGGCAAAATCTCAAACGTGGCTTTGCACGCCAGGGGTTGGTCCTCCTCGAAGCGGAGATCCTCGAAGCGCGGGCGCCCTACCACCGACCACTTCTGTTCCTTAACGGCATCCTCAAAGAATTTGGGTACGAGCGCTTGCACCACCTCGTTTCGAATTTCATCTCGAAAGTGGCCCCGCACCAGTGACGCAGGCGCGCGGCCGGGACGAAAGCCAGGGATTCGTGCTTTGCGCGCATATTGCGCGGTCACCGAATCGGCCTCGCGTCGAACCACATCGACAGGAATCTCAATCCGAAGTTCTTTCTTGCAATTCGTTCCTTCCACAAGCCCTCAATGGTTGTTGAAGTGATGGGTATTAGGATGGCGAGTTTGAAGCTTCACTCGAACCAGCACTAGTGACTCGGCAATAGGGAAGCCACACATCCTACCGGAAGGCTCTAGAGCCCCTCGCGACCCTAGCACTTTTTAGTATAGCACACGACTTCCGGCTGTCAACGCCTGGCAAGGGGAGAACACTCGCCGTAGAATAACCACCCTTCTTTTCAACAACATTCCCGACTTCTAGGCTAAGGATCTTTATTTTCATAGACATTCCGGCTTCGGAGACCAATTCTAACGTAGATCCTCACCCATTGGCGCCGCCTTTCGAAGCTCGCCAGCAGGCGCAAATGATACTTGACTGCGAGTTCATTCTCCTGGATTTCAGGCTGATACTCGAAATAGCGTTCTTGAAGCCTTTGCAGCCAAGGGAAACGCCTCAGCCAGTTGCTGGGCGGCTCCCAGCGGCGCGAGTAAAGGTACAGGAAGTCGAACGAATCCGGGGAAACGTTGTCGAAATCATGGCGGCCGAAACCTTGCACTGCGACCACATTGAGGGGCTGGGGAACGTAGCCCAGAAACGGGCGTGACAGTTCATCGGAGGTCGGCCAGGCAGTCAGGATTCGGCGCTCGCCGGCATGAGCCGCGAGAAGCTGCGCGGCACGCTCATGCAGATGAACAAAGTCCGCATAGGCCAGGTTGTCCTCAAAGGGAAATGGGTAAGGCGGATTCAGAAACCACGCCCAGACAAAGCAGACTGCCGTGAGCACCATAATAGACCGGGCTACCAGCCGTGGCAGAAGCCATATCAAGGTCACGGCAATCAAAACCAGCGGCGGGAAGATAGGCAGCAGGTAGCGAGGCAAAACGGCGCCGCCCACCACGCTGAGCATCACCAGATGATGGCGATAGCCCACAATCTGCTTGCTGGCATCGCGGATCGGGCGGCACAGCGGACACTGCTGCTCGCGGCAGCGGCCGGCGGTGGTTCCATCCAAGGCCAATCCCACAAAGCTACAGTTCTGAAATGCCTTGTTGCGTTTGGCTTGGCGTACGATCTGCAGCGCAGCCCGGCGCGTGGGCGCCGGATCCAAGCGCTCGCTGAAATAGGCCAATGCGTCATCGCCGAAC
>Ga0187815_10001680_pt1 | contig 10459 bp, 8 predicted proteins | sample NC_S_5_FD_132962 | JGI IMG/M metagenome (GOLD analysis project Ga0187815, IMG submission 132962) | Wetland sediment microbial communities from Neuse River Estuary, North Carolina, USA - ASW-S_5 | ecosystem: Environmental > Aquatic > Freshwater > Wetlands > Sediment | place: USA: North Carolina...
CGAGTCGACCCGGTTCACCTGTCCCATGCCCACGCCAACCGAGGCACCGCCGGACGCGAGCAAGATCGCGTTCGCCTTCACCGAACGGCACGCGCGCCAGGCGAACGCCAGGTCGGCGAGCGTCGCGGCATCGGCCGCCGCGCCGGCCTTAAGCTCCCACCGCTCAGGGTCGTCGCCTGGAGCATCGATGTGGTCCGCGGACTGCATCAGCAACCCACCGCTCACCTGCCGGAATTCGATTTTTTCCGAACGAGCCGGTGCGCTGCGCAGCAGCCGCACGTTCTTCCATCTGCCGGTGATGACCTGGAGCGCTTCGGCGTCGTAGTCCGGCGCGATCACGACGTCGGCTGAGCTCTCGAGCATCGCCCGGGCCATCGCGCCGGTCACGGTGCCGTTGGCGGCGACCACCCCGCCGTAGGCGGACAGCGGGTCGCACGCCAGCGCCTTGGCGTACGCGCCGGCGATGTCGGCGCCGATCGCGATGCCGCACGGGTTGGAGTGCTTGATGATCGCCACGCACGGCTCGGCGAAGTCGTAGGCGGCGCGCCGCGCCGCGTCGGCGTCCACGTAGTTGTTGTACGACATGGCCTTGCCGTACAACACGTCAGCGTTGGCGATGCCAGAGTCAGCCGCGCCCGTTCTGGAAAAATAAAGGGCCGCTCGCTGGTGCGGGTTCTCGCCGTAGCGGAGGACGTCTTTTCTGTCCCACACCGTGGCGGTGACATCTGGCCAGCCCGTTTCCCGCGCGGTCTCATCGGGGGCATACGCGGACGCGAACCAGGAGGCCACCGCGGCGTCGTAGGCCGCCGTGTGCGCGAACGCCGCGGCGGCGAGACGGCGGCGCTCCTCCAGTGTGAAGCCGCCCGCGGCGAGCGCGCTGCGCGTCTCGGCGTACTGGATCGGACTCGTGACGACCGCGACGCTGGCGTGGTTCTTGGACGCGGCGCGGACCATGGCGGGGCCGCCGATGTCTATCTGCTCGATGACCTCGGCGTCCTTCGCGCCGGACGCCACCGTCTGCTCGAACGGGTACAGGTTCGAGACGAGCAGCTGGAATGGCTCTATCTCGAGGTCCGCGAGCTGCTGCTCGTGGGCCGGGTTGGCCGTATCGGCGAGCAGGCCCGCGTGCACCCTGGGGTGCAGCGTCTTCACGCGCCCGTCGAGGCATTCCGGAAAGCCGGTGAGATCCTCGACCTTCGTGACCGGGATGCCGGTCCGCTCGATTGTCTTCGCGGTGGAACCCGTGGAGACGATCTCCGCTCCGGCCTCGTGCAGGGCGCGGGCCAGGTCCTCCAGGCCGGTCTTGTCGTAGACGCTGACCAGCGCCCGCTTAATCGGGATCCTCGTCAACTGGCTATCCTCACCTTCCTGCCGCCGGTCAGTGTCCAGCCGTGGCGGGCCATCTTGCCCACCGTGGCGACGAGGAGCGCGCGTTCGGCGACCTTGATGCGCTCGTGCAGCGTCGCCTCGTCGTCGTCATCGTGCACCGGCACCGCCGCCTGGGCGACCACGGGGCCCTGATCGACGCCCTCGTCCACGAGGAACACCGTGCAGCCGGTCACCTTGACCCCGTACTCGAGGGCATCGCGCACGCCGTGCATGCCGGGGAACGACGGTAGCAAGGCAGGGTGCGTGTTGATGCAGCGGCCTGCGAAGCGGGCCAGGAACGCCTTGCCGACGAGCTTCATGAACCCCGCGCACACGATCAGGTCCGGGTCGTAATCCGCGCAGCGGGCGGCGAGGGCCTCATCCCACTTCGCGCGCGAGTCGAAGTCGCCGACCTTGAGGGTGAAGGTGGGGATGTTCGCCTGCTGGGCTCGCTTCAGCGCCCCGATGCCGTCGCGGTCGGCGCCGACCGCGACCACGGCCGCGCCGTAAGCCGGGTCCGCGCTGGCATCGATCAGCGCCTGCAGGTTCGTGCCCTCCCCCGAGACGAGCACGACCAGCCTCGCTTTCATGGCAGACACACTAACCGGTGCGGCAGAATGGAAGCCGACATGGCCAGACTCACCGACCGGCAGCCGCCCCCGTCGTCGCCTCCCGGGCCCCGGCCCCCTGGGCACGCCGGGCTGCGGCCCCCACGGCCGCCCGCGGACCCTGCATTGCAGCAGCGTGCCTGGGCCGCGCTGATGCTCGCCTTCATCAGCCTGTTCGGCCTGGTGATGATCGGCAACGTGCGGCGCGGGGTCTACGTCGTGGCGGTGGCCCTGGTGATCGCCGCGGTCGCGCTGTGGCTGGCGCTGTCGGCCATGTCCAAGGCACGCCGCGGTGGCAGCGCCCGACCGCGTGGTGTGGTGCTCGCGGTGGTCCTCGGCGCGATCGGCTCCATCTTCAGCTCCTTCGTGCTGGTCGGCTTCGCGATCTTCTGGCCGCAGCTGACGCAGTACTCCAACTGCCTGAACGGCGCCAACACGGTCTCCGCGCAGCAGGCGTGCCAGCAGCAGCTCAACAACTCGGTAAGCAGCGAGATCGGCATCCTCGGCAGCTGAGGAACTCACTCGTCGTGGTCTTCCGCCCAGGGGTCGTAGTAGCGGCGGTGGCCGCCAGCGTCGTCGGTCTCGTCGACGACCAGCGCGGGCAGCGGGGCGCTTGGGTGCGCCCGGCGGACCTGTTCTGAAAGCTGTACCGCCACGGGGGTAGCGGCAGCGCGCGATTCAGCGTCTAGGTGGTCGCCGAGCCGCGGCGCCGCGGCGAGCCGGCGGATGTGGTGCCGCAGGATCAGCCAGTTCGCGGCGCCGGCCACCAGCGCGGCGGTGACGCCGACCTCGAGGATCGCGACCAGGCCGGCCTCGGCCCCGGCCGGGCCGACCGCGGCGAGCCGGCCAGACCCGAGCGGGCCGCCGGAGAATTTCGCGCCGAACCCGATGACCAGGCCGGCCAGCGATCCGCTCAGCAGCCCCCATAGCGGCGCCGCCTCGAGCAGCGGCGTCGGCGCGATCCGGATCGTCACCAGGCCGGCGAGCGCGCCTGCCAGATAGGGCATCACGAGCACGAAGAAGCCGAGCCACGGCGGGAACGCGGCCTTCTGGCCGACCGGCATCGCGGCGAGCATGGGGAACACGGGCACCGCGCCGAGCGCCGACCCGGACGGGGAGACCGCGGTGCCCAGCCCGAACGAGAAGCCGGGTCCCAGCGTGTACGCGATCGCCCAGATGACCGAGTTGGGCAGGTAGCTGAGCCCCGCCAGGAGCAGGAGCACAGAACCGCCGAGCCCGGGGGACAGCGAGCTGACCGCGGCCTTGTAGGCGCCCAGGTGCACCGCCAGCGACGCGCCTGCCAGCACGGCGCCGAAGGCGGTCAGCACCGCGAGCGCCACCAGCATGCCCATGATCACCGAACGGGGCCGTGGCGGCACGAGCGCGGCCAGCTGGCGCCACGGCGCCAGGCCGCGGGCCGCGCCGAGCCCGCCGGCCACCAGCGCCAGCAGGAAACCCGCGGCAACCGCCTGCCAGAGCGACGGCGAGGCCACCGGGCTCCGGCTGGCCACGGCGACGGCAGCCGTGAACAGCGCGTACGGGCAGGCGATCGCGAGCGCCGCCTGGCCGACGTGCCGCAGCTGGGTCACGTGGCCGGCGTTCGTCATCCACCGCCCGGCCCGCTCGATCAGCGCGCCCGGCACCACCAGCAGGCCCAGCGGCAGCAGCCCGATCCGCCCGACACCGCGCACGGTGACCTGGACGTGGTGCGCGACGAGCCAGATCAGGCCCGCGGACCGCAGCACGCCCGCCAGGCCGCCGCCGAGGCCCACGTGCGGCGCCGTGATCCAGCCGATGGCGGTGAGAGTGATGAGCACCGCGAGGCCGCCGCCCGCGGCCGCGAGCGCGGCGGCGCCGCCCGCCATGAGCATCGGCCTTGTCGGGCCGAGCGGCCCGGGTTCGGGCTCGCCCGGGGACGGCAGATCCCTCACACCGCCCATCCTGGCAACTGACCGGGCAAACAGCACGCCGCCACGCCGGTGCGCCCCGCCCGCTCTGCTTCCCGCTCTGTTGCCGGCCCCGCCTTAACAAACCAAGGCTCGCTCGCGGATCTCACTGCTGAGAGTCAGCTCACATGCCCGGCGCCGGCGGCCTGGGCAGCGGTCGCCGGCAGGCACGGGCTAGGCTGCTTGTGATGCCGCGTGTCCCGCGGCGGGCAGCCAGACGCAAGCAACGGACCGAGATCGGACCCCCAGTGGACCTGTTTGAGTATCAGGCCAAGGAACTCTTCGCCGAATACGGCGTTCCGGTGCCGAAAGACAAGGTCGCCGACACCCCCCAAGAGGCACGTGCGATCACCGCCGCGTTCGCGGCCGAGGGCACCCCCCAAGTAGTGGTGAAGGCGCAGGTAAAGACCGGCGGGCGCGGCAAGGCCGGCGGCGTGAAGCTCGCCGACGGGCCAGCCGACGCCTACGAGAAGGCACAGCGCATCATCGGGATGGACATCAAGGGCCACACCGTGCACAAGGTGCTGATCGCCGAGGCCACGGACATCAAGGCCGAGTATTACCTGTCGTTCCTCGTCGACCGGGCGAACCGCACGTTCATGTCCATCTGCTCCGTCGAGGGCGGCGTCGAGATCGAGGAGGTCGCGCACTCCAACCCGGACGCGATCGCCCGCGTCCCGGTCTCCCCGCTGACCGGCGTGGACCACGCGAAGGCCCTGGAGATCATCGAGGCCGGACGGATCCCGGATGAGGCCGCCGAGCAGGCCGCGCTGCTCGCGGAACGGCTGTGGGCGATGTTCACCGACGAGGACGCCACGCTCGTCGAGGTGAACCCGATGGTGCTGACCCCGGACGGCCGGGTGCTCGCCCTCGACGGCAAGGTCACGCTCGACGACAATGCCGCCTTCCGCCAGGACCACGCGCGGTTCGCCGACGCGAGCTCCACCGACCCGATCGAGGCCCGGGCGAAGGAGAAGCACCTCAACTACGTGAAGCTGGAGGGCGAGGTCGGCATCATCGGCAACGGCGCCGGCCTCGTGATGAGCACGCTTGACGTGGTGGCGTACGCGGGCGAGGCGTTCGGGGGGATCCGCCCGGCGAACTTCCTCGACATCGGTGGCGGCGCGTCCGCCGAGGTGATGGCCAACGGCCTGGAGATCGTGCTCTCCGACCCCTCGGTGCGCTCGGTGTTCGTGAACGTGTTCGGCGGGATCACCGCGTGCGACGCGGTGGCCAACGGGATCGTGTCCGCGCTCGGCCTGCTCGCGTCCCGCGGCGAAGAGGTGGACCGGCCGATCGTCGTCCGGCTCGACGGCAACAAGGCGGCCGCGGGCAGGGCCATCCTCACCGGGGCGAACCTGCCGGTGGTGGAGCAGGTGGACACGATGGACGGCGCGGCGCGCCGCGCGGCCGAGCTGGCTGCCGCCGCCGCCGCGAAGGGAGCATGAGGTGGCGATCTTCCTGACCGCCGAGAGCCGGATCCTGGTGCAGGGCATCACGGGCTCGGAAGGCCGCAAGCACGGCGCGCGGATGCTCGCCGCCGGCACGAACGTGGTCGGCGGCACCAACCCGAGGAAAGCGGGACAGACCGTCGAGCTGCACGGAACGGAGGTTCCCGTCTTCGGCACCGTGGCCGAGACCATGGCCGCGACGGGCGCCGACGTGTCCGTTGTCTTCGTCCCCGAGACCGGCACGAAGGCCGCCGTGCTGGAGGCGATCGACGCGGAGATCCCGCTCTGCATCGTGATCACCGAGGGCATCCCGGTGCATGACACGGCCGAGTTCTGGGCCTACGCCTGCGAGAAGGGCAACAAGACCAGGATCGTCGGCCCCAACTGTCCGGGCATCGCTTCTCCCGGCAAGTCCAACGCGGGCATCATCCCGGCCGACATCAGCAGCGAGGGCCGGATCGGGCTGGTGTCCAAGTCGGGCACGCTGACGTACCAGATGATTTACGAGCTGCGCGACATCGGCTTCTCCACCGCGGTGGGCATCGGCGGCGACCCGATCATCGGCACCACGCACATCGATTGCCTCAGGGCGTTCCAGGACGACCCGGAGACGCTGGCGGTCGTGATGATCGGCGAGATCGGCGGCGACGCCGAGGAACGAGCCGCGGCGTTCATCGAGCAGAACATGACCAAGCCCGTCGTCGGCTACGTGGCCGGGTTCACCGCGCCGGAAGGCAAGACGATGGGGCACGCGGGCGCGATCATCTCCGGCTCGTCCGGCACCGCCCAGGCGAAGAAAGAGGCCCTGGAAAAGGCCGGCGTCCGGGTCGGCAAGACCCCGAGCGAAACGGCCGGCCTGGTCCGCGAGGTCATCCGCACCCTCTGAACGGCCATCCCGCCGGGCCGCGTGGCGTGGGTCACGCGGCCCGGCGGGGGCTCAGCGTCTCGTTGACCCAGGCGACGATGTCGGTGGTGGGCGCGCCCGGGGTAAAGATCTTCGCGACACCCATCGCGGTGAGCTCGGTGATGTCGGCGTCCGGGATGATGCCGCCGCCGAAAACCTTGATGTCCTCGGCGTCCTGCTGCTTGAGCAGTTCAAGCAGCCTGGCGAACAGGGTCATGTGCGCGCCGGACAGCACGGACAGGCCGATCGCGTCCACGTCCTCCTGGATGGCGGCCGCCACGATCTGCTCCGGGGTCTGGTGCAGCCCGGTGTAGATGACCTCCACGCCGGCGTCCCGCAGCGCGCGGGCCACGACGTTCGCCCCTCGGTCATGCCCGTCCAGGCCGGCCTTGGCCACGATCACGCGGATCTTGCCCGATGTGTCCGCCACGCTGCCTCCCTCACAGGACTACTGAATAAGGGTAGCCGCGGACAGGGCCGGGCTGGCCCGGTGGTCAGTTGACGCAGGGGATGCCGTAGGGGGCGTTCGGCTTGACCGTGACGGCACCGCCCGCCTGGCCGTTGTCCGCCGCCGAGGTGGCCGTCGCGGAAGGCGACGCGGACGTGGCCGGGGCTGAAGCGGCCGCACTGGAGCCGGTGCCGGCCGAACTGAGGGCCGCGGGGACCGCGGTAGCGGCCGTGCCGAGCAGGACCTCCACGTGACCGGCCGGCAGCGACGTGCTTGCGACCGCTTTGACGCCGAAGTAGCCGGCGATCTTCACCGCGTTGGCCGCCGCCGCGGCGCTGTAGAAGACCTGAGTCGCCGACTGGACCGTCTCGGACTGGGCCGACGCGTTGCCGACAGTGCCGGCCTTGTACCCCGCCGCGGCCAGCGCCTCAGAAACGTGCGTGGCCAGCCCGGTGGCGGTGCCGCCGTTGTACACGTCCACGGTGACGGTCGAGGCTGGCGGGATCGGCGCGCCGCTCTTGCCGGACGCGGCGGTCTTCTTCGGAGCGGGCGCCGGGTAGAACGCGCTGTGCACGTACTGCTTCAGGTACGCGGGATCGACGATGTTGATGTCCTGCGCCCTGCCGTTCAGCATTACGTTGTTCTCTTGAGCCTCGATCGGCAGCGTCTTGAACGAAAGGTTAGAGCCGGTCAGGTTCCGCATCTCGGTGGCGAACTGCACGATGTTCCACCCGCCGCTGGTGATCATGAACGTCTTCAGGTCGTTGAGCAGCGTGTTTCCCTCCACGAGGTCGGCGATCAGGTTCTGGTGCTTGACCTTGTAGATCACGTAGTCGAGCACGGCCTGCTGCCGGTGCGTGCGGTCGAGGTCCCCGTTGGGCAAGTTCTCTCGCTGCCGGACGAAGGCCAGCGCCTCCGCGGCGCTGAGCGCGTGATAGCCGGCGGGGATGTTCGCGCCGGAGAAATCGGGGTCGTACGCCGGCTTCGTGAGGCACACCTCGATGGGGCCGAAGATGTTGGCCAGCTCGTAGAACCCCCACAGGTTCAGCTCTGCGAAGTGGTCGATGTGCACTCCGGTCAGCGCCTCGACCGTCTGGATCTCCGCGGCCCGGCCCGCCTCGTTGGCCTCGAAGTACAGCTGGTCCCTGCTGAGCTTCGCGGCCTGGCCATTCTGCTGGAGCTGCTGGAGTTCCCAGCTCATCGCATCGCCGTAGGCCTCGTCGATCTTCGCCGTGGTCCCGCCGTAGCCGTGCGTGCCGTACATGGTGACTACGTCGTCGCGCGGGATCGAGAAGCCGAGCGCTTTCTTCCCGTTGTCGTAGATGTGCAGGACGATGAGGGTGTTTGTCGTGTCGCCGCCCACCGACCCGACATGCATGATGTCTTCGAGGGTCTTGGGCAGCGGCTCACCGTTCCAGTAAGTCCGGCTTTCCAGGCCCATCAGCAGGATGTTCATGTCGCCGACCTGCGGGCCGCCGGCGTCCACGTTGGAGCTGGAGACGTCTCCGAGCTGGCGCTCCACGTGAAACGCGTAGCCGCTCACCAGCATGACCGTGGCGGCGAGCAGGCAGCCCGCCACGTAGCCGACCTTCCCCGCGATCAGTGCCCCGCCGTGCGCCCTGAACATTTCTGTCCCTTCCGGCTGACCCTCACTCAACGCGCGAGGCTACCGGCTCGGCTAACGCGAGACGTGACATATAACAAGTTCGTATTGGTGATTACCGCTCGGTGTCCGCCGTCAGCGCACGCCGTCGATGTTGCGGCTGGCGTAAGGCCGGCGTGGGTAGATCGAGGTCAGAAGCCGTTCCGCCCTGCCGGAAAGGCCTGCTCGCCGGCCACTCCGTTAAGAGTCGGCCGCTGATTGAGGCAAACTTAAGAATTGATGCATTAGTCTCAGCAGCAATGACGACACCACCTGGGCAGGAGCCCCGGCCCGGCCCGACACGAGGCGGCCCCGCCCGGCCAGCGCCGCGCGGAGCAGATCCCGGCTGGCCGGGAAGCGCCGACGGCCGCCGCGGCGCTTCTGGGCGCAGCCCGGGCAACCCTGCTCGCGACGGCGCCGACCCGCGCCGCTCCGGTTACGGCGGCGCCGGGGGCACCGCTGGCCGCACGCGGGGCAACGGGCGCCCGGACGCCGATTCCCGGCGCCAGGGGCGAGGTGATCTCGGGTCCGGCGCCGTGGGCGCGCCGGGCGAACGCGGCTGGGGCGGCCAGCGCGGCGCCGAACCGGCATCCCGCGGCATGGGAACCCCCCGGGGGAGCCAGCCCGCTGGGCGCGGCGAGTTCCGGCGCGGTCCCGGGCGGGGACCCGCCGGCCCGGTTGATCCGCGGCTAGGCCCGCGTCCTGGCCCGGCGATCCGCTGGGTGGGCACACTGGCCACCCGCACCGCGGCCTACATCCTGCTCGGCGCCACCTTGCTCGGAGTCGTCGGCACACTGCTGACCCGCAGAGAACCCGGCTTCCTGCTCGGGTTCGCCGTCATCGTGGGCTCGGTCGTCGCCGCGCTCGGCATCCGGCGCCGCAGGGTCCACCTCCTGATTCCGCTGCCGGCGCTTGTCCTCTTCTTCGGCGCCGTGGTCATCGGGGCCATCCACGACCGGAGCATGGACACCTCGACGACAGAGCTTGGCGTCAACTTCCTGCAATGGATCGCCGACGCGTTCTTCGCCATGTGCGCCGCGACCATCCTCGTGGTGGTAATCGGGGGAGGCCGCTGGGTGCTGTCGAAGCAACTGGTCTCCGGGCAGTTCTCGATGTCCGCCGGCCGCGCTGGCGCTGACCGCGGCCCTGGACCGCGCCCGCGCCCGGCACCAGGCCTGCGTCCCGACGCCGCTGGCCGCACCGGACCACGGCCGAACCTCGACCAGCGCGACGACCGCACCGCCCTGGGCAACCGCGGCGTAACCCCGGACCGTGACCGGCGCGGCACGGGTGGCCAGGCGAACGGCAGTGACCCATGGGGCACTGGCAACGGACACGTCGATCGCCCCTCCTGGACTCCCAAGGACCAGCCCGACTCGCGTAACCCACGCAAGGACCGCCCCCGCCGCACGTTCTAACCCGGCCGCGTCACGTTCTAACCTGGCCGCGTTGAGCGGCAAGTGACAGTTGTCCGGTTTATCCGTGTGTCGCGGCCAGGGTTGCGACCTGCGACTTCGCATCACTTTTCGTCTTTACATCACTTTTGGTCGCTTTCACGCCCGGTTTGTCCCGGTTCCACGGACCAAAAGTGATGTAAAGAATGGCGCCAGCCCCGAACGAGAAACCACGGGTCACGCAAGGCTGATCGCGTACCAGGGCCGCGGGCGGAGCGGCGCGGACGGGCGGGGAGCAGGCGGGCGAGGGGCGGCGCGGCCGTTGTCGGCACCGGGAGTCAGCGCCACTGGCGAGGCAGCGCCACGGCCGGGGCGGTCCTAGAGCTTTTCCAGGGGGGCGTAACGGAGCACCAGGTGCTTGACGCCGTACTCACCGCCGAAGTCGATCTTCGCTTCGGCCTGGTCGCCGTAGCCGTCGGCGGACACCACCGTCCCGAGGCCGAACTTGTCGTGGTTGACCCGGTCGCCGGGCGCGAGCACGGGAACGGCGCGGTTGCCGATGGTCGTCACGCCCGGGCGGGAAGCCATCCGCTCGGAGGCCGGGGCGGAAGCCGCGGCGGCCGCCAGGGCGTCGCGCTTCCACTCGATCAGCGACGCGGGGATCTCGGACAAGAAGCGGGACGGGGTGTGGAAGGACG
>Ga0187815_10001681_pt1 | contig 10457 bp, 10 predicted proteins | sample NC_S_5_FD_132962 | JGI IMG/M metagenome (GOLD analysis project Ga0187815, IMG submission 132962) | Wetland sediment microbial communities from Neuse River Estuary, North Carolina, USA - ASW-S_5 | ecosystem: Environmental > Aquatic > Freshwater > Wetlands > Sediment | place: USA: North Carolina...
AAAAAGTACGACCTGATCCTCGACACGGTCGTCGACGAGCTCCTGGCCCGAGAGGGCGAGGGATACGTGAGCGCCCTCTTCGCAGATGCCGCCGAGCGGATGGCGCACGAGGTGCTCAAGGAGGTCCCGAAAAACGGAACCCCCGAGGAGCGGGCCGAGAACGTAGTACGGTCGCTGAACCGACTCGGGTTCCGGTGCAGCGCCGACCGGGGCCCCGACGGACTGATCCGGATCACTCGCTCGAACTGCGTCTTCCGCCACAGTGCGATCTCGCACCCGTTCCTCCTCTGCGAGGTATTCGATAAGCACCTCACCGAGGCGCTCCTCGGGCAGTCCGGAGTGGACCTGCTCGATTCGATCAGCCGAGGAGGATTGCGGTGTACCCACTTGATTCAGCTTCGGTGATCTCGACGACTTCGTTCCCTCCCGGACCGGCCCGGCCTCGGAGGTCTCCGCTCGAAGACGGGGTCGTCTCGGCGATCGGGAACACGCCGCTCCTGCCGCTTCGCTCGATCGTCGAGCGGGCCGGGGGAACGTTCGAGCTCTGGGCCAAAGCGGAGCAGTTCAACCCGACCGGCTCGGTGAAGGACCGGACGGCCCGGGGGATCGAGGTCGACGCGATCGCGAACGGCCAACTCGGCCCCCACCGCACGCTCATGGACGCGTCGAGCGGCAACACCGCGGTCGCGTACGCGATGCTCGGGGCACGTCTCGGATTCCCGGTGGAGTTGATTCTCCCCTCAAACGCCCATCCGTCCCGGGTCGCCCGGATCCGGGAGTTTGGCGCGAACATCGTGTTCACCGACCCGACCGACGGGACCGACGGGGCCCAGCGAGAAGCGCGCCGCCGAGCGGCGGAGCACCCCGAGCGGTACTTCTATCCGGACCAGTACAACAATCCGTCGAACCCGCGGGCCCACTACACGAGCACCGGGCCCGAAATCTGGGAGCAGGTCGGCGGGCGAATCACCCACTTCGTGGCCGGCATCGGCACGGGAGGGACAATCACCGGGGCCAGCCGGTACCTCAAAGAGAGGAAGCCGGCGGTCCGGGTGGTGGGCGTCGAGCCTCCCGGCCCGATCCACGGGATCGAGGGATTGAAGCACATTCCAACCGCCCTGCGCCCGTCCACGTACGACGAGCGATTGGTCGACGACACTCTTCGGGTCGAGACCGAGGACGCTCTCGAGATGCAGCATCGCCTCGCCCGCGAGGAGGGCCTCTTGGTCGGCGCATCCGCCGGGGCGGCCGTATGGGCGGCGGTCCAGGTCGGTCGCTCCGTTCCCGGCGCGGTCGTGGTTACGATCCTTCCGGACGGGGGCCACGTCGTCACCGAAGGGGGCCCCGCGTGAAGACTGTCGTCCTGCCGGCGGCGCTGCTCGCGGAGATGCAGGCGCACGGGCGTGAGACGTATCCCGAGGAGTGCTGCGGCTGCTTGATTGGGCCCTCCCCCGGCCGGGATGACGACGGGGAACGGAGGATAACTAGCATCGAACGGGCCGGGAACGACTTCGAGGGCGAACGACGGCGACGGTTCATCATCCGGCCCGAATCACTCCGGGGGCTCGAGCGCCGTCTCGAAGGAACCGGTCAAGCGGTGGTCGGCTTCTACCATTCGCACCCCGACCACCCCGCCCGGCCCTCTCAGTTCGACCAGGACCACGCGTGGCCGTGGTACGCGTACCTGGTGATCGCGGTCACGGCTTCCGACACTCCGGCCGTGGGGGCGTTCGAGCTCGACCCGGATTCCGCGACGTTCCGAGAAGTAGCGCTCTCGGTGACGGAGGCGCGTCGGATCGGTGCATTGGTGACCCGGGGGTAAGGGAGAGCCTAAAAGCCCGGTAGAGGAGGAACCAACGATGGCGAAGGCGACCGTAAAGATCCCGACCCCGCTCCGCACGTTCGCGGGCGGAGCGTCGGAGCTCTCTCTCGACGGGAGCACCGTCGGCGGGGTGATCCACTCGCTCGCGGAGGCGAACCCGGGGCTGAAGCGGCACCTGTTCACCGCCGAGGGCCGCCTCCGGAGCTTCGTCACCGTGTACCTCAACGACGAGGACATCCGGTTCCTGGAGCGCGAGGCGACCCCCCTCAAAGAGGGCGACGTCGTCTCAATCGTTCCCGCGGTCGCCGGCGGGGCTCCGACCTCCGCCCATTCGCCTGCTCGAGCCGCGTCCCGCACGAGGTCGGGGGAGAACGGCTCACCGACATTCTCCACGGAGGAACTGCGGCGGTACAGCCGGCATCTTCTCCTTCCCGAGGTGGGAGTGGCCGGACAGAAGAAGCTTCGCGATGCCAAGGTCCTGCTCGTCGGCGCCGGTGGGCTCGGCGCGCCGGCCGCCCTTTACCTCGCCGCCGCCGGGGTCGGCGAGATCGGACTCGTCGATTTCGACGCGGTGGACCTATCGAACCTCCAGCGTCAGGTCCTTTACTCAACGTCCGACGTCGGCCGCCCGAAGCTCGTCGCGGCCAGGGAGCGCCTCGAAGGGCTCAATCCGGGAACCCGGGTCACCCCACACGAAGTGCGGCTCACCTCCGAGAACGCCCTCGACATCCTCGCCCCGTACGATGTGATTCTCGACGGGACGGACAACTTCCCGACCCGCTATCTTGTCAACGACGCCGCGGTGCTTCTCGGAAAGCCGAGCGTCTACGGCTCGATCTACCGGTTCGAGGGCCAGGTGAGCGTGTTCGATTCGCGCCACGGGCCGTGCTACCGGTGCCTTTATCCGGAACCGCCCCCGCCCGACCTGGTCCCTTCGTGCGCGGAGGCCGGTGTCCTCGGCGTCCTCCCGGGTCTCGTGGGAGTGCTTCAAGCCACCGAGACGGTGAAGCTGATCCTCGGAAAGGGGGAGTCGCTTGTCGGCCGGTTGCTCCTCTTCGACGCGCTCGCCCTCAAGTTCCGCGAGCTCAAGATCCGCAAGAACCCTCACTGCGTCCTCTGTTCTTCGCACGCGACCCAGAAAGGACTCATCGACTACCCGGCGTTCTGCGGGGTCCCGGCCGGGGGGCTGACCTCCGAACCGGACGGCGTACCGAAGGTCGAGCCCGAGGCGCTTCGCGCGGAGCTTGACTCTGAGGAGGCACCGTTCCTGGTCGACGTGCGTGAAACCGGCGAGTGGGCGATCGCCCACCTTCCGGGAGCTCATCTCATCCCGAAAGGGGAACTCGCGGACCGGGTTGACGAGCTCACCCGGGCGTCGAAGCTCGTGGTCTACTGCCGGAGCGGGGTCCGTTCGGCCGAGGCGACCCGGTTCCTGCTCGACCTAGGGTTCGCGAACGTCCGTTCGCTCCATGGTGGGCTCAACGCGTGGGCTCAGCGCGTCGACCCGTCGGTCCCCCAATACTGAACTTCCGAACCTCGATACCCCCGAATGCGGGGGGTGGGCCTTCGCTACCCCTGGGAACCCCGCGGGTCCCCGATGTCGGCCTCGAGGCGACCAGTGTACGAGCGGACCCTTCGCGAGAGCTCCCGCGCGAACTCGTCGATATCGGTCGGGCTGATGTAGATCGGAACGCCCTCGCCGGTCACGAGGAGCCCCTTCGCCGGGTCGGTGTAGACGGCGTCGAACGACCCGACCTCCGGGCTCCACATCCGACCCCTCCACCCCCAGGAACCCAGGAAGCCGGTCGGGCTCAGTTCGCGCAAGCTGCCGTGCTCGATCCGGCGGACCGATTCGAGGCGGATCCTCCGGCTGCCCGCAAGACGCCAGGCGCGCAGATGGGTATCGTCAAGGGAGTAGGTCGTCGAAAGGTACCGCACGAGGTAGAAGAGGAACAGGAACAGGATCACGCCGAGGGCCCAAAGGGTCAGGCCGGAGCGGGGGAGCAGGAACCCCGCCACCAGGATCAGGAAGACGTACACCCCGACCACCCCGTACGAGAGGCGACCTCGGTCGTGGTACACCCCTTTCCGGTCGATCCGGAAGACGGACCGGGGCGACGAGGAGGACTCACGCGGCGGCTTCGTAGTAGTACTCTCCCTTGGCCCTCTGTTCGCGGTCCAGCACCGACCCCTCCCGGTTGATCCGGGGGCGCAACGTTTCCGCGTCCCGCCGGAAGGTGACGTCAACCGTCCGGAGGAGGCGGTTCATCCCTTCGCGCATGGGGAACGGACCATCGCCCTGCCCGCGCGAGCCGTCGCTCGCCTCCGGCCGGAACACCATCAGGGCGTCGCAAGCCAGGTCGAGGAAATAGACGTCGTGGTCGACCACCAGTGCGCTTACCGCCTGACGTTCCACCTGGCGACGGAGGAGGCGGGCCATCGACATTCTCTCGTCCGCGTCAAGGTACGCGGACGGTTCGTCAAGCAGGTACAGGGTCGCCGGACGCGCGAGGGCGAGGGCCACGGCAGCCCGCTGGAGTTCCCCTCCCGAAAGGTCGGTGAGCGCGACGTCCCTCACCTCGTCGAGGTGGAGACCGGGGACGAGCTCCCGCTCGAACAGCTTTCCGTCGAACGACGGGTCGCCCGCGAGCGCCTCCGCCCGCTCGCGTAGGCTCGCGGGCTGCGTTGCCTTGAGGTACTGCGGCTTGTAACTCACCGTTACCCCGGGGGAAGGGGTCCCGACGGTCGGCGTCTCCACGCCAGCGAGCATCCGCACGAACGTCGTCTTCCCGGTCGCGTTCGGCCCGACGACCCCCACCGTCTCGCCCTTGGCGAGGGAACCAGCGCCGACCGAGAGGTGGAACCGAGGGAACTGCTTTTCGAGCGCGGGGAACTCGACGAGGACGTTCTGGCGTACCGCCGGCTTCGGCGGGTGCGCGACGAATCGGACCGGGTCCGGCCGGAACCGAACGTTCTCGTCCTTCAGGTAGCCAGTGAGATACGTGTTGATCGCCGAGCGCATCGGGATCGGGTGACTGATCACCCCGAACGCGGCCGACTCACCGTACAGGAGATGGGCTTGGTCGGCGAGGTAATCGAGCAGTCCCAGGTCGTGCTCGACCACGAGGACGCTCTTCGTCTCCCCGAGTCGCCGCAAGAGACGTGCGATTTCCAGGCGGTGCACGATGTCGAGATAGCTCGACGGCTCGTCGATCAGGTAGAGGTCGGCGTCGGTCGCGAGCGTGCGGGCGATCGCCGCAAGCTGAAGCTCGCCTCCCGAGAGCTCGGAGAGTCGACGGTCGCCGCGTCCCCCGAGCCCAACCTCTTCGAGGATCGAGGCGGCCCGGCCGCCGCCCTGCTGGACGAAATCGAGCGCGGTGAGTGATTCGTCGGCGAGCCGGTCGACGTACTGCGGCTTCACCACGCTACGAAGTTCGCCCTTCGCCACGCGTTCGAAGTGCGCGTGGAGGGCCGTCCCGCGATAATGAGCGAGCACCTTGGTCCAGTCGCCCGGGTGGCCGTAATCACCGAGGTTCGGCACCTCGGTCCCCGCGAGGAGCTTGAGCGCGGTCGTCTTGCCAGTTCCGTTCGGTCCCAAGAGGCCGGTGATCCCCTGGGCCGGCGGGACCGGCAGCCGGTAGAGGCGGAAGCCGTTGTACCCGTACCGATGGACGATCTCCGCCTCGTTCGCCTCAGGCGTGTTCAGGATCTTGATCGCGTCGAACGGGCACTTGTGAACGCAGATCCCGCAGCCGATGCAGAGGGTCTCCGAGATCACCGGGTGACCGTCCTCTCCTTCGATGATGCATTCCTGCCCCATCCGGACCGGCGGGCAGTACGCCTGGCATTCCCACTGGCACTCCTTGGGGTGGCACCGGTCCCGAAGGAGGATCGCGATCCGCGCCACGGCCGGCCTACCCCTCCCGAACGTCGTTGACGACCGCGCCGTCGCGCATCGTGATGTGGCGACGAGCTCGACGGGCGACCTCGGGGTTGTGGGTGACGACCACGAGCGAGGCGTTCCGGTCCGCCCGGACCCGTTCGAGGAGAGCGAGGATCGCCTGAGTGTTGCCGGAGTCAAGTTCGCCGGTCGGCTCGTCGGCCAGCAGTAGTCCCGGCCGGTTGGCGAGCGCTCGCGCCACGGCGACGCGCTGTTCCTCCCCCCCGGAGAGCTGATGCGGGAACGCCTTCCCCCGGCCCGACAATCCGACCTCTTCGAGCAGCCGTGCGGCCCGGTGGGTCCGTTCGCCGTGGGGCACTCGCAGCGCACGCATCGGAAGCTCGACGTTCTCCTGGGCGGTCAACGTCGGGAGCAGGTAGAACCGCTGGAAGATGAACCCGACCCCCTCGAGCCGCATCCGGGCTCGCACCCGGTCGGTTCGCTGGCCCACCGGCTGACCGTCCCATCGCACCTCTCCTGAGGTGGGGCTGTCCAAGAGTCCGAGGAGATTCAACAGCGTCGTCTTCCCGCAGCCGCTCGGCCCGGCGACCGACAGGAACTCCCCCGGGGGGACCGTGAGGTCGACCCCACGGAGCGCCCGGACCTCGTCCGGAGAGCCGGCCTCGTAGGTGCGCACAACGCGGGAGAGCTCGATCGACGGGGCGGTGGAGTCGTTCATCGGAGCGCCTCCGCGATCTCGATCCGGAGCGCTGCGCGCGTGGCCACCGCTCCGGCGAGCAGGGAGAGCCCGACCACTCCCCCGACCAATTCCCCGAGGAGGACCGGGTCAAAGACGGCAAGACTCGCCGCTTCCTGAACGGCCGCGCTCGCCCACCGGGCGAGCGCCTCGACGATCAGGTACCCGCTCGCGACCCCCACGGCCGCACCCACGGATGCGAGCAGAGCTCCGTTCGCCACGATCTCCCCCGCGATCGTGCGGCCGGGGATCCCGAGCGCGCGCCGGATTCCGATCGACCTTCTATCGGCCTCCACCCGACGCAGAAGAATCAGCGCGAGGAAGAGAAGACCCACCGTGAGTCCGACCGAGGAGAGCGCGAGATAGAACCCGGTCAGCACGGCGCTCGCGGCCTGGAGCTGCTCGGCCTCCTGGGTGAGCGAGCTGACGCCATAAAACGGGAACAGTCCCTGGACCTCGCCGCGAAGCTGGCTCAACGCGGACGGATTCGTGGCGATAGAACCGGTGACGGCCACCTGGATCGTGTCGGCCGCGTCGGGCGCTACGGACCCTTCCGCGGCGAATCCGGTAAGCACCTGCAAGTCGGAGAGCGGAAGGACCACCGCGAACGCCCCCGTCGGTCCGAGGACGGACGGTGGAACCCCAAACGTGCCGGTCACGGTGTAGTTCGTGCCCAGGGACTCGTTCGCCACGGGGCTGAGGAGAAGGTGCTCGCCGACCAGGACATGGTACTGCGCCGCGTAGGGGGTCGAGACCATCACGTCGTTCGTGGCCGTTCCCGAGTACGACCCGTTCGCGTAATGGACCTGGTCGCTCGGGTCTCCGAGGGGAAGCGGGTTCGGGAAGAGTCCCGCCTCGGCGGGACCGAGCGTCGGCGTGAACTGCCCCGGAATCACCCCCTCCGCTAGGACGGGAGCGACGGAACTGGATGGGGTGAACGCGTCGATCGTGATGCTGAGGACCGGCGAGGCCGCCGTCACACCGGCGATCGCGAGGATCTTCTCCGTATACCGATGGGCATCGGTGATCCCGTGGACCCCGGCGGCGCTCACCACGATCTGGTACCCCGCGTGCTGAAGGTTGGCGAGCTCATGGGCCGAGACCCCTCCCCCCACGCTCACGAGGACGACCGGGAGCGCGACCGCGGTGGCGATCGCGGCCACGGCGAGGACAAGCTGCAGGCGGGAGTGGCGCAACGAACCGCCGCGTCCCCAGCGCATCATGGCGCTCGGAGCTCCTCCGCCACGGGCATCTGCATCGCCCGGGCCGCGGGAGCGACCGCGGCGATCAGGCCGACGGCGAGCACGAGTAGGAGGCCATCCGCGAGAACGCCCGCGTCGAACGAGACGAACGAGAACGAGGTCGGGAGACCGACGATCAGGTTCCGGAGGTACAGGTTGAGCCCGTAGCCCGAGAAATAGGCGACCGGCAATCCGACCGCGAGACCCAATAAGGAGAGATAGAGCGCCTCCTCGACCACGAGAGCCCCGACGCGCGGCCGGGAGTGGCCGATCGCCCGGAGAAGAGCGAGCTCGCGCGACCGGTCATCGACCGACATCTGGAGGACGGTCGTCGTGAACAGGGCGGCGACGACCACCCCGATGAGCCCGATCAACTCGCCGAACGTCCGGTAGAGGTTGACGACGTGCTGGATCGCCCCGAGGATGCTCGCGAGGGTGAAGATGGTCATCTGGGGGAAGGCCGCCGAGAGCCGAGTCTGGTCGGAGTTGACGCTGGTCGGGTCGGTGAGGTGAATCAGGATGAGGGAGGCGTAGTCGGTCTGGGCGGTGGCGCCTCCGATGATCTCCTGAAGCTCGGAGAGATAGGTGAAGGCGAGCAGCGCCGACGGGACGAGCCAGAACGGTCCCGAAATGCCCGTGACGCGGAACGCCGTGGCGTTGGCGTACCACGCCTCGAGCGCCGCCGCCGACGGGGGCTCGGCCGCCCCGAGCCAGACGATGTCCCCGACCCAGACGTGGAGGACGGTCGCGAGTCCCTGGTCGATGACAATCTCGTGCGTGACCGGCCCATTGTACGCGCCGTTCGCGTAGTGCGGGTCCCCGGGGAACGTGAACCCGGTGCCGTTGTAGAGGTCGGGGGTCTGGATACCGGTGTTCTCGGTCGGGATCCACCCGACCGTCCCGGACTCGGTCGGTGTCCATCCGCTCGGGACCGAGCTTGAGTTCGCGGCGGCCCATAGGGAGGCGTTCGCGAAGACGAGGTCGCTCACGAGCCACGGGCTCGCGGTCTCGACGTTCGAGTCGACGGACGGAATCCGCGATACCAAGGGATGCGCCCCCTGGACTGGCGGGAACTCGCCCTGAAGGGGGGAGGTGGCGTTCGCGCTCACCGCGATCAGGTCGACCCCGCTCTGCGTCGCGAGCGTCGTAGCGCTCGTCTGGATCCCCTGGGAAAGCGCGAGGAGGAGGACGACCAGTCCTACCGCGAGCCCGATGCCAAGCGAGGTCATGGCCGAGCGGCCGGGTCGCCGCCGAAGGGCGTCGAGCGCGTAGCGCACGGTCGCCCTCCCGGCCTCCTTACGCGTCGGCCGTACGCCGCAGCTCGCCCAGCGTCACCCGGTGCGAGGCTTCTACGTTGAACTTGTGGATCGACTCCTCGCTGACCGTGCTCGCCCGGACCACCGTGGCGTCCGAAACGTTCGGGAACCGTGCGGGTAAGCTCGCGAGGAGGTCGCGGAGAACGTCCTCCACGAACTTCGGGTGGCGGTGCGCGTTGACCACGACCTGCGCCTCATCGCCGCGCTTCAGGATCGCGTACGTCGGGCTGGATTGCGCCGCCTCGATCGCCTCGATGATATCGTCGGCCTCGACCTCCGAATCGTCGGCGAGCTCGAAGACGAGGCGCGTCCGGTTGCGCTGGTTGTGCGTGATCATCGGGAGCCCTTTCATCTCCGGGCCGGCGAGGAGCGGGAACTCGGCGGCGAGCTGGTCCCGACAGGTCTCCATCGCACACGGGCACGCGGTCATTCCGACCGCCTCTGCCCCCACGGCCCGGGCGATCGAGATCGACCCATCGGGCTGTCGCGTCGCGGCGGCTTCCGCCTCGAGGGTGTAATCTTCGAAGCTTCGCTTCGCTTCCGAGATTCCCCTCCGGAGGAAGTACTCCGCCGCGGCCTGCACGGAGGCTTCCGTGGCATACGGGTGGCGAGCGAGCAGCTCTCGCGCGATCGCCGAGCAGGCCGACTCGAGGCTTTCAACAGGGCGGGTCACCGTCTCGTCGACCACTTCGGCGAGGATCTCGGCGTTCCGGGAGAGGTCCGAGCCCTTTCGCTCGGACGGCAGGTCGACCGCGATGCGGAACTCGACGGCGAGGGTGTGCGCACCCTCGCTCCGCTGCACCGTGAGCGGCTTTCGAATGCCGGAGATGCCGACCGACCGGAGCCTGAGTCGACCGCGGTTCGGGGACATCGCGTGAACGTCGCGCATCAACGAGCCACCGGGAGTTCGCTTAAACGAGTTGCCGGGAGGTTACCCCAAGGTCACTGGCCCATCGCGCACGCTTATAGGCCCGCAGCCCGTGGTCATGCCAATGAGCGACCCCGAGCCCCCTACCTCCGGGGCCTCTCCAGGGCCATTCGCCCCGGCGACCTCGGGACCGTACGCGGAACGGGAGCGACTGATCACCGAGAACCTGAAGCAGATTTACGACCCCGAGATCCCGATGAATATCGTCGACCTCGGCCTCATCTACGGCTTCGAATGGGCCGACGACTCGGTGAAGCTCAAGATGACCCTTACCGCGCCGGGATGTCCCGTCGCGGGCATCCTCGCCGAGGAGGTCAAGCTCGCGGTCGAGAAGGTCCCGAATGTGAAGGGCGCGACCGTCGAAATGGTCTGGGACCCACCGTGGAACCCCGACCGGATGAGCGACTTCGCGAAGCGCCAGTTCGGGTACGCGTAACCCGCCGCTGCGCGCGGTCCGGCGAGGGCGAGCCATGACCCGTATCAACATCCGCCCGGCCCGAAGAGAGGACGTCG
>Ga0187815_10001682_pt1 | contig 10449 bp, 13 predicted proteins | sample NC_S_5_FD_132962 | JGI IMG/M metagenome (GOLD analysis project Ga0187815, IMG submission 132962) | Wetland sediment microbial communities from Neuse River Estuary, North Carolina, USA - ASW-S_5 | ecosystem: Environmental > Aquatic > Freshwater > Wetlands > Sediment | place: USA: North Carolina...
AGCCCCGGACGTTCCGTTCGCGGAGTCACTCGCTTGGAAGTACTCCATCGGTTGCCCGCTGGCGTTCGACACGCTCTCGACCCGCGTGCTCGAGGGCGTACCGACCACGATGTGCTCCGAGGTGGAGACGGCGGACCAGATCGGGACCTCGAGGGCGAGCGTATCCTGGGGGCTTTGCCAAGGCCAGTTCAGGATCGACAGCTGGAACGAAACCTGGTCGGCTTGGCTCGCGTCGGCCGAACCTCGGGCCAGGGCGAGGTTGAGGGCGATCTGGACCGACCCGACCGAGTGGGACGGCGCCGCGACGCTCATCACGGGCACCGTCTGGGAGTAGTTCATTACGAACCACTGGGCCGAGCTGTCGTTGCTCGGGTCCCAGACGACAGAGCTCATGACCGCACTCGCGACGGCGGCGTTCGACGGGGCGAGTTCGGAGAGCTGGTCGAGACCGACCCCCATCCCGGTCCCGGTCAGGCTCGAGGCCGATACGGTGACCGAGGGGAGGGAGTCGTTGAACACGCAGAGCACGCTTCCGTTGCTCCAGGCGTACGGGGAGCTCGGGCTCCCGCTCCAAGCCGCCCGAGCGGAACCGACGGACAGGAGTGCGACGACCGCGAGGAGAACGAGGAACGTGCCCGTCCGCGGGAGCGCCCGGGAGAGGCGGGCGCTTGGGGACCCGTTGGGGAAGGGCACGCTCCTCATCGGGAGCAACCACGGAAGGAGCGTCTCACCTCGTTTTTGGTGCGGCCGCGGAAACGAGTGGTCCAATCGCGGAACATTCACGGTCGGAACACCTCCGACCAGGTCTCCAGAAGCCGGTCGACCCACCCGTCGGCGAAGCTGGAACGATACGCGATGAGCAACCGGACCACTCGGTCCCGGTCCACGATGGCGAACGTGCGGAACCGGTCCCGGCGGCCCGCTTGCACGAGTCCCGTCTGAAGAAAACGACGCAGGTGGATCGATAACCGGCCCGGGCTCAATCCGGTCCGCTCCTCGAGTTCCGGGACGGTCAGGTCCGGCTGGGTCAGCAACGCGCTCAGTACCCGGCGCATGGCGTCGGACCGGGCCAACCGGAGCAGCGTGCGGTCCCCGAGGGGAACCGTCGCGGCGAAGTAGTAGTCCTGGTGCCCCCCCTGTTCCCGGTGGATCAGTCCCGCCGTGACGAGGCGGTCCAGGTGGTACGTCGTTTCTCCCCAGGCCATACCGGTCTTCCGCTGAATCTCCCGGCTACCGAGCCCCGGCGACTGCTGGACGACCGCGTAGAGACGGCGCCGAGTGTCGAGCGCGAGGAGCTCGTCCTCCATCGGTCACGTTCGGCGGGGAAGCAGCGCCGTTCCCAACAGCAGGAGCGCGGCCGCGAGGACGAGGATCAGCACCGGCCAGGAAGGATCGGCGAATTCCGAGGGGCCGGCGGGGAACTGGCCCCACGCCCACAAGAGGCCGAGGACGAGGAGACAGCCATTGGCGCTGGCCACGAGGAGAAGGCGAGGATCCCGAGCCCGGGACCAGGCCCCGAGGGACACCACGGCGTTGATGACGGAGAGACCGGAGATGAGGGCGGCAGCGAACAGCTCGGGGAGGCCCATGGAATCGGCATCCCGAACCGTCCCACTTAACCGCTTGGTTCCCGGGGCACACCGGAAAGACCGTAGCGACGGGCGAGCGCCGCGACCCGAGCGGCCTCCTTCCGATAGTCCTTGAACGAGTACACCGCGTCGTAGTATTCGGCGAGTCCGGAGTACAGGCCGGCCCTGGTGGCCGGTGGAGACGGGAGTGTGATGTGAGCCGACGGGGGAGACCGAGGCTCACTCCACCCGGAGGTACCGCGACGCCAACGCGGTTCCGGCCAGGACCATCAACAAAGCGAAGAAGGCCAGGTACCCCAGGTAGGCCAGGTCCGTGCTCGTGAACTGGCCGTACGTGAGAACGCTCCGGGACAGCTGGGCCGAGAATCCCACCGGATTGACATTGGCGATGTCGCGCATCCAGGTCGGGTAAATGGAAGCCGGGAACATCGCTCCGCTCGCGAACATCAGCGGCATCGTGATGAAGTTCGCAATGACCCCCGGGGTCTGCCAATCGGTACTCGACGAAGTGATCGCCAGAAAGAACGCAGAAAACCCGATTCCCAGGAAGACGAGGCCGAGTATCCACGCGGCCCACGTCAGGGGATCCCCTTGAAGGTGGACCCCGAAAGCAAGGGCAGCCACCAACATGACGGGGATCTGCACCAGCCCGCGCATGGCGGACCCCAAGGCCTTGGAGAGATAGACCGTGGCCTTGCTGGTCGGGGTGATCAGAATGCGCTTCATGAAACCGAAGCGCTTGTCCTGTATGGTGCTCATCGACCCGAACATGCCGATGGACATCATCCCCGTCGCGAGGACCCCCGGGAGGAGGAACGACAGGTAGCTGGTCCCCGCCGGCGCGCGGAGCAGGAACTGGTCGAGCTGCGCGGTGGGGAGCTGTGACATCATCCCGCCAAAGAAGGCCAGCCACATGAATGGCTGGATCAACGTCATGGCGATGACCCATGGGTTTCGGAATGTCTTGATCATCTCGCGGGCGAACAGGCCGTAGAACTGCCGGAACTGACCGGTGTGTCCGATACCGCCGATGGGGACCGTTACCGGTAGAGAGATCTGCTTCGTGGTGGTGCTCATTGCCTTGCCCTCCGGACACTCATGTAGAACTTGCGGTAGTCTTGGACCTCCGACCCCGCTTGCTCGATCCTCTTCCCCGTGATGTCGATGAACACCGACTCCAAGCTCGGCTTCTCGACATTAATGCGGTGGATGCCTTCCGTCTTCAGCGCGCGGAGCAGGTTCGGGAGAACCTCCTCGGCGGAGCTCACCCGAACGATCCAGGTATTCCCCTGGCTCCGGACGCTCGACACCCCGGGGACCGCCTGCAACTTCTCGGCCGTCATCGATTCGCTGGTTTCGAACTCGATGAAGTCCTCCTTCACCCGGTTCTTGAGCTCGGAAGGGGTTCCCGTTGCGACGAACTTGCCGAGGTCCATGATCGCCACGTGGTCGCAGAGGGCGTCCGCCTCCTCGATGTAGTGGGAGGTGAGAAAGACCGTCACCCCGAACTCCTTGTTCACCCCCGTGATCAGGCCCCAGAGCATGCGACGCACGTTCGGGTCGAGACCGATCGTCGGCTCGTCCATGAAGATGACCTCGGGCTGATGGAGAAGCGCGAGCGCAATCTCCATTTTCTTGCGCATCCCCGTCGAGTACGTCCCGACCTTGTCCTTCTTCCGGTCCGTCAGTTCGAAGTATTGGAGGAGCTGCTCCGCCCGTCCCTTCCAGTCACCCAGGCGCTGGAGCTGAGCTTGCAGCCAGAGATTCTCCCAGCCCGAAAGGTCATCGTCCAGGATGACCTCCGCCGCGACCCAGCCCACCCGCTGTTTGACTTCCATCGGGTCGCGGACGACATCGTATCCCGCCACAGAAGCGGTTCCTTCGGTGATGGGGCTCAACCCCGTGAGAACCTTGATGATGGTCGTCTTGCCCGCTCCGTTGGGACCCAGGAGGCCGAAGACCGATCCTCTTGGGACCGACATGTCCACGTGGTCGACGGCGGTGAGCTTACCGTAGTTCTTCGTCAACCCGTGAGCTGAGATCGCCAAGCCGTTCCCGATCACTGTCTTTCTCCTCGGGCCCGGTGCCCCGGGGCCGGAGCGAGGCGGTCCTCGGGCCGACCAACATGCCCGGGACGGCCCGACAGCTCCCTCGTATCGCGTTCTTGTGATTCCATCATCCGACGCCTCGGCGCCCGGGCGCTCGTCGGGGAACCTCGCGGAGACGCGCGGAAGCCCCCTCGAGCTCGCGCAGGGTAGCCCGCCGAAGGTAGGTGCGTTCCGCCGCCGTCAGCTCCTCTTCCGCGCCCTCGACAAGCGCTTCGCTCATCGCGACGGCCTGGCTCAGTCGCCGAAGGGCGCTCTCGACGCGCTTGTCCGGCTCGACCATGTCCAGCATGAGTCGCCAGGATCCTCCGAACCGCTCCGCCCACTTCGCTCGCGCGGATCGGATCTCCGACAGATGGCGTCGGCCCGCCGCGGTGATGAAGTATAACCGGCGGCCCGTCCGTCGCTCGGCTCGGACCAACCCGCGGGCTTCGAGGGAGCGGAAGGCCGGGTAGATCGCCCCCGGACTGGGGTTCCAGAGCCCGTGGCTACGGGTGGAGATCTGCGAGGAGAGCTGGTGAGCGTAGACGGGGGTCCGGTCGAGCACGGTGAGCGCGTAGTGACCCAGAAAGCCCCGCTGCCAGGGTGGGGTCCGGTCCCGCGATCGGGCGGCCATGCCCAAGCACCTTTGTGCCGTACTTAACGCCCACGGGGGGAGTATCGATTCAGTATCGAATTAGTAAATGCACTCGGCGGCCTCTTTGAGACCTAGACCGATGCTTCCCGAGGAGCCCTCAGGCGCTGGTGCGGCGGGCGAGCAGGGTAAACACTACCCGGACGACGAGCGTGACGGCGAAGAACAGGATCAACACAAGCACGAGCTCCCCGATGAGAGTCGGCCCCGTGACCTTCTGAACCGACTGAACGCCGACCACCTGGAGGACCGCAAAAACGACGAGCCAGCCGACCAGATCCGTGAGGACCTCGAGTCCGAGGCGGGCCCAGGAGGGCTGCCGGATTTTTCCGTCGATCGAGGCCTCCGTTTGGGGTCGAGCCACTCGGATCCGCTCCTCGACCTCCATTCTCTAGGGGTTGATGGTTCTGTTGGCCGAGGCCCTCGAGCGCCAGAACCCCCCCGCTCCCTCGCCGGTGGATTTAGATACGTCCGGGGTACAGGGACGTGTGGCCCAAGGCCAGGAGGTTCTCGGTGGAATGGCGCTCGGAGTTGTCCGCATGACATCGAGGACCCCCTAGCGCGTTCCCTTCTCGCCGGGCCCCGGTCCTCGGTCCACATACGGCCCTCCGCCGGCCATCGAATCTTCCGGTCTCGGACCGAGTGAGCAGATGCCCAACGACCCCTATCTGGACAAGAGCGTACGATGGCGGATCGAGACCGGGAACCTGGGGTTCCACGAGCCCGGCTACCGCGAGGTAGCGGACGCCATCATGGACGCGGGGCTCGCGACGGAGGTCGTGCAGCGGATCGGCTCCGGCAAGGAGGCCGACGTGTACCTATGCCTCGACGGTCGGCGACGGTTGGCGGTCAAGTCGTACCGGTTCTATCGAACGAACCACCGCGGAGGCCGACCGATCAAGCTCGACTCGATGGGGCATCAGGCGTCGCGGGAGTACGAGCTCCTGGTCTACGCGTGGCGGAACGGCGTGCGCGTACCGGAGCCGGGCCGTCGGGTCGAGAACATGCTCTCCATGGAATTCCTTGGTACCCTCGAGGGTCCGGCCCCGCGCCTGCAGGAGGTGGCCCCTTCTGACCCGGTGCGGCTCGCGGCGGAGACCCTCGACGAGGTCGAGCGTCTCGCCGATGCCGGTATCGTCCACTCGGACTTGAGCCCGTTCAACATCCTCGTCGACCGCGACCACCCTTGGATCATTGACCTCGCGGCCGGACTCCGCGTCGACCGCCTCGGTGGCTCCCCGTGGATGCGGTTGAACGAGGCCTCGGAGGCGCTGCGCCGGGGCGTGGGCGCCCTGGCCCGGTACTTCCGTAAGCACGGGCAAACGGTCGAGGTGGAGGACTTCGTGCAGAGACTCGTCACAAAGCTCGACCGGTTCGGGCTCCTCACGTGACTTCATTTGCCCCGCCTCTGTCCTACGACCGATACTTCATGTCCGCCGAACACGAGGAAGGAACCCTGCCGGCCGGCGATGGAACGGGACTCTATTGGCAGTCCTGGCGACCGGATGTGACTCCGAAGGCGGTGTTGCTCGTTGTGCACGGGCTCAAGGACCACAGCCAGCGTTATGCCGCCGCCGCCGCCGAATTGAACGCCCGGGGCATCGTCGTCGCGGCCTTCGACCTTCGCGGTCATGGCCGGTCCGAAGGACGACGGGCCTGGGTGACCCGGTTCGATCAGTACCTCGACGACCTCGACCTCGTTCTTCGGACCATGCGACAGGAATACTCCTCAACCCCGCTGTTTCTCCTCGGGCACAGCATGGGAGGTGCCATCGTCACTCGGTTCGTCATCGAGCGCCATCCCTCGGTGACCGGCCTCGTGCTCAGCGCGCCGGCCCTTCAGCCGGCCGCGAACGTCTCCAGAGTGGCGATCGGTCTCACCAAGCTGCTCTCGGCCATTGCTCCTGGCGCGGCGGTCTTCCGGACCCCCAATCCGGATTTTTCACGGGACCCCGCCGTCGTGGCCGCGATGGACCAGGACCCCCTGATCTACCAGAAGGCGGCCCCGGCCCGGACCGCCGCAGAACTTCTGCGCGCCATGGAACGGATCCGAACGAGCCGGTCGCAGCTCACCATTCCGTTTCTCGTGCTCCACGGTACGGATGACCGACTCACGAATCCGGCCGGTAGTCAGGCGCTACGAGATGGGGCCGCTTCGACGGACAAGACCCTCCATCTCTATCCCGGCCTCTACCACGATCTCCTCCACGAACCGGAGCACGCGACGGTGCTGGGGGACCTGGTGGGCTGGCTCGAGGCACGAATCCCGGTCGCCTAGTTCCCGGGGTCCGTCCGGACGTGAGTGGCTTGTAGGGACAGGCAGTCGGCGCTAGGATTCTCGTGGCCACCTCCGAAGGTCCCTCCGTTCCTGCTGGCGTCCGTCTGCCCGCCATCGTCGCGCTGTTCGCCGGCGTCTTCGTCCTCGAGATCATGTGGACAACGGCCGAGATTCTCCTCCCGTTCGTCGGATCCTCGTTCCATGTGGGGGTCGCCCAGCTCGGTCTCGTCGTGGCCGGCTTCCCCATCGGGTACGCCGCTACGTCGTTCCCGTCCGGACTTGCGGTGCTCCGGTGGGGCCACCGAACCACTCTCGTGGTCGGACTACTCGTGATGGGGGGCGCCGGCCTGGCATCGATCGCCGCCACGTCCAGCCTCGAACTGGCCGCTCTTCGAATCGCGGCCGGCGCCGGGGGTGGACTGTTCTTCGCACCGTCGCTGGCGTTCCAAGCGGAACTCCTTCCCCCGCGCCTTCGGTCTCTGGTCCTCGGCCTCTTCGTGAGCGGTGGCCTCGGCGTCGGCGGGGCGCTCGGCTTCGTCCTCGGGGCTCTCTGGGGACCGGCCTATGGCTGGGCCTTCGTATTCGGCATCGCGTCCTCCCTCTCCATCGCCGTGGCCGTGGTGTGCGCTCTCTCGCTCCCGGCCCTGCACCACCCGGATGCTCCCCAGCGCCCACCCCCTCGGGCACCGACGGCCACGCGGGTCCTCCGTTCTCGCTCGGTCTGGGGGCTTTCCCTCGGTTTCGCCGGGCTCTCGATGACGACGGCGGTCGGCCTCGACTTCATCGCCACGTTCCTCCACAACGTGCATCCGAGCTGGGGGATCTCCCTCGCCGGCCTCCTCGGCGCGGTGGCCCTCGTCGCCACTATCCCTGGAAGCCTCCTTGGTACCTGGGCGAGCGAGCGCGGGGCGGACCGAAGGGTCGTGGGCCTGTTGTTCGGCGTAGCGTTCGGTTGCGTCGCCGTCGCGATCCCCTTCCTGGACCCGGTGGAACTCGTAGCCGAGTTCGTCGTTCTCGGTCTCGTGTCGGGAGCGACCATACCGGTCTTCTTCGCAATGCCCTCGTACTTCCCGGAGGTGCAGGGCGGAGGCTCGGCCGTCGCGATAGGGATCCTCGAGACCAGCCAAGTCCTCTTCCAGGGCGTCGGGGCCCCCCTCTTCGCCTTCGGCGTTCTTCTGGGCGGCTACACGTGGACGTGGGTGGGCTTCGGCGTACTGGCGCTGGCCACCCTACCGGCGCTGGGACTCGTGGTTCCGAACCGGGCGGCCCCTCCCCCGTCGTGACCTCATGGGACCTGTGCGGAGGAGGCGCCACGACCCTTGACCGAATGATTAAGTAGGACGTTCCGGAGTCCGGGCCGGGTGATTTTCTGAAGGCGAACGTCTACCGCGGACCCTACCAGCTGGCGATCGAAGATAAGCCGAAACCGAAGATCCAGGATTCCACCGACGTCGTGCTCAAGATCACGGCGAGCTGCATCTGCGGGTCCGACCTCCACCTGTTCCACGGACTGATCAGTCCCGACCTGCCCGGACAGACACTGGGCCACGAGAACGTCGGAGTCGTCGACGAAGTCGGCAGCGCCGTCCACTTCGTAAAGAAGGGCGACCGGGTGGTTGTCCCGTTCAACATCAGCTGCGGCGCGTGCGAGTTCTGCAACAGCGGCCTCTGGTCGATGTGCGACAACGCGAATCCGTTCTATCCGAAAGGCCCGGGCGCGGCGTTCGGGTACGCCAAGCTGCTCGGAGGCTTCGACGGCGGCCAGGCCGAGTACCTCCGGGTCCCGTATGCCGACACCATGTGCCTCAAGATCCCGGACGGGGTCCGCGATGACCAGGCCGTGCTCCTGGCCGACATCTTTCCGACCGGGTACTTCGGCTGCGACATCGCGGGCGTGAAACCGGGACACATCGTCGCGGTCGGCGGGTGCGGCCCCGTCGGACTGATGGCCCAGATGGCGGCGTTGCTCCGAGGCGCGGCGAAGGTCTACGCCTTCGACCGGGTACCGGAACGGCTCGCCATGGCCAAGAAGATCGGCGCCACACCCGTCAACGTCGACAAGGAGGACCCGGTCCGCCGCGTCCTCGATGACACCGACCAGGCGGGGGCCGATGCCTGCGTGGAAGCGGTCGGGTACGAAGCGACCGGGAAGGGTGTCATCGCGCCGGGACCCAAGGTCGAGGCGAAACCGCTCGTGGTCCTCGAGACACTCATGAAGGTCGCCAAGAAGGGGGCCATCATCGGCATGCCGGGACTGTTCGCGCCGACCCCCCAGGACAAAGAAGGACGTGTCAGCTTCCCGCTCGGAGCGGCGTTTACCCGGGAGCTCGGGTTCCGGATGGGTCAGTGCAATGTGAAGAACTACAACCGGTACCTGATGCGCGCCATCGAGAACGGTCGCGTCGACCCGTCGATCGTCATTACGCACCGGGAACCGCTCGAGAACGCTCCCAAGCTCTACGAGCAGTTCGACAAGCGACTCGGGGGCATCATCAAGGTCGTCCTGAAGCCGTAGGACCGCCGGGTCCAACCCCTTCCAACCCTCTGCCGGGGGGCTTCCTCCGGTGGAGGGTCGGCCCCGTTCTCGGAAGTGGTAAGTAGCCCATCCGGCTCCCCGACTCCGAGGGACGTAGCATGGCAGACATCAGCCACACACAGGCCTGGGCCGCGATCGAAGCCGCCGTGAAGAAGGCTCAGGAACTGAAGACGAAGATGGACATCGCGATCGTCGACGCCGGCGCGAATCTGAAGGGATTCCTCCGGATGGACGACGCCTGGATCGGGAGCATCGACATCGCCCATAAGAAGGCGAAGACCGCGCGCTTCTTCAACATGAACACGGGCGAGATCGGAAAGCTCTCGCAGCCCGGCGGGCCGCTCTACAACATCGAGCACTCCAACGGGGGCCTCATCAGCTTCCCCGGTGGCGTTCCGATCAAGAACGCCCAAGGCGAGATCATCGGCGCGATCGGTGTCAGCGGCAGCACGGTCGAGCACGACCACGCCGTCGCCGACGCGGGTGCGAAGGCCGTCCACTGAACCCCTTTCCCCGCGGGGCGGTCCTCCGCCCCGCGGTCCCACTAGACTGAAAACTCCCGGGTCGTTCGGAGACTGCCGATGAAATTCCTCTACACGGGCATCGAGGTCACCGACCTGGACCGGTCGATCCGGTTCTACCAGGAGGGTCTCGGTATGCAGGTCGCCGGTCGGGGTCTCGTCGCCGCCACGGGAGGCGAGACCGCCACGCTCCATACGCCGGGCTCCGAACAGATGCTAGAGCTGAACTGGTACCCTTCCTCGAAGTATACCCCAGGGAGCGAGCTCGACCATCTCGCCTTCGAGGTCGCGGACGTGGAGGCCGCGGCCTCCCGTCTCGTCGAGCTCGGCGGCCGCGTGGTCCGAGAAGTCGAGCACGAGCCCGACTACGACCTCGCGTACGTGACCGACCCCGACGGGATCTGGATCGAGCTCGTGCACCCCAAGCCGCATCACTGAGACGGCGCCGCCGTCCCACCCGGCTTCCGGTCGGCGACGAACAGATAGTGTGTCTCCGGCCGCCGCGCCAGCTGCACCCTTTCGAATCCCCGCGCGGAGAGCTCGTCACATCGAGCCTCCGAGAAGAACGTGTGGGAGACGAGGGTCTCGCATGGACCTCCCTGGTTCGGGGGCACCATCGCCACCCGTTCGCGAAGGGGGTGTTCGTCATCCCGGACGCACCAGAGATGGAGCCCCCCGGGGCGCAGTACCCGGCGCACGCCGGCGAACAGGCGCGGGAGTTCCTCTTCGGAGAACGTTTGGTAGAGGACGAGACCGATGACCGCCGCGGCACTTTCCGCCGGGAGA
>Ga0187815_10001683_pt1 | contig 10448 bp, 8 predicted proteins | sample NC_S_5_FD_132962 | JGI IMG/M metagenome (GOLD analysis project Ga0187815, IMG submission 132962) | Wetland sediment microbial communities from Neuse River Estuary, North Carolina, USA - ASW-S_5 | ecosystem: Environmental > Aquatic > Freshwater > Wetlands > Sediment | place: USA: North Carolina...
CACCAGCACCTTCTCGAAGAAGGCGTCCACCGGACCGCGCAGCGCGGCGAGCCGCTTCAGGGCCCCGCTGTAGTCGCCACCGGCGATCAGCGGCTGCACGTCCGACTGCAGCTGCAGGACCTTGCCATGCAGGGTCTGCTCCTCCGCATCGCGGAACAGACTCGTGTTCACTTCGCCCGTGCCCCTGTCGCCTGCTTGGCGCAGGATGTTGGCGATGCGCTTGTTGGCGACTGCAAGGCTCGTCGCTTCCGGCAGGGCGAGGAAGGTGTTCACCGCCTGCAGGCGGCGCTGGAAATCCAGGGGCCGGGCGGGGTTGCGGGCGCGCACTGCCTCGAACACGTCAGCGCGGATGCCGCTCTCCAGGTAGTAGGCACGCAGGCGTTCCAGCAGGAACTCATAGACCTCGCTCTCCTGCGCCCTGCCCTTCACGGGCTGGGCGGCGAAGGCTTGGCGCACGAGTTCGGCGAGGTCGAGATCGAGCCCGCGCTCCACCAGGGTGCGCATGAGCCCCAGGGCCGCGCGCCGCAGGGCGAAGGGGTCTTTGTCGCCGGTGGGTCTCTGGCCGATGGCGAAGATGCCGGCGACGGTATCCAGCTTGTCGGCGATCGCCAAAGCCTGGCCGGATTTGGTCGAAGGCAGCTTGTCGCCGGCGAAACGCGGCAGGTATTGTTCCTCGACGGCCTGGGCCACGTCGCCCGGTTCGCCGTTGAGTTCGGCGAGGTAGCGACCGATGCTGCCCTGCAGCTCGGGGAACTCGCCCACCAGGTTCGAGAGCAGGTCGCACTTGGCGAGGTCCGCGGCGCGGAGCGCGCGCTCCGCGTCTCCGTCGATATGGCGCGCGATGGCGGCTGCCAGGGTCCCGACGCGGCGGCGCTTGTCGCCGTAGCTGCCGAGCTCCTTCTGGAACACCATCCGGTCGAGATCCTCGATGCGCGCATCGAGGCGCGTGCCCTTGTCCAGTTCCCAGAAGAACATGGCATCCGTGAGCCGCGGCACGATGACCCGCTCGTTGCCGTGCTTCACCTCGGCGGGTTGCTTGCTCTGGATGTTGCTCACGGTGACGAAATGGGGGATGAGCTTGCCGTCGGCTCCGCGCAGAGGGAAATAGCGTTGCTGGCCTTCCAACACCGCAGTGATCACCGCGTCCGGCAGCGCCAGGAACTTGCGGTCGAAAGCGCCGGTGATCGGCACCGGCCATTCCACCAAGGCCGCGACTTCTTCCAAGAGATGTGGATGCAGCTCGGCTTTGCCGCCGGCCTTCTTGGCGGCCTGGGCCACGAGCGCGTCGATCTTCTGGCTCAAGGTGCCATCGCGGTCTTCCACGAGCACCTTGCCGGTCTTCTCCAGCAGCTTGCGGTAATCCGCAGGGTGTTTGATGACGATGGCGGCCGGATGGTGGAAGCGATGTCCGTAGGTCTTGTTGCCGGCCTTCTGCCCCAGGAGTTCCGCCTTCAAGGGCTTGTCTCCCAGGAGCATCAACAGCCAGTGCACGGGGCGCACGAACTCGGTGTCGCTGGCGCCCCAGCGCATGCGTTTGCCGATGGGGAGTTTCGCTAGGGCTTCCTTAAGGATGTCCGGCAACACCTCGGCTGCGGGTTCACCCTGGACATGGATGGTGTAGGCGAGGCGTTCGCCCTTGTCGGTCTGGCGCCGTTCGAGCTTGGTCACCGGCACGCCGCAGGAGTTGGCGAAGCCTTCCGCCGCCTTGGTGGGTTTGCCTTCCGCGTCGAAGGCGGCGGCCACGGCGGGTCCCAGGCGTTCCTCGTTGCGGTCCGGTTGCTTCAAGCGCAACGCCGGCGCGTAGACGGCGAGACGGCGCGGCGAGAAATAGACTTCGTTACGGGTGCCGGGTGGTAGCAGGCTCTCCGCCAGGGCCAGGGTCTCGAAGTTGTCCAGGAAGGCGTGAGCTAGCTTCTTCAGGCTCTTGGGCGGCAGCTCCTCGGTGCCGATCTCCACCAGGAAGGGCTGGGTCGGCGCTTTGGCGTGGGCCTGCGTCTTCGCGGTTTTTTTCTTTTTCTTGGGGCCGCTCATTTCTTCTTCCCGTGCAGCATCGGGAACCCTAAGGCTTCCCGCGCATTGAAGTAGGCTTGGGCCACGCCGCGAGCCAAGGTGCGCACCCTCAGGATGTAGCGCTGACGTTCGGTGACGGAGATGGCGCGACGCGCGTCCAGGAGGTTGAAGGTATGGGAGGCCTTCAACACCTGCTCGTAAGCGGGCAGCGGCAGTCCCTTCTCCAGAAGCCGGCTGCATTCCGCCTCACACTGGTCGAACCAGGCGAAGAGGTTCTGGGTATTGGCTTCCTCGAAGTTGTACCTGGACTGCTCCACCTCGTTCTGGAGATAGACGTCGCCGTAGCTGACTTTGCCCTGGGGGCCGTCGGTCCAGGTGAGGGCGTAGACGCTCTCCACCCCCTGCAGGTACATGGCGAGCCGCTCGAGACCGTAGGTGATCTCGCCGGTGACGGGCCGGCACTCGAGGCCGCCCACCTGCTGGAAGTAGGTGAATTGACTGATCTCCATGCCGTTCAGCCACACCTCCCAGCCTAAGCCCCAGGCACCCAGGGTCGGGGATTCCCAGTTGTCTTCCACGAAGCGGATGTCGTGCACCAGGGGATCGAGGCCCAAGGCCTCGAGCGAACCCAGATACAGATCCTGGATGTCATCCGGCGAGGGTTTGATCACCACCTGGTACTGGTAGTAGTGCTGCAGCCGATTGGGGTTCTCCCCGTAGCGACCGTCCGTGGGGCGGCGCGAGGGTTGTACATAGGCGGCGGACCAGGGCTCGGGCCCGATGGCCCTGAGGAAGGTGGCCGGGTGAAAGGTGCCGGCGCCCACTTCCATATCCAGCGGCTGCAGCAGCACGCAGCCTTGCCGGGACCAGTAGTCTTGCAGCTTCAGGATGAGTGATTGAAAGGTAGCGGGCTTCTTTGCGGCCATGGTTCTTTTTGGCATCTCTAAAAATGGGTCTTTTGCCCTCTGGCGTTGTTGCGGCCGCCCTCGGAATCCTCACGTACAGTCAGAGTACGCTCCGGTTCCTCGGGCATCCGCGCCTAGCCAGAGGCCAAAATCCCTCATTTTTAGAGGGTCCCGGTGGCTCTGTTTTTGGCGAGGTGGAAATCCCAGTAGGGGAGCCAGTATAGCGGCTAGGCTCGGAGCCTACATCCAAGGCCCCGTCCCATCTGGTCCTGAACATTTACTGCACCAAAATGGTGCAAGGCTCTTCGCCTATCCCCGTCTCAAAGTCTTTATGCCCCTGAAAACCCAGGGACCCAGAGTTGGCACGCCGCGTGCTTTATACAAAGCATCACACCCTACCCTTCCCGGAGAGCATCCATGGCTACCAAGAACGGCAAAGACGTCCTCGACCTCATCGCCAAGGAAGGCGTGCGTTTCGTGGACTTCCGCTTCACCGACACCCGCGGCAAGGAGCAGCACGTGACCGTGCCCTCCCACACCGTGGACGACAAGCTGTTCGAGGACGGCAAGATGTTCGACGGCTCCTCCATCGCCGGCTGGAAGGGCATCAACGAGTCCGACATGATCCTTATGCCGGACGCCACCACCGCCGTCCTCGACCCCTTCTTCGAGGAGAAGACCCTCAACCTGCGTTGCGACGTGATCGAGCCGTCCACCATGCAGGGTTACGAGCGCGACCCGCGCTCGCTGGCCAAGCGCGCCGAGGCCTACCTCAAGTCCACCGGTATCGCCGACACCGCCTACTTCGGCCCCGAGAACGAGTTCTTCATCTTCGACGACATCCGCTGGGGCGCCAACATCGGCGGCGCCTTCTACAAGATCGACTCCCAGGAAGCGGGCTGGAACTCGGAGCGCGCCTACGACGACGGCAACTTCGGCCACCGCCCGGGGGTGAAGGGCGGCTATTTCCCGGTGCCGCCGGTGGACGCGCTGCAGGACATCCGCTCAGCCATGTGCGCGACGCTGGAGGAGATGGGCCTCAAGACCGAGGTGCACCACCACGAGGTGGCTACCGCCGGCCAGTGCGAGATCGGTGTGGCCTTCGGCCACCTGGTGCAGAAGGCCGACGAGGTGCAGATCCTGAAGTACGTGATCATGAACGTGGCCCACGCCTATGGTAAGACCGCCACCTTCATGCCCAAGCCCCTGGTGGGCGACAACGGCAGCGGCATGCACGTGCACCAGTCCCTGGCGAAGGACGGCAAGAATCTGTTCAGCGGCAGCCTCTACGGCGGCCTCTCCGAGACCGCGCTCTACTACATCGGCGGCATCATCAAGCATGCCCGCGCGCTCAACGCCCTGACCAACGCCGGCACCAACAGCTACAAGCGCCTGGTGCCGGGCTTCGAGGCGCCGGTGATGCTGGCCTACTCGGCCCGCAACCGCTCCGCCTCCATCCGCATCCCTTACGTGTCCAACCCCAAGGCACGCCGCATCGAAGTGCGCTTCCCGGATTCCAGCGCCAACCCCTACTTCGCTTTCGCGGCCATGATGATGGCGGGCCTGGACGGCATCCAGAACAAGATCCATCCGGGCGAGGCCATGGACAAGGATCTCTACGACTTGCCGCCGGAGGAGGAGAAGAACATCCCCCAGGTGTGCTGGTCCCTGGACATGGCGCTCGAGCACCTGGACAAGGACCGGGAGTTCCTGAAGCGCGGCGGTGTGTTCACCGACGACGTGCTGGACGCTTACATCGGCCTCAAGATGCAGGACGTGACGCGCATGCGCATGACCACACATCCCGTCGAGTTCGACATGTACTACAGCCTGTAAAGGCGATGAACAACTGAAAAGAAAACACGGCAGCAGAGATGCTGCCGTGTCACTTTTGGAGATCACGTATGGACATCCGTCCTGTACGACTCTCGGACGCTGCGGCGATCGCCGCCATCTATTCCCCGAGCGTGACCGAAGGCGTCGCCTCCTTCGAGCTCGCGCCGCCCACGGCGGAACAGATGGCCGAGCGCATCCGTCGCGCCGCGCAGGAACGGCCATGGTTAGTGTATGAGGATGCGGGTTCGGTGCTGGGCTACGCTTATGCCTCGGCCCACAATGAGCGGCCGGCTTACCAGTGGTCCGTGAACGTCTCGGTGTATGTGCTCGCCGGTTGCCGCCGTCAGGGTGTGGGTCGCGCGCTCTACCGCGAACTCTTCGCGGAGCTCAAGGGGAGGGGCTACTACAACGCCTACGCCGGTATCACACTGCCCAATGGGGCGAGCGTCGGGCTGCATGAGTCTTTTGGCTTCGTGCCGGTGGGGGTCTATCGCCACGCCGGCTTCAAGCTGGGATGCTGGTGGGATGTGGGTTGGTGGCAGAAGAGTTTGTGCGTTCACACCGTACCGGTAGATCCCCCGGTGAAGCTGGCGAGCTGAACAAACGCAGACCCGGTGCCTCAGGCACCGGGTCTGCGTATCGAATAGAAAAGCTGGTGTGCCGCGGGGATGGGGGGAAACGGCACACCAGCAAGAGGCCGGGAGTGGGGTAGCTCCCGCGCGGCCCCACAGGGAGAAGTAGGGCCGCGGTCACGCGCGGGCGCGCGTGATTCGTCAAAGCACTTCTGTCATCGATTTAACAGTTTGGACTAGACCGTCCAGTCCAATCTAATCATAGTCTCGGGCTCGGGTATTTTCAAGTCTTAAATGACCCATAGTCATTTGAACTTGAGAGCAGACTGGGGATGCACTACTCTGCGGCCATGAAGCGGTTTTTCAAGCTCCTGTCTCTCCTGCTCTGCGGTCTTGCCGTGCTCTCGGCAGGATTCGGCGACACGCTCTACAAGTGGGTGGATGAGCAGGGCAACGTGCATTACTCCGACAAGCCCCATCCGGGTGCTACCCGGCTGCACCTGCCCAAGCCCACTACCTATGCGGCGCCCGCCGTCGCGGTGCCCCAGGCTCGGAACGATTCATCGCCTCCGCCGGCCCAGCAGCAGGGCTACACCAGCTTCGAGATCTCCGAGCCACAGCCGGACCAGGTGTACTGGAACGTGCAGAGCGTGACCGTGAGCCTGAGCGTGCAGCCAGGGTTGCATGAAGGAGATCAGGTCACTGTCACCCTGGATGACAAAACCATAGGCCCCGGTGCCGCCACCACGGTCACGTTCAACGACCTGGATCGGGGTGAGCACACCGTCCATGCCACTCTCTCAGGCCCAGGCGGCACCATGATCGCCAAGCCTGTAACTTTCTACATCCAGCGGGGGACGAAGGGCGTGCACTGATTTGGTGCATATGCACTATAATAGTGCATAGCCTGGAGTCAGTGTGGATCTGAAGTCTTTGCCTTCCAGCATCTTAGAGAACCAGACCACAGCCCTGCTGTGGCTGGATGCGGATCTCCGTCTCCTCTACCTGAACCCCGCCGCCGAGACCCTCCTGAAGCTAGATGGCCGTCAGGCTCTGGGCGGCCCGGTGGGGGGCAGCCTGCCGGGGTCCTCTGAACTCCTGTCTGCCCTGGCGCGCGCTGCTAAAGGACGCGAAGCCTACACCCAACGGGAACTCAGGCTGAGCCTGGAGGGGGGCGAGGTGGTCACCGTGGATTGCACCGTGACACCCGTGGCGGAGCGGGACGGCGAAGCGCCGCTGCTGGTGGAACTCGTCCCCCTCGACCGGCACCTGCGTATCAGCCGCGAGGATGCCCTCATCGCCCAGCATGCCGCCAATCGCTTGCTGGCCCGGAACCTCGCCCACGAGATCCGCAATCCTCTCGGGGGTCTGCGCGGCGCAGCGCAACTCCTGGACCGGCGCCTGCCGGACGAGGGGCTGCGCGAATATACCCGCATCATCATGGGCGAAGCCGACCGGCTGACCGCCCTGGTGGACGCCATGCTCGGACCCACGCGTCCGCCATCGCTGCACGATGTGAACATCCATGAACTCGTGGAGCACGTGGCGCGGCTCATCGCGAGCGAGGCGCCGGCGAGCCTCGAGCTCGCCCGCGACTACGACCCGAGCCTGCCGGATCTCAAGCTGGACCGCGGCGAGATCATCCAGGTACTGCTCAACCTGGCGCGCAACGCGCGCGAGGCCCTCGCCGATCGCGGGCGGCTTTTGTTCCGCACCCGGGTGCTGCGCCAGTTCACCATCGGCTCGCATCGCCACCGCCTGGTGGCCTGCGTGGATGTGGAGGACGACGGACCCGGCGTCGCACCCGAGCTCCTGGCGCGCATCTTCGCGCCGCTGGTGAGCGGCAAGCCCCAGGGCACGGGCCTCGGGCTCTCCATCGCTCAGGAGCTCGTGAACCGTCACGGCGGACTCATCGAATGCGCAAGCGCTCCCGGCCGCACCGTGTTCTCCATCCTGCTGCCCCTGGAAGAGATGTCATGAGCAAGCAAAAGATAGAAGTCTGGATCGTGGACGACGATCCCACGTTGCGTTTCGTCATGAACGAGGCCTTGAAGCAGGCCGGCTTCGAGGTGCGGCTATTCGCCGCCGCCGAGGAGGCGCGCCAGGCGCTCGCCATGGAGCAGCCGGCGGTGTTGGTCTCCGACGTGCGCCTCCCGGGCGAGAGCGGCTTCGACCTGCTGCGCTATCTTCGCCAGGAACGGCCGCGGCTCCCCGTGATCGTGGTCACGGCCCACGCGGACCTGGAGAGCGCGGTGGCTGCCTATAGAGGCGGCGCTTTCGAGTATCTGCCCAAACCCTTCGACTTGGACGAGCTGGCACTGCTGGTGAACCGCGCCGCCCAGGCCCACAGCTCCACCGAGGCGGAAGTGGCACCGCCCGGGGAGGCGGAGCAGCTCATCGGCGAGGCGGCGGCGATGCAACAGGTGTTCCGCACCATCGGCCGGCTCAGTCAGAGCCAGCTCACGGCGCTCATCACCGGGGAATCGGGCACCGGCAAGGAACTCGTGGCCCGTGCCCTGCACCGGCACAGTCCGCGGGCCAAAGCGGCGTTCATCGCGCTCAACACCGCCGCCATCCCCGCGGAACTGCTGGAATCGGAACTCTTCGGCCACGAGCGCGGGTCCTTCACCGGGGCTTCCGGCCGACGGCTCGGCCGCTTCGAGCAGGCCCACGGCGGCACCCTGTTCCTGGACGAGATCGGCGACATGTCCGCCGCGCTGCAGACGCGCCTCTTGCGGGTGCTGGCGGAAGGGGAGTTCTTCCGCGTCGGCGGCCATGAGGCCGTGAAGGTGGACGTGCGCATCATCGCGGCTACCCATCAGGACCTGGAGGCACGGGTGACAGCGGGCGAGTTCCGCGAGGACCTGTTCCACCGGCTCAATGTGGTGCACGTGCACATGCCGGCCTTGCGGGAGCGGCGCCAGGATATCCCGCTGCTGTTGGAGCACTTTATGGGCGCCGCGTCCCGGGAGCTGAACGTCGTGGGCAAGCGCCTCACGCCCGCAGCGATCGCCGAGCTCAAGTCGCGGCCCTGGCACGGGAACGTGCGTGAGCTCAAGAACTACTGCCGGCGGCTCATGCTCATGGCACCGGGGCGTGTCGTGGACAAGGCCGAGCTGCCGGAATCATCCGAGCCGGGTCGGGGGACGCAGCGCGGCGGAGATTGGCGCCAGGCGCTGCGTGCCTGGGTGGACGGGGAATTGGCGGCGGGACACAGCGGTCTACTCTCGGACGCCCTGCCGGAGTTCGAGAAGATCCTGCTGGACGCGGCCCTCGCCAAGACCGGCGGCAGGCGGCAGGAAGCGGCGAAGCTCCTGGGCTGGGGGCGGAATACCCTCACCCGCAAGCTCAAATCCACCTAGGTCGAGGAGACGATATGACCATCGAAGCATTCCTGGAGAACCGGGAGAATCACCATGCCGTCGCCGTGGCGACGAACGGGGTGTTGCACGAACTCGCCATCCCGCCGCGCCACAACGGCCGCGGTTCCAGCGTCAACGGCGGGGAGGTGCTGTGCCTCGCCCTCGCCACCTGCTACTGCAACGACATCTACCGCGAAGCCAAGCCCAGGGGCATCGAGGTGATCCGGGTGAACGTGGATGTGCAGGCGGAATTCGGCGCCTCGGGGGAACCGGCGCGATCCCTCAGCTATCGCGCCACGGTGGAGGCCCGTGCCCCGGAGCAGTCCATCCGCGAGCTGATGCAGCATACGGACCAGGTGGCCGAGATCCAGGGCACCCTCCGCCAGGGCATGAAGGTGCATTTCGAGATCGCTGCGGCCCTGAGCGTGGGTTAAGCCAAGCTGCGCTGAACTACTGCCTGCGCACCCTGTCCCATGGAATGGACAACCGGTTTCATGGAGTCCTCATGCGCCGCTCGACACTTCTACGCATCCTGTCATCCTGTCTTTGCATCGGAGCCGCCTTGTTCGCAAGCACAGGTATCGCGGATACCGGCAAGACAAATCCCTATCTGACGCCGCAGCTCCAGAAGGGACAGGTCTTCGCCAACGTCTTCTCGAAAGCCCTAGAAGTGCGTGGCGCGGGCTTCGAGCCTTATAACGGTCGCTACAGCGGCACCGCGGCCTATAAAGTACTTGACCCCGATCCCGCGAAGCCGGCCTTCGATACCCGCTCTCCGGCTTTCGACAAGGCCGACTACCACGCCATCGCGACCCTGGCGGAGGGCGGCCGGGACTGGTGTGAGCAAGACAAATGCACCGTGAACCGGCAGACCAGCGGCCCCATCTTCAATCCGCTGCTCTGGGGCATGCCCGCTGGTGAATTGAAAGTAGGGCAGAGCTGGCAGGTGGTGGTCACCGAACCTTGGGAGATCGGCCCGGCAGGCCAGGAGACGGTGCGGGTGGTGAGCCTTGATCCCGCCGACGGCATCGTGACCCTGGAGCGGGAGGGTAGCGGCATGGGCAAATCCCAGGACGATGAGCGCAAGCTCTTCATCACCGTGAAGGGCAAGAAACTGGACGCCACCGTGACGGCGGGAGCCTCCACCTGGAGCGGCCTCACCACCATCCGGAGCGGACTGATACTGAACGACGAGATCCTGATCCGCCGCCCCGTGACCCTGCAGACGGAAGCCGGTACTTTCAGCGGCGAGGAGACGGAATACACTCTGTTGAACCTGATGCCCGCGACGGGCATCAGTTATCTGGCGGGTTGAACCCGCTCAGCCGGCCGCGCAGGCCTCGAGCTTCTGCCCCGGCAGGTTAAGGATGCCGGTGAGCTGGCTCACGTTCTTGAGCTTGTGGCGGGCGAGATAGTCGGCGATACCGGCGTTGAGCTTCTTGCACACCAGCGGGTCGTAGAAGAGCGCGGTGCCAACACCCACGGCGGAGGCACCGGCCAGCAGGAACTCGATGGCATCCTTCACGGTGGTGATGCCACCCTGGCCGATGATGGGGATGTGGTGGGCCTTGGCTACTTGGTAGACCTGCTGCACCTTGAGCAGTGCGATGGGCTTGATGGCGGGACCCGAGAGGCCTCCCTGGAAGTTGCCGATCACCGCCTCGCGCTTCTCCACGTCCACCGCCATGCCCATCAGGGTGTTGATCACTGCGAAGCCGTCGGTGCCCGCTTCGATGCAGCGGCGCGCGTTCAGCGCGATGTCC
>Ga0187815_10001684_pt1 | contig 10446 bp, 12 predicted proteins | sample NC_S_5_FD_132962 | JGI IMG/M metagenome (GOLD analysis project Ga0187815, IMG submission 132962) | Wetland sediment microbial communities from Neuse River Estuary, North Carolina, USA - ASW-S_5 | ecosystem: Environmental > Aquatic > Freshwater > Wetlands > Sediment | place: USA: North Carolina...
GCGCGTGACGATCGTTCATCGCGACGCTGAGCTCGGCAAGAACCTCAAATTTTGGGTCAAGCCCGATATCGAGAACCGCATCCGCGCCGGCGAAATCCAGGCGCTCTTCAAGACGCACGTCACCCGCATCGAGCCGGGGCATGTCTGGGTGAAGAATTCGTCGAGCCACGAGAAGGCGATCCCTGCCGTGCAGGTCTTCGCCCTGACCGGCTACCACCCGGACTTCGATTTCCTCGAGCGGCAGGGAATTCAGCTCGATCGCGAGACGCGCCGCCCTATCTGCGATCCCGAAACGCTCGAGACGAACGTCCCGGGGATCTACGTCGCCGGTGTGGTCGTCGGCGGCCTGCAAACCAGCGACATTTTCATCGAAAATGGCCGCTTCCACGGACGCCAGATCGTCGCCGCCATGGCCGGCAAAGGACGCATCGCCGAGCCCGCCCCCGTCGCGCCCCCGGGAGAATGAAATGCCGCGCGAATTTGGATGGCCGCGCGTTGGAAGGGCAGTCGTAGCGGCGCCCTTTCAGGGCGGCCGTCGTTGGGTGGAAGGGCAGGGTTTTCAACCCTGCCGCAAAACAATGCGCGCGGAGCGCGTACCGATGCGCAGCTCCACCCGCAGCAAGTTTTTCCCTTTGCGGCGCCGAAATTAGGAACCAAAGATCGCAAAATTTGCTAGAGTGAGGTTGGAAAAAGCGATGCCATCGATCGTAGGAGAAGTCGCCGAAACGTTCGTAACCCTCGTTAAGGGCTTCAGCGTAACTTTGCGCGCGATGTTCGGCAAAACTACGACGGAGAACTTTCCCGAAGTACCGCCGAGCGTGCAGCCGCGCTATCGCGGCATTCACGTTCTGCAGCGCGACGAAAACGGGCTTGAGAAGTGCGTAGGCTGCTTTCTGTGCGCCGCGGCATGCCCCGCGAATTGCATCTACATCGAAGCTGCGGAAAACACCGAGTCGCAGCGCATCTCGGCAGGAGAGCGCTACGCAAAAGTCTACAACATCGATTATTCGCGCTGCATCTTCTGCGGGTACTGTGTCGAGGCTTGTCCCACTGACGCAATCACGCACGGCCACAGCATCGAGCTTGCACCATACGATATCAACGCATTAATATACCGCAGGGAACAACTCCTCGAGCCCTGGCCGCCGCGTGGCTCCGCCTCCAGCAAACCAAGCCGAGTTGATTGAATCTAACTGAGCCGCGCTGAATCGAATTGGCTTGGCCTCAGCCTTTGGCGCAGTTTTTCCGAATTTCCACATAACAACTTTTCTCGCCGCAAAGAAAACATCTCGAAAGAAATTATTCTCTGGATCGACGTTCCCATTCTCGGGTCCGGCTACCTTCGTACGTCCCTGCGGACAATCTCACTTCATCTCCTCGCGATAAACGCCCTGCACGGAACCCCGCCACCATAACCTGCTTTCTTAGCGCCATCGCGGTTACCCGTGCACACTCGCCTCGCATGTATCTCGCCTAGTCGTTGCAACAACATCTCTCCGCGAATGAATATTTTATGTTTGGCACGCAGCCGCTGGACGCGAGCATCAAAGACGGTCGCACTGCTTCCACTGCGTGGGAAACCTCGAGCGGTCTGAACCGACGAAAATCGGCGAATTTGCAGCGCGTTCGTCAAGGTTATATCCGGCATTTACGGTTCGACAAAAAGGCTGTTCGCGTTGATACGAACACGAGGACAGGGTGCGGCAAACTTCGCATCGACGAACCACACGGCATAACTTCTGGTGGAACGCGGTTCGTCATCGTGCTGAGAATCGACCCACATCGCTTGGGAACCGGTCATATGGTGCCGAATGAAGCATGGGCTGCGACGACTGAGAAGCAGCCGTTAACGGTTGGTGCAGCCTGATCTGTATTCTCGTCGCCCACACGACTCGCGTGGTCGGGAATCGAATGTGAAAGAACAGCAGAGGTGTCAATCCTAACCGGGGATGGCAGGAGCAGAAGGTCATCGTCGTCGGAATAACTAGCGTCGGACTGCGGACGCGGAGGAATCGACAAATGGCGCGAGCGGGAAACATGGACGCATGCATGGCTCGTGGAGCGGTCATTGCGTCAGTTCGCATCCGTGACCTTCCGCGTGACTGCAACTGGCTTGGTGCAACGCTTTCTCAGTTGCCGAAGGGCATCCCTCGACTGGGGCGTGCGGAGCGCCTGCTTCCGGCGTTTGGTCTGCTGTTACGGCAGAAAAGAGAAGTTCTTCGAATCCCAACTTCTGCTGTCCTGTCGGTGATGAGCGGACGGGCATTGCGACAGTACCGGCCCCTTCGAGATTGCTCGTCAACCGCTTCCGCGCAATCGGTTTCACGTAAAGTTTCCTCAGTCTCTTGGTATGCGCGTGGCTTGCGTTCTCACATTGACCTGGCATCGAAGTCCAGTCTTCCATCAATAGACACGCTCCGATATCCTCGATCTCCCCAAGGCCAGTCGACGGGCGCTTGTGGTCTGCGGCGATCGCCGATGCTTCCACGGGTCCTGGCCGAAAAGAAATCGTTACATGCTCGAGCGATTTATTTTGCCAAGGATAATCCAGTTCTAACACGGGAAACGCGGCGTCGGCGCGTCGACATTCGAGCATCCACCGGGAAACGCCAGCATCTATTTCCGCCTCGACCCACTCATCGACTAAGGCCCGGACTTGCTTCCGCAGGTTTGCCGCTTGGTTCATGCGTGAGATTCGAAACGACTCAAGGCTCAGGTCAGAGCAAGCCAGTAAGTATTCGAGCGCAGGACGACTGTCGCTCATGGGATACCTCCATTGTTTGTTTGGCCCCCAACAGAAAGGGAGGAGATGCGGCGCTAACTAACTATATAGCTACTGTAATTCAACGGTACCTCTCTAGTACCGATGATATGCCCAGCCCGACCGTGCCTGCCGCGGTTTGTTAGGGGACTACGACCGTCGTTCGATTTCTTGTGGAGAAGGGCACGAGCCAAGGTCTTCCAATTCTCTCTGTTCTCGGAGCGTTCGCTTATGCGTGGCACCAATTACAACGCTGGCTTCCGAGGCGTTCCAGAGGCCGACGAAGCAACTGCATGTGAAGCCCACGGTTCTGTTTCGCTCTGTCACGTTCTAACCATGTGTTGTTTAGGTCGACTACCTAAAACGCGCACTGGTCGAGAACACAATTTAGTTCACGGCCAGCCGAACGATTTCACCCTCAACACGGCGTCTCTCGAAACGCGCCTCTCGCAGCAAATGCTGCGCGGTCGGTGCGAAGAAGCCCCGTGGCGAGAACTGCTCCTAGAACGGCCTTGGAGGCAAAGCTCCCATGAACTCACGACTGAAATTCCGCAGGGAAGCGGGGCACGGAGCTCCCATCCCTCGCGGCTGGCAGATGGCCTGGTATGAGCCGCGGCGCCGCATCGGCGTCTACTACCCAGCGCCCTTGCACTGGATCTTGCGTGTTTTGCGCGAATTCGCTTACCGCCTGCGCGTCGCATTGCGGGCGCCACGTATTGAACGCGCCGATGTTCTCGCGATGCAGCGCAGCCATCGCGACCGCCAACAGCTCGCCGACGAATACGCGCGCGGATATTTGGCGGGTTGGCGTGAGTGTTTTCACACTTGCCTCGAGGCGGTGGAAGAAGAGATCGCTCGCGCGGACAAAGTATGGGACGCCGGCGATCTCCTGGCCGGCATGTCGAAGCCACCTCGAGACAATTGAACGCGTTTATTTCGCTCGGCCACGTCATTTCAAGGCGCCTTTGCAGCAAGGTGACAGTCATTCTTCGGCGAACTGGGAGGTCTCATGAAAGCCGTCGAGGTCTTCGATACATGTTACGTACGCTACCGTGGCTTGCGCGAGTGGCTGAAGGATTCTTCCAATTCGGTACGCGCTGTCAGTCTCGACACGCCATCCTCCGGATATCAGTGGCGTCCGGGCCGCGCGCGCGCCTGCGAATACATCGCTGATTTTGAACGCATCGGCCGCCACGCGCTGCGCCGCCCGGAATGGAGTGGGCGCCTCAAGCTCTTTCATGCATATTTCCTCCACGGCGCGGACTATCGGCACTCGATTCGCCTCGTAGGCGTGGCTGAGAGTACTTTCGATTACTGGTTTGGCGAGGTCAAACGTTCGGTCGGCGCGGAGTTCTCACGCACCGGGCTTTTTCCCCCGGGGCGCTATTTCGAGTCTCGCGGATTAGCGGCGGCCGAACGGCACGTTCTTGGCTCGGTCACGGTCGCGCGAGCCGGCGAAGAGACTTCGCAGCAGTGGAATTCCCAAGTTGAAAGGAACGTAAAGTAAATTCTTCAGCAGCGTTGAGCGCCGTTCCTGCCGCTCCTGAAACGCATCCTGCTCGGTCTGCTTGTTCGCAACCACCGCTGTAACGTACTTCAGGAAATTGACGCCGCACTTGTCGCACGTCCCACCGTGGCGCTGCTCATGTTTGCAGGCAGGGCATTCGTAGCGCAGAGTCGCGTGACATCTCCTGCAAAAGCGCGCCACGTCACGAGCCGCGGCGCCACATTTAGGGCAGTCCATGTGCTGATTTTAGCGTTGATACCACCTTTCGTCAGTAAGCCCGTCCGGTTTTGCACCCACACGGTTACCCCTGTACGGCGGGGCAGGCGCGCCGGTCTGCGGGAAAATGCGCTATCAAAATGCCAATCGTTAGTGAATCAGCCGGATTCGCTGCTGCGCCAGTCTCTTGGCGCCGTTCCCGCAAGGCCTGCGCTTCGGATCGGCTGGCCGTGGCGGAAAGGCTGCCGCCTTCGCGTGCGGCGGAGGCGCGAGTAGCTTCACAACGTGCCCCAGGCGCTCCTGCCGGTATGGCTTGGCCATGCAAACGATCGCGCCGAGCGAATGCGCGTTCGCGTAGTCGCTCGGATAGGCCGACCGCGTCATCAATATCACAGGGACCGCTTGCAACCGCGGCGTGGTTTTCACGTGCGCGCAGAGGCCATACCCCGGCAAGTCCTGGCCTTCGATTTCAGCGATTAACAGCGCTGGCGTGTGGACATCCAGTACTTGGCGTGCATCAATGCCGGTTCCCACGGCAATGACATCGTAGCCTTCGTTCTTGAGATAAGCTTTCAGGCAGGCCCGCAACGCCGCGTCCGCATCCATCACCACCACGAGAGGCCGCGTTGAGCCTTCCGTGCGTGCATATTCCATCCACGTGGATTTCTCGCCGAGCTTGTGACCGCCGGAATCCACAAGTTCCGCGTCCTTGCAAGGATTGAACGCAATCGCTACGGCGCGCCGCCCATCTCCCAAGTCGCTTACGCGGGCCACCATGCCCATCTGCTCCGCTTGGAGCGCTACGAGCGATCGGCTGTATGGGAACGTCACCGCTACTTCCATACCGAGTTCGAACGCGCCCTGCGCACTTGTGAACAGTATCCCGCCGCGCGAAACGTCGAGCGTCATCGAAATTTCGTCCGGGCCACCATTCGTCACGTCGAGCTGCCTGACGCGCACTGGCGCCGAAATCAGCACACGGCGTCGGCCTCGGCGTTCTTTGCTCAAAGACGCATGATTATTGCCGTTTTCGGCTTCTGGGGCTGGTTCGGAGAGTTTCGGCGACGGGCCCTGCGAGCCCGCCATCTGTTCGGCCGTGGCGCCCTGCGGTCGGTTCTCGGCGTTCGATTCGAACCGGTTACTCATGGTGCTCGATCCTCCTCAGAGAAACCCTTCCTTGATGGTCTAAGTTAGCGGATTCGGCTGTTTAGGCGCACTAGAAGGAAAGTTACAATTGAACGGTACCATTGTGGCACGCGCCTTTGGTACCTCCGTACCCTTGGCATCGACATTCGCTTCTGTCGAAATGCGCAGCGTTCGCCATTCACGCTAGCCTTCGCTAGAATGGCGCATGCCCTCTGCTGGCGCCGAAAAATCCTGCCGCCTCTCCGTTCTCGACCTCTCTCCGGTGCCCACGGGCTCGTCGAGCCGCGAGGCGCTGCAAAACACGCTGGATCTCGCCCGCCTTGCTGAGGATCTTGGCTACACGCGTTACTGGCTCGCCGAGCATCACAACACGCCTCTGATCGCCAGCTCCGCTCCGGAAGTGATGATCGGCCACGTTGCCGACGTCACTCGCCGCATCCGCGTCGGCTCGGGCGGCGTGATGCTGCCCAATCAGGCGCCGTTGCGCGTAGCCGAAAGCTTTCGCGTCCTCGAGGCGCTGCATCCGGGACGCGTCGATCTCGGCATCGGCCGCGCCCCTGGCACGGACCCCATCACCACCCTAGCCCTCCGCCGCTCGCGCGAAGCAATGGGTGCCGATGATTTCCCGGTCCGCCTCGAAGAGCTTCTCGGTTTCCTCGATGGCGAATTCCCCGAAAATCACCCCTTCCAGCAAATCCGCGCCATGCCCGATGACGTTCCCATGCCCGAGGTCTGGCTCCTCGGCACCAGCGATTTTTCCGCGCAGTTGGCCGCCATGCTCGGCCTTCGCTACGCCTACGCGCACCACATCGTCCCGGAAAACGCGCTTACCTCTCTGCGCATCTACCGCGAAAACTTCAAACCCTCGGCGCATCTCGCCGCACCCGAAACGCTGCTCTGTGTGTCCGTGCTCTGTGCCGAAACCGACGAGCGCGCCGCCGAGCTTGCGCGTCCCATGGAACTCACGCTTCTGCGTTTCCGGCAGGGAAGGATGACGCGTTTCCCAAGCGTCGCCGAGGCCACCGACTATCCCTATACGCCCGACGAGCGCCACGTCATCGCCCTCAGCCGCGAGCGCTTCTTCGCCGGCTCGCCCGAGCGTGTCCGCAAACACATCACCACGCTCGCCGACCGCGTTGGCGTCTCCGAAATCATGATCACCACCATGGCCCACGATCACGCCGATCGCCGCCGCTCCTACGAGCTCCTCGCCGAAGCCTTCTCGTTGCCTCGGGGTGCCGAAGAGCCGCGCGCGTCGTCGCAATCGACCGGCACCTAAAGCCTTTCGGTTTGAATAGCCAAGGATGGGAAGATCCGGAAAAATCTAGAAGGCAACATCGGTGCTGAGGTCGAAGGGTAGGCTCACGAAAAAACAGGAAACAAACGGGCTTCAGCCCGAGACCTTCGCCTTTGAACTCCCGGGTGCCCTATCCTCGGTTTGTGGGGGTGGGGGTTTTGCGTCGATCTGCTCTACGCCGTGGCCGTCGAGCAAAATCGATCAAACGCCTGCGTCAAATCCTGGGCGATCGCGTACGGGTCGCGGCTCTCGATGTCGTGCCTCTCGAGCATGAACGCCACCTTCCCATCCCGTAGCAGCGCAATCGATGGCGACGACGGCGCATACCCCGTGAAATAGCTTCGCGCGCGCTCCGTGGCCTCGCGATCCTGCCCGGCAAACACCGTCAGCAGCATCTCTGGCCGCGCCGCATTCGCCAACGCGCGCGCCACCGCTGGACGCGCCCGGCCCGCGGCACATCCGCACACCGAATTCACCACCACGAGCGCCGTCCGCTTCTCGTTCTTCAGCGCGGCATCCACTTCCTCCGGCGTCCGCAATTCGCGGAATCCCACCCGCGTCAACTCATCTCGCATGCCTTGCACCATAATGTCAGGGAACATCGTCTCTCCTTTACCGCCTACTGGGCCCCGCGAAATTTGTTCAACGCAGCGCGTTCGTCCGGCTGCACGTCGAAAATCGTGTAAAGGCGCGTCAGCTGAATCACGTCGTGAACTCGCTTCGTCAGGTTCGCGATTTTCAATTCGCCGCCCGCGCCGCGCACCGTCGTATATGTATTCACCAACTCGCCCACGCCGGCGCTGTCGATGTATTGCACCTCCGCCAGATTCAGCAGTATCTTGCGCTTGCCGCCATCTACCAGCTCGCGCACCATTTTTCGCAGCATCGCGCTGCCATCTCCGAGCGTAATCTCCCCAGAGAAATCCAACACCGACACATCCCCCGCGTCCCTGCATGTCCCAAGCAATCTCATTACTGCAACTATACATCACATTCGCCGCATCATCGAGACTCCCTTGCCCCCCGTACGTGGCAACAAGCAGGTGGAGTGGCCCGAACAATCCTGTCGGTGCTCCAGCTTGCAAACTGAACCACTACCCAGATGGAACCCATTGCGTTTCCATCCCATTCGTGCTATCGTGAACGTGCTTTTGTTGCTCTTGTGATCCTCTCGACTCGCACTCGATAAACGCTGCCGGGGAGAATTCCCGACAGCTTTTTTTTTGTGCGGCGATGGACCCGGGGGCACGAACAGCAATCCCGGCGGCTAATCGTCGCCCCATCAACAATCTAGGAGCAACATCGGTGAGCAAAGAGCAAGGTACTGTCAAGTGGTTCAACGCAGCAAAGGGCTACGGGTTCATTCAGCGCCAGTCCGGTGAGGACGTCTTCGTGCACTTCTCGGCTATCCAAGCCGATGGGTACAAGAGCCTTAACGAAGGGCAGGCGGTCGAATTCGAAGTCAAGCAGGGTCCGAAGGGCTTGCAGGCTGAAAACGTCGTAGGTCTGTAGCACTCCGCCGAGCAACTTCGTTTCGCACAGGCATCAAGGGGCAGGGCCGGGCGCCTCAGGCGTCCGGCCATTGCCTCGCAATCTTAGTCCGTCCCAGTCCAACGTTGTAAGTATGGAAAGCTGTATGTCTTTTTGTCCTTATACGGAGGAGACGAAGAGTGCAGATACTGTCCGAGGGCCAGACCATACGTCACGAACAATACGGCATTGGCACCGTCACGGAATCAAACACGGAACGCACCACGATTGATTTCGATAACCACGGTCTGAAGAAGTTCGTCACTGCAATCTGGGTGGCGGAACTCGTGGGTGAACCGCCCGCCGATCGTCCCACGCGCCGCCGGGGCCGTCGCAAAACCGCCAAAAAGTGACCGCATAAGCCATTTTAACATCTCCTATCTGGCCAAAATCGACCGGATAAGGGATTTGGTTTTTCGGCCCTCGTTTTTCTCCATTTTTTGCAATTTTCGCCTGTAGATTCCGGCCCTTCGCTTCGCACGACCCTTCGAGAAGATCGCGGCCTAAGGATTCACCAAACTGGCGCGAATTGCGAACCGAACGAGTTCGCTGAAACTGCCGAAATTCATTTTGCGCATGATGTGGTTCCGATGGCTCTCGATGGTCCGCGTCGAGACGCTCAGCGCCGCCGCCACTTCTTTGTTGCTCTTTCCTTCGGCCAGCAGTTGAACGACCTGCACTTCACGCTCCGTGAGCGGTGCGCCTGGAACCGGGCCTCCCTCGGCCGGTGCGGCTGTGGGTCCCTCAACGAAATTCTGTGTCATCGTCCGGGCAAGCGTGCTCGTGAAAAACGGCAAGTGCCGCCGCGCGTGATCGACGGCGGCCAGCAGCTCCGTATCGGCATCCGACTTCAGCACGTAGCCGAGCGCCCCCGCCCGCAACACCTCGCGCGCCAGTTCCTCGGAAAAGTGCATCGAGAGAATCAGGATCTGCGTCGAAGGCGAGTCCTGCCTTATGGCGCGCGCCGCGTCGAGGCCGTTCATCTCCGGCAGCGTTAAATCCATGATCACGAGGTCCGGCTTGTTCTTCTTGACGAATTCGACGGCCTGAACGCCTGTCGTGAGTTCGCCGCAGACATCGATTCCGGATCGCTCGTCGAACAATGCCCGTAGCCCGCGTCGCACGACCGGGTGATCGTCCACGATGACGACGCGATAGAGCCGGGTACCTGTCCTCTCCGTCTCCGGAGGATCGAACGGATTACGCCCCGGCACGCTTCGCTTTTCGTCCTTGTTGTTCTGCATCCTGGCTCTCGCTTTCGTCGGAATCCAGAATTGCTTCCTTCGCGCGCGGGGCAAGTGGGAGAGTTGCGCGCAACGTGGTGCCCCGCCCAGGAGCGCTCTCGAGTTCGAAAGTGCCTCCAAGTTGTTGGACACGCTCGCGCATACCCGCGATACCAACTCCCAGGGGCGCGGCCTTCGTCAAGGCCTTGCTGTCGACTTGGAGTCCCCGGCCTTCATCGCGAACCTCGGCTCGAATTCTTCCACCCGAGCGCATGATGCGAATCCACGCTTTGCGGCTCCCCGAATAGCGATGGACGTTTGTCAGAGCTTCCTGCACCATGCGGAAGAGCGTTGTCTCGATCTCCTCGGACTGCCGGCCCACGTGATCGTCCACTTCCAAATTCACGTCGATCCCGCTGCGATCGGTGAATCCCGTTACGTACCAGCGCAACGCGGCAGCTAGCCCTGCTTCATCCAACAGCGGCGGATGCATCAGATACGAAACCGTCCGCACTTCGCGGACGGCGGCTTCCGTGAGTTCGACGGCCGACTTCCAAAGCTGTTCCGCCTTGTCTCCATCATCGGTCATCGCGCGCCTTAGCCGACCGAGCGTCATCTTCAGCGCCGCCAAGCTCTGCCCCGCGGATTCGTGCAGCGCCCGCGCGGCCTCGCGGCGCTCCTGATCGCGCGTACGCATGACCTCCTGCGAGAGCCGGCCCAAATCCTGCACGACGCGCCGCTGGTCGGTGATGTCCTGCACGACGCC
>Ga0187815_10001686_pt1 | contig 10426 bp, 9 predicted proteins | sample NC_S_5_FD_132962 | JGI IMG/M metagenome (GOLD analysis project Ga0187815, IMG submission 132962) | Wetland sediment microbial communities from Neuse River Estuary, North Carolina, USA - ASW-S_5 | ecosystem: Environmental > Aquatic > Freshwater > Wetlands > Sediment | place: USA: North Carolina...
ATCCAGTCGGCCGACGTGATCCGCGGGCCTGTCGCCAACACCTACGGCTCCGGCGCGATCGGCGGCGTCGTCTTCTTCGACACCAAGGATGCCGACGATTTCCTCCGGCCCGGCGAAACCTGGGCGACATCCGTCACCGGTCGCTACGAAACCAACGGCAGCGGCTGGACCACCAGCGCGACCGGCGCCTACCGCATGGGCGAGAATGCCGGCGTGCTCGGCAACATCGTCTACCGGAACTACGGGGACTACAAGGACGGCGGCGGCGACACGGTCGCGGGCAGCGGCTTCGATGTGCTCAGCGGCATGCTCAAGGCGAATTTCCAGCCTACCGAAAACAGCGAACTGAAGCTCGGCTGGGTCGGCGCCCACGACACCTGGAACGAAGTCAGCGGCGGCTCGCCCGTTTCGGACCTGGACCTGAAGCAGAACACATTCACCGCCCGCTACAATGTGACGGACGAAGACCGGAGCTGGCTCGATCTTCACATCAACGTTGCCTACAACAAGACCGATCTGGAGCGCACCTACATCAAGGCGCTGGCGGGCGGCCAGTTCGACCCCAGGACCGGATACCCCACGGTGATTCCGGCCGGATCGCAGACCACCTACGACCTGGGCACAACCAGCGTCGACTTCTGGAACACGTCGCGCTTCGACACGGGCGCATTCGGGCACGAACTCACCTATGGCGGCGACTGGACCGGCGACGACATGGTGACCCGCGACCCGAGCGGCAGCATGGATACCTATACGCCCTCGGGCAAGCGGACCCTCGGTGGCGCCTATATCCAGGACAAGCTGAGCTGGGAGTGGCTCGAAGTGGTCGCGGGGCTGCGCTATGATAGCTACAGGCTGGACAGCGACGCCGCCAACAACTCCGGAGACCGCCTGTCGCCGCGCATCACCGTAGGCGTCTCGCCTTTCCAGACTGCCGCCCTCGAAGGGTTGCAGTTCTACGGAACTTACGCAGAAGGCTATCGCGCGCCGTCCATCACGGAAACGTTGATGAACGGAATGCACCCCACCGGCGCGACTTTCCCGTTCCTGCCCAATCCCGATCTCAAGCCAGAGACGGGCAAGACCTGGGAGGTCGGCGTCAACTATCAGGCCGATGGCTTGATCCAGCCTGACGATGCCCTTCGCCTCAAGGCTGCCTACTTCAACAACGATGTCTCCGATTATATCGGCAGCACCACCATCTCGGCATTCACCGACACGACTGGCCTTTGCCCGGTGCGTTGGGATTTGCTGATGAACCCCAACGTGACCTATGCGCCGATCTGCTCGCAGTACCAGAACTATGCGAACGCCAAGATCCACGGCTTCGAGCTGGAAAGCGTCTACGACGCATCCTGGGGCTTCCTCGGCCTGTCGGCCTCGATCATCGACGGCTACACGGTGTCTTATGCCGGCGAACGCGAGGACCTGACCACGATCCCGTCGGCGCAGGTCACCGGCCAGGTGGGCTTCAAGTTCCTCGAAAACACGCTGCTGGTCGGCGGTGAGGTCCAATACAATGGTGCGCCCAAGGGCAACGAGAACGCCAAGGACTTCACCCTCGTCAACGCCTTCGCCACCTACAAGGCAAGCGAAAACCTCAATGTGGACTTCCGCGTCGACAACATCTTCAACGTAAAATACGTCAACCCGCTCAACGCCACCACGACCACGCCGATCTATGAACCCGGCGTCTCGTTCAAGCTGGCGGCGACGATGCGCTTCGGAGGATAGTCGACAATCAGCCCGGCCCGCTGGCATGGGTCATCCAGCCAAGTTCGAGCAGGATCACTCACCGAAACGAGAGGCCAGCGCCTCCCCTTGAGAACGAAGGAAGGCGTCGCTTGCGCGACGCCTTCCGACAATGCGTTTCCCTGAAACGGGACTGTGTCCCGGAGGAATTATTCGTAGTCGATCACGCCATCCAGCGCGTAGTGCTTCACCGTCTTGCGGTTGGCGATCAGCTCGTCCACCGTCGGCTTCCCGGTCATGGCGCGCGCGATGGCGAGCTTGGTCGCCTCGTAATTGGTGCGGTAGAGATCCTTCTTGTCCAGGTTCTCGTCCTCGGCACAGCGCGGGTCGAGCCAGATCATGATGATCATGCACAGCTCGTCGGCCTGATCCTTGGGCAGGATGCCTTCGGCCAGGCAATCGACGATGGCGTCGCCGGTCGCCGCCTGCACGACGCCGCCCAGCAGCTCCGCATAGGCCATGTTCTTGATGGTGACCTTGGTGGTCATCATGGTTGCCGGGCGCACGGCCTGATTGAGGTCGCGCACCACGAACATGCGCGTATGGCCCTTCACCTGCCCCATCATGGAGGCGAAAGCCTGGCCCACCGGGCCTCTCACCGAGCCGATCAGGACTTCCGGCATGGCGTCGGTCGCCTGCCCCTCGGCAGCCAGAACCGTCGCCTCGCCGGTGCGAAACCAGATGTCAGTCATATTGCAGATCCTCTCCTCAAATCCGCGGGCGACCTTAGCGGCTTTGCGCCGCCGGTCCAGTTGCCAAAACGACCCATGATGCCGGTTAGGGACAGGGATTGCCGACGCGCTGGTGGATGTCGTCCACCGCCGTCTGCATTTCCTCGGTCCACTTCACATCGGCCGAATCGAGCGCCATTTCGAGCTGCGGCAGCGAGGTTGCGCCGATGATGTTCGACGTGACGAACCAGCGGTGCGAAACGAAGGCGTTGGCAAACAGCGCCGGCTCCATGCCGAAGCTGCGCGCGAGCTCGTTATAGGTGAGCAGAGCCTCGGCCGCGTAGGGCTTTTCATAGCGCTGGCCACGGTTGAACAGCGTGCTGCGCGCGCCCTCCGGCCGGGCGCCGTGATCATATTTGCCGGTCAGATAGCCCTGCGCCAGCGGCGAATAGGCCAGCAGCGAAACCTCCTCGCGCTCGCAAACCTCGACCAGATTGACCTCGAAGGTGCGGTTGACGAGGTTGTAGGCGTTCTGGATCGAGGCGACTCGCGGGCCAACGCCGCGATCCGCCTCGGCGATGAAACGCATCACGCCCCAGGAACTTTCGTTGGAGAGACCGAGGTGGCGGATTTTGCCGGCCTTCACCAGCTCGTCGAACACCGCCAGCGTCTCGGCGATGGGCGTCTCGTCCGCCACACGCTCGGCCGGCACAATTCCCACCCGCGTCGGGTTCGCGCCCCACTCGATCGGACGGTCGGGAAAGTGAATCTGGTAGAGGTCGATATAATCGGTTTGCAGCCGCGCCAGCGATTTGTCGATGGCGTCAAGAATGTCAGCGCGCACCAGTTTGGAAGGGCGCCCGCCCCGGAACCAGTCATTGGCGGTGCGGCCAATCACCTTGGAGGCCAGCACCACGCGGTCGCGGTTGCCGCGCGCCTTCATCCAGTTGCCGATATAGCTTTCCGTCCGGCCCTGCGTCTCCGCCTTGGGCGGAATGGGGTACAATTCGGCCGTGTCGAGGAAATTCACGCCCCGCTCGAACGCAAGGTCCATCTGCGCATGGCCTTCGGCTTCCGTGTTCTGCTGGCCCCACGTCATGGTGCCGAGGCAGATTTGGGAAACGAAAAGGTCGGTGCGGCCGAGACGGCGCTTCTGCATGGGTATCTCCGGAGGCTGGTAGGCGCGGATGCGCGCAAGGAATGCGGCCATGCATAGCCGATGATCGCCCGGCACTCCAGACGAAGAAATGGATCAGCGCTTGCCGGCTTTGGCGGCGCGCCGCTTGGCGTCGTCGATCAGCATGTTGGCCACCTGCATGCGCACCATGGCGCGCTGGCGCAGATGCGGGGCAACGCGATCCGGGTGGTTGTGGAACGCAAAATTGCGCCGCAGCTTGCTGAAATCGGCGCTCGCCTTGGCCGTGGCCAGATCGAGTTCGCGGGCGATCGCCTCGGGATCGATCGGAAGCAGTTCCTCCGCCGTTTCCGCGCGCTCGGCCGCCAGGGCATCGAGGCTGGCGAGCAGCGCGGCAAATCCGGCCTCGAAGGTTTCGCTCGCCTCGCGATATTCGGCCGCAGCGACATCGCTCGCAACCTTGATGCGGCCGGAATAGAGTTCATCGGCAACGGACAGATAATCGAAAGGAATCGAAGGCCTTGGCGGGGTTTCCTCCAATGCGTTCTGCGCGACGAACAGATCGTCGAGCAAGGAAGCGAAATCCGGATCGGTGTTGGTCCCCACGACAGTCTCCTGCGCCGTCCATTCCCGATCGGCCTTAGCCGGACACTAGGCCGGCGCTCGTTAAAAATCGCTTGGCGACACGACAAGAAATTTATCCGCGTTTGGTTCCTTTCGGGACGCCCGCAAAATCCGAAACGTCACGACACCGCCGCAATCCACCGGAGATACTGGAGCAAGGGAGAATCGCCCAATGAAACGACTTCTGCTTGCCGTCACCGCCTCGACCCTCGCCTGCGGCGCCGCGCTGGCCGCCGAGCCGCCCTATGTGGACGACCGCTCCGACGCCGGCGCGTTGCTGCGCTCGTTCTACAGCGCGATCAACCGGCACGAATACACCCGCGCCTGGAGCTATTTCGGCGAAACCAAGCCGACCGAGGATTTCGAGCAGTTCGTGAACGGCTTCAAGGATACGGAGGAAGTCAGCGTCAACATTGGCGAACCCGGCTCGGAAGGGGCGGCCGGCAGCGTCTTCTACAACGTTCCCATCGCCGTCCTCGCACGCCAGAAGGACGGCAGCCAGAATGTCTTCGCCGGTTGCTACACCGCGCGCCTTGCCAACCCCGGCATACAGGCCGAGCCGCCCTTCGTCGGCATGCACATCGAAAAGGGCGATCTGAAGCCAAGCGACAAGCCATTCGAAAAAGCGCTGCCCGCGAGCTGCGGCGACGGCCCTGTCCCCCCGCCCCGGGATGCGGCGATGGAGGAGGCCAAGGCGGCCTTCAGGGCCACCCACGCTGCCCAGTGCAGTTCGCTGGCCTCCGACCAGCCGGACGACGCCATCAGGCCCGAGGACTATACGATCACCTACCACGACAGCCAGAACGGCGCGGAAGGGCCGGAGCGCACGGCGCGTCTCATCCGCTTCTTCTGCACCGCCGGCGCCTACAACCAGATTCACGTCTATTATCTGGCCGACGATGCACGCGGCTTGCGCGAATTGCACTTCGCCACGCCCGAACTCGATATCCACTATGCGGGCAACAACCCCGAGGGCAAGGTCGAAGCCATCAACATCATCGGCTTCCGCGCCGAGAACGCGCTGATCAACTCGACCTACGATCCGCAGGCTCACACCATTACTTCGAACGGCAAGTGGCGGGCCAAGGGCGACGCCTCCTCGGACGGCACGTGGCTGTTCCGCAACGGCGATTTCAGCCTCGTGCAATACGACGTGGACGCCACCTATGACGGCGTCGTCAATCCGGAGACGATCCTCGACTACAACTCCGCTCCGTGATCAGAGGATGACGGCGTCTTTCACCGCTTGAGCGACAGCATCCAGTTCAGCACGCCGCGCCAGTCGGTCATGCGGATCGGCGTGCCGTGCGTGCCGGTCTCGAAGCGCACGAAATGCGTCGGGTAGCCGGGCGATCTGGCCGAGATCGAGCGGAAAAACGCTTCCTGCTTCTCGACCGGGAAGACGATGTCGTGGCTGCCCTGCCCGAAGAAAACCGGCACCTTTCGCTTGAAGGCGGCACTGGTGAAAAAGCTCTCGTCCCATAGCGAACCGAGCAACATGAGGCCGGAAAGGCGCGGCGCGACGGTTCTGTCGGCGGCGAGCTTCCAGCACAGCGCCCCGCCCATCGAGCCGCAGGCGACGAAGACCGGCGCGCCGGGCGACGCTTCAGCATAATGCGCAATCAGCGCGGCGATCTGGGCCGCGCCCCTGTCGCCGAAGTCGGGAAAGTCGGGCGAGAGATAAAGGCCGCCATTTTCGGCCATCAAATTCTTCACCCGGTTGAAATTGCCGCCGAAGGTGAAATCGTCCACACCCTGCCGGCGGCTGCCGCCCTGCCCGTGCAGGTAGATGACGATCAGCTTCGCGCCCTGCCGCGCGCCCACCGCGACATGGCGGACATCGCCGGCATCTGTCTTCAGAACAAGGTCCTGCTGCACGCTGCGTACGCCGGTCGACACATATTGGCCGCGCACGCGCCGCTCTGGGATTTCGTCGCGCGCATTGATGTCGCGCATCTCGCGATAGTCGACCACCGTATAGGCGCCGCCATCGCCGGTGGAGAGCACGCCGGGATAGGCGAAGAGATCGTCCTTGAAAGGCGCGAGTGTCAGGCCATCGGCCAACGACAATGACGGCACCGCAAGCGCCAAAAAGCCCGCCGCAACGGCGCAACGCCACCGAACCAGAAATGTCATGCGTCCCCGCTCACCTTTCCTGCAGCACGCCGCCGGCGCTTTCCAGCGCATCGCGCGTGTCGACATCGAGGGCCGCGCCCGCGCCGATCTCGACATCGACGGCATTGCCCCCCTCCGCCTCCACGATATGCCTCGCGCCGGTGTCACCCTGCAAGCCGGCAACGGCGGGAAACAGCGAGCGCGGCAAAAGCACGGGATTGCCGCGATGTCCGTCATGCGTCGCGCGCACGATGGAGCGGCCGCCTGCCGCCCTGAAAGCCTCGATCATCCGGTCGAGGTCCCCGGCGGTGATGCCCGGCATGTCGCCGAGCACGATCAGCGCGCCGCCGATATCGGCTGGCAGCGCGGCAATGCCGGCCTTGAGCGAGGAGGCAAGGCCGGTCCCGAAATCGGGGTTGTGCACCGTCTTCGCATTCAGCCCGGCAATTGCCGCCTCGACGCGTTCGGCCTGATGGCCGGTGACGACCATGGTGGACGCGACATGGCTGGCAAGCGTCCGCTCGACGGTGCGGCGGATAAGCGTCTGGTCATCGAACAGCGCCATCAGCTTGTTGGGGCCGCCCATGCGGCTGGAGCGGCCAGCCGCCAGCACCACCGCCGCAACCTGCACGGGAGCCGGCTTCTCGCGCACCTCGCGCGGCTGCGGGCGCGTCGGGATTTCCATCAAAAGTCCGCCCACGCCCATGCCGGCAATATCCATGGAAGAAACCGGCAGGCCCGCGATCACGCGGTCGAGCACCCAGTCGAAGCCGTTCTCCTTCGGGCTGCGCGCACAACCCGGCGCGCCGATCACCGGCTTGCCGCCGATCTCGCCGATCACCAGGAGGTTGCCCGGATCGACCGGCATGCCGGCGCGGATGACCCTGCCGCCGGCCTTTGCGATAGCCGCCGGGATGACATCCTCGAAATCGCACATGGCCGAGGCCCCGAACACCACCACCATGTCATTGTCGCGGATCATCGCCTCCACCGCCTCGGCAACCGGCGCGGTTTCGTGCGGAGTGCGGCGCTCCTCCGTGATCTCGCTTCGCGAGCGGGCGAAGCGGTCGCGCGTGATTTCCGTCGTCTTGTCGAGCACGCTGTCCTTGACGCCCGGCAGCACGGTCTGCACCACGCCGATCCGCAAGGCCCGGAACGGCTCCACCGCAAAAGCCTCACGCCCGGCGCACAGCGTCACGACCTTGTCCACCAGTTCGCCGGCAACCGCGAACGGAATGATCTTTACCGTCGCGACCATCTGCCCCTGCCGCACCTCGGCGAAATCCGCCACCGTGGCGAGCGTGATCGCGGGATCGACCGCATTCACGGCATCCACCAACGCCTTGTCGACAGTGAACACGCCCGCCTGCCCTGCATGGAGATTGACGCGGCCGGTCGCGGCCGGCTTCACCTCGATATTGCGGATGGAAAGCGCCTGCGCGATGCGTCCGGCGGCGCGGTCCTCGCCGAGATCGCCGGTCTCCAGCCTTGCGACCACCACTTCGCGAACGTTCGCCTCCTTCAGGAAGGCGATGTCGTCAGTGCCCAGCAAATGCGCCTTGCGGAACCGCCGGCCGGCGGCCGTCAGCGAATGCGCCAGCACCGCGCCTTCGGCTTGTTCGATGCTGACGGTTCCGAATCTCACGCCGCTTCCCCTTTCTGCTGCCTTGCCGCATTGCGCGACCGGAATGCACGGATCACCTGCGCCAGAACCGCGACCGCGATCTCGGCCGGGCTCGCCGCGCCGATATCGATGCCGATCGGCGAAAATATCGTGTCGATCCGCTCTGCCGGCACGCCCATCGCCATCAGGCGTTCCACGCGCCTGGCGTGGGTCTTCCGGCTGCCCAGCGCGCCGACATAGAAGCATCCGGCCTCGAGCGCCGCCTTCAGCGCGAAATCGTCGATCTTCGGGTCATGCGTCAGCGCCGCCAGCCCGGTGTAGTTGTCGAGCGGATGGGCCTTCAGCACGTCTTCCGGCCACTCCGCATGAAGCGTCATATCAGGAAAGCGCTCGGGCGTGGCAAAGGCGGTGCGCGGGTCGATGATCTCCAGCGGATAGCCGGCAATCTCGGCCATCGGCGCCAGCGCCTGGCTGATATGCACCGCACCGATCACCACCAGCCGCGGCTGCGGCAGATGCGCGTTGAGGAAGAAGCTGCGCCCTTCGGCCTCCACCACGCGCGAGGCCCCGGTGCGAAAGGCTTCGGCGATCGCTGTGCCAAGGTCGCCCGCCACCACTTCGCCTTCCCGCACGAGGCGATCGCGGCCGTCGCCGAGATCGGTCACCAGCACGGCCGCCCGGCGGGCGCGGCGTTCGGCGTTCAGCTTCTTGAGATGATACGGGTCCATGATCAGCCCAGCCGTTCGACATAGACGCGGATGCGGCCGCCGCAGGAAAGTCCTACGCGCCAGGCGGTCTCGTCGGCCACGCCGAATTCGAGCATTCTGGGCTTGCCGCTCTCGATCACGTCGGCGGCCTCGGCGATCACCGCGCCTTCGACGCATCCGCCAGAAACCGAGCCCTGGAAATTGCCTTCCGCATCGATGACCAGGCAGCTGCCGGCCGGACGCGGCGCCGAGCCCCATGTTTCGACCACGGTGGCGACGGCGACATCCCTGCCGTTCTTCATCCACTCTTCCGCGATGAGCAGCGGGTCTCGGCTTTCATCCAGATGGGCTGTGTTCTCCATGACGGCTCCTCCGTGGCCCGGTAAGGACCTGCATTATATGGTCACGCCGCCCGGGCTCTGCCAATCCCCAACCAGCGGCGCGGATCGACATCCGCGGTCGTGCGCCTGTCCAACGACGCGCAGAGATCGGCCAGCGCGTCGAGGTTGTGAACCGCGCGAAATTCGTCCACATGCGGCAGCATGGCCTTGACCCCGCGCGCCCGCGCCTCGAAACCTTCGAAGCGCAGCAAGGGGTTCAGCCAGATCAGCCGCCGGCAGGAGCGATGCAGCCGCGCCATCTCCGCCGAAAGTCCGGCCACATCATCGCGCTCCAGCCCGTCGGTGATCAACAGCACCACGGCGCCCTGCCCCAGCACCCGGCGCGACCACAGCCGGTTGAACTCGCGCAGCGCATCGCCGATGCGCGTACCGCCGGACCAGTCCTTCACCGCCGCCGAGCAGTCGGCAAGCGCTGCGTCGGGGTCGCGATGGCGCATCTGGCGGGTCAGGTTGGTCAGCCGCGTGCCGAAGACAAAGGTGTGCACATGCCGGCGCTTCTCGGTCAGCGCGTGCAGGAAATGCAGGAAGATGCGCGTGTACTGGCTCATCGAGCCCGAAATGTCGGCCAGCACCACGATGGGCGGGCTGATTTCGCGGGCCGAGCGGAATTTCGGCAGGATCAGCTCTCCGCCGGTGCGAGCAGCCGAGCGCATCATGGCGCGCGGGTCGGCGCGGCCGCGCGTGTCCGGTTGGTGGCGCCGCGTGCGCACCGTGTCGAACGGCAGCTGCAGCTCGGCGATGGCGCGCTTGGCGGCGCTGATCTCGGCCGCGGACATCTGCGCGAAATCCTTGCCGCGCAGCACCTCGTTGCCCGAGACTGTGAAGCGCGCGTCGATCTCGAATTCGGGCATCTCGCTGACGGGCTGGCTCTTCTGGTGCCCCTCGAACATGGCCTCGGCCACGCGGCTTTCGGCGGCACGCGGCTTCTGCCTCTCGCGATTGTCGGGCGCTACCGGCGAGAACATGGCGATCATCTTCTCGATCAGCTCGCGCGACTTCCAGAACAGCCGGAACGCTTCGTCGAACGTGGCATGGTCCTCGTGGCGGGTCACCAGCACCGCATGCAGCGTCCAGTAGAAATCCTCGCGCGAGCCGATGCCGGCGGCCAGCACCGCCTCTATGGCATCCTTCACCGAGGACGGCCCGACGCGCATGCCCGCCTTGCGCAGCGTGCGGGCGAAATAGACGATGTTGTCGGCAATGCGCCCGTCGGGGGCGGCAATTGACACACCGGTCATACCCCCCTCCCAAGCGGACCCGCGCAAAGAATTCGCCCCCCACTCCGGTTTGCTTCGCAAACCACCTCTCCCCCGATCGACGGGGGAGAGGAAACGCCGTCCGCGAGCTTGGCACCTTTCCTCTCCCCTTTTGAGGGGGAGAGGTGCCGAGCGAAGCGA
>Ga0187815_10001687_pt1 | contig 10425 bp, 14 predicted proteins | sample NC_S_5_FD_132962 | JGI IMG/M metagenome (GOLD analysis project Ga0187815, IMG submission 132962) | Wetland sediment microbial communities from Neuse River Estuary, North Carolina, USA - ASW-S_5 | ecosystem: Environmental > Aquatic > Freshwater > Wetlands > Sediment | place: USA: North Carolina...
TCGCAAGTAAAAGCGGCTTTACGGATCAGTCTGCCGATGGCAGACTGAAATGGAGAGGCGTTGTCTCCACAGTCCACTGACTCACAACAACAAGTTAGAGTCAGTACGTTAGACTCTAAGTTAGCAGTCGGATTCCGCGTTTCAGGCCAAAGGCTTAACTGGGGTCCGTGCGCCCGAAATCCCGATAGTGCTGCGCCTGAAGTCCCGATACCCTTTGCGCCCGAAGTCACGAGTGTTTCCACAGCGTTGTCCACAGGCACTGTGGACGGATCGAGCGGCCGGATTTGCAGCAGCTCGCGGCGGCCTTCGCGAAAGATTTCGAGGCGATAGCCGAGCAGCGATTGCCTGGCGGCGATGCGGCGCAGGTCGAGCGCGAAATCGGAAATCCGCGCCAGGCTGCCCGACTTCTGGTGAAGATGGGCGACCTCGAACAGCCAGCCGTGCGGCTGGTGGCCGGCGTGCTTTCGGGCGACGCGATAGAGCCAGCGTTCGATGCCGCCGGTCAGCCGGAAATAGGCCGGGTCGATCGCCAGCACGAGCGAACGGTCGGTGACGCCGCGATAGAACCAGTCCGGCAGGACGAACTCCATGCCCTCGACACGGCCGTCGCGGGTAGTCAGCTCCTCCCATTCGTTGATCCAGGAGAATTGATGCCGCCGCCAATGCTCGCCCTGCCGGATCGTCGTGCGGATCGACGTCGATTGCAGGCGGATCAGCGCGTTCTTGAGAAGGCGATATTCGCGCGCGCCGGTGGCGCGGCCGATCGCCATGAGGAGCTGATAGGGCGTGAAGCGGAAGAAGCGCGAGGTGGTGAGGCCGCTGTTCTCGGCCGCGACGATCTGCGAAGCGGCCCATATCAGCACGTCGGCGTCCCAGATGGTCGCCATGCCGTATTCGGCCATGCCGAAGACCTCGACGCGCACACCGGCGGATTCGTAGAGGATCGGCACGGTGCGCTTGGCCTTGGCGAGCGAGAAGAAGGGCCGCTCCATCAGGTCGCGCTGATCGCGCGGGGCGGCGTCGCCGGTCGCGACCACGAAGGGGGCCAGGTGGCTGCGCTCGCTCGCCTCGGTCGGCTGCGCGGGGCTGTGATCGTCGTGCAGCATTCAGCACTTGCCCCGCTCTTCGGGCGTCAGGGGACGCGCGGGGAAAACCGTGCCGACATCGGTGTCGCGGGTGGATTTGCGGATGCCGATGTCGGCCCACTCTTCCAGATCGCGGATCGCATAGAGGACGCGGCCGCCGATCTTGCGATAGGTCGGGCCGGTCCCGTAGGTGCGGTGCTTCTCAAGGGTGCGGATGGACAGGCCGAGGAAGCGCGCGGCTTCCTGAGTGCGCATCAGGCGCGGCGGCATATCCGCATTGCGGAGGATGGCCATGGATCACCTCCAGGTTCGTCGTTGATGCGCGCTGCCGTGATGGCTGCGGGCTACGGCGAACGATGGCGGCGGGCCGGCGACGTGTAGCGTGCCGCATTTGCGCATACGCGCTGGCGGCACCCCTTGAAGGCCGTCGCAAAGCGAAGAAGTTGAGAGAATTCAGCGGCTCGCTGCCGGCCGTATGGATTCGGTCAAGACATTGCAGCGTGTTTCGGATATGACTGTGAACGGAGCAGAGACGCGCTGCTCCGGGGCGTCGAAACCCCTCTGTTACCGGTTGTTGCCGGCCGATACGGCAACACACTCCTTGACCTATGGTCGGGGAGCCTATGGCGTATGCAACAGGTTCACCGAACTAAAGGCCATGGGGCCGTGTAACAGCGGTTTCGAACTTGTATGTTCCCGCGTGCATTCGACATTCAGACGCGAAAGAATGTCGGTGTGCAGGTGGGAGACCGCTTCTAACTTGGTGCAATGACACCGTCGGGGAGCTTGGCTCCCCACCTGTTTTATCTTTAGCCCGAACAGTCGCCTGATCTCCGAGATCGTATCTGACAAGACGGGGCAGCTAAAACAGGAGTGGTGTTTTGAATATTGCCGCCAACCCAGTTCTTTCCCATACGCAGATCCTCGGCATCGACATATCCAAGGGTTGGTTCGATGTCTTTCTTCATCCCGCCGCGGTGAAGGAACGCTTCGACAACACCCCTGTTGGCATCCGGAAACTGATCCGGTGGCTACGATCCGCATCGGTGGAAATCGCGGTCATGGAAGCGACCGGCGGGCTGGAGATGCCTCTCTTCAATGCCCTTCAGCTCGCAGGATACCCGGTGGCACGGATCAATCCGCGTTGGATCAGGGACTTCGCCAAGGCAACCGGGCGGAGCGCGAAAACAGACCAGCAGGACGCCCGTCTCATTGCCATGTACGGAGCCGTCATGCAGCCCGTGCCGAGCAGGGCCAATGACCATAAGGCGGAGACTTTCAAGTCCTTATGCGCCCGTCGGCGGCAAATTCTGCACATGAAGAATCAGGAATTGAACCGGCAGCAACAAACGCAGGATCGCTTCCTCGGCCAGATGATCCGGCAAACCATTGCGTTCCTGGACAAGCAGCTGACTGCCGTCGCGGCCATGATCGACACGATGATTCAGCAGAATGCCGACTGGCTTCGGCGCCGCGAGATCATCGTGAGCATTCCTGGCTTCGCTGCGACGACTGCCCGCACTCTGATAGCTGATCTCCCCGAACTGGGAACGATTAGCAACAAGCAGGCCGCTGCTCTCGTCGGTGTCGCTCCGATCAACCGCGATAGCGGCAAGCAGCAAGGTTATCGGGCGATCGGGGGAGGTAGAGCTGGAGTTCGACGGGTCCTCTATATGGCCACCATGGGCGCCGCGACACGGAACAATCGACGCTTGAACGCCATCTACAAACGCCTACTTGCGGCCGGCAAGAAGCCCAAGGTGGCTATCGTTGCAATCATGCGGAAGATCATTGTCATCCTCAACACGATGATCCGCACAAACCAAACCTGGAGGGCAGATCAAGCCTCATCGGCCTTGACTTGAGATACAGTCGCTCCCCGATCACCAAGAGTCAGAGAGGATGTTTGCGGGGGCGCACCGCAGACGAAACCTCCTCGGATTGGAGGAGCTATGCGAGTTGGAGTCGAGCTCGACCCGGACGTTGCTGATGAAGCGCCAAGCGGCAACGCCGTCACGCCCTATGACCAGAAGCACTACGTCACCTATCTTCGTCTGCTGGATGCTAGCCGGGACGGCGCAGACTGGCAGGAGGTCGCCCGCATCGTTCTGCATCGCGATCCCATCCGTGACAACGCAGGGACGCGGCGATGCTGGGAAAGCCATCTCGAACGTGCCCGGTGGCTCTCGAATAAAGGCTATCGACATATTTTGGAACAAGAGATTGCCAACAATCACCTATAGGCTAACGGAACATGAATTCGTGTCGCAACACCGGTATCGACACGAAGCTTGAGATGCTTGAGGCGAGATAATTTATTGAGCAATGGAGATGAGAAAGACGCCATTACAGTCTCTGGTGTCGAGAAAACATTCGGATGGGGAGGCCGAGCGTTCAAAGCACTTGACGGTCTTTCTCTTGGTATTCCGCAAGGTTGCGTATATGGCTTGCTCGGTCCAAACGGTGCCGGCAAGAGCACGCTGCTGCGGATCATCGCCGGCCTCGTGCGTCCAGATCGCGGCTCGATTTCCATTTTCGGACAGGACGCTTGCAGGGAATCGCGGCGTCGCCTTGGCATGTTGATCGAGGCCCCGGCCTTCTACCCGTTCCTGACCGCACGCGAGCATTTGGAAATGTTCGCTCGGATGAGCGATACCAGCACAATGGTCGAGCCTATTCTGCGGCGCGTTGGCATTGGATACGCCGCCGATAAAAGGGTGGCGGCATTCTCGCTCGGCATGAAGCAACGGTTAGGGATCGGTTGTGCCCTCGTCGCGCATCCAGATGCTATCGTACTCGATGAACCGACCAATGGTCTCGATCCGGACGGCATTCTGGAAATGCGTTCGCTGATTGTAGATCTAGCCCAGCGGGACGGCATCACCGTGCTGCTTTCCAGCCATCTCCTCGATGAAGTCGAACGCATTTGTGATCGCGTGGCGATCCTGCGAAATGGGCGAATGGCGGCGCAGGGAGGAGTCGCTGAACTGCTGGACAGCCAAGCCCGATTCTGGCTGAACGTCGATTTACCGCAAGCGGTGCTGGAAAGCTTGCCTTCGCGAGCGGATGCCGGTGACGGCGGGGTTTATGTTCACATCGGACGCGATGAGGCGCCTGAACTCATCCGCACGTTGGCAAATGCCAATATCCGGATTTTCGAGGCCAAATGGGTCAAACCCGATCTGGAGTCGGTGTTCCTGTCCGAAACCCGAAGGGATATCCAGTGAACGCTCTCTTCTCGACGGAGCTTCTAAAGCTCCAGCGGCAGCCAGGAGTGCTGTTCTGGGGATTCTTGTCGGTTCCCGCAACCGCTCTCGCCTTCAAGATCGCGCTGGAAGGCTTTTTCTTCCTCCGATCCGGGAATTTCCCCCAAGGCCAAACCGACATACTTCTGTCTGCGGCGCAGTCATTGGGCATTGCCGGCAATCCGATCGCGCAGCTACTTTATGTGATCGGTGTTTCCTCCGTATTCTATGTCGAATACCGATTCTTGGCTTGGCGTAACCTCGTGCCACGCGCAGGGCGTTTTCCTCTCCTCGCCGCGAAGTTCGCTGTTTGCCTCCTGTGGATGGTCATCGGTCTAGTTCTGACAGTGGTCGGAGACATGATCCTCAACACGGCACTTAACTTCCTCAGAGACGGCACCAGTGGTAGAGCCCCAATTCAAGCAGGCAGCATTCTCGTGCTCAGTGCGGCGTTTGCGATCGCCTTTCTCGAACTGGCGAGCCTTGCAGCAATTGCTGCGACGCTCACAATCATATTCCGGAGCATGATCGCGGCAGTCGTACCAGTGTTTCTCGTAGGGATCGCGTGCTCGATACTGCAAGCCTATTTTGGCGCAGCCATAGCCAGCGTCCCTATGCCGTCCTTTGCCGCCGATGCAGCGCGAGCATGGCTTTTTGCAGGTGCCGAGGGACCATACGGCATCGCGAGATTCGGCACACTACTGGCATGGCTCTTGGCTGCGGCGACCGCCGGCTCTCTCATATTTTGGCGTCAACCTCTAAATACCGAGTAATAGCGATACCATTCGCTCCGAAATCTTGTTGGGCGAAATCCCGAAAGGAAAATCTGAAGGATATGCGAATCGAATGATGCGGATACTGAAATATGCGGGCATTGTATTTGCTCTCTTGCTTATCGGCCTCGTGGGTTATGGTGCCAAGGGGTACTGGGACGCGCTATCGGACGCAGAGGGTTTACGTGCGCGTGCCGACGCGGTCATCGCTCAGGGCCGCGGCGGCGACTCCTTGGGGAGCGCTCACCGGGCTATCCTGCTCGCCGTCGAAGACCCGAATTTTTCAACGCATTCCGGAGTGGATTTCTCGACCCCAGGTGCTGGGTTGACCACCATCACCCAATCGGCTGCCAAGCGGCTCGCCTTTGAGGAATTTCACCCCGGCATCGGCAAGATACGCCAGACTGGCTATGCGCTTGGGCTGGAGAGCCGTCTGTCCAAGGAGCAGATCCTTGCCCTGTGGCTGGAGACGCTGGAAATGGGCAGCGGCCCAAATGGCTGGATGGTCGGCTTCCATTCGGCAAGCTCAACGATCTATGGGCGGCCTCCAGCCGAACTGACCGAAGCCGAGTTTATCCGTCTCGCGGCGGTGCTGATCGCTCCGGCTTCCTATGATCTCGTTCGAAGCGACGCCAAGCTCGACGAACGCGCCGCCCGTATCCAGCGTCTTGCAGCCGGAGCGTGTGCGCCTGCGGGCTTTTCGGATGTTTGGCTCGAAGGGTGCCGGCAATGAACCCTATGAGTTGCGACTGGATTTCAGGAGAAAGAAGGATGGAGGATTCGCGTGACCTCGATAACGTCTGGCAATGCAGAGCAGTATGGCGATAGCCGCAAGCTTGCAGCACGCGCCCGGCTGAACAGCGAATACACAATTGCCGAAACCGGCTGGTTCCCGTGGGTAGCAGGACAGCTCCCCCTCAAACCCGGTGACAGCGCCCTTGATGTCGGATGCGGTCCCGGCTGGTTTTGGGCGGCAGCCGCAAACGACCTGCCGCAAAACCTGCACCTTACGCTTTCCGACCTTTCGCCGGGCATGGTGCGGGAAGCCGTTGACCGATGCCGGCCGCTGCCATTTGCGTCGGTCATAGGCCGGCAGGCCGAAGCGGCAGCCTTGCCCTTTGAAGACGGCACCTTCGATGCCGTGATCGCAATGCACATGCTCTATCACCTGCGCGATCCGGCAAAGGGAATTGCGGAAATGCACCGGGTCCTGAAGCCGGGCGGTTTTCTGGCGGTGACGACGAATGGCGCCGACAATATGCGCGAGATGTATGCGCTGACAACCGTGTTCGGCAGTCAGCCGGTCGACCCGGCCGGAGCTGCGTTCGGATATGACTCCGCCCAACGGATCATGCAGGCTCAGTTCGGCAACGTGACCATGACGCAGCATCCGGCCTCTCTGCGCGTGACCGATCCTGAAGACGTATTCCTGGCTTTAACGTCCTATCCTCCCGGCGATGCTGCCGATGAGGCGCAGCTTGCCGCATTCCGCCATGCAATCACCGAAGCATTTCAGGCAGGCAACGGTGTTCTTGAGGTCGGAAAAGAAAGCGGATTGTTCATCAGCCGGAAGGCAGCTTGAAAAGTCGCGGTTTTGGGGAGGCTTGCAACATTGGATGAGAAATCGCTAATCGCCGCGCGTGATAATCTTCTTGGAACGGCAGTGGGGTTTTTCTCCGCCGACCCGGCTGTCATGGGGATCTTCTTGGGCGGATCGATTGCAGCGGGTAGCGCCGATGCCTATTCGGACATCGATTTACGGCTTGTCGTGACGACAGATCGTCATGGTTACTACGTCAATCAGCGGCGGGAGATTCCGAAGCAATGGCCGGGCTTCCTGTTCAATGAATGGGTGCCCGGCACGCAGCATTGCGTTTCCCATTTTCGCCCGTTCGGCAAGATCGACATTTTTTACTACGATGCCACCGCGTTGCATCCTTCGCCTTGGTATCGCTTGCCGATCGAAATTCTGCACGACCCCGAGGGGATTGTTGCGAACCTCGTAGCGCACTCCCAGGGATTGCCGTTCACGGTTTCCGATGACGATCTAGGCTGTGGTGACGATTTAATTATTTGAGCCAGAGCATGATGCTGGCGAGCTTGATGAACCCGATGAAGTTTGCGGCAAGCTTGTCGTAACGGGTAGCGATGCGTCGCCATTGCTTGAGGCGGGCGAAGAAGCCCTCGATTCCCCAGCGCTGGCGATAGGTGATCTTGTCGTAGCGGTGCTGGTATTTGCGGTGGCGCCGCGGCGGGATGACGGGTTCGCCTCCTTCGTCGAGGATCACATCGTGGAGGCTGTCGGCGTCGTAGGCGCGGTCTGCGATCACCTTGCCGGAGGCGAGACCAGCGACGAGCTGGCAGGCCGGCGCCATGTCGTTCTGCTGGCCGGGGCCGATCTCGAAGCGAACCGGCAGGCCCAGCGCATCGACTACGGCATGGAGTTTCGTGCCGAAGCCGCCGCGCGAGCGGCCGAGAGCCTGGGCTTGAGATCCCCCCTTTTGCGCCGTGCCCCGGCCGCCTGAGCCTGCGCGCGGATGACGGTGGCGTCGATCGCAAGCCATTCGAGATCGGGACCGGCTGCGACCGCTTCGAACAAGCGATCGAATACCCCCATTTCGATCCAGCGATAGTAGCGGCGCTTGGCCGTCTGATAGGGACCAAACCGATCCTCGGGCAGATCGCGCCAGCGCCCACCGGAGCGCGCCATCCACAACAACGCATCGAAGAAGCGGCGACCATCGCTGCGCGGGCCGCGCTTGCCCTTCCGGCCGCCGGGGACGAACGGCTTCACCGTCTCCCACTGATCGTCACGCAAAACCTCGCCATCCATCGCCAGCCTCCAAAAGCCAGCGTTGAATCTGATTTGCGACGCTCGGGGAACCCCAACCCGTTAAATCGTCACCACAGCCTAGATTTTTCGATCAGCAAGGGCTTGGCGGCCGCGCATGAAACCTATCGGCGGGCGCGGCGCGGTGAGTTGTTCTATGCCCTGTCGCTGCTGGACGAACTCCGCCAGAACATCATGCGCGCCGACGATTGGCTGCATGATCGAACCCCAGAAACGGCCGTGGTGGCAAAGTTCGACAGGCGGGGAAGTCCCGCCGTTCTGGCCGCTCTCAAGGCGTCGTATTCTCCATGCGAGGCCCCCGCCATCCTGGCGGCTCTGCGCCTTTTGTCAGAGACATATCGCGCGCAGATCATTGAGCTGCATGGCAGGTTCGACCTTTCGCGTTCTCTCGCGTCGGACCTTGAGGCGGTCGATATTATTCGGTCGTAGGCTTACCGATTTTGATCGGATAATGCAGCAGCAGACGATACCCGCCGCGCATCATCTTGATTCCATGGGCGACAAGGCGGCGAGCTTTGTTCTTGCGGGGGTCAACCTCGTAATCCTCCTTGCTGCCGCGAAAGCCGAGCAGGACTTCGGCCACGGTGCGATAGCTCTCGCCGCGAAGCCGGGCATCGAGCGCGCGCAGGGACAGGATGTGCCATTGCCGGAATTGCGCGGGCAACGTGCGGAAATCGCGCCCCGGCCGCTGGCCGTGAAGTGCTTTCACCAACCGACGCGCCGCATGAGAGCGGAGATCGTGGAAGGCATCGGCCGGCAGGACCGTGCCATAGAAGGCGGCCGCATTGGGAACGGCGTGCGGTAGCCAGAACTGGAGCGCGACGCCATCGACCTGCCAGATGCCGTGCCAGCCATCCTTCGCCCGGCGCAGGTCGAGACCGTCGAGATGCGCAAGCGTGACGATGGGCTCGGTCTCGCCGTCATGGTGCTCCAGCGGCATAAGCCGTATGGCCTGCGGTTGAAGGCGCGGACTCCAGAACAGGGTCTGCCGATCCGATGGGGTTTCAGGATCGGTCGGGAAATCGCAACCCCCAGCGCTGCACGAAGGCTTCCAGGCGCTCCGGGTCTGGCTTGATCGAAGTGGTCAGGGACTGAAACTCGCGACGATACTCGTCATCGCGGCGAAGATATTCCCAAGCGAAACCGGCGGCGGGAATGCTCTTGGCAAACTTATATGCCGCCGGAGAACGCCAGTCGATGCTCAGCATGGCGTCACCTCTATACTCGGGCACATGCAAAGCAACACCCGAATAGAGATGTTCGAATATCTCCAAGAATAACTGTAGCACCCCTGTCGCGATAACTGGAGCGGCTGACGCGATTAATCTCTTGGTTATTTTAGTCTTAACAGTGCTTGCGGGATTCTGCGAGCCGGGCGCAGCCCGGCGAGCGCGGTCATGTTCTCGGGCATGGCCGCGCCCGCCGATCCGCATCGCCGGATCGGCGCGATTTTTTGATGCCCGCGCTTGCTGGTGAAAGACAGGGCCGCGACGTTGGCGGCCCTGTCGCTTGGGCGATCAATAGCCCTTCAATTTCTGCATCCCCTCGGCCAGCGTCCAGAGCGCGCGATTGAGCGTCACATTCTGGTCGATGCCATTGACGGCGCGCGTTTGGCTGCGGCGGATGCGGCCTTCGGCATTGCGCTTCTGGCCGTGCAAGCCGCCCTTGGTCAAATGCTCCTGAATGACGTTGAACGTGCTCCAGAGGCTTTGCCCGGCATCCTCATGGCGGCGCGGGATGATGATCTGATCCGGCTGAACCGGGCTTTCCTCCTCGCCGTAGCGGGCGACAAGGCTGGCCTCGGCCAAAACCCGCTGCTCGTCCCGCGAAAGCCGCGTTTCCTTCATGGTCTCGGTGGCGTCGATGAGGCGCGGGAAGTCCTCTGCGACGGTATAGACGCCCTCGATGATCTGATCCTGAATGCCGCCCTTGTGGGGAACGCGGATTTCCTCGAACCGCTCGCCCGCGATCATGCTGTTGGTGCAAACGAAACGGAGCATTCCGGCAAACATTTGATAAGCGCTCGTCCCGTCATGGGAATTGACGATGATGACTTCGGCGGCCTCGGGCTTGCCGATCCCGCCATCGCGGCGCAGGCGCAGCATGTGCTTGGCGTGGCCGTGGCGCGAACCGTCGCGCGGAACCGACTGCACGGCGAAGAACGGGAACCATCCTTCCCGGCGCAGGCCCTCCACGATGTCGATGGTGGGGACATAGACGTAACGCTCGGAACGGCTGTCATGGGCCTCGCTGGCGAAGATCGACGGGACGTGCCGATACAGCGCCTCGTTATCCAGCGGCTCGCGCCCGCTGATCTGATGCGAGTTGCGGCCGAACCGGGTGGCGAGCTGGTGATACATGGTCTTTCCTTTCGTGGGCTTGGGTTGGAGCGCAGCGCTGCGCTGCAACCCTGCCCGTCGGCGAGACCGGGGGGTGCAAGGTGCAAGGGCGACCGGGACGGAGGGGGATCA
>Ga0187815_10001688_pt1 | contig 10421 bp, 14 predicted proteins | sample NC_S_5_FD_132962 | JGI IMG/M metagenome (GOLD analysis project Ga0187815, IMG submission 132962) | Wetland sediment microbial communities from Neuse River Estuary, North Carolina, USA - ASW-S_5 | ecosystem: Environmental > Aquatic > Freshwater > Wetlands > Sediment | place: USA: North Carolina...
CCGCACGACCGGCCGGTACGCGCTGTGATCACCCCCGCCGGCCGGCTGCGTACCCTGCCGATGGTGCCCGGTGTGGAACCGACCGCTTCCGCTGGACGAACCCGGGTGCCATGACGCACCATTGGCACTCGAATCCGTCGAGTGCCAACCGGCCGTGCCAGATCCGGAGGAGAACGTGCCTACGTACCAGTACGCCTGCACCGCGTGCGGCCACCAGCTCGAGGCGGTGCAGTCCTTCAGCGACGAGCCGCTGACCGAGTGCCCCGCGTGCGAGGGGCGGCTGCGCAAGGTCTTCAACTCGGTCGGCGTCGTGTTCAAGGGCTCCGGCTTCTACCGCACCGACTCGCGCTCCAAGGGCTCCGACAGCGCGACGAGCACCACGAGCAAGCCGGCCAAGTCCGAGTCGTCGTCGAGTTCGTCGAACGGGTCGGGCAACGGCTCGGCAGCCTCGACCGGCGGATCGTCCGCCAAGGCCCCGGCCGCCAGCAGCTCCACCAGCTCCTCCTCCTCTTCCTGAGATCCACCGCTGGCGCCCGCCCCACCCACCGCGCCCACCCGCTCAAGATCTGCGCGAATCTGCGAAAAGGTGGCCATTCCGGCACGAATGGCCATTTTTTCCCGCAAAGAGCCACCGGACGGCTGAGAACGAACCCGGGTGACTAGCAGAGCCGGGCGAGGTTTGGGGGTTGTCCACAGACCGCTGGGTTATCCACAGGGTGCCGCCTCCGGCCGGCGTAAGTTCGCTCCGCGCTCCTAGGCTCCCGGCGTTCGGGCGAGTCGGCGAGCGGGAGGCGCGGGTGGTGGCGGGCGAAGGATCACTGCGGCCGGTGCGGTGGCGGGGCCTGCCGCGGGGCGGGACCCTGCTCCGGGTGGTGCTGGTCGCGGCGCTGCTCGGCCTGGCCGCCGCGGTCCTCCAGACCCCGGCCGGTTGCCCGCCCGGCGCGGCCTCGGCACCGCCCGCCCCGGCCGCGCCTTCCTCGTCACCGGCCGACGGCCGCCCGAACGACGCGCTGCCACTGCCCGGCGGATCGGTCGGGGTGCCGGTCCGGCTGGCCGAGCCGGCTGCCCTCGCGGTGCTCCGTCCGGGTGCCCGGGTGGACCTGCTGGTCGTACCGGCCGGCACGGCGGCCGGGGAGGCGACCCTGCTCGCCCCGCGGGCGTTGGTGCTCGACGTGGTGGGCGCCGGGGCGGTCGACGGGTCCTCCGCGCTCTACCTGGCGCTCCGGCCCGAGCAGGCGCAACGGGCCGTCGGAGTGCCCGAGGGCAGCCGCTTCGCGGTGGTGGTACGCGGGTGATCCGCCAGTTTCAGTCCCAGTGCGGTGGGCGCTCGGCCAACAGCCAGTCGTCGTTGCCGCCGGACCGCTCGCCCCAGCCACGGTCCGTGTCGTCGGTGGTCTGCTCGGGCAGCACCACGAAGTCGTCGCTGAGGTCGACCACGCGGTCGTCGTCGCCGCGTGCGCCACGAATGCCGGGATCGCTCACGAGCGGCAAGGATACCGGTGCGAGGGAAGCAACTCGATCGTCCGACGCGCCGCCGGGCCGGCTCGCCCGTCGCGTCCGGCGAGCCGACCGGCCGGGGCGTTGGTAGCGTCGGACGGCGTGACGACGCCCAGCGGTGGCAGCCCCGAGGACGAGTACTGGCGACGCCCGACACCGGACCAGCCGGACGGCGGGCTCGGCGGCGGCCGCCCCGACGAGCCGGCTGTCGCCGACCGGCCCGGCGAGCCGGCGACCGATGACGGCCCGCCCGCCGCTCCCCGGCCCGACGCGGGGCAGTCGCCCAGTCCGTGGTCGGCCGAGAGCCAGGCGGACAGTTCGTGGGCCAGGCCCGTACCGGGCGCGGACGGGCACCCCGTCAATGGCCGGCCACGGTCCGCTGATGGCGGCTGGCCCGGTGGTGGTGGGGCCGGTGGTGGCTGGTCCGGCGGTGCCCCGGCCGGCGGATATTCCGGTCCACCGCCGACCACTCCTCCCCCGCCCGGCTGGCGACCGCCCGTGCACGTACGGCCCACCCCACCTCGGCAGCTGCCCCCACAGAACATGGCCGCCATGGACCAGGCGGAGCAGCAGTCCCAGCGGCTCACCTACGGCATCGGGGCGGTCGCCGGGGTGGTGCTGGTGATCCTGACGTGCCTGCTCTGCTCGCGGGTGATCTTCTGACCCGGGGGTCAGAGTGTTCCGCTCCAGACAGCCTGTGCGCCGGTGTCGCCGGTCTGATAGACGTACACCAGCGCGAAGGCCGCGAGGACGATCACCACCCCGGTCAGCACCGGGGCCAGCCAGCGGGGCAGGGCGCGTACCCGGGCGAGGCCGCTGGTGACCAGCAGGAGCAGCAGCGCCGCCACCGCCAGCCCGATGGTGAACCAGAGCAGGGTGCTGCCGTACTCGGAGTGCTCCTCGATCTTCCTGAGCAACTCGCCACCGAGGCCCCGCTGCCGCAGCGCCTCCTCGAACGCCTCGCCAGATTCCTTCGCCACGAAGGTGGCGATCGGAGTCACCACGGCGAGGCCCGCCACCGCCCAGTCGAGCCGGGACCGCCACCGGGGCAGCACCCCGTACGCGACGGAGGCCAACGCCAGCAGCGGCACCAGCACCACGACGGCGTGTATGACCAGGACGTGGCCCGGCAGCCCGCTGATCTCCCTGAACACCGACACCCCCACGAGTAGACCGAACCGCGCGGTCAGCGTACGACGGGGCTCCCGCCGTCGCCGTTCGTCACACCGACCCACGCGCGTTTCACCGGTGCGGTTCACCCTGTGTCCCGGGCCACCCCGGTTCCGGCTCGGTTGTCGCCTCCGGAAACGCGTGCTGTCATTAGCTCATGTCCAGCGGTGAGGAACTGCTCCGGTCGAGGGGCCTGCGGGTCACCCGACCGCGCCTCGCCGTGCTGGAAGTCCTCGGCGACGGCGGCCACCTGGAGGTCGACGAGATCACCCGCCGGGTCCGGGAGCGCCTCGACTCGGTCTCCACGCAGGCCGTGTACGACGTGCTCGCCGCGCTCTCCCGGGCCGGGCTCTCCCGCCGTATCGAGCCGGCCGGCAGTCCCGCCCGCTACGAGGCGCGCGCCGGGGACAACCACCACCACGTGGTGTGCCGCGGCTGCGGCGAGATCGCCGACATCGACTGCGCGACCGGCAGCGCCCCCTGCCTCGATCCGGACACGACGCACGGCTTCGAGGTGGACGAGGCGGAGGTGACCTTCTGGGGTCTCTGCCCCACCTGTCAGACCCGCCGCTCCGTCGACGACTGACAGCGGGCCGGTACGAGGCCGGTCCGGCACGTGGCACCCTTGGGCGGTGGACACCGATGACCTCGGCCTGTTCGGTCCGGGATCGGTCACGTGGAAGGTGCACGCGGAGCCGATCCTGATCGTCGCCGGCCTGCGTTCGCTCTACCTCCAGGCGTTGCACCCCCGGGCGATGGCCGGCGTGGCCCAGAACAGCAACTACCGCACCGACGCGTGGGGCCGGCTGGTCCGGACCGCCAACTACGTGGCGACGACGGTCTACGGCACCACGGCCGAGGCCGAGTCGGCCGGCCGCCGGCTGCGTACGCTGCACGGCCGGATGCGGGCCACCGACCCGTCCACCGGTGAGCGGTTCCGGATCGACGAACCGGAGCTGCTGCGCTGGGTGCACGTCGCCGAGGTCGAGTCGTTCGTCAGCACCGCCCGTCGGGCCGGGCTCGCCCTCACCGACGCCGAGGTCGACGCCTACTACACCGAGCAGCGCCGGACGGCGGCCCTGGTCGGGCTGGACCCGGCCGACGTGCCGGGCACCGCCGCCGAGGTGGCCGACTACTACCGGCGGATCCGTCCGCAGCTGCGGATGACGAAGGAGGCGGCCGAGACCGCCCTCTTCCTGACCGCCCCGCCGATCCCGTGGAAGCTCAGCCTGCCGGCGCGGCTCGGCCTGCACCTCGGCCCGCCGCGCTGGGCGTACCTGGGGATCGCCGGCACCGCACTGGCGCTGCTGCCGGCCTGGGCCCGCCGGTTGTACGGCGGCCTGGGCCTGCCCACCACCGCGCTGTCGGCGGATCTGAGCGTCCGCGCGCTGCGGCTCGCCCTGGCGGCGCTGCCGCGCCGCTATCGGGAGGGGCCGTTGCAGCAGGCCGCCAGAGAACGCGCGGCCCGACTCACCACCGCCTGACGGATCAGTCGAGGCCGGAGATCGGGTCGGCGGGCCGTTCCACGGCCGACCACGGCTCCTTGCCGGGCGTCTGCGCCCCCGTCGGGCAGGTGCGCCGGTAGTCACACCAGCCGCAGCGCGGCCCCGGGGTGGTGGGGAACGCCTCGTCGGGGTCGGTGCCGTCGGCGACCGCCCGCTCGGCGGCCATGATGTCCCCGGCGGTCTCCTCGGCCCGGGTCAACTGCCGGTGCAGCGACTCGGCGGTGTGCTCGTGCGCGGCGACCGTGCCGGTGGGCAGGTGGTGCAACTCGACCCGGCGGCAGGGCCGGCGGAACACCCGCTCGGCCGCGTACGCGTAGAGGGCCAGGGCCTGCGAGCCGCGGGCGTCGTCGGCGTCCAGCCCGGTGCGGCCGGTCTTGTAGTCGACGATGACCAGCTCGGGCCGCCCGTCGGGACCGAGACGGGAGTCGATCCGGTCGGCCCGGCCGTTGAACGCGAGCACCCCGGTCTTGACGGCGACCACCCGTTCCACCCCGACCGGCTCGTCGGCCGGATCCAGCCCCGCCACGTACGACTCCAGCCAGGCCAGCGCCCGGCGGAAGGCGTCCCGCTCCTGCTCGTCGTCGCGGTAGCCCTCGCGCACCCAGGTGCCCTTGAGCAGCGTGCCCAGCGCCTCGGGGCGGCGGCGGTCCGGCGCGAGCGCGTACCAGTTCTTCAGCGCGGTGTGGACGCTGGCGCCGAGCGAGTTGTGCGCCCACGGTGGCCCCTTGGGCGGCGCGGGCCGGTCGACGTAGGAGTAGCGGTAGCGCCGGGGGCAGTCGGCGTACGCGCCGAGCTTGCTGGGTGTGCAGACGAAGAGGCGCTCCGGCATCCCCTCGAAGCCGAGCTGCTCGGCCTGCTCTGGGCGGGGCCGGGGCGGCCGGCCGCCGGTCGATCGTCCGGTCTGGGAGGGTCGTCGCACGCCTGAGATCCTGCCACCCCGGTACGACACGCCGGCGACGGCGGGCCGGCGGGTCAGTGCGTGGTGACGTACTGGGTCACGAAGGCGGCCACCGCGTCGGCGATGAGCTGCACCGCGATGGCGGCCAGCAGCAGGCCGGCGATCCGGGTCAGCACCTCGATGCCGCCCGGCCGGAGGACCTTGACGATCACGCCGGAGAAGCGCAGCGCCACCCAGACGGTGGCCATCACCGCGACGATCGCGAGGGCGATCGCGAGGTAGTCGGTGAACCCACCGGCCTGCTGCACGAAGAGCATGGTCGCGACGATGGCGCCCGGCCCGGCCAGCAGCGGGGTGCCCAGCGGCACCAGGGCGATGTTGGAGGTGCTCTGCTGGCTCGGGTCGTCGGCCTTGCCGGTCAACAGCTCCAACGCCACCAGCACCAGCAGCAGCCCGCCGGCGGCCTGCAACGCCGGCAGCGAGACGTGCAGGTAGGCCAGGAGGGTCTGCCCGGCGACGGCGAAGACCACGATCACCCCGAGCGCCAGCGCGACGGCCTGCCAGGCGGCCCGGTTCCGGTCGCGCGCGGGCAGCGGCCCGGTGAGCGCGAGGAAGATGGGCAACATGCCGGGCGGGTCGACGATCACCAGCAGGGTCACGAAGACCGCGCCGAAGAGCTTGAGATCCACCCGAACACGGTAGCCGCGTCGCAGTGGATCAAAACGCGGGTCACCCCGAAGCGACCGGGGTCACCCCGCTGGCCAGGGCAACGAGGCGTTCGTACACCTCGGGGTCGGTGGTGTGCGCGCCGAGTTGGACGGTCTTGTGCGTGCCGTGGAAGTCCGACGACCCGGTGACCAGCAGGCCCAGCTCGGCGGCGAGCCCCCGGACGTGGGCCCGCTCGGCCGGCGTGTGGTCCTCGTGGTCGGCCTCCAGGCCGGCCAGCCCGGCCGCCGCCAGTGCCACGATCAGCTCGTCCGGCACGATCCGCCCGCGTCGGGAGGCCCGGGGGTGGGCGAAGACCGGCACCCCGCCGGCCGCCCGGATGAGTGCCACCGCCCGGAACACGTCGATGTCCTCCTTGGGCAGCCGGTACCGCTCCCCCAGCCAGTCCGGCGCGAACGCCTCCGTGGTGGTGGCCACCAGCCCGGCGCGGATCAGCGCCTGGGCGATGTGCGGCCGGCCGACCGTTCCGCCGGCCGCGCCGGCCAGGATCTCCGACCAGCTCACGTCGATGCCGTCGGCCTGCAACAGCCGTACGATCCGCTCGCCACGTTCCTCCCGGGCCCGCCGGACCCGAGCCAGCTCCGCGACCAGCTCCGGCTCGTTCGGGTCGAAGAGGTACGCGAGCAGGTGCAGCGGGATCGGCGGCTCGACGCCGTACCAACGGCAGGAGATCTCCGCGCCGCGGACCAGGGTGAGCCCGGCCGGCAGGGCGCGGACCGCGGCGTCCCAGCCGGCGGTGGTGTCGTGGTCGGTGATCGCGACGACGTCGAGGCCGGTGTCGGCGGCGGCCCGGACCAGCTCAGCCGGGCTGAGGGTGCCGTCACTGGCGGTGGAGTGGGCGTGCAGGTCGATCCGGGCGGCAACGGTCACCTCGCCGACGCTACCGCCCCGGTGCCGCCGCCGGCCGCCCGACGCCGCCGCCGCGAGCGGACGCCGGTTCAGGGCGGGTGTCGGTTCAGGGGCGGCTGTCGGCCACCACGACCGGTTGCTCGCCGGGGGCCACTCCGTCGACCGGCGAGGCGGTCGGCCGTTCGCCGTCCGCCACCCGTTCGGGGCGTACCCGGATCAGCCCGCCGGTGGCATCGACGTGCAGGGCGGCGCCCGACCCGGTCCACCTCACCACCCCGGTCACCGCCGGTCCGGCGGGCCGGGCCGAGGTGCCGGAGCCGAGCGTGCGCAGGTCGACCAGGAGCGCGTCGTCCCGCGCGCCGTTGACCAGCAGCCACCGCCCGTCGACGGAGACCTCGCCACGGCCGTCGGTGGCGAGGTCCGGGCCGCAGCCGGTACGGACCGGGGTGAAGTCCCGGGCCGGGTCGAGCAGGGCCAGGCAGGGCCGTCGGGGCGTACCGGCCGAGATCTGGCCGACCACCCGACCGTCGGGCAGCGCGCCGTAGACGTTGAGTACGTCCCGGTTCGCGATGCCCAGCCGATCGTCGACCGGCGCGTGCCAGACGCTGAATCCGCCCCGGTCGGCCAGTCGGATCAGGACGGCGTCGCCGGCGAGGGCGACCGGCACGGCCCCCGCCGGGGCCGCCGTTCGGCGGGTCGCGAGGAATTGGCCGGCAACCATGCCGGCGAAGAAGATCTCCGGGCCGTCGCGCCAGGCGACCTGGCGTCCGTCCGCGGCGACCGCGACCGCGTCCGCGCCGGCGAGGAGCACCTGCGTCGACCCGCCGTTCGGCGGGACCCACCAGAGGGTACGGCCGGCCGCGGTGACCGCCGAGGTGAGCAGCCAGCCCCCGTGGTCGGAGACGCGCTGCGCCTGCTCGACGCCGCTCACCCCGGTCAGCTCCCACCGTTCGCCACCGTTCGTGTAGAGCCAGGGGCCGACGATCATGTCGAGTTCGGGGCGGACCGGGCCGGCCGTGGGGGGCACGGCGGACTCGGTGGGCAGCGGAGAGGGCGAGAATCCGCGTGGGTCGCCGAGCACCACGGTCGGCGTGTTCTGGTGAGCGGACGATCCGCCGAACTGGGCCGTGCCGGTGCTGACCAGCACCGTGGCCACCCCGGCCAGGGCGAGCCCGGCCAGCGTGCGGCGATGGCCGCGCCGCCGCGCCCGCCCGACGGCCACGCCGGCCGGATCGGCGGCGAGCGGTCGCGGTGTGGCGACCTGGCGGGCGAAGGTGTCCCGCAGCGCCCGCTCCAGCTCGTCGTCGGTCACGGGAAGTGGACGCTCCAGACCGCCCGTCTGGTTGTCACCGGGGTACGGCGAACGGCTCATGCCGCCACCTCACTGCGCTCGCTCATGGCGCCACCTCGCCGTACCCTGACGATTCGCTCGCTCATCGGGTCTCCACCGGCACGCTGGTGGCGGGGCGGGCGATGGCCGGGCCGGCGGGCAGCGGGGCCGGCCGGACCGCCGGCGGGCGCGCGGCCGGCGGCGGCACGGCGGCCGGCGGCGGCACGGCGGCCGGCGGCGGCACGGCGCGGGGCACCGACGGCGTACGCGGCGCGGGCGCAGCCTCCTGCTCGGCGGGCAGACCGAGGGCGGCCGCAGAGCCCAGCCGGCGGCGCAGCGTGTTCAGCGCCCGCGAGGTCTGGCTCTTCACGGTGCCCGGGGAGATCTCCAGCAGCGCGGCGGTCTGCGCCTCGGACATGTCCTCGTAGAACCGGAGCACCAGTACGGCCCGCTGCCGGGCCGGGAGGGCCTGGAGGTGCCGCCAGAGCGCGTCCCGGTCGAGCTGCTGCTCGATCTCGTCGACGCCGGCCCGCTCGGGCAGCACCTCGGTCGGGCGTTCACCGTGCCAGCGACGCCGCCACCAGCTCGTCGAGGTGTTGACCAGGACCCGGCGGGCGTACGGCTCGATGGCCTCGATCCCGCCGAGCCGCTTCCAGGCCAGGTACGTCTTGGTCAGCGCGGTCTGGAGCAGGTCCTCGGCCGTCGCCCAGTCGCCGGCCAGCAGGTACGCGGTACGCAGCAGGGCACTGGACCGGGCCGCGACGAACTCGCGGAACTCCTCCTCCAGCGGGTCCCTGCTCGCCACCGCTCACCTCCGCGCCCCGTCTTGCATGGCAGGCTGCCACGTCCGGGTGGGTCGGGTCGACGGCAAATGGTGCGCAGTTCATCCGATGTTCGGACGAAAAGTTTCAGGCCCCGTCGTCCGCCTTGGCCTCGTCCGCCTCCTTGCCCAGCCGCGCCTCGACCGCCTGCGGCTCGTACATCTCCTCGACGACACGCAGGTAGAGCTCGTTCGGGTTGGGCAGGTTCTTGACCTCGCGGAGCGCCTGCTCCTGGCCGGCGGACTCCAGCACGAAGGTGCCGTAGTTGAGCGCCCGCCCGGCCGGGGTCTGCTCGTACTTCATGTCGGTGACCCGGACCAGCGGCATCATCGCCACCCGGCGGGTGATGATGCCGTTGACCACCATCACCCGTTTGTTGGTGAGGATGAACCGGTCGTACCACCAGTCCGCGACCCGCCAGGCGACCCAGCCCATCACGGCGAACCAGAGCAACACCGCGACGGTGGTCAGCGCCCCGACGTTCCGCCCGGCCAGGAAGCCGGAAAGGTAGCCGAGGACGAAGGTGGCGGCGACGCCGATGATGATCGGCGTGGAGAGGTGGATCCAGTGCCGCTTCCACTCGCCCCGGTAGCGCTCGGTGGGGAAGAGATAGCGGGCCACCAGCGAGCTGGGCTCGTCCTCCAGCGGCAGCACCCGACGGGGGGCCATGCCGGAGGCGTCGACACGCAGCCCGGACAGCTCGTCCTCGGAGATCTGCGGCGGCTGGTAGCCGCCCTCCGGGTCGCGGATCCAGGCCCGCCCGGACTGGCCCTCGCCGGCGAAGCCCGGCCCGTCACCGAAGGCGGCGTCATCCGAAAGGGAGGGACCGGCGCCGTAGCCGGGACCGGGACCGTAGCCGGGGCCGTCGTCAGGGTCGATCCGGGGGATCGGCTCGGTGTCGCGCTCCCGGCGCTCCCGGTCGGGATCGTCGGGGTCGAAGGGCGGACCGGAGGGGCTTCCCATCGGCGGCTAGGCGACCAGGCTGGTGAAGAAGTCGCCGAATCCCTGAGCGATGTCCATGATGCCGCCGCCGAGGGACTTGAAGACGTCGGCGGCGGAGTTCGGCCGGTAGGCAACGAAGAAGATCAAGAATGCGATGCCGGCCCAGGTGAGGACCTTCTTGACCATGGCGGGCCATCCTCTCGCGCGGCACCGGGTGCGTTTATCGCAGTGGCACCCAGAGTATCAGCATGGTGTCGTACAGTGAATATCTGTGTTGTTCCCAACCGCCGGTGCCGGCCGATCAGGCCCGTCCGTGCAGGTACGGAGATGGTGCGCCGTACACGAGTTCAGGCGGAGTCCACTCGGTGAGGTCGTGCAGCACGACTTCTTCCGCGAGGAGGTGACCCGCACTCGCCGGCCAGGCTATCGCATGAAGCCACATTCCCCGAGCCTCGCCGGCGTACGCGCTTCGATCGGTCGGGGAGTTGACGAGCCACAGTGGAGTCGGGTGGCCGGCGACCCGGATCTTCGCGCGCGGCACCCGTTCCGGATGGCCCGGGCCGGGCTCCGACAGGGCCTCCGCGACCTGTGGCCCCGGGTCGGGACCGGGCAGCCCGGCGAACCGGGAGCCCAGCCCGACGCCCGGCTCCTCGGCCACGAAGAGGAGGTCGGCCGGCCCGCCG
>Ga0187815_10001690_pt1 | contig 10395 bp, 5 predicted proteins | sample NC_S_5_FD_132962 | JGI IMG/M metagenome (GOLD analysis project Ga0187815, IMG submission 132962) | Wetland sediment microbial communities from Neuse River Estuary, North Carolina, USA - ASW-S_5 | ecosystem: Environmental > Aquatic > Freshwater > Wetlands > Sediment | place: USA: North Carolina...
TGCTGGTGGACGAGGGCAGCATGCCGCAGCTGCGCGGCGACGACGCCTTCATCGTGCTCAGCGAGCGCGACGACGTGCGGCGCATGTCGCGCAAGGCGATCGTGGCGGCGGCGATCATGGCCGGCGTGGTGGTGGCCTCGGGCCTGCGCTGGCTGCCGATCCCGGTGGCCGCGATCTGCGGCGCGGCAGCGATGGCGCTCACCGGCTGCTTCGGCCGCAAGGACGTCTACGAGGGCATGGACTGGAAGATCATCGTGCTGCTCGGCGCGATCCTGCCGCTGGGCACCGCAATCGAGAAGACCGGCCTGTCGCATGAAGTGGTGCACGCCGCGCTGGGCCTGGTCGGCAACCATGGCCCGCTCGCCGCGCTGCTGATGGTGTACCTGCTCACCGCCCTGCTCACCGAGCTGATGGGCCACAACCCCTCGGTGGTGCTGATGGTGGGCATCGCCGCCAGCGTGGCGCACGCCGTGCACGCCGACCCGCGCCCCTTCGTGGTGGCGGTGGCCTTCGCCGCCGCCACCTCGTTCGCCACACCGGTCGGCTATCCCACCAACACCATGGTGTATTACGCCGGCGGCTACCGTTTCACCGATTTCATGAAGGTGGGCATCCCGCTGATCGCACTGTTCTGCGCACTGTCGATGTGGCTGATCCCGCGGTTCTGGCCGTTTTATCCCGGCTGAGCCTTCCAACCGGGATGGCGCTGTGCGGGCAGGTTCCTACTTCGCCTCGCTCTTGATCGCATGCCCGCCGAACTCGTTGCGCATCGCCGCGAGCAGCTTGTCGGAGAACGAATCGGTGTCGCGCGAGCGCAGGCGTTCGATCAGCGAGGCGGTGATGATCGGGGCGGGCACGTCGAGGTCGATCGCCTCGTCCACGGTCCAGCGGCCTTCGCCGGAGTCGACCACGTAGGGGGCGATGCCGTCCATGCCGGGGTTCTTGCCCAGCGCGTCGGTGGTGAGGTCGAGCAGCCAGGAACGCACCACGCTGCCGTAGCGCCAGATCTCGCCGATCTGGTGCAGGTCCAGGCCGAACTCCTTCTTGTGGCCTAGGATGGAGAAGCCCTCGGCGTAGGCCTGCATCAGGCCGTACTCGATGCCGTTGTGGACCATCTTGGTGAAGTGGCCGGAACCCACCGGGCCGACGCGGCCCCAGCCCTGGTCCGCGGCGGGCGCCAGCGTTTCGAAGATGGGCCGGAGCGCTTCGACGGTCTTTGCGTCGCCGCCCACCATCATGCTGTAGCCCTCCTTCAGGCCCCAGATGCCGCCGCTGGTACCGCAGTCCACGTAGCCCAGGCCGTGTTCGGCGTACAGCGCGGCGCGGCGCTGGGTGTCCTTGTAGTTGGAGTTGCCGCCGTCGATCACGGTGTCGCCCTTCGACAGCAGCGGCAGCAGCGCGTTGACGGTGTCGTCGGTGATCTTGCCTGCGGGCACCATCAGCCACAGCGCGCGTGGCGCGGGCAGCGCCCCGACCAGCGCCGCCAGCGAGTCGGCGCCGGACACGCCCTTGGCCGCCACCGCCTGGCGCGCCTCGGCGCTGGGGTCGTAGCCGGTGACCTTGTGGCCGCCACGCACCAGCCGCTCCGCCATGTAGGCGCCCATCTTGCCCAGCCCGACCATGCCAAGTTCCATCGTCTCGCTCCGCTTGAAGTGAAAGAACACCGGTGGCGCGCGGCCTGCGCGCGCCAAGAGGATTTCAGGACCGCTTGCCCTGCGTGTCCAGCCAGCCGCCAGTGAAGCCGGCCGCGCGCAAACCGTCAACGATATACCGGCAACCGCGCAGCAGCTCCCACAGCATGCCGCTGCGCTGGTTCTCGATCATCAGCAGGATCGGCCCGGTGTTGATGCCGAAGAAAAAGGGCGAGACCCAGCCACAGGCCGTGTCGCCGCCCCAGGTCGGGTTGAAGCTGGCCTCGAAGCCGTAGGGGTGGCGGTCGTGCAGCGCCAGCGTGTGGATGAAGTGGTGCAGCGTCGGAAGCACGATCTCCGGCGCGAACGGCAGCGAGGCCGCCACCGCCCACGGCGACAGCGTGCCGTCGTCGATGCCCCAGGGCGCGCCGCGTCCGGTGTAGCCGTAGAACTGGCGCGGCACGCCGTCGATGTTGCGCGTGGCCTCGCCGGGACCGTCGCTGGCGGTGATGCCCCAGCACTGCGCACCGTAACCCTTGCAGCCCAGCGGATTGTCGATCGCGTAGCGCTGCTGCACCAGGCTGGCACGGCGGCTGTTCTCGAAATAGTCGATGCCCCGGTCGCGCATGAAGGCATCGCGGATGCCGCGGAAGTCGATCCACACGTGCGACAGCTGGTGGGTGAACAGCGGTCCGCAATACAGGTAATCGACATCGTAGGCGCGCTTCCACTCGTAGGTGGAGGCCCAGGCCGCGAACGCGGCGGGCGGCAGCGCGTGGGTGGGCGAGCCCAGCGCCAGCATGTACAGCAGCAGGCCCTCGTCGTAGCCCTGCCAGCGGTGCGGGATGAAGCCGCTCTCCGGTCGCCAGCCGTGGCCGATGGTGCCGTCCGCGGCCTGCGCCCAGGCCCAGTCCGCGTGACGGTACAGCAGCTCGGCCAGCTCGCGGATCTCGCGCTGTTGCGGCGTGTCGGCACGGAAGTACGCCGCCGCGGTGAGCATGCCGGCGAACAGGAAGGCGCTGTCCACGGTGGACAGTTCGCACTGCCATGCACGCTTGCCCGTGCGCATGTCGAGGAAGTGGTAATAGAAGCCGCGATGGCCGGTGGCGTCGGGCGCCTCGCCCTGCACGCTGTCGTAGAAGAAACGCAGCGTGGCAAGGGTGCGCGCCACCGCGGTGTGCTCGTCGAGCAGGCCGTGCTCCACCGCTACCGGATACGCACTGAGCGCCATGCCGGTGGCGGCGATGCTGGCGGGCCAGTCCGGTGCGGTCTTGTCCGCCACCAGGCCGTTGTGCGGATTCGTCTCGTACTGGAAGTAGGCCCAGGCCTTGTTCTGCAGATGCTGCAGTTGCGGGCCGGATTCCAGCGGGGGATGCAGGATGGCGATGGGCATGCGTGGAACGTGGCGGAAGGTGCGCCGGCCAGCGTGCCGTCCGCGGTGCATTGACGCCGTGAATGCGCCAGGCCCCGCATCCTCGACGCTTCCCCGCATGAAGTCCCGCCGATGATGGTTTCCACCGCGACACCGCGTCACTGCTTGCTTTCCAACGGACGGGTGACGCTGATGATCGATCGCCACGGCGCCGGCTTCAGCCTCTGGCGCGATCTGGCGGTGACGCGCTGGCGCGAGGATCCGACGGTCGACGGCTGGGGTAGCTGGCTGCTGCTGCGCGACGAGAGCTACGGCGGGATCTGGTCGCCCACGCGGCAGCCGTTCGGCCACGACACGCCCGACGATGCCGTGCAGTTCGAGCCCGGCCGCGCCACGTTCCGTCGCCGCCATCACAGCCTGCACTGCACGCTGGAGGTGGCGGTGGCCGCCGATGCGGACGTGGAGTTGCGCCGGCTCACGCTGAGCAACCACGGCGATCGCGTGCGGCACCTGTCGGTCACCAGCTACGCCGAGCTGGTGCTGGGTCCGGTAGGCGCGGACGATGCGCACCCCGCGTTCTCCAAGATGTTCGTGCAGACCGAGTGGAATGCCGAACGCGGCCTGCTGCTGGCCACGCGGCGCAAGCGGTCGGACGGCGAAGCGGCGATCTGGGCTGCGCAAGCGCTGTGCATCGTGGGCGCCGAGTCCGGCGTGCCGGAAATCGAGACCGACCGCATGCGCTTCCTCGGCCGCGGCCGCACGCTGCGCCATGCGCAGGCGCTGCAGGCCGGCGTCGCGCTGGATGGCGGTGTCGGTTGCGTGCTCGATCCGGTGTTCGGGCAGCGCCGCCGTTTCGCGCTGGCGCCGAACAGCGAAGTCGCCGTGCTGCTGTGGACGAGGCTGGCCGGCGACCGTGACGATGCGCTGGCGCTCGCCGCCCAGGTGGCCGATGCGGACGCTGCGCCGCGGCTGCTCGATGGCGCCGTGCAACAGGCGCAGGCCCGGCTGCGGCAGTTCGGCATCGATGACGCGCAAGCCGCCCGCGCCGCGGGCTGGCTGGATGCGCTTCTGGCCAGCGACGCCGCGCAACGCGCCGCACCGGAGGCCATCGCACGCGGCAGCGGCGGCCCGCCCACGTTGTGGGCCGCAGGCATTTCCGGCGATCGCCCGATCGCCTTGCTGCGGCTGCACGGTGAAGGCGACCTGCCCCATGTGCAGGAGCTGCTGCGCGCCCAGCAGCTATGGCGTGCGCAGCGCTGCGCGGTGGACGTGGTGCTGCTCGGTGCGGGAGGCGGCGTGCAGGCCGCGCTCGATCCGCTGGTGAAGGCGCAGCAGGCGCAATTGAAGGCCGACCGGGACCTGCCCAAGGCCGAGCTGTTCGCGCTGCAGGAGGACGCGATCGGCGACGGCCTGCGCAACGGCCTGGCCTGCGTGGCGCGGCTGGTGCTGGATGGCGAAGCGGCGCCGCGCCCGGCCATTGCATCGGCCGCGCCAGCAGCACCCGCGCCGCCGCTGCGCGCCATCGCACCGGCACGCGCCGCCGCCGTGGCCGATGCGGCAGCGGAATTCCCCAACGGCTGCGGCGGTTTCGTCGAGCAGGGCCGCGCGTACCGCATCGAACTGGCCGAGGGGCACTGCACGCCGCAGCCCTGGGTGAACGTGATCGCCAACCCCACGTTCGGCTTCCTGGTCTCGGCCGAAGGCGGCGGTTACGCATGGTCGATCAACAGCCAGCAGAACCCGCTGACGCCCTGGCCCAACGATCCGGTGAGCGACATCCCGCACGAGGTGCTGTACCTGCGCGACAGGGACAATGGCGTGCTGTGGAGCGCCGCCGCCCTGCCGATCCGCGTGGCCGGCGGGCGTTATACAGTCACCCACGGCAAGGGCTGGAGCCGCTTCGAAACCGATGCCCATGGCATCGGGCTGGAACTCGTGCAATGCGTGCCGGTGGACGCGTCGCTGAAGCTGGCGCGCGTGCGGCTGACCAACCGCTCCCCACGCATACGGCGCCTCTCGCTCACCGCCTACGTGGAATGGGCGCTGGGCCCGAACGGCTCGGTGCCCGCGCCCTTTGTGCAGACCGCGCGCGACGAAAAGACCGGCGCACTGTTCGCGCGCAACCGCTGGCGGGCGGATTTCGGCAAGCGCGTGGCCTTCGCCGACCTGGGTGGCGCGCAGCAGGCCGTCAGCGGCGACCGCGCCACCTTCCTGGGGCCGCTGGGCGCGCTGGATGGTCCTGCCGCGTTGCGCGGCGATGCGCCCTTGTCCGGTCGCCTCGGCGTGGGGCTCGATCCCTGCGGCGCGCTGCAGCTGTGCATCGAGCTGCCGCCGCAAACCGAGCTCGACTTGCGCTGGCTGCTGGGCGATGCGCCGGGCGAGGCCGAGGCGCAGGCCCTGGTGGCCGAGTACCGCGCCGTCGACATCGACGCGGTGCTGGCTTCGGTCGCCGCGCAATGGAACGGCCTGCTCGACGCAGTGCAGGTGCGCACGCCCGACCGCGCGCTGGACCTGATGCTCAACGACTGGCTGCTCTACCAGGTCGCCGGTTGCCGGCTGTGGGCGCGCACCGCCTACTACCAGGCCAGCGGCGCCTGGGGTTTCCGCGACCAGCTGCAGGACGTGATGGCGCTGTGCGTGAGCCGTCCCGACCTGGCGCGCGAGCAGCTGCTGCGCGCGGCTGGCCGCCAGTTCGCCGAGGGCGACGTGCAGCACTGGTGGCTGCCGCCGAGCGGGCAGGGCATCCGCACCCGCATCAGCGACGATCGCGTGTGGCTGGCGCACGTCGCCGCGCACTACGTCGAAGTCAGCGGCGATGCTGCGGTGCTGGATGTAGACCTGCCCTTCCTCACCGGCCAGGCGATCCCCGACGGCGCCACCGACGCCTATTTCCAGCCCGGCACCTCGGATGAAAAAAACAGCCTGCACGAGCATTGCGCCCGCGCGCTGGACTCCGCGCTCACCCGCGGTGCGCACGGCCTGCCGCTGATGGGCACCGGCGACTGGAACGACGGCATGAACGCGGTGGGTGCGGGCGGCCACGGCGAAAGCAGCTGGATGGGCTGGTTCCTGATCCGCAGCATCGAGGCCTACGCGCCGCTGGCCGAGGTGCGCGGCGACGGCGCCCGGGCGCAGCGCTGGCGCGACTACGCCCAGGCCATGCGCGCGGCGCTGGAACAGGCCTGGGACGGCGCGTGGTACCGGCGCGGCTATTACGACGACGGCACGCCGCTGGGTTCGGCGCAGAGCGACGCCTGCCGCATCGACACCCTCGCCCAGTCGTGGAGCGTGCTGGCCGGCGCCGCCGACGCAGCGCACGCGGCGCAGGCGATGGCTGCGAACGAACGCGAACTGGTCGACCGCGAACTTCGGCTCTCGCGCCTGTTCACGCCGCCGTTCGATCGCGCGAAGGAGAACCCCGGCTACATCAAGGGCTATCCGCCCGGCGTGCGCGAAAACGGCGGCCAGTACACGCACGGCGCGGTGTGGTCGATCTTCGCCTGGGCCGCGCTGGGCGACGGCGACCGTGCGGGCGAGCTGTTCGGATTCCTCAACCCGATCCGCCACAGCGACAGCACCGACGCGGCGGCGCGCTACCGGGTCGAACCCTACGTCTCCTGTGCCGACGTGTACGCGGTGGGCGAGCTGGCTGGCCGCGGCGGCTGGACCTGGTACACCGGCTCGGCCGCATGGCTGTACCGTGCGGGGCTGGAGGCGCTGCTCGGCTTCCGCAAGCAGGGCGAGCGCCTGCGCATCGATCCCTGCGTACCGAGGCACTGGCCCGGCTTCGAACTCGATTACCGGCACCGCGGCGCGCGGCACCTCACCCGCTACGCGATCCGCGTGGAGAACCCGCGCGGCGTCTGTCGCGGCGTCAGCGTGCTGGAGCTGGACGGCCGGCCGCTGCCGGTGGGCGAGCCCATCGCGCTGGCCGACGATGGCGAAAACCACACGGTGCGCGTGCTGCTGGGCTGAGCGGAATCAGCCCGGCGGCGCCGCGTTCCTGCGCTCGTAGGGACTGGGCCGGTCGTGCGCCGACCAGCGCTTGTACTGCCACTGGTATTGGGTGAACGCCTGTTCCACGCAGGCCTCCACGCCGCGGTTGAGTGCGCCGCAGGCCACGCCCAGGTCCGCGTCCGTCAGGCCGCCCGGCGCGGGCAGGAAGTGGATGCGGTAGCCCGCGCCGCGCGGCAGCCGTTCCGCGAACGCGAACAGCACGGTGGCGCCGGTGCGCGCGGCCAGCCGCGGCAGCAGCACCATGGTCAACGCCTCGCAGCCGAAGAACGGCGCGAACTCGCCCTCGCCCTCGCGCGGTTTCTGGTCGGGCAGGATGCCCACCGTGCCGCCCGCGGCGAGCCGCTTGTACAGCGTGCGCACCCCGGCACCCTCGGCGCGCACCTGCTCCGGCGCCAGCGCGCCGCGCACCTTGCGCAGCAGGCCTTCCACCGCGGCGATGCGCGGCGGCCGGTACAGGATCGCCATCGGCGTCTTGCGGCACAGCCAGTAATTCAAGAGTTCCCAGCAGCCCAGGTGCGGCGCGGCGATGATCACGCCCTTGCCCGCGGCCAGCGCGGCGTCGAACAGCGCTTCGCCGCGCACCTCGCGCACCAGCCGCAGCGCACGCTCGGCGCCGCTGCCCCAGATCTTGACGATCTCGGTGGCCGACTTGCCGCTCTCGGCCATCGTCTCGCGCAGCAAGGCGGCGCGCGCAGCCTCGTCCAGCCCGGGCCTGGCGATCGCCAGGTTCACCGCCACGTGATGCGCCGTGCGGGTGCGCCGCCACAGCGCGAGGCGGCCCAGCAGCGTGCCGCCGGCCTGCAGCGTGCGCAGCGGCAACAGGGCGAGGAGACGCAGCAGGAGGTAGACGAGAAACATGTCGGCACGCATCGGCGCAGTGTACGGGATGGCCTGGGCGCGCCGTGCTTCCACCGGCCGCGTGGCGCGCTTATGCTGCGCACTTCGCCCGCAGCCGAGTCGCCATGATCGCCCTGATCCAGCGTGTGCTCTCCGCCCGTGTCGAGGTCGAAGGCGAAAGCGTGGGCGCGATCGGTCCCGGCCTGCTGGCCCTGGTGGCGGTGGAACCGCACGACGGCGAAGTGCAGGCACGGCGCATGCTGGAACGCCTGCTCGGCTACCGCGTGTTCGCCGACGAGGCCGGCAAGATGAACCGTTCGCTCGCCGACACCGGCGGCGGCCTGCTGCTGGTGAGCCAGTTCACGCTGGCCGCCGATACGCGGTCCGGCATGCGCCCCAGCTTCACCAGCGCGGCGGCGCCCGAGCATGGCCGGCGCTGGTTCGAGCGGCTGCTGAAACTGGCCCGCGCCGCGCATCCCGAGGTGGAAACCGGGCGCTTCGGTGCCCATATGGTGGTGAGCCTGGTCAACGACGGGCCGGTGACGTTCCGGCTCGACACGGGCTGAACGTGTGGCGCTGCGGGACACGTGCAAACCCTCGTTCTGGCGCGATTTTTGCGTGTCGTCCCGCGAACTTTTCCACCTTGAAAACTGGTCAAAAAAGCAGCACTTCGCTATAATGTCCGGTTCTTGAACCCTGCGGCGGTCAGTGAATGAACAACAAAGTCCACGAGCAACAGTCCGAAATCAAGGCGCTCATCTCCAAGGGCCTGGAGCAGGGCTATCTGACTTACGCCGAGATCAACGATCACCTCCCCGACGACATCGTCGACGCGGAGCAGATCGAGGACATCATGGCGGTGCTCAAGGGCGTCGGCATCGAGGTGCACGACGCCGCGCCGGACGCCGACCCGCTGGCCGACAACGCGCCCGGCGCGAGCAGCGACGACGAGGCCGCCGCCGAGGAAGCCGTCGCCCTGCTCTCCGCCGTGGACGCCGAGGTGGGCCGCACCACCGATCCGGTGCGCATGTACATGCGTGAAATGGGCACCGTCGAGCTGCTCACCCGCGAGGGCGAGATCGCCATCGCCAAGCGCATCGAGGAAGGCCTCTCCCAGGTGCAGCAGGCGCTGGCCAGCTTCCCGCTGACCATCGAGCTGCTGCTGGAGGAATACGACCAGCACCTGGACGGCAAGCGCCGCCTGTCCGAGATCCTTGCCGGCTTCCTCGACCTGGAAGCCGCCGCCGACGCCGCGCGCCTGGAGGCCGAGGAAGCCGCCGCCGCTGCCGCCGAAGACGGCGACAACGAGGGCGACGAGGAAGACGAGGACGACAACAGCTCCGAGGAAGAGGAGGCCGGTTCCAGCGGTCCCGACCCGGAGGAGGTCAAGCGCCGCATGGAACTGCTGCGCGACCACTACGCCAAGTTCCAGAAGGCCGCACCCAAGGCCGCCAGCATCACCGACAAGAAGATCGTCAAGCTGCGCGACCAGATGGCCGAGGAGTTCCTCAAGCTCAAGCTGCCGAGCGCGCTGATCGACGGCTTCGTGCGCAAGCTGCGCGAGGTGGTGGGCGACATCCGCCATCACGAGCGCGTGCTGATGGACATCTTCGTCAAGCACGTGAAGATGCCCAAGGCCGAGTTCCTCAAGACCTTCCCCAGCAACGAGGGCAACCCCGAGTGGGCCGCCGAGCTGGGCCGCAAGCGCCAGAAGTGGTCGCCCAACGTGAAGACCCACCGCGAGGCGATCGACGCCGAGCAGGATAAGCTGGCCGCGATCGAGAAGAAGCTGTTCCTGCCGCTCACCGACATCAAGGAAATCAACCGCGCCATGGCCAGTGGCGAGGCCAAGGCCCGCCGCGCCAAGAAGGAGATGGTGGAGGCGAACCTGCGCCTGGTGATCTCCATCGCCAAGAAGTACACCAACCGCGGCCTGCAGTTCCTGGATCTGATCCAGGAAGGCAACATCGGCCTGATGAAGGCGGTGGACAAGTTCGAATACCGCCGCGGCTACAAGTTCTCGACCTACGCCACCTGGTGGATCCGCCAGGCGATCACCCGCTCGATCGCCGATCAGGCGCGCACCATCCGCATCCCGGTGCACATGATCGAGACGATCAACAAGCTCAACCGCATTTCCCGCCAGATGCTCCAGCAGTACGGCCGCGAGGCCACGCCGGAGGAGCTGGCCAAGGAAATGGACATGCCCGAGGACAAGATCCGCAAGGTGCTGAAGATCGCCAAGGAGCCGATCTCCATGGAAACCCCGATCGGCGACGACGAGGATTCCCACCTCGGCGACTTCATCGAGGACAGCAACGCCAGCTCGCCGATCGACTCGGCCACCGAGACCGGCCTGATGGAAACCGTGCGCGACGTGCTCGCCGGGCTCACCCCGCGGGAGGCCAAGGTGCTGCGCATGCGCTTCGGCATCGACATGAACACCGACCACACCCTGGAAGAGGTCGGCAAGCAGTTCGACGTCACCCGCGAGCGCATCCGCCAGATCGAGGCCAAGGCGCTGCGCAAGCTGCGCCA
>Ga0187815_10001691_pt1 | contig 10395 bp, 14 predicted proteins | sample NC_S_5_FD_132962 | JGI IMG/M metagenome (GOLD analysis project Ga0187815, IMG submission 132962) | Wetland sediment microbial communities from Neuse River Estuary, North Carolina, USA - ASW-S_5 | ecosystem: Environmental > Aquatic > Freshwater > Wetlands > Sediment | place: USA: North Carolina...
AGCTTCGGGATGATCGTGGAGATGAGGCCGAACGCCGGCAGGACCATGACGTAGACCTCGGGGTGGGCGAAGAACCAGAACATGTTCTGGTAGAGGAGGGCGCCACCGAGCGGCGTGCCGTTCGCGGCGGCGAGGATGTGGGTCCCGAAGTTCCGGTCGGAGAGGACGAAGGTGAGCGCGATCGAGAGCGACGGGAGCGCGAAGAGGAGCAGGATCGAGTTGATGAACGTCGACCAGACGAAGAGGGGCATGTTCCAGTACTCGACGCCCGGCGCTCGATGTTTGATGATCGTCACCATGAAGTTGATCGCGCCGAGCATCGACGAGGCCGACAGGATGTGGATCCCCAGGACCCAGTAGTCGATGCCGTGGGGGTTCGGCGCGTACGACTGGATCGAGAGCGGGACGTAGCCGGTCCAGCCCGCGTAGGCGTTCGAGAACAGGAGCAGGATCCCGGCCGGCGGGATCATCCAGAAGGCGATGGCGTTGATCCGCGGGAGCGCCATCTCCTTCGCGCCGATCATCGACGGAACGAGGAAGTTCCCGAACCCCGCGAGGACTGGCATCGCGAACATGAAGATCATCAGCACGCCGTGCATCGTGAACAGCGTGGAGTAGACGTCCGGTGTGATCCCCAGGGTGGTTTCGGGGTCGAGGCCGAGGCCCTGGACGAAGCCGAGGTCCGTCCGGATCAGGGTCGCGTACACGCCGCCGATGAAGAAGAAGATGAAACCGACGGTGATGTACATCAGGCCGATCCGCCGGTGGTCGGTCGTGAACATCCAGAGCTTGATCTTCCGTACCGTCCACTCCCCGTGGTAGGAGAAGACCCACAGCAGGAAGCCCGCGAGGGCCGCGACGAGCCCGATCTCTACCCCGGCGGCCACTAGATCTGACACGATGTTCCGACTCCTTCACCCCGTGAGCAGCGTCGCGATGACGTAGGCGATCGCCGCGCCCGCGGCGACGAGGATCAGGATCTGGAGGGCGTTCGCGAGCCCTCGGTCCGTGATGAAGCCCGGGAACATCGGACGGACAGAGCGGCCGGCCGGCCAGACGCGGTATGTCTGGTCAACGACATGCACGACGACCGCCGATGCGATGAACAGGAGGGCCACCGCGAGGCCGAACGACTCCTCGACGCCGGGGCCGACGAGCGGTCCGAGCCGGATCGCGTACACGACGAGCAAGCCGATCATGAGGAGCATCAGCAGCATCACCGCGGCGTAGAGGTTCAGCACCCGGTGCTGGGCGCGGTCGAAGGCCTCGGCGGAGACCGTGGGGTTACTCAAACAGCGCCACCTCCCGGTGGGCCACGCCCCGGAGCCGGTCGACCCGATAGAGGATCCCCGTCACGAAGAGCACGCAGAGCACCGTGACGGCAGCGGCCACGATCGTCACGGGCACGTCGAGCAGGTAATGGCCGGTCAGCATGAGGTCGGAGACGCCCCAGACCACGTAGCTCGCCGCGACGCTCCCGACGAGCAGGAAGAGGAGGAGAATGGCCCACAGCCAACCCGTGCGATACTTCGGGCGGGGCGTGGGTTCAGTCACCGGAGGCCACCTCCTTCGCTCGGGAAGAAGGCGCGGCCGCCACCGGCGGCGCGCTCCCCACGACGGGGTAGGCCCCGGGGAGCCGGTACTCCGACCCCCGGGCGACGACCCGACGCTGGTAGCTCCGCTGGTACCGTACGTAGAACAGCGTCACGACCAGCAGGTTAGCGACCAGGATCGGCGCGAGACGTTCGGCCACGCCGATCGGCAGGATCTCGACGCCCGGCGTGAGGCCGCCCCAGACCGTGAGCAGAAGGAAAAAGCCCACCAGCGTGTTGCCGACGATCACGAGGATCGGCCGGTCCCGGGGATGTCGGCGCGGCGACCGGTCGAGGAATGGCAGGAGCAGGAGGAAGGCCATGAGGACCATGGTGACACCGACGGCGATGATCGGTGTGACGCCGTAGAAATCGACCAGCTTGAACAGCCAGAGGAAGTACCAATCCGGCTCCGTCACCGTCTGGGTCGCGGCGAGGTTGCCCACGAACGTCGGGAGCTGCCAGGGCCAGAGGGCGGCGATGCCGAAGAGAAGCCCGATGTAGAGGAGGGCCCACTTGGTCATGTAGAAGAAGATGTGCGGAAAGAACGGGACCTGCTTCTTCTCCTCCGAGTGGGCGTAGCGGGACCGCTGCGTCGGGTCCGACGTCGCGGGCGGCGCGATTCCGTGCGACTCGAAGAGCGCAATGTGGGCGTAGAGCAGCGCGCCGAGGGCCAGCGGGATCACGAGAACGTGGAGCGCGAACATGCGGGACAGCAGGCCCTGGGGCGTTCCGTCGCCCAGCAGGAAGGGGGCCGTCAGCTGACCCAGCGTGGGGAGACGCAGGGCGAGGACGATCCCGACGTTCGTGGCGTTGAGCGAGATCTGGGTGTAGGGGAGGACGTAGCCGGTGAAGCCCATGCCAAGGGTGAGCAGCATGAGGAGCGTGCCGGCCATCCACGAAAATTCGCGGGGCTTCTTGTACGCTCCAAGGTAGTAGCCGCGGTAGAAGTGGATGAACGCGAGGAAGAGCATCGCGTACGCGCCATACAGGTGGGTGGACAACAGCAGGCTTCCCATCGGAACGGAGTGGATCAGGTAGAACGTGCTGCACCAGGCCGCCGGGGCCTGGGAGAACGTGCCCAACGTTTGGCCGCAGCTCGTGAGCGTGGGGCTCACGCTGGGCTGGTAGTAGAGGAGGAGCAGGAGGCCCGTCACCACCTGCATGATGAAGGCGTTCGCGACGAAGCCGCCCGTCCAGTAGGACGGCTTGAAGGTGAAGGCGGGCTGCGGCCGTAGGGCCCACTTAGGGATCCCCGCCCGGTCCTCAATGAACCCCCAGACCCGGTTGAGACTCTTGTTGAACCAGTGCTCGAACCCCACGACCGCCTCCTCTCCCTACGTGCCTGGGAAGACGCACAGGATCACGGGCGACTGCTTCGAGAGCTGGACCGTGCCGGGGACCTGATAGCCGCCGACGAGGGTCTCGAAATGACCGTTGACGGGGACGCCCGTCACGCCGGTGGCCCAGATCGTGTCGTCGCCGCCTTTCGAAGGGTCGTTCCAGAGCAGCGTCACCTGGGGCAGGGGATACACGGCCGGACCGGTGAGGTTCGCCGCCCCTTTCGCCACATCGTAGGTCGAACCATGGCAGCTGCAGTGGATGTAGAAGTCTCGTCCGGAGAAGGTCTTGGGGCATGTCCCCGGTGGATAGTAGGCGAGGGCCGGGGCGGGGCAGCCCAGATGCTGGCAGATCGCGCTGAAGGCCACGATGGAGCCGTTGGGGCCCACGCCGCCCGTCGCGTTCTTCGCGCCGGAGCCCCCGGGGGAGGCCGGCGCCAGGTTGAGCAGGAAATTCGGCTCGTTCGTGAGCGGGTAGGCGAAAGTGTACAGGTCCGACGTGGTGACGTTGTACTCCGCGCCGACCTTCGTCGCCGTCAGGGGGGAGCTGTCCACATCGAGCAGCTGGACCTTGGGGAACGACTTGGCACCCACGAGCGGAGGCTGGGCGTACTGGAGCGTGCCTCCCACGAGTCCGCCGCCCGCTGCGCCCACGACGCCGGCCACGGCGAGCAGCTTGAGCAGGTTCCGTTTGGTCTCGTCCACGTCGGAACCGCTCGGGGGAGAACCACCGGAAGCGACCGGCGCGAGCCGGTGCACCTGTCCCAGCGGGAACTCGAAGGCGTCGGCGCGTCCGCCGACGTAGGGACACGAGGCGGGACAGTCGTCGTTCATTCGAGCGTCCTCCCGGAGGGCGGGAACGTGTCGTCGGGGACGGACGGGTTGGGCTCGGTGGCCTCCCCCGGGAGCTCCGCGTGGTCGCTGTTGTAATAGATCGCCCACGTGAGCGCGATGCCGACCAGGATCGCCAGCACCTCCACGAGCGTGACCTCGTCATCGATGGAGAGCATGCCTAGCGCACCCCCCCTTCGAACTCGGGGAACCGGGTGGTCGCGATCGACCATTGCTGCGGCCCGACGCTATTGACCCAGGTCATCGCCGACGGCAGGGTCTGCGAGACGGCGGCCGCCGTGGCGATGGCCAGGGGCGCCGCGGTCGGCGCGGGCTCGAACGCGTCGAGCCCCAACAAGGCGTTGCGGATCGAGATCGGACGGTCGGTCGACAGGGTCGGGATCTCCGCCGCGCGGGTGACCTCGGCGAGAAGGTCCTGCTTGAGGTGGATCGCCTTACCATACCACCGACCCACGGTCCGCAGGAGCTGGGTGTTCCCTCGGCCGAACAACAGCAGTCCGCCCACGGCGAGGATGATCATCCAGTCGATGTCGGAGAGGAGCGCCATGCGATCCTCACGCCCCCACGGCCCGGCGGCGGAGCGGGTCGGACTGGTGTTCCCACCGGGCGGCGAACCAGGCGCCGCCGAAGTAGAGCGCGATCATCGGCGTCGCGATGAGCAGCATCGTGATGCCGGAGTTGTCCGGCGTGATGACCATCCCGAAGATCAGAGAACCGAGGACGGCGGCGCGCCAGTGCTGGCGCCAGAAGGCGGCCTTGACGACTCGGAGCCGGGTCAGCGCGTAGAGGAAGACGGGCAGCTCGAAGACCACGCCGAACGCGAACGAGTAGAGGAGCGTGAACGCGATGAAGTCCTGGACGCCCAGCACCGGCGCCAGACCCATCGCCGAGACGTAGCGGAAGAGCAGGTTGAACGTGAGCGGGGTCCAGTACGCGAAGCCGAGGCCCGTTCCGATGGCGAACAGTACGGTCGCCGGGATACCGATCCGGCGGATCAGCTCCCGTTCGTTGGTGCGGAGGGCCGGTACCAGAAAGGCGCCGACCTCATGGACGAGCCACGGCATGCCGAAGATGAGCGTGAGCAGCGCGGCGATCTCCATCTGGACGACGACGGAGTCCCCCACGCCGACGTTGAGGAGCTCCACGTGGGGCGGGAGCATCCAGACCGTCAGGGCCCGGAAGACCTGCGCGGTGATGTTGTCGAAGAGGTTCGGATACGGATAGGCGCCGGTCCACGATAGGCCCGCGAAGGTGAACCGAAAGAAACGGAATTGGAACGTGACCAGGAAGCCGAACAAGGGGGCGAGGACGTAGAGGATCCGGAGCAGTCGCCGACGCAGCTCGGACACCACGGAGAGGATCCGGTCCAGGTTGACCATCGCTTAGCGGTGCCTCCCTGCCGTCCCTTCGGGGCCCGGCGCTCCGGGCGTGCCTACCCTCCGGTTCGTCCACCCGGCGCGTGCTCCCCTCACCGGCCTCTCCTCCTCGAAGCGTCCGGTCAGTGGGCCGCTTGGTCTGCGGAAGGACTGACCGAAGCGGCCGCCGCGTCCTGTTTGATCTCTCGCTCGACCTCTTGCCGGCCCTTCTTGAACTCGCCCATGGCGCGTCCTAGACTGTGGGCCAGCTGCGGGATCTTGCTCGAGCCGTAGAACAGGATCGCAACGACAACGGCAATGATCAGCCAGTCATCGAGGCTATCCAGCATCCCCGTCAGCTCCCGCCGCACGACAGGGGAGCGTTCGATATGGAGTGCGTACGGGAAAACCGGGTTCGGCCGGTTTGTTCGTACTCGTGGTTTATAACTCGTCCAGCCCGCGCTCAGGGGGACGCGAGGAGCACCATTTCGTTCCCCGTGGCCACGGCCCGGTCCAGGGCCATCTCTGCGAGGGAGGATAGGCGACTCGCGCTCAGGCCGAGGGCCCAGATCGCGGCGGCGAGTCCGTTCTTGCGGGCCGGTGCCTTGGCCTTCTGACCCAGCTCCCGGGCGGCCAACTGGATGCGGTAGCTCTCCGAGTAAGCGTCACAGGCGGCGTTGAGGGTCGGATGCATGAGCGTGTCGACGACCGACTTGAGACCGATCTTGAGCTCCCCCAACAGTTCGGGAAGCCCCTCCAGCTCGGGCTGGGGATCCTGTGAGTGTCGGTTGAGCGTCTCGGCGATCTCCGCGAGCAGTCGGCCGATCTCCTCCAGCGTCTGGACGACGACGCGCCACTCGAGGAGCTGCCGGGGGTCGGGGCTGCCGATCCGCCGGGCCAACGACCAATCTCGGCTCGCGAGGAAGAGCTGGCGGACGAGGAGCGCGAACACCTTGTCGGCCTCCTCGGTGAACGACCCGAGCCGACGGCTGGGGGTCCGCTTCGTGACGGCGGACTCGGCCTCTTCGATGTAGGCCACCAGGATCATCTTCATTCGCTGCACGAGCTGGGGCAGGCCGTACTTTGATGGGTCGATGAAGTTCTGGAGCAGAACGCGGTTCGGCTCCTGCGCCACGATCGAGACTCCGAGCAGCCCGCGCGCCGCGTCGAGGAGCTCCTCCACCCGTTCCGAAGTGAGCGCCGTCTCGGTTCGGATCTCCACGGCGTCGTGTCCCGAGCGATACGCGCCGACGACCAATCGCTTGAGGAGGCCCGGGTCGTCGAAGCTCTGGGCCTGGATCAGGTAGGGCGTCGCCGGAACGATACTGGCCTCCGGAGGCGCCGGTTTCAGGTAGAGCGTTCCGTCGTCGTTCTGGTCGAACACGACAACATCGCCGGGCCGCAAGCGCATGGCCTCGGCCCACGGCTTCGGCAGGGTCACGGCAATCGACGAATGTCCGGCTTTCAATACGCGCCGCTCACGGCTCGGCTGACCCCACCCCACCGCAGTTCCCCACCGAACCTCTTACAAGGTCCGTAGGTTCCGTAAGTGGTCCGCTTCTTAAACGTACGCTCGGAACCTCTTACAAATCCCGTAGGTTCGCTCGGGACCCGCTCCTAAATCACGCGTTTGCCGGACCTTCGGTTCCCGACGAACGATTAGGGGGAGTGGGGCGGCGTGGGGGGCGTCTCGGGAGGAGTCTCCGGGTATCCCAGGCGTTCCGGGGGCATCTCGTGCTTCGAGCCCTCGCGCTTACCGACGACGAAACCGAGGACGATGGCCAAGATGACGAGACCCACGATAGTGCCGCTGATGATGAAGACCGGAAGGCCGATCCCCGGAGGCGCCGGCGGTGGGCCGACGGTGACCCCGACCCCCAGCAGGCCTTCCATCCCGGAGGGGAAGTGGCCGGAGATCAGGCAGAAGAACTGGTAGGAGCCGATCTGGCTCGGCGCGGTGAAGCTGGCCGACGTCACGCCGCCCTGCACGTCACTGATGTTGACCGAGAAGTACGCCGGGTGCTGGACGAGGAACTGCGACGTGAGGTTCGTGTTGTCCGCGTACGGTAGGGTGTAGTTCACGAGGCTCGACAGGGTGAAGGTGTGGGCGATCGCGCCCAGATTGGTGATGACGAGGGAAACGGTCGACCCCGGGGCGACATCGGAGATCGCGTTCGGAGCGAAGGCAAGGGCCCCGCCGGCCCCGACGCTCATATCCACCGTAGTGCCCGCTGCCGTGTGCACCACCAGTTGGCGCGAGCCGACCTCCCCGGTGCCCTCGAGAGCGAGGGAGACCGGGATCAGGAGCAATAGCGCGGAGACCGCTACCGCGCCGACGAGCCGGCGACGACGCCAGCCCTGAGGCCAACCGGACATTACGAGAGCGGCGAACGAGAGTCCCCTTCAAAGAGCCTTTGTACGTATCCGAGTCGGCGGCAACCCTCCCGGTCGGCGAGCGACCGGAGGGGCGAGCCGTTTCCAGTTCGTACGTGGAGAATATCTAACTCGAGCCCTCGCTGGAAGGCGTGGGTGGCCTCGGCACCGTCCGCCGGCGGGCGGCCGGCCTGATACTCGGGCTCGGGGCCTCGCCAAGCACTCTGGTGGCCGCGGGGCAGACGGACCTCCAACAGATCTCCCCGCTCGTTTGGGTCATCCTCGCCATCAGCGTCGGGGGCGCGATCATCACGTTCGCCTTCCTCGCCTATGCGGTCTGGAAGTTCCGGGACCCGACCGTGAAGGGACGCCGCTATGGTTAGCAAGTACGAGGTGGCCTGGACCCTCGCCGTCGTCGGACTGCTCGCCGGCGTCGCGGCCTACTCGGCCGTTCTCCTCTATCACGTCGATGCGTTGTCCCCTACGCCGGGGGAATACGTGGTCGTGACCGGCCACCAATGGTACTGGGAATTCTACTACCCGGCGAACCACACCTACTACAACTCGACCTACGAACCCCCGAAGGCCGGGTCAAGCGGTTTAGGGAGCGTCACCGGCGGGGCGCTGTGGGCCAAGCCGGGCGAGGTCGTGCAGGTCAACGTCACCTCGGCGGACGTCGTGCACTCCTTCAACATACCGAACCTGGGGATCCGGATCGATGCCATCCCGGGCCGGATGAACCTGTTCCAATTCACCGTCCCGACCGTCTCGCCGGGAACCGAGTATCTGATCCAGTGTACCGAGTTCTGTGGGACGTTCCACGGTACGATGCGGTCGTTCCTGCTCGTGAGCTAGGCTCGAAGGCGAACTGGCCCGGCCCGGAGTCCTGGGCCCGAAGGATTCAGTGGTGCCCCGCGGGGGGTTTCGACCGAGGGATCCGCCCGCTGACCGACGCGGCCGCGGCGAGGAGCAGACCGATGCCCAGTAGGGCGCCGCCGCCGATGAGTACCTCCGACTGCACGATCGCCGTGTTCACCGGAGCGACGGTGACCACGGGGACGGGCACGCCCGCGTAGAGGAAGCCGTACATGCCGCTCGAGAAGTGGCCCTGGATCGTGCAAATGAACTCGTAGTAGCCCGGCGCGGTGAGCACGAACGTTCCGTTGGTGTAGCTGCCGGCGCTCGTCGGCGCGAGGATATTGAGGAGCGGGACGTGCTGAGTGAAGAAGAGGGTGTAGTTGCCCGAACTCAGGTTGTAGTTCGGGATCGGCGAGAGCGTGAAGGTGTGACTCAGGACACCAAGGGTGCCGAAGAAGACGTTCACCGCGACGGGGAACTTCGTGACCGAGGAGGCGTCGAGCTGGTTCGAGATGAACTTGTAGCTGTCGCTCGCGTTGACGTAGAACGTCAGCGTAGACCCCACGGGCGGGGTCACGTTCAGAAAGCCGAACAGTCCGGCCTGGAACTGATAGGGGATGAGCGAGACGAACTCGAAGTGACCCCCGGCCATCGACGCGTTCACCGAGAGGTTCACGAAGTGGGTCGAGCTCGCCGGCATCGACACGTTGACCAAGGGCGGGTGCGCGGAGAAGTACGCCGACAACTGGCTCGGGGTCCAGTTCCTCGGGAAGGTCTCGCTGCCGTTCCGGGAGAGCGTGAAGGTGTGGTCGTACGTTCCGGAGTTGACGAGCTTGATCGTCAGGTTCTGACCGGCCGTAGCGGGAAGCGCGTTCGGTACGAACACCGGCGCGTCGGTGGTGTTGATCGTGACGTTGACGTGCGGAGCAATGGCGGGGGCGGCCGCCACGTGGGGCAGGCCGAGGTCCCGGCCGGCCTGCGCGGCGTGGGCGATCGGCGCGATGAGAGGCAAGACCCCGGTCAAAAGGACAAGGCCGACGACCAGCGAGGCCACGGCCCCGCGACGGAGAGTCCGTGGCCTACTCATAGCCGGACGGCGCCACGACCGAGGACCGCTTGATATGTCCCACGTACCAATTCCACGCGCCTTTCCCGACAGAGACCAGGGACCCTCACGTGGCCGCTTCCCCGTGGGGGGTCGGGGCTTCGGTCCGCGAGCCAACCTCGGATAGGTACCGTCCCTCGAGCGTCCGGGTACCGCCGTCGAGGTACGTCACCCCCGCGGCCGTACAGAGAGCCCACACGGGAGTGAAGGCCTGGCCCACGAGCCATTGCATCGGGGACGCCGGTTGCAAGCTCACCTCGAGCAGTTGCGCGGCGGCCGACATCCCGAGGGCCACGACGATCGATACGGAGTAGAGGACGGGACGGGCGTACCGGGACGGTGCCGAGGCCGGACCGTTCGGCGGCCTCCAGCTCGGGGCGTCCGCCGAAGTCGACGTACCGCTGCGATACGGGTCGATGCGACGGCGCTCGTCGATCAACCGGCCCAGCCGGACCACCCGCGCGATGAGGAGGACGGCGAACATCGTCGCAAGGTAGACGACCACCGAGGCGCCCAACAGGATCCAGTTGAGAGCGCTCTGATTCGCGAGGCCGTCGACCTGGCCCCCGTTGTCGGCGCCCGTGAACACGTCAAAGAAGGCGTGCGTGGAGCAGGTGACCACGGCAAAGACCAGGAGATAGAGGGCGACATCGACGGGCACCGAACCGAAAGGGAACAGGTGGGGAACGGTGGAGCGGAGCGCCCGGAAGGTGGTCCGTGGGATCCCCGCGAACAGCGCGACGAGCCCGGCGGCTCCGACCCCCACGACTACCGTTGCTACCGCGGTCGCGGTGGGGCCGGGGGGAAGCAAGGCCGTGGGTCCCACCCAGAACATCACGGAGCCGACGCCGAGGAGCGTCGCCAGGACCGCGACGGAGAGCGACAGGGCGGCCTCCGGCCCGGCCGGCATCGTCGCGCTC
>Ga0187815_10001692_pt1 | contig 10393 bp, 5 predicted proteins | sample NC_S_5_FD_132962 | JGI IMG/M metagenome (GOLD analysis project Ga0187815, IMG submission 132962) | Wetland sediment microbial communities from Neuse River Estuary, North Carolina, USA - ASW-S_5 | ecosystem: Environmental > Aquatic > Freshwater > Wetlands > Sediment | place: USA: North Carolina...
GCCGACGGCGCCGCCGGCGTCGAACCCGCGCAGGTCGACGTAGAGCTGCCCGTCCGGGAACCGTTCGGCGACCAGGTGTGCCCAGTGCACCGCGAGGCTGGTCTTTCCCACGCCGGCCGACCCGCTGAGGACGACCAACGGGCCCACGGTGGGCGTCGCGCCCGCGTCCTCCAGGATTCCGGTCAACGCGCGGATCAGGTCGGCCCGACCGGTGAAGGCGGGCACATCCCTGGGCAGCCCGGCCGGTGGCACCCACCCCCGCGACGGCTCGCCGTCGGGGTGGGGCCCGACCGACGCCGGGACCACCATGGCGGGCAGCTCGTCGGCCCAGCGGCGCAGGCGTTCCCGCTCGGCATCGCTGAGGCTCAGCGCCTCGGCCAGCAGGCGTACCGTGCTGGCCCGGGGTTGGGTGATGCGGCCGCTCTCGACGTCACGCAGGGTCCGTACCCCCACGCCCGCGCGCGCCGCGAGTTCCTCCTGGGTGAGGCCGGCCCGCCGCCGGTACTCCCGAATCGACTCCCCCAGCACGGCACCTCTCCTCGCCGACCAAGACATCGACCATGATGCCTGACCGGCGCCAGGGCGAGGAGGCTGCGCGGCGCGAATTGCAGGTTCCTGCTGTCGCCCGGTACTCCTTCCCAACACCGTCATCGCCGCCGGGCGCGGATGGGAACCCGAGAGCGACTCGATCACCCACGATCTGCTGCGTTTGCCGAGGTCGGACAGGAACTGCTGGATCCGGCTGGTCGATGACCGGCACATGTGGACCTCGACGCTGTTGGATGAGTTTTGGTCGCTGGGGCATGGCGGCGCGTACCAGTCGTTGACGGCGACGATCCGCCGGTCGGGGCCGCGGCGAGGACGCGAGACGTCGCGCCGGCCGGACGTTAGGCTCGGCCGGCGCGACGGTTGTCGACCCGATGATCAAGAGGACGTGTGCCGGACGTTGACGTTCAGCCGGGTGGTTACAGCCCGCCGTCGCACGACGGCACTCGCCTCGTTCCGCGTCACAACCTGATTGCGCGACGCAGCATTGCCGGGCAGCATGGCCGGTCGACCTGACGGGGAGGCGACCATGACTCGGACGTTCCTGCAGCCGGACGACGTGCACGACCTGGTGGCGGCGCAGTTCGGCTCGAAGAGCCGACTTACCAGGCTGGACCGATTGACCGGCGGCACCAGGAAGGGCGTCTACCGGCTCGGGCTCGACGACCGGACGACCATGATTCTGTATGTGTGGGCAGCGGGCGAGAATTACTGGCCACCGTCGCAGACGGTCCCGGACGACCCGTTCACCGACGCGTCGGGCGCGGAACTGTTTGCCACCAACCACGCAGCACTCGTCGCCGCCGGTGTGCGCGTACCGCATCTGATCATGCTCGACCGCGACGGCCGCTACCTCGACGCCGACACCGCGCTGCTCGAAGACGCCGGCACGGTACGGCTGGAGGCACTGATGGAACGTGATCCCGCCGCGGCCGCCGCGCCGCTGTCTACGCTCGGCGGGGCCTTACGCCGCATGCACACCACCTTCGGCCCGCACTACGGCAGACTCGCGGCCATCATCCGGGGCGAGGCGTCCCAGAATCGACGCCCCGAGGACATCATCGAGGACCGGGCGCTGGGCCACCTCGACGCGGCAGCGGCCCGCGACCCCCGGCTGGCTGATGCGCATCATCGGATCGCCGCCCACGTGCATCACCTCCGTAGCAGCGTGGCGCCACGACAGACCTACGCGCTGGTGCACAGTGAGCTCGGACCGGATCACGTACTCGTCACGCCGGCCGGCGAACCGGTCATGATCGACTTCGAGGGTTTGACCTACTTCGACGTCGAGTGGGAGCACGCCTGGCTCCAGCTGCGCTTCGGCGAGGCGTATCGGGCGCTCCGTCCGGTCGATCTCGACCCGGACAGGCTGGAGTTCTACCGGTACGCGCAGGTGCTGTCACTGATCGAGGGTCCGCTGCGCATCGCGGACACCGACTTCCCGGATCGACAATGGATGCTCGACCTGGCCGAGCGGAACATCACCAAGGCCCTCGCCGTGCTCTGATGCCGCCGCACCCTGAACCTACGCGGAGCCGGCGCAGGCGTGTCTGAGGGTCCCTCGCCATGCTGTTTATCCCGGCTTTGGACATTGCTGCGGCACCGCACCCCAGGTCATGGCCTTGCGGCCACTTCCAGCCGCAGATCCCGTCACCGTGCTCGGCTCCCGTTCCTCACCAGCGCGGGGGAACCGGTATAGATAGCGCATGACTGTCACGTGGGGGATCACGATAGATTGCGCCGACCCGGCCCGCCTGGCCGCGTTCTGGCGCGAGGCCCTCGGCTACGCGGACGCGCCGGTGCCGGAGGGCTTCGCGAGCTGGGAGGAGTGGCTTGTCCGATGGGAGGTGCCGCCCGAGGAGTGGAACGACGGCGCCTACCTGGTCGACCCACAAGGTGCTCGGCCGAGCCTCACGTTCTTGAAGGTGCCGGAACCGAAGGTGGTCAAGAACCGATTGCACATCGACCTCAAGGTGGGCGGCCGGGACCAGCCACAGGACGTGCGATGGCCTCGCGTGACCGAGACAGTGCAGCGGTTGGTCAAAGCAGGCGCCACGATGGTCCGCGAGGATGCGGTGGGCGGCATCCCCAGCCACGTCGTGATGGCCGATCCGGAAGGCAACGAGTTCTGCGTCGTTTGACTGTGGGCCTGGTCGGGCGACGGGTCGGGGGCTCACCGCAGCGGCGAGCCCCCGACCCGGAGGCGGTCAGGCCGCGTGCACTGCGATCTTCGTCGCCCGCAGCAACCCAACGACGCTCTTCACTGCCGCCAGGCCCTCCTGGTGGGTGCCGGCCTTGATCCGGCCGGACCAGTAGCCGTACCGGTCGGCGACGATGCCGATACCGGTCGACCCGGCCTGGATGACGCACGAGCCGAGCGGATCGTTCGGCGCCTGCGCGGCCGGGGCCGGGGCGCATCCAACGCCGAACCGCTCCTGCTGCACCAGCGGATTCAGCCCGGAGACGTCACCCTGGCACGGGTCCCACTCCACCTGCTGCTTGCAGCTGTCGTAGTTCGCCAACGCCCGCTGGTAGGCGTTGAACAGGTGCAGCGACCCGGTGTTGTAACTGTCCTGGCTGCGCGGCAGACGGTAGTCCGCCGGCAGTGACCGGTCACCGAAGAGTTGACCGTGCAGCACGTCGTCCCGTTCCAGCGCCGACGACCAGCCCAGGTCCGAGAAGATCTGCAGCATCCGTACCGCGTCGGAGACCTTCTTGCCGGCGTCCCAGAGCTGCTGGGAGCTCGACCAGGTGCCCGCCGGCGGCCGGTCCACGCCGGTGCCGAGCACCGCCGCCCGGTAGAAGTAGCGCTGCTTGCCGGTCAGCATGGCCGCGGCCTTGGTACGCGCCAGCGCCAGCGCGGCGACGTTGTCCACCACGACGCCGCTGCTGTCCACCGCCGCCCGGTACGTCGAGTTCCACTTGTTGTTGATGTAGTAGTCGGGCTCCCGGCAGTACCCGCTCGGCGGGTTGGACCGCTGGTCCCACAGGCAGATGTCGAGCAGGTGCGTCTTCCAGGTCACCGTCCGCACGTCCTGCCAGTCGCCGCCGGACCACTTCGCCTGCTGCCGGACGACCAGCTGCAGGTCACCGTTGGTCTGTTGGTAGCGCGGGCCGTCGTTCACCTCCACGTTGATGAACTGCGCGTCGATGCAGGAGCGCAGCTCCGGCCGGTAGGCCGGCGCCATCGCGTAGTTGGCGAGGTGGTACACGTTCGGCAGGGCTGAGCGGTTGACCCGGTTCGGGGTGGTGAGGGTCGTGGTCGTCGGCCCCTCACAGAGCGCGATGTTGGGTTTGTCCGGGATCCGGCCGGCGGCCGGGATGTCCTGGTCGACGCTTCCCCACATGTTGTAGTCGCGTTCGCCCTCCGCCCAGCGCACCGCCCGGCCGACCTCGTCGAGGGCGAATTTCCACTGGCCCATCGCCGCCTGGTAGTCGGCGAGAAGCCGCTGGAACAGGGCGTTGGCACCACCGTCCGCGGCGGGCGCACTGAACTGGCGCACCCGACGGTTGACCGCGTCGCCCGCGGCGATCGTGCTCTCCGTCTCGGCCGCGGCGACCTGGGCGGCGTACTGCGGGTTCTGCAGTTGCAGGATCAGGTTCGCCCGAGCGCCGAGCAGCCACGCCGACGGGTTGGCCACCCCGGAGGCCGGCTGGTCGCCGGGGGCGGGGGTGAGCGCGATGCCCCGGGCACCCGCCCACTGGGCGAGGTAGTCGATCGCGCCGGCCGGCAGGTAGAGACCGACCGTACCCACCGGATCGGCCAGCGACGTGCCGGTCGGGACGACGTACGGCGCCTGCCGGGCGCTGTCGGCCGCGAAGGTACGCGTCGGCGAGTCGGCCTGGTCGAAGTAGGTGGCGAACGAGTCGATCTTCGTGCCGGTGCGTGCCTCCCGATGCACGTACCGGTCGACGCTGGCCTTCAGCGGCTGCTGGGCGATCTGCTCGAAGGCCGCCTGGCTGGCCAGGGCCAACGTGTCCACCCGCTGATCGAGCACGAGCAACTGGCCGGCGATCACGGTGAGCTGGGCACGTACCTCGGCGAGGTCCCGGGCCAGCGCGTCCAGTTGGGCGGTCAGTGCGTCGTACATCGCGCCGAGCATCTTCTCGATCCGGTCGAACCGCTTGTCCATCCCGACGGCCATCCGGTTGATCTGATCACGCAGTGCCGCGATCTCACCGCCGGTGGACCCGTCGGCGCCGCCGCCGGAGGTGAACAACGGAAGCAGGATCATCGCCGCGCCCACCAGGCCACCGACCAGCGTGAAAGTCGACATGGCCAGCGCCGCCGTGGTGATGCCGGCCGCCGAGATCGCCGCCGTGTACGTGGTGATCGCCGAGATGGCGCCGACCACTGCCTTGGCGATGGTCTCGATCTGCTTGCCGAACTGCTTGTCCACCATCCCGGCGAGCTTGCCGAGGACGGTGACGGCCTGGCCGAGCTTCTCGTTGAGCTTGCGGTCGGCCTCCGCCTTCGCCTTGGCCGCCGCCTCGTCCACGCTGGTCGGCTTGTTCGGCCCGTCGACCGGGAATCGGTCGGACTGGGCGACCACGTCGGTCACCGCGGTCGCGGCCCGTTCGCGTAGCGCGGCGAGCGCGACGTCGAACTGCGACTGGATCTCCGCCCGGTAGGCGTCCCTGTCGTAGCGCTTCGCGGTGATCGCCGCCAGGTTGAGGTTTCCGCTCAGGTCGGGCAGCTGCGCGAGCTCGTCCGCCGGGGTGTCCAGGCGTACGCCGAGCCGGGTGCCGACCGCCGTGTTCCAGACCTCGGCGAGGGCCGGGTCGGTGGCGGCCTGGGCGTGGAGCGTGCTCCAGACCTCGGTGAGCGCGCCCCGGGACACCACTTCCCACAGGTACTCCTGGGTGCCGCTGCGGATCTGTTCGATCGGCGGCACGATGCCGGCCAGTTCCTCGCCGGTGGTGCTGCGCAGCAGCCCCTTGACCGCCGGGCCGCCGAGGACGGTTTCGCCGCTGCCGGCGAGCTTCTCCATCGCCGCGCCCAGCAGGTGCAGCTTCCCGGGTGACTCGTCGGACGCCGGGACGGCCTGCCCGACGAGGGTGGTGACGGTGCTCAGGTGGGCGTTGATCGCCGCGGTGTCGGCCGCCGGGTGCGCGGCGCGCCAGTCGCTCAGCTCGGCGGCGAGCACGGCGTCCACCAGGCCACTGGTGCCGCCGTCGCGGACCTGGACGACCGCCGCGAACAGGGTGTGGTGCACGGCCTGCTCGTCGTACGGGACGGGGTCGGCGGCGACCGCCGGCCCGGCCAATCCGACGACCAGGCTCGCGCCGGTCACGGCCGCGAGCCACCGGCGTGGGTGGCTCAGGCCCTTCGTGGTTCTCATGGATGTCCTTCCTCCGGCGTCCCTCGGGTACGGGACGAGGTGCGGCCTCCATGAAGCCGCAGTGGAGTTGGCGGTCCCTTAACGTCGTCTTGGCGGGCTGGTGGTGGGGGTGGTGGTGGGCGCCGGCCGAAGGCGCAGCGGGCGTCCGCCGACCGGTTCGGGCAGGGACGCCGGCGTCCGGGTGAGGTCCGAACGGTTGATCAAGGAGGTGTCGGATAACGGATCTCCAAGGTGGCCTGGGCTCACTACGGTTGCAGCGTGGCGACGGTCGGTGTGCTCGGCCCCGTGTGGGCAATGCGGAACGGCACCCCGATCGAACTCGGGGCACCGCGGCAGCGCGCGGTGCTGGCCCGGCTCGTCGCCGGAGGCGGTCATGTGGTGTCGGTCGACCGGCTCATCGAGGATCTCTGGTCGGGAGACCCGCCGCCGCGGGCCCAGGCCGCTCTGCAGGTGTACGTGTCGAACCTGCGCCGGGCGCTGGAGCCGGATCGTCCGCCCCGCCGTCCCGCCCGGATCCTCGTCACCGCGGCCCCGGGGTACGCCCTGCGGCTACCGATGCCCGACGTGGACGCCTGGCGGTTCGAAGCGGCGCTACGGACGGCGACGCGGGTCACCGAGACGCAGCCGCGGGCGGCGGTGGCCGGGCTGGACGAAGCCCTCGCCTGTTGGGGTGGGGCCACGCCGTACGCCGAGTTCGTCGGGGAGCTGTGGGCGGACCGGGAGAGCGAACGGCTGGCCCGGCTGCGACTGACCGCCGTCGAACAGCGCGCCAGGCTGCTGCTCGACCTGGACCGCGCCGATGAGGTGGTCCTCGACCTCGATCCGCACGTCCGGGACCATCCGCTGCGGGAGCAGGCCGCGATGCTGCTCGCGGTCGCGCTGTACCGCCTCGGACGGCAGGCCGACGCCCTCGACGTGCTGCGATCGGTCCGCGTCGCGCTGATCGAACAGTTGGGCGTCGACCCCGGCCCCGAGCTGCGGAGCCTGGAGACGGATATGCTTCGGCAGAACCCTCGCCTGGGGCCGCCCGTCGCCCGGGTCGTCCGACCGACGGCCGTGGTCGGGCAGGCCGAGCCGGCGGCTGCCGTACCCGATCGACGGCCTGCGGCGCGGCCACTGCTCGGCCGCGCGACCGAACTGGCCCGGGTGCGTTCGGCGGCCGACCGCGTCACCGGAGCCGGCCTCGGCATCTGCTGGGTCGGTGCGGAAGCGGGCGGCGGGAAGTCGACGCTGGCCCGCCACCTCGCCGGGTCCCTCGCCGCCGAGGGCTGGACCACGGCGACCGGCAACTGTCCTCAGGTGGAGGGCGCACCACCGGCCTGGGCGTGGCACGAGGTGGTCACCGCCGCTCGCGGGCGGCTTCCGCTCGACGAGCCGGAGGCCCGCGGTCTGCGGCTACTGCTGGACACCGGCACCGCAACGCCTGCCGGCGACCGCGGGCAGTACGACGAGTTCCATCTACGCCAGGCGCTGGGCGCCTACCTGTCCCGGCTGACCGGCCACGGCCCGCTGCTCGTCGTGATCGAGGACATCCATCGGGCCGACGGTGAGACCCTGCGCATCCTGCGTCACCTCGCGGTCGCCCTCGCCGAGGCGCCCGTCCTGGTGGTGGCGACGTTCCGCCCCGACGAGGTGACCGACGACTTCGTGGTGGCCCGGGCCGCGCTCACCGGCATACCGGCGGTGGAAGTGGACCTCGGCGGCCTCGACGACGCGGCCGTCACCGAACTGCTGCGGCACCACGGCGTCGACACCAGCGACACCGAACTGCTGCGCACCGTGCAGGAACGCTCGGCGGGCAATCCGCTGTTCACGATCGAGCTGGCCAAACTGATCGCGGCCGAAGGCCCCGGGTCGGCGCTCGACGGCATCCCCGCCGCGCTGGGTCACGTGCTGACCCGGCGGCTGGCACGGTTGCCGGCCACCACGCAGACGGTGCTGCGGCACGCCGCGGTCCTGGGCTCGGAGGCCGAGGTCGACATCCTGATTGCCGTCGACGGCGGTCCCGAGGAGCCGGTCCTCGACGGCCTGGAGGCCGGGGTGACCGCGGGTCTGCTCGTCGAGCCCGAGCCGGGGCGGATCCGCTTCGCGCACGCCCTGATGCGGGACGCACTCTACCACAGCGTGCCGCTGCTGCGACGCACCCGGATGCACAGCCGAATCCTCAGCGTGCTGCGAGAGCAGCGCGTCGACGACGTGGCGGCGCTGGGCAGGCACGCGCTCGCCGCCCTCACCCCGGCCACCGCGCAGGACGCGATCGGCCACCTGGCCGCCGCCGCCCGCCGGGCCGGTGACCTCGGCGCGCCTCGGGAGGCTGCCGTGCACTGGGCCGGCGCGCTGCGCGCGGCCGACCTCGCTCCGATGGTCCCCGCCCGCACACGTCTCGACCTGCTCTGCCACCGGGCCAGCGCGAGCGCACTCGCCGGTGACGTGCTGGCCGCCCGGGCCGCACGCGCCGAAGCAGTACGGCTGGCCACCGGGATCGGCGACCCGCAGGCCGTCCACTCCGCACTGACCTGCTTCGACGCCCCGGTGACCTGGACCATCCGGCCAGACCGCGCCGTCGACGAGCCGCTGGTCCGGCTGCTGGAGCAGGAGCTGCGCCGGGTGGGCGACGGCGGCCCGGCGCTGCGGTCCCGGCTGCTGAGCACTCTCGCCTTCGAGATCGAGGGCGCCGATCTGCAGCGCGCCGACGAGGTCACCCGGGAGGCCCTCGCGCTGGCCCGCCGGCAGGACGACTCGGCGGTGCTCTGCCGCGCGCTCAACGCCCGCTACTTCGTCACCGTCGCCCCCGCGCACCGGGCCGAACTGCCCGACGTCGGGCGGGAGCTGCTGGCGGTCGCCGAGGCGGCGGGGCTCACCGCGTACCAGTGCGAGGCCCATCACATCCTCTACCAGGCCGCACTCAGCGAGGCTGACTTCGACCGGGCACGCCACCACGTCGACCGGGCTGTCGAGGAGGCCACCACCGGTCAGCTCGGCCTGATCCTCGCCGTAATGGGGTGGTTCACCGGCCTGCGCGCTCTCTTCGCCGGCGATCTCGACGAGGCGTCGCGCCGGTACGCGGAGATCAGCGATCGGATGAGCCGCGTCGGCGGTCCCAACGCGGCGGTGATGGGGCTGATGGGCCGGTTCACCGTGCTGAGCACGGTCGGGCGCGGACACGAGGTGATCGAGGAGATCCGGCAGGTGCACGTACGGGTGCCGGACGACACGCACGACGTGCTGGCCCACGCGCTGCTCTCCGCAGGCGACCGGGAGGCGGCCCGGGCCGTCTGGCGGCCACAGACCCCGATCCGCCCCGACTACCTGTGGCTGTACTGGATGACGCTGCGCGGGCAGGTCGCGGCGCGGCTCGGCGACCGCCCGGCCGCGCAGCGCTGCTACCGCGAGCTGCTGCCGTGGGCCGGGCGTTTCGCCGGACTGGAATGCGGATCGATCTCGCTCGGCCCGGTGGACCAAACCCTCGCCGAGCTCGCCGCGGCGCTGGGCGACCCGGCCGTCGCCGCGCACCGCGACGCCGGGCTCCGGCTGGCCCGCAGGGTCGGCGCCGTGCCGTGGAGTGACGAGTCGGCGTACGTGCCGGCGGCGGTGCGCTGAATCGGGTCACCGCCGCTCGGGCGGCGTCACCCGCCGAAGACCGTCGCCTCCCGACGGCGGAAACCCGGTCGCAGCGCCACGAGCATCAGCCGCAGCACCGGTCCGGCGATCCTTCTCAGCTCGTCCAGCTCCTCCGGGCGGGCGTACCGCTCGATCCTGGGCAGTTCGAAGCGCAGCGCACCACCTTTGCGGACCGCCCGCTCCACGGCGTGCCAGTCGGCCACGCTGACGTACCGCCGGATTATCGGGAAGATCAGCCGCTCCTCCTCCTCGATATGTTCGTCGAGGACATCGCGCAGCTGAGCCAGGGCTGCGGCGAGACCCCGTGCGACGGTGTGCACCCGGCCCGGTTCTGAAGGGCCCGAGGCGTACGCGGCGACCAGGTCGTCCGCCGCCACCCGTATTTCGTCCAGGACCGGATCGAGCGCGGCGTGGTCGTCGCTGAGCTCCCGCAGGTCGATCTCCGCGCCCGCCGATTGTTCCAGCACCGGCCAGAGGACCTCGTCCTCCATCCTGTGGTGGTGATGGATGCCGTCGCAGAGCAGCCGCAGGTACGTCCGCAAGGCCGTCGCTCGGCGGCGGTCGTACGCGATCTGGCCAGCGGCCATGCGGCTGAGCAGCTCGGCCAGCCGTCGGGTGTCGGACCGCATGGTGCGGTGGTTGATCCGGAAGCCGATGAGGTTCGGCTCGGGGTGGGGGGTCGTGGTGGCCATGGTCTCCTCCGGCCGCACCGCCGGCGGCCTGTTCGGGTTGGGGCGGCCGTTGGCGGGCCGCCCCGGTGCCGGCTACGGACGGCCGACTCGGTCTCGTGCTTCTCGACTCTCGGGCACCGCGCCTGGCGCACACTTGGCGCTGACTTGGCGGGCGCGCTCCCGGGATCGGATGGCGAGTTGACTGAGCCGTCC
>Ga0187815_10001695_pt1 | contig 10381 bp, 8 predicted proteins | sample NC_S_5_FD_132962 | JGI IMG/M metagenome (GOLD analysis project Ga0187815, IMG submission 132962) | Wetland sediment microbial communities from Neuse River Estuary, North Carolina, USA - ASW-S_5 | ecosystem: Environmental > Aquatic > Freshwater > Wetlands > Sediment | place: USA: North Carolina...
CCGGTATTCGGGCCGAGGTCGCCGTCACGGGCGCGCTTGAAGTCCTGCGCGGGCAGGAGCGGGACCGCCGTCGTGCCGTCGGTGACGGCGAACAGCGACACCTCGGGGCCGTCCAGGAACTCCTCGATCACCACCGCGCCGCACGCGCCGGCGTGCGCCCGCGCCTCGGCCAGGTCGGTGGTGACGACCACGCCCTTGCCGGCCGCCAGGGCGTCGTCCTTGACCACGTACGGCGGGCCGAACGCCGCCAGCGCCTCGTCCGCCTCGGCGCGGGTCGTGCACGTCCGCGACGCCGCGGTCGGGATGCCCGCGACCGCCATGACCTGCTTGGCGAACGACTTCGACCCCTCGATCAGCGCGGCGCCCGCGTCCGGCCCGAAGCACGCGAAGCCGTGCTCGCGCAGCGCGTCGGCCGCCCCCGCGACCAGCGGCGCCTCCGGGCCGATCACCACCAGGTCCGGGCTGAGCTTGCGGGTCAGCCGCAGGATCGCGTCGGGCGCCGGGGAACCGAAGCCGACCTCCGGGTGGGTCTCGGCGAGCGCCGCGATGCCCGGGTTGCCCGGGGCGGCGTGCAGGCTTGCCGTCTCACCGCTGAGCGCGCGGACGATCGCGTGCTCACGGCCCCCCGACCCGATGACGAGAATGCGCAAGCTCACGCTCCGGGGAGTAGGGAGCGGAGCTGGAGCGTCTGGTCGCGGCGCGGGCCCACGCCGACCGCGCTGACCGGCGCGCCGATCATCTGCTCGACCGCCGACACGTAACTCCGCGCGTTCGCGGGCAGCTCGGCGAAGGTCGTGGCCTTGGAGACGTCCTCGGCCCACCCGTCGAAGTACTCGTAAACGGGGACGGCGTGGTGGAACTCGGTCTGGGTCATCGGGATCTCATCGTGCCTGGTCCCGTCCACCTCGTACGCCACGCAGACCGGCACCTGGTCCAGGCCGGACAGCACGTCCAGCTTGGTCAGGAAGAAGTCGGTGATCCCGTTCACCCGCGTGGCGTACCTGGCGATGACCGCGTCGAACCAGCCGGTGCGGCGCGGCCGGCCGGTGGTCACGCCGTACTCCGCGCCGGTCCGGCGGAGCCACTCGCCGGTGGCGTCACGGAGTTCGGTGGGGAAGGGGCCCTCGCCGACGCGGGTCGTGTACGCCTTGACCACGCCGATGACCTTGGCGATCCTGGTGGGCCCGATCCCCGAGCCCGCGCAGGCGCCGCCGGCGGTCGGGGAGGAGGAGGTGACGAACGGGTACGTGCCGTGGTCCACGTCGAGCATGGTGGCCTGGGCGCCCTCGAGCAGGACGACCTGCCCGTCGTCGAGGGCCCGGCCCAGGATGAGCCCGGTGTCCGCCACGTAGGGCCGGAGCCGGTCGGCGTACCCCAGGTACTCCGCGGCGACGGTCCGCGCGTCGATGCCGCGCCGGTTGTAGACCTTGGACAGGATCTGGTTCTTCTCCCGCAGCACGAGCTCGAGCTTCTGGCCCAGGATGCCGGGGTCGAACAGGTCCTGGACGCGGATCCCGACCCGGGCCATCTTGTCGCCGTAGGCCGGGCCGATGCCGCGGCCCGTGGTGCCGATCCGCGCGCTGCCCAGGTAACGCTCGGTCACCCGGTCCAGGGCCCGGTGGTAGGGCATGATCAGGTGCGCGTTCGCGGAGACGAGCAGCTTGGAGCAGTCCACCCCGCGCGCGGTCAGCGCGTCGATCTCGTCGATCAGGACCTGCGGGTCGATCACGACGCCGTTGCCGATCACCGGGACGACCTCGGGGGACAGCACGCCGGACGGGAGCATGTGCAGCGCGTAGCTCTCCTCGCCGATGACGACGGTGTGGCCGGCGTTGTTGCCGCCCTGGTAGCGCACCACGTAATCGACTCGGTCACCGAGCAGGTCGGTCGCCTTGCCCTTGCCCTCGTCGCCCCACTGGGCGCCGACCAGGATGATCGCGGGCATCGGCGCGTCCCTTCTGCCCTTCTGCCGGTGCGGGCCCTAGATGATCGAGCCACTACATGATGAAGCCCCTGCTCAGGCGCAAGCGCGGCAGGGGCTCTTGCGATCCGAGATTACCCGCACAACCGGCGTGCTCGCGCACACGACACGCGCCGCGGCCGGCACCGCTAGGCCGGCGGGCGGGCCGCGAGCTCGGCGTCGAGTTCCGCGGCGGCCTTCGCGCTGCTGTCGCGCAGGAACTCCCGGCAGCGCCGCGCCTCGTCGTCCTCGCCGATCGCGCCGGCCGCCGCGCCCAGCGCGTGCAGCGACCGCAGGAACCCGCGGTTCGGCTCGTGCTCCCACGGGATCGGGCCGTGACCGTGCCACCCGGCCCGGCGTAGCTGGTCCAGGCCGCGGTGGTAGCCCGTCCGCGCGTACGCGTACGCCGTGACCGCGTCGTCGCGCCAGAGCGCCTGGACCGCCAGGGCGGCCCAGGCGGCCGAGTACGACGGGAACCGCGCCGCCACCTCGGCGGGCGTGTCGTGGGCCTCCCGCAGCGCGACCGCCGCCTCCTCGTCCTCCGGCAGGTACGTGGGCGCGGGCCCGCCGAGCAGGTTCTCTCGTTCCATCGCCGTCCCTACGACAGGTGATGCCCGGCGGACATGAGGTCCTCGCAGGCGTGGGTGACCCGGGCCGCCATGCCGGCCTCGCCGGCCTTGCCGTAGCTGCGCGGGTCGTAGTCCTTCTTGCTGCCGACGTCGCCGTCCACCTTGAGCACCCCGTCGTAGTGGGCGAACATGTGGCCCGCGATGGGCCTGGTGAACGCGTACTGGGTGTCGGTGTCGATGTTCATCTTGACCACGCCGTAGGAGATGGCCTCCCTGATCTCCTCCAGCGCCGACCCCGACCCGCCGTGGAAGACCAGGTCGAACGGCTTGTCCTTACCGTACTTCTGACCCACGGCGTCCTGGATGTCCTTGAGGATCGACGGGCGCAGCTTCACGTGCCCCGGCGCGTAGACCCCGTGCACGTTCCCGAACGTCGCGGCCAGGATGTACCGGCCCCGCTCGCCGAGCCCCAGCGTCTCGGCCGTGGCCAGGGCGTCTTCCGGCGTGGTGTACAGCTTCTCGTTGATCTCGCCGACGATCCCGTCCTCCTCGCCGCCGACCACGCCGATCTCCATCTCCATGACGCAGTGCGCGGCCGAGCATTCCTCTAGGAGGTCGGCCGCGATCTGCAGGTTCTCGGTCAGCGGGACCGCGGAGCCGTCCCACATGTGCGACTGGAACAGCGGCTCCTCGCCGCGCACCACCCGCCCGCGGGAGATCGCCACCAGCGGGCGCATGTACCCGTCGAGCTTGTCCTTCGGGCAGTGGTCCGTGTGCAGGGCGATGTTGACGGCGTACCTGGCCGCCACGACGTGCGCGAACTCGGCCAGCGCGGTCGCGCCGACCACCATGTCCTTGACCGAGCCCGACAGGTATTCGGCCCCGCCGGTCGAGATCTGCACGATCCCGTCGCTGCCGGCGTCCGCGAACCCCTTGAGCGCGGCGTTCAGGGTCTGGCTCGAGGTGACGTTGATCGAGGGGTACGCGAAGCCGTGCTGCTTGGCCGCATCAAGCATCTGGGCGTAGACCTCGGCGGTCGCGATAGGCATGACGCTGACTCCCTTGTTGCTGGCTTTTTGCTTGGTGACCGTCGGCCTGGGCCCAACTCTAGACATGAAGCACGGATTAAGATGCACCAGGCATGGCCGGGCATGCGGTACAACAGGAACCCTATGGAGAGTTTCCTCACCTCGGCGGGGTACGCCGCGCTTATCATATTCGGCTTCCTCGAGGCGGCCTGCATCCCGATCTCCTCGGAGATCACGTTCGGCTTCGCCGGGGTGCTCGCTTACCAGGGCCATCTCAACCTGGCCCTGGTCATCATCATCGGCTCGCTCGCCGAACTAGGCGGATCCTACGCCTCGTACTGGGTCGGCCGGATCGGCGGCAGGCCGCTCGTGGACAAGATCGGCCGCTACGTCCTGGTCACCCAGTCCGACGTCGACCGCGCCGAGCGCTTCCTGGCCGGGCGCGGCGCCTGGGCCGTCCCCGTCGGCCGGATGCTCCCCTTCGTCCGCGCCTTCACCTCGATCGTGGCGGGCCTGATCCGGATCCCCGCGGGCCGCTTCGGGGTGCTCAGCCTGATCGGCACGGTCATCTACGCGGCGGTGCTCTCCTCGATCGGGTACGGGCTGGGCAGCGCCTGGCAGCGCATCAGCCACGACCTGAGCGTCGCCGGGTACGCGATCTTCGCCATCGTGGTCATCGCCATCGTCGCGTTCGTCGTGTACCGCCTGCGCCAGTTCCGCCGCGAGGACGCCGAACGCCGCGCCCAGGCCGCGGGTTCCCAGGCTGCGGGTTCCCAGGCTGCGGGCTCGCACGCTGCGGGCTCGCACGCCGCGGGCTCCCACGCCGCGGGCTCCCAAGCCCAGGCTGCGGGCCCGCGCGGGCAGCAGCCGCACCGGCCCGGCGCGCACCGGGCGCACCGGTCAGACACCCAGGTCTGACAGGGTAAACGCGGCGCGGAACGCCAGGCCGCGCTCGGTCACCCGCTCCCGGGCCCCCCGGTCCACGACCACGGCCACCCCGACCACCTCCGCGCCCGCCTCGCGCAGGGCGTCGACCGCGGTCAGCGAGGAAGCCCCGGTCGTCGACGTGTCCTCGACGGCCAGGACGCGCCGCCCGGCCACGTCGGGGCCCTCGATCCGGCGCTGCAGGCCGTGCTGCTTCTCCGCCTTCCGCACCACGAACGCGTCGATCGGTGTTCCGCCGCCCGCCGCCGCGGCGTGCATCATCGCCGTGGCGACCGGATCGGCGCCCAGCGTCAGGCCGCCGACCGCCTCGTACTCCAGGTCCCGGGTCAGGTCGAGCATGACCCGCCCGGCCAGCGGCGCCACGCGCCCGTCGAGCAGGACCCGGCGCAGGTCGATGTACCAGTCGGCGTGCTGACCGGAGGAGAGGATGAAGTCGCCGCGGACGACGGCCTTGGCCCGGATCGCCGCGAGGAGTTCGGCCCGATCGCTCACGGCAGGTGATCCTACGCCCGCAGGCAGCGCAAATGCACAGAAAGGCAGCCCGGCCCAGCGGACTTCACCTACGCTAGGTCCGACAGAACCGCTACGGGAGGAAGGGCGGTGCGGCCGTGGATCGTTGCGCGCTGTTCGTCGACGCTGGCTACGTGCTCGCCGACGGCGCCATGGCCGTGCACGGGACGCGCCGTGGTGAGTCGGTTTCGTGGGACTACGAGGGACTCCTCTCCTTCTTCGCCGGCCTGGTGACCGAGCGGACCGGGCTGCCGCTGCTGCGCTGCTACTGGTATGAGGCCACCGTAGACGGCCGGCGCACCGCAGAGCAGGATGCGCTCGCCGACATGCCGGGGATCAAGCTCCGGGTGGCGAAGATCCGCCCCGGCCGGCGCGAGGGCGTGGAAACCGAGATCCACCGCGACCTGACCACCCTGGCGCGCAACAACGCGATCAGCGACGCGCTCGTGGTCAGCGCGGAAGAGGACCTGGCCCAGGTCATCGCCGACGTGCAGGACCTGGGCATGCGCGTCACCCTGATGCACATCGCGGTCGACGGGAACTGGACCATCTCCCGGGCGCTGCGCCAGGAATCCGACGACATCGTCGAGATCGGCGGCGAGCACCTGCGGCCCTTCGTGGAGCTGATCGCCGGCGCCGAGCCCGCCCTGTCCGACGACCCCGACCTGGCCGACCTCGCCCAGGCGCGGCCCCTGGCCAACGGCCACGCGGCCAGCGGGCCGGGTTCCTACCAGCCGATGCCCGCCGCGTCCGGGAACCACGCGCCCCCGTCGATCTACACCGCGCCGGTCGTGGCGGAGTACCAGCGGCCCTCGCTCCAGCTGCCCAGGGTCGCCGCGCCCGACCGGTCCCGCGAGGACCGTCCCTCCCGCGAGGACCGTCCGTCCCGCGAGGACCGTCCGTCCCGCGAGGACCGTCCGTCCCGCGAGGACCGGGGCGCGCCCGCGGCCGTCAACGGCGATGCGTCGCTGCAGCCACAACCACAGCCACAGCCGCGACAGGACATCTACACGGCGCCCGCGTCGGCGCCCACCATCGGCCGGTCCCGGCCGGAGCGCCAGGAATCCGCGCCGCCGTCCCCGGCCGCGTGGGCCCGGCCCGCCGAGGACGCCTCGCCCTACGCCCCCGGGCCGCCCGCCGCGCCGCCTGAGCCGGTCACCGGCCTGGCCGGGGTGCCGGGGCTGCCGGGACCGGGGCCGGGTCCCGGCCCGGAGCCCGCCGCGCCGGCTCAGGGCGGCCAGCTTCGCCGGCTGCCTTCCCGGTCCGGGAGCCAGGGACCTACGGGGTCCATGGGTCCGATGGGAGCCGCCGGCGTCACGATGCCGCAGCCGGGCCAGCACGCCGCGCCGAGCCAGGGCTCGCCGCGCAATTCCCCGTACAGCGGCCCGCAGCCGGTCGTGACGTCGCCGCCCGCGGGCTACGCCGCCACCGGCGGGATCTCGCTCTCCGAAGCGGTACAGGCCGCGCACGAGGAGGGCCAGGAGTTCGGCGGGTCGGTCGCCAGGGACGCGCCCGCGCTGTGGCTGGAGGCCGTGCTGGCCAGGAAGCCGCGCATGCCATCGGACCTCGAGGCCCGGCTGCTGCAGGGCTCGGCGCTGCCGATCGACTACCTGCTCCACGACGAGGTCCGGCACGCGCTGCGCCGCGGCTTCTGGGACGCGCTCGAGCGTACTCGCCGGTAATTAACGGCAGACGCCCGGAATGTCCATCACCTCGGCGGGTAGGGTCATGAACGTGGTTGTGCTGTCCGGCGAGCTTTTCGACGCCATCGAGGTCAATGCGGCCCGGACGGGCAACCACCAGCGCGCCGCGGTGCGGATGAGCAGGCTGGCCGTCCAGGCCACTGCTGGCGGCATGTCCCGCGCCGAGGCCCACGTGCGGGCGGGCGAGCAGTGGCTCCTCGCCGACGAGCCCGCGACGGCCGCCGCCGAGTTCCGCGCGGCGATCGCCGACGCCGGCCCGACCTCGGACGACCCGCGGGTCCCGCTCGCCCGGGCCATGTTCGCGCTGGACCGGCCCGCCGAAGCCGACTCGCTGCTGCGCGAGCTGACCGACTCCGGCGGCCGGGCGCTGCCGCGCACCTGTGACCTGGTGGCCGAATTGCTCATCGAGCAGGGCGACCTGCGGGGTGCGCTCGACTGGGCCACCGCGGGCGTGCAGGCGTGCCTGGCCGGCGACGACCGCGACGAGTTGCCGCTGCTGCTCCGCCTCCGGTACCGGCTCCGGGTCGACCTCGGCCTGCCCGAGGACGAGTACGACAAGATGCTCGACAGCACCCAGCGCGGCCTGCGGGACGGCCCCGCCGCCGGGACCTGATCTCCAGGATCCGGGCCTAGGCCCGGGAGACCGTCAGCGCGTCCCGGTTCGCGTCGACGTCGACCCGCACCTCGTCGCCGTCGACGATCTCGGCGGCGAGCAGCGCGCGGGCGAGCTGGTCACCCACGGCCGACTGGACGAGCCTGCGCAGCGGCCTGGCCCCGTACACGGGGTCGAAGCCGGTCATGGCCAGCCATTCCCGCGCCGCCGGGGTCACGGTCAGGGTCAGGCGGCGCCCGGCGAGCCGCTCGGCCAGCCGCTCGATCTGCAGGTCCACGATCTGCGCGAGCTCCGCGTTCGACAGCGCGTCGAAGATGATCACGTCGTCGAGCCGGTTCAGGAACTCGGGCTTGAACGCGTTCCGGACCGCGGCCAGCACCGCCTCCCGCTTGGCGTTCTCATCACCGAACGTCGGGTCGGCGATGAACTGGGAACCGAGGTTGGAGGTCAGCACCAGGATCGCGTTCCTGAAGTCCACCGTGCGGCCCTGGCCGTCGGTCAGCCTGCCGTCGTCGAGCACCTGGAGCAAGACGTCGAAGATCTCCGGGTGCGCCTTCTCCACCTCGTCGAGCAGCACGACGGTGTAGGGCCTGCGCCGCACCCGCTCGGTGAGCTGGCCGCCCTCCTCGTAGCCGACGTACCCCGGCGGGGCGCCGATCAGCCGCGCGACCGAGTGCTTCTCGGAGTACTCGCTCATGTCGATGCGGATCATGGCCCGCTCGTCGTCGAACAGGAACTCGGCGAGCGCCTTGGCCAGCTCCGTCTTGCCGACCCCGGTCGGGCCGAGGAACAGGAACGAGCCGGTCGGCCGGTCCGGGTCGGACACTCCCGCCCGGGCCCGGCGCACGGCGTCGGAGACGGCCTGGACGGCGCGCGCCTGGCCGATCACCCGCTTGCCGAGCTCGGCCTCCATCCGCAGCAGCTTGGCCGTTTCCCCCTCGAGCAGCCGCCCGGCGGGGATGCCGGTCCACGACGACACCACGTCCGCGACGTCATCCGGCCCGACCTCCTCCTTCACCATGGGCGCCGTAGCCGGGTCTCCCGCCGCCCCGGTTCCCTCTCCCGCATTAGCCGAACGAGCCGTCGTGCTCGCCCGCTCAAGCTCGGCCTCCACGGTCTTGATCTCGCCGTTTTCCAGGCGTGCCCACTCGTCCAGGTCGTTGGCCAGCTTGGCCCGCTCGACCTGGACCCAGAGGTCGTCGAGGCGCTTCTTCAGCTCGCCGACCCGGTTCAGGCCGCCCTTCTCCCGCTCCCAGCGCGCGACGAGCGTGTCAAGCTGCTCCTGACTGTCGGCCATGCTCGCGCGCAGCCGCTCGAGCCGCTCCCTGCTCGCCGGGTCCGACTCCTTGGCCAGGGAGACCTCTTCCATCTTCATCCGGTCGACGGCCCGCCGGAGTTCGTCGATCTCGACCGGCTGGGAATCGATCTCCATCCGGAGCCGGGAGGCGGACTCGTCGATCAGGTCGATCGCCTTGTCGGGCAGGAAGCGCGCCGTGATGTACCTGTCGGACAGGACGGCGGCGGCGACCAGCGCCGCGTCGGAGATCTGGACCTGGTGGTGCGCCTCGTAGCGGCCCTTCAGCCCGCGCAGGATCGCGATCGTCTCCTCCACGGAGGGCTCGCCGACGAACACCTGCTGGAACCGGCGCTCGAACGCCGGGTCCTTCTCGATCCGCTCGCGGTACTCATCCAGCGTGGTGGCGCCCACCATCCGCAGCTCGCCGCGGGCTAGCATCGGCTTGAGCATGTTGCCGGCGTCCATGGCCCCTTCGGCGGCGCCCGCGCCGACCACGGTGTGCAGCTCGTCGATGAACGTGATCACCCGGCCCTCGCTGTGCCTGATCTCGTCCAGCACCGCCTTGAGGCGCTCCTCGAACTCACCGCGGTACTTCGCCCCGGCCACCATGGCGCCGAGGTCGAGCGCGATCAGCCGCTTGCCGCGCAGCGATTCGGGGACGTCACCCGTCACGATCCGCTGCGCGAGGCCCTCGACGACCGCGGTCTTGCCCACGCCCGGCTCCCCGATCAGCACGGGGTTGTTCTTGGTCCGGCGGGACAGCACCTGGACGACGCGCCTGATCTCGGTGTCCCGGCCGACAACCGGGTCCAGCTTGCCTTCCCTGGCCTGCTGGGTCAGGTCGATCCCGTACTTCTCGAGCGCCTTGAAGGTGCCTTCCGGGTCCTGGGTGGTCACCCGCGCGCTGCCGCGGATCTGGCTGAACGCGTCGAGCAGCGCGTCGGCGGTGGCGCCGTTGGCGACCAGGATGTTCTTGGCGTCGCCGCCGTCCGCGGCCAGCCCGACGAGCAGGTGCTCGGTGGAGATGTACTCATCGCCAAGCTCCTTGGCCCGGCGGGTCGCCGTGGCGACCGCGCTGAGCAGCGGGCGGGACATCTCCGGGGCGCTGGCCGTGGTCCCGTGCATGCGCGGCAGCCGGGCCAGGCGCTCCTCCGCCCGCTTGGCGATCAGCGCCGGGTCCACGCCGATCTGCCGGAGCAGCTGGACGGCCAGGCCGTCCGCCTGCTCGACCAGGGCGAGCAGCAGGTGCACGGGATCGACCTGCGGGCTCCCGTCCGCCGCGGCGCGGCGTATCGCGACCGACAGCGCGTCCTGGCTCTTGTGGGTCAGCTTGTCATCAGCCATTTCTATCTCCAACGGGCAGCCCAGTCCCCCTGGGCGGCCCAGCTACGTAATCCCCAGTCACTTACAGTTACTTGCCCTCTCGGGGCTGGCCCGGTGCCGACTGTGGCTCCCATATCGCGACCCGCGCGCCGCGCACGGGCACGAGGCCCGACCGGGTGTCGGCCCCGCTACGGCGCAGCTCGGCCAGCCGGGCCGCCACGGCCCGGGTGGACTCCAGCTCCAGGCGGAGCTGCGCGACCTCGGCGTGCAGCTCCGCGATCAGCCTGCGCGCCTGCTCCAGCTCCCGGATCTGGTCCAGGATCAGCTTGACCCCGGCCAGGTTGACCCCCTCGTCCTGCGACAGCCGCTGGATCTCGCGCAGCGCCAGGATGTCCCGCATCGAGTAGCGCCGGCCCCGGCCGGCGCTCCGTCC
>Ga0187815_10001696_pt1 | contig 10378 bp, 8 predicted proteins | sample NC_S_5_FD_132962 | JGI IMG/M metagenome (GOLD analysis project Ga0187815, IMG submission 132962) | Wetland sediment microbial communities from Neuse River Estuary, North Carolina, USA - ASW-S_5 | ecosystem: Environmental > Aquatic > Freshwater > Wetlands > Sediment | place: USA: North Carolina...
AACGGCTATCGCAACGGTGTCTCAGCAGATGGGCACTCGAATGGCTCGGTCAGAATCGACAATCCCCAGCGCGCGATAGACATCGAACGTCATTCACCCGCCAACCTCCATCCAGTGCCCGCGGTCAAAGAACAGCGCGGACAACTGCGCGGAGTCGGCGTCGTGGGCCTCGGCTATTGGGGTCCAAACTGGGTCCGCAATTTCCATCAAAGTCAAGCGGCACGCCGGATCGTCGCCTGCGACCTGCTTGAAAAGCGGCGAACGCACGTCAGCCAATTGTACTCGATCGAAACCACCAGCCGCTTCGAGGACTTGCTGAATGACTCCGACATCGAAGGCATCGTGGTCGCCACACCTGTCGGCACTCACTACGCGATGGCCCGGCGCGCGCTCGAGGCCGGCAAGTCGGTGCTGGTTGAAAAACCGCTGGCGATGTCAACCGAAGAAGCCGGTGAACTTGTGCAGATCGCTCAAGAGCGAAATCTCGTCCTTATGGTCGGGCATACGTTCGAATACAGCGCTCCGGTCCTCAAGATGCGCGACATCATCGGCTCCGGCGAGCTCGGCGACGTGTTTTACATCAGCTCCGTTCGCGCGAACCTCGGACTCTTTCAGCGCGATGTCAACGTGACCTGGGACCTCGCGACCCACGACATCTCGATCATTCTGAACCTGATGGGCGGGCGTATGCCTGAAGCAGTGAGCTGCCAGGCTGAGGGTCACTACGGCCACGGCGTCGAGGACGTTGCGATGCTGACCTTGCGCTTCGAGCGAAACGTCATTGCCTTTATCCACGTGAGCTGGCTCGACCCCGACAAGATTCGCCGCACCACGGTGGTCGGCTCGCGCAAGATGCTCGTCTACGACGACACCGCGCCGCAGGAAAAAATTCGCATCTACGACAAGGGCGTCACTGCGCAGAAGTATTACGACACCTTCGGCGAATTCCAGTTCTCGTATCGCTATGGCGACATCCAGATTCCCCGGATCGAGGAGAAAGAGCCGCTGTATTGCGAGTGCGAGCACTTCGTCAACTGCGTGAGAAATGGCGAGACGCCCAACACCGACGGCGTCAACGGCGCCCGGGTTGTCAGCGTGCTCGAGGCCGCCAACTACTCGCTGCGCCGGGGCGGCTTGATGGTTCCGCTCGGGAATGCGTTGCGATGAGTGCCGCGATTGGACAGCGCCAGGGCCCGCAATTCGCGTGCATCGCGGACGATGTCCGCATGGGCGAGCGCGTGCGGCTGGCCTCGTACGTAAATCTCTACGGCTGCGAGATTGGCGACGACACCCGGCTCGGAGCGTTCGTCGAGGTTCAACGCGACGCGAAAATCGGGCGGCGGTGCAAAATCTCGAGCCACACGTTCGTCTGCTCCGGCGTGACCATCGAGGACGAAGTCTTCATCGGTCACGGCGTCATCTTCATCAACGACCGTTATCCGCGCGCGACCGGCGCTGACGGAGCGCTGCAGACCGAGAACGACTGGAAGATGGAACACACGGTGGTAAGGAAAGGCGCCTCGCTCGGGAGCGGCGCGATCGTGATGTGCGGAGTCGAAATTGGCGCAGGCGCAATGATTGGGGCAGGCGCGATTGTCGTTCGAGACGTGCCTGCGGGTGCCGTGGTCGCGGGCCATCCCGCGCGCCTGCGCAGACCGGTAACCGCGATGAACAAGAGGCAGTCCCGATGAGAATAAAATTCGTGGATTTGGCCGCGCAAAACCTTGAAATCGGCGATCGCGTTGCATTCGAACTGGACCTGATCAATGCCACCACCGCTTATGTCGGCGGCGATCAGGTCGAAAGCTTCGAACGTGAATTCGCCCAATTTCTGGGCGTAAAGCGCGCCATGGGCGTCGCCAACGGAACCGACGCCCTGCGTATCGCTCTGCTGGCGCTTGGCATCGGCCCCGGCGACGAGGTCATTACCGTGCCGATGACCTTCATCGCGACCGCGGCTGCGATCGTGCAGACCGGTGCGCGGCCGCGGTTCGTCGATATCGATCCCGACACCGGCAACATCAGCTTGCCCGCGCTATGCAGCTTTCTGGAATCGAGGCCGCGCAGCGAGCGCAGCGCGATTCGAGCCATCGTGCCCGTTCATCTGTACGGCTTGCCGGCGCCGATGGTTGAGCTGAAAGAAATTGCGGCCGAGTTCAACCTCAAAATCGTCGAGGACGCTTGCCAGGCTCACGGCGCACGGGTGCGCACTGCGGCAGGGATGGCGATGGCCGGAACGCTCGGCGACGCGGGATGCTTCAGCTTCTACCCGGGCAAGAATCTTGGCGCGTGGGGCGATGGCGGCGCGGTCGTGACCAATGACGATGAAGTTGCACGACGCGTTTCGCTGCTTGGCAACCACGGCCGGTTGTCGCATTACGCGCATGAGATTTGCGGATATAACTCGCGGCTCGATTCGATTCAGGCTGCGGTTCTGCGCGCGAAGCTGGAAAGACTCGCTGAATGGAACGAGCGCCGCCGCGTAATTGCTTCCGCGTATCGTGAGCTGCTCACTCCGTGGGACGCGCTGCCGATCCTCGAACCCGAGGGCGCTGAATCCTGCTTCCACCTCTTCGTCATTCGAAGCACCAGGCGCGACGCGATCCGCAACGCGCTTCTTCAGAACGATATCGAATGCGGAATCCACTACCCCGTGCCGCTTCATCTTCAGCCCGCGCTGGCCTACCTCGGCTATAGACCCGGTGATTTCCCTGCCAGTGAAGCGTTGGCGGATACCACTCTGTCGTTGCCGATGCATCCACATCTGAACGGGCAGGAAATCCTGCGAACGGTCGAGACCGTGGCCTCGGCACTGGTGTCGAATAAAGAACCCTTCGCGACACAGCGTCCGGCTGTTTCGCCGTTGATCGTGACTGCATCCTCCTACTCATGAGCGGATTTCGATGTTTGCCGACGAATGCAAAAGACAAAAGGTGCTCTTCGCGATAGCGGATCTCGCCGCTCTCGCGCTTGCCTTTGCGGGCGCGTTGGTTTTGCACGACCCGGATGGAGCCATTCGTGCGCATCTTGAAAGCGCCGACCCGCAGACGCTGGCCGAATGCATCGTCCTCGCAGCTCTGCTGTGGTTCGGCGTCTTCCGAGCCTTCGATCTCTTCAACATGCGAAACGGCAGCCGCAAGGAAGGGGTCGCGATCGTTAAGGCATGCGCGGTCGCGGCCGGCCTGATGCTCCTCGCCGGCTTTGCGGCGCACCTTCAGTTCTCGCGCATCACCGTCGCGATTTTCTACGCCCTGAGTATCGTCTCCGAATTGGCAGTCCGGGGGACGATGCGCCGTTTGATTCAGCAATTTTATTCAAGCCCGCGCATTTCGATTCCGCTCGTAATCATCGGCTTCAACCCGGCCTCTCAGCTCCTCTGCGACAGCATTCAGGAAGAGCTGACGCAGTACGAATTTCTCGGCTTTCTCGACGCCGACTCGCCCGGCCGCGAGTACCGCGGCTATCCGGTGCTGGGCCGGCCCGAGCAGTTGCCCGAGCTGATTCGCATCTATCCCTGCTTCGAGGTTGCCGTCGTCATTCCCGACAAACCCCTGGCCGAGCAGGCGCGCATGGTCGAGCTTTGCGAAAAGTTCCGGTTGCGATGGTGGGTCGTGCCGTGGGTCTATCGCTCGGCTGCGACCGGACTCCGCGTGGACACCGTCGGCCTGATTCCGCTGGTCGGGCGCCGCGGTTCGAACATCGAGGGCCTGAATTACCTGGTCAAGCGCACTTTCGACGTGATCTGCGCCTCGCTCCTGTTGATTCTAGCGACGCCGGTTATCGCTCTTGCCGCTCTCGCGATTTTAATTTCCGACGGCAAGCCCATCTTCTTCCGCCAACAGCGAATCGGCACACAGGGCCGTCGTTTTGAAATGTTGAAACTGCGCACGATGAACAGCCGCGCCGCCGATCTGGTTCATCGTCAATACGTGCAGCGCTGGATCTCCAACGGTCACAGTCCCGACGCCAATGGCAACGGCGCCGCCCGCAAGGTCTTCAAGCTTGCCAACGATTCGCGCGTCACCCGCGTCGGCAGAATCCTGCGCCGTTTCAGCATTGACGAACTGCCCCAACTCCTCAACGTCGTTCGCGGCGACATGAGTCTCATCGGCCCGCGTCCCGCCCTTCCCTACGAGCTCGAACTGTATCAGGACTGGCATCGCCGCCGGCTCGAAGGGATGCCGGGAATTACCGGCCTGTGGCAGGTCAGCGGACGCAACCAGGTCTCCTTCGACGAGATGGTCAGGCTCGACGTGCAGTATCTCGAAGATTGGTCGCTGACCACCGACATCGGAATTCTTTTTCGCACCATCCCGGTTCTGCTGCGCGGAGAGGGGCTATGACTGAGCAAGCACCGATGGCCGGCGCTGATCACGAGCACGCCGAGCGCAACCTCTGGTTGTGGAGTGCGTTCGCGCGCTCGGTTCGCGACAACATGGTGGCGGAGTTCCTCGTGCAGGCGCTGCGTATTGGAGGACTGGTTGTACTCGCGCGAGCGCTGTCGCCGCATGATTTCGGCTTGTTCAAAATTCTGGTCGTCGTCTCGACTTTCGCGATGCTCGTCAATGAAGCCGGCATCCCCGACGCCCTTATTCAACGCCGCGATTTGAGCCCCGCGCATCACGCGACCGCATGGTGGATGAGCATCGGGCTCGCGCTGCTGACCTCGGGAGTTCTCTGGGGCGGTGCGCCCGCACTAGCGCATCTCATGAAGATGCCGGAGCTGCGCGAGGGCATGCGTCTGCTCTGCATACCTTTTCTTCTCGAGGGCGCGGCGGTTACCGCCAACGCGCGGCTGCGGCGCGACCTGCGATTCACGGCGCTGGCGGCGGCCGACGTGGTGGGCGAGGTCGCGTTTCTGGGGGTCGCGCTCGGGCTGCTGTGGAATGGACTGCCGACCTGGAGCCTGGCGGGCGGTCTGGCAGCGCGCTTTGGGGCGCACGCGGTTAGCGTCCTGATCGCGGGCGGAAAGCCTCGAATGGGAGTGCCCACTTCCCCCGCCGCACACGACCTGGGCCACTTTGCCATCAAGGTTCTGGGTGGACGTACCGTCGACGCGCTCGCGTTCAACGTGGACTTTATCCTGATCGGCTGGCTGCTCGGGAGTTCAGCGCTGGGCTTTTACGCGATGGCGTGGGACCTGCTGAGATTCGTCCCCGACCGCGTGTTCCGAGTCGCAGGGCGCGTCACCTTTCCGACTTTTTGCCATTTGCAGGATCAGAAGGATCAACTCGCGCGCGCGTACCTGAATTTCTGCGGCTATCTTTCCCGGATCATTCTGCCGATCGTTTTGTGCGCCGCGATCGCCGCGCCTGAACTCATCAAAACCATCTACGGCCCGAAATGGCTGCCGGCTGCGGTGCCAATGCAACTGCTGTCATGCGGATTGTTGCTGGTCGGCCTGCGGCTGGCGATCGGGTCCGTTTATTACGCAAAAAACCATCCTGAGTTCGACTTCTATATTCACGCCGCCGGACTGGTGCTGGTCGTCATAACTGTTTTTGGACTCGCGTCCAGCGGCTTGGCGGCGGTGAGCCTGGGAAGAAGCATGGTCGAGGCGCTGATCAGCATCGTCGGAATGTGGCTATCCTGCCTACTCCTCGACATTGGACTGCGCGACTTCGTGGTGTCGATTATCCCCGGCGCCGGGCTGGCGCTGATGTGCGCACTCGCCGTCGCTGCCGGAAAAATAACGGCGAGCGCGTGCGGTACCCAGGGAGTCGCGACCTTGCTGCTCCTCGTGGGCCCGCCCGCGCTCGTTTATTGCTGGCGCGAATCGTCAACCGCGATGCGGATGTTCGCGGACGCGTTCGGTCGCGGAGAAGCCGCGCGAATCGTCGTGGCCCAGGAGCTTCCATGAACCAGCACGCGAGGGTTCGCATGATATCGCCCGAGCCGGATCTGCAGATCCTGCCGCTGGAGCGCGCGCGGGCCGATTGGGACGCGCTTGTCGCGTCGCATCCCGACGCGACTCTCTATCATCGCGGGCCGTGGCTCGAGGTATTGAGGCGTGCTTTTGGCGTGCGACCGTCAGTTGCGATGGTTCGTGATCCCGATTCAACGCTTGCCGCATGCCTGCTCGCTGCGGGCGGCAACCCGATTCGCCGCAGTCTTATTTCCCTGCCGTTTTCTGATTTCTGTCCGCCGCTGGTAGTAAACGATTCAGCCTTTGCGTCGTTGATGTTCGGATTGGCGGAGACGGTAACGCAGTCCAGGCTTGAGATACGTGGCGCCGCGGCATTCACGCCATGGCGCGTCCTCAATCACTTCCAGCACTGGACGCTCGACCTGTCGCGACCGTTCCAGGCTATCGAGCGCGCTGCCGATCGCGAGGTGAGACGCCATATGCGCCGCGCTCGCGCCGCCGGCGTAAGTGTCGACTGTTGTCGCAGCGCCGCCGCGATCGAAACTTTTTTCAGACTGCAGCTCGAGAGCCGGCGCCGTCTCGGCGTACCGTCGCAGCCGCTCAAATTTTTCAGGGTGGTGCACGAAGTCTTCGCGAAACTCGGCTCGATCGATGTGTGGTTCGCTTCTCACCAGGGCGCTCGCATCGCCGCGGTTGTGATTTTGCGCGACGGTGACGTCCTGCATGCGAAATGGTCCGCGCGGGCGGCTGGAAGTCCCGACGGAGCCAGCCATTTGATTTTCATGTCGATTGCGGAGCAGTACGCCCAGCACGCCCGCGCGCTCGACTTCGGCCGCACCGACAGCCGCAATCACGGCCTGTCGCGCTTCAAGCGCGAGCTTGGCGCCGACGCGTCTGCGCTGCCGTACAGCTACTTTCCCAATGCGCCGAGCGTCACCAGTGCCGAGAATTTAACCGGCCTGTGGCAGGCCGCTTCCCGCGTATGGCGGATTATGCCGCTGCCGATCTCCCGAGTCTTCAACAATCTGGCTTACAGGTACCTGGCATGAGTCGATATATCGCAATCACCCCGGCTCGCGACGAGCAGGAATTTCTGCCGAATCTTATCGCCTCGATGGCGGCGCAGAGCTGGGTTGCCGATCGCTGGATAATTATCGACGACGGTTCCGCGGATGCGACCGCCGCGATCATCGATGATGCCGCGCGGACTCATCCGTGGATTGAAGCGCACCATCTGCCGCGCAACCGCTCGCGTGCTCCCGGCGGCGAGGGCGTGATCGCAGAGTTCATCCCGCTCGAAACCTGCCAGCAATACGACTACGTCATGAGGCTCGACGCCGACGTGAGCTTCGACTCCGAGTTCGCCGAAGCGCTGCGTGACGAATTTGTGCTCGACCCCGGGCTCGGAATCGCCAGCCCGACTCTTTGGGAGCCCAACGGCTCCGAGTGGCGTGAGATTCGGCAGCCGGAATACCACACCCGCGGCCCGGCCAAGCTCTACTCGATCGATTGCTTCACCGCGATCGGCGTGCTCGATCCTGACGTTGGATGGGACACGTTGGACGAAGCGCGCGCGATGATGCGCGGCTATCGCACCCGGAGTTTCAGCCAGATTACCGCCAAACATCATCGCCCGCAGGGCGCCGCGTCGGGATGGAAGGCGCGGATGACGGCCGGCCTGGCAGCATACAGAGTCGGTTACTCGCCGCTGTTTATGCTCGCGCGCGCCGTCCGCCATACGTTCTCGCAGCCGGTCCCGTTTGCGGGCGCGTTGATGCTCGCGGGCTATATCAATGGATACCTGCGCGGCGAGAGACGCTGCGCAGAACCCGAAGTTATCCAATTCATCCGCCGGCATCAGCACCGCAGGCTGCTCTTGCAGGAGTCGCTATGGCGTTGAGCGCGACAATCGACCTGGCCAGCATCTCGTCCGCTCGATGCGACGAGCCGCTTGCGGATATCGGCCACAACGACGCATTTTCCTTTTGGAAACTGCCTCAGGAGTGGGAGTCGTCGCTCGCATCCACAATCGCGGAGTCCGAAGCCGCCGCCGAACACTACCTGTTCGAAGAATACCTGTCGCGCGAAGATCGCCGGCCTCCGAGTACAATGCAGGCCTACTACCGGATCAAGAGCCTGATTCCCGCGGCCGTCCGGCATCGACTGAATTCCGCGGCGATCAAGATGCGCGGCAATCGCGAATTTCCCCGGTGGCCATGCGAAAGCGCGCTCGTCGATTTTTGGCGCGATTGGCTGCACATCAGCCTGCGGACCCTCAATGCGAGTGACGGTTGGCACATCGGATTTTGGCCCGACGGGATGAAATGCTGCATCGTGCTCACGCACGATGTTGAGGGTCCGCCCGGGATGCGCCGGATGCAGCAGATGGCGGACCTCGAGGAACACTACAATTTCCGCTCAGCCTGGAACCTGCCGCTGGCCCAGTACGCGATCGATTGGAATCTGATCGATCGGCTGCGCAAGCGCGGCTTCGAATTCGGCGCCCATGGACTCTGTCATGACGGCCGATTGTTCCGCAGCGAGAGCGACTTCAGCGAGCTCGCCCCCGTCCTTCAGCAGCTTGCGCAGACGCATGGTCTGAATGGCTTCCGGGCGCCTTCGACGCTGCGGCGCGCCGAATGGATAAGCAAACTCGCGTTTGACTTCGACTGCAGCTTCTCGGATTCGGACCCATATGAACCCCAGCCCGGCGGAACCTGCAGCGTGTTTCCCTTTTTCCTCGCAAACCTGGTCGAGCTGCCATATACGTTGCCGCAGGATCACACGCTGATTCATCTGCTGCGACGGAGTCCGATGCAGATTTGGGCGCCGAAGGCGCGATGGATCGAATCGCTTGGCGGGATGATTCTGACTCTGGTTCATCCCGATTACTGCGGTGCCGGCCCCAATCTCAAGCAATACGAGATTCTGCTCAAGCAACTGAACGAATTCCAATCCGCATGGCGCGCGCTGCCCTCGGAAGTCTCCGCGTGGTGGCGTCATCGGGATCAAATGAAGCTGACCATTGACCCCGGCAGTAACCGTCCGTCAATCGAAGGACCCGGCTCCGAGCGCGCTGTTGCCCGGATGCTCTCCAGCGAGGCGCTCGCGCGTTGAGGTGGATGCTGTGGCGCGATTTTTAATGATTGCCTACACGACCTACATGCATGACGGCCGCGTCAAGCGGCATGCCGAAGCGTTGACCGAGCGTGGCGATCATGTCGACGTGATTTGCCTAGCCACTGACGAGCAGCCGATCACCAACGGCGTCAACGTGATCGGTCTGCCGATGCCTCGCTATCGGGGGGCGAGCAAATCGGCGTATCTCAGAAGCTACACCCGGTTTTTTTCGATGGCGGCGCAGCGCGCTGCAATGATGTCGCTGAAGCAACGCTACGACGTCGTGATCGTTTGCACGATGCCCGACGCCGTCATCGTATGCGCGATACTACCCAAGTTCCTCGGCAGCAAGGTGGTGCTCGACGTGCATGACACGATGCCGGAACTGTATCGCGACAAATTTGGCGGAGCACGCGGCGCGGCCGGCGCGAAATTACTTATGCTCGAAGAGCGAGTCAGCTCGTGGTTGGCGGATCGCGTTCTCGCCGTCCACGATCTCCATCGCGACCGGTTGCAGAAAGCCGGCGTGCCCGCCGCCAAAATACACGTCGTAATGAACTCGCCGGACACGAGGATCTTCGACCTGCACAAAAACGGAGACTCGCCGCCCGACCACTTCACCTTGATCTGTCACGGCACCGTGACCCAGCGTCTCGGCCTCGACCTCGCCATCGCCGCCGTCGCGTCGCTGCGATCGGAAATCCCCGGGCTGCGCCTCGAGGTGATTGGCGAGGGCGATCGTCTGGCGGAGTCCCGCGCGCTCGTCGGAAAACTGGGCCTGCTCAGTCGCGTCTCGTTCATGGACCTGGTTCCGGTGGAAAAGCTGCCCGCGCTGCTGGTGAAGGCCGACGTCGGGCTGGTTCCATATCGCCCCAGCAGCGCGACGCACCTGATGCTGCCGGTGAAGCTGCTCGACTACGCGACGCTTGGCATACCGGTAATCGCCGCGCGCCTGCGGACGGTTGAATACTATTTCGGCGGCGGCGCCGTCGAACTTTTCGAACCCGGCAGCGTGGCCGACCTCGCGCGCGCTATCCGGCTGCTCTACGACAATCGGGATTTGCGCCAGCGGCTGGTTGAGCGAGCGCGCGACGCGCTCGACGCTCTGAACTGGCAGAACCAGAGGAGCGAATATTATCGGGCAATCGATTCGCTGCTGACAGCGTGACTGCTATGCCGGCAAGTCCTGCAAAGGCAAACGGCAGAAACAGGAGAAATCGCGATGGATGTGAAAGAACAAGCGAATGACCAGCCGAAACCGAGGACCCTGGTGGTCGGGCTCGGCGAGGTCGGTGCGGCGCTGGCAGCAATCCTGGACCGCAAGGAAACTGTGCTCCGCCACGACCTCGAGCGGGTGAAGATTGAGGAACCGGTCGGGATAATGCACCTCTG
>Ga0187815_10001697_pt1 | contig 10376 bp, 9 predicted proteins | sample NC_S_5_FD_132962 | JGI IMG/M metagenome (GOLD analysis project Ga0187815, IMG submission 132962) | Wetland sediment microbial communities from Neuse River Estuary, North Carolina, USA - ASW-S_5 | ecosystem: Environmental > Aquatic > Freshwater > Wetlands > Sediment | place: USA: North Carolina...
CGCACGCAAAGGACGGCTCCAACCAGAAGCACCGCGCAGGCCGCAACTTGCCCGATTACGAGGGCCGCGCGGAAACGCGATCTCTGATAGCCGACATAGGAATCAGATTTCAGCGCGGGAGTTAGGTCGGCCCTGGCGCTGCGCAGGGCCGGCGCCAGCCCGAAAACGAGCCCGGCTATCAGCGACGCTCCCAGCGTGAACGCGATTACGCGCCAGTCCATGGGCACTTCGATTTTGATGGGCAGGCTTGAAGGCTTGAGACTCATCAACAGTGGCGCGGTCCAATAGGCAAGTAGAAGCGAAACGCAGCCCGACATTCCCGCAAGGAGCGTGCTCTCAACGAGCACCTGGCGCATCAGCCTGATCCGGCTCGCGCCCATCGCGGAGCGGATGGCCATTTCCCGGCAGCGCGCGACGGCGCGCATCAGCATCAAGTTGGCTGCATTGGTGCAGGCAATGCCCAGCACAAGCGCGACCACGACCATGAGCAGCCCGGTGAATGCACCGACGTATCCGCGAAAAGGGCCCGGGACAAGCGTTTGCGGGTAAACGACTGCGCCGATATCCTTGCGCGTGTCGGGATGCGCTTGGGCGATGTAGTCCGCGAGCACGCTCATCTCCGCGCGGGCTTCCGAAATTCCCTCGCCCGGTTTCAGCCGCCCGACGCCGAATAGCCAGTAGCTTTGCCAACTCGCAAGCCTGCCTGTGTCGCGAGTAATCTTCTCCGCCATAGCGATGGGAGCCCAAAAATCGGGCTCAATCGCGATCTCGAGGCCCTCGAATCCCGGCGGCATCACTCCCACGACGCGGTATTCCACGCCATTCAGCAAGAGTCGCTTGCCAACGGCGCTGGGGTCGGAGCCAAGGCGGCCGCGCCAGAACGAGTTCGAGACGGTCACAACAGGCTCAGCGGACGCCTGATCGTCCGCCGGCGTGATCGTACGGCCCATCGCTGCCTGCACGCCCAGCGTCGCGAAGTAATTGCCCGAAACGATTTGGCCCTGAACGACCTCGCCGTTCCCGGCGCGATTCCAGGTGACACCCTCGGGATCGCCGTCGAAAGCGACCATTCCAAAGAGGGTTTTGTTGTGGTCGCGATAATAGAGGTAATCGGGATAGGTCAGCGGGAGAAAACGCTCCACGCCAGCCGCCTTTTTGTTCTGCTCCCAAAGCTCGACCAGCCTGTTCGGCGACGGCACGCCGGCGGCGGGGCGCAGGAGCAGCGCGTTGACGTAGCTGAACACTACCCCGTTTACTGCGATCCCCAGCGCGAGGGTCAGCACCGCCAGTACGGTGATGCCCGGCGACTTCGCCAGCATGCGCAGCGCATAGCGAACGTCCAACCGGAAGTCAGCAAACATAGGTCCCCCCAGAAACGCATGCTGGCGGTATAACGAATCAGGAGTGGGAAATGTTGCGACTGTTTTCGGGTATTTATGGGCCGAGTTGGATCTGTGGTTACATCACCGGCTCAAGGCTGCGACGATTCACTTAGAAATGGAGGAATGGAAGAAGGAGGCCCCAGGGGCCGGCGTTTGGGGTCCAATGGCGTGTGAGTTCATCGGCAAGGGTTAGTGAGATCAGAAGGCCAAGCCAGAAGATTCCTGCGATGACGACGATACGCGTCATGCCGGAGCTGTACTTCAAATGCATGAAGAAGAGGACGACGAGCATCATTTTCACGACGGCGATGGCCAGCGCCACTACGGTGTTGAACCTGCCCATATCTATATAGGCGGCGCCAGTCGTGAGGGCCGTAAGGCAAATCAGGGCCACGAAGACGCCGACGTAGGTTTTAACCGGAACAACGTGCTCGGACATCAGTGCCCTCCCGTGGAGTAGCGCCCGCCAATCAAATACAGAAGCGGGAAAAGGTAGATCCAGATGATATCGACGAAGTGCCAGTACAGCCCGCTGATTTCGAGGGGCGCGTAATAGCGAGGCGAGAAGCGGCCACGTGCGGCCATGATGGTCAGCACGGTAAGGATGCCGATACCGACGACCATGTGCAGGGCGTGCAAGCCCGTCATAAAGAAATAAAAGACCATGAGCATTTGCACTTCGGGCGCGAAGGAGCCCCATTCCGGGCGATAGACGAAGTCGATGCCGGGGACGATGTGGTCGAGATAATCGTGGTACCACTCGAAATAGAGCTTGACGCCGATGAAGGTGAGGCCGAGGAGCATGGTGAGGACGAGAAAGGTGATGATGGTGGCTTTGCTTTTGCCGACTTGTGCGGAGCGGATGGCCAGGGCCATGGTCAAGCTGCTGCAGATCAGGACAGCGGTGTTGGTGGCGCCGAATTTGACTTCGAGGAGATGACTGCCGAGCTCGAAGCCGTGCGGGTGCAACGAGCGGTAGATCACGTAGGCGCAGAAGAGCCCGCCGAAGAACATGACTTCGGTGACGAGGAAAGTCCACATACCGAGGCTGCCCGCTTCGCGCTGCTGTTCTTTTTCCTCGAACTGATGCGCGTGATCAGCCTCGTGGGCGTCGTGCAACGGAGCTGGAGCCGCCATTTCAGCCACGGATAACCACCTTGGGTCCAGGGTAGTTGTAGGGTTCTGCAGTCACGACAGGAATTTCCTCGAAATTTTCTGTGGGAGGCGGCGAAGGGGTCTGCCATTCGAGGCCGGTCGCGCCCCAGGGATTGGGTCCCGCTGCAGGACCGTAACGCATGGACCAGATGAGGTAAATCAGCGGAATCACGTAGCCGACGCCCAGAACGGTTGCACCCGCGGAGGACATGACGTTGAGCACTTGAAATTCCGCGGGGTAGACGGCGTAGCGGCGGGGCATACCGAGATAGCCAAGCATGAACTGCGGGAAGAAGGTCAAGTTGAAGCCAACGAAAATAACGAGCGCAGCGAAACGCGCCCAGCCATCGGGGTAGAGACGCCCGGTAATTTTGGGCCACCAAAAATGAATGCCGCCGAGATAAGCCATTACGGCGCCGCCGACCATGATGTAGTGGAAATGGGCGACGATGAAGTAAGTGCCAGTCACGTGCACGTTCTCGGCAAGCGAAGCCAAGAATAAGCCGGTCAGGCCGCCCATGGTGAACAGGCCGATGAAGCCGAGGGCGTAAAGCATGGGGGCGTCATAGGAGATGGAGCCTTTGTAAAGAGTGGCGGTCCAGTTGAAGACCTTGATGGCAGAGGGAATGGCCACCAAGAAGCTGAGCACGGAGAAAATCAGCCCGGCGTAAATGGACTGACCGCTGACAAACATGTGGTGGCCCCAAACCAGAAAGCTGAGGACGGCAATGGCCATGCTCGAGAAGGCGACAAACTCGTAGCCAAATATCTTGCGTTTCGCAAAGCAGGTAACCAGTTCACTGATCACGCCCATGCCCGGAAGAATCATGATGTAGACGGCGGGATGGGAATAAAACCAAAAGAGGTGCTGGAAAAGTATGGGATCGCCGCCGATGGCGGGGTCGAAGATCCCGACATGAAAGAGCCGCTCCAGCCCGACGAGGAAGAGGGCAATGGCGACGACCGGAGTTCCCAGGATTTGGATGACGCTGGTGGCGTAGATCGCCCAGAGAAAGAGGGGCATGCGGAACCAAGTCATACCAGGGGCGCGCATCTTGTGGATGGTGACAATGAAGTTCAAGCCGGTGAGGATGGACGAGAACCCGTTGATGAAGATGCCCAGGACAGCGGCGATGACGTGGGTGTGGGAAAAGGCGCTGCTGTAGGGCTCGTAAAAGGTCCAGCCAGTGTCAATTCCGCCGGACATGATGGCATACAGGACGAAAATAGAGCCGATGATGTAGAGGTACCAGCTCAGCAGGTTGATTCGCGGGAAGGCCAGGTCGCGTGCGCCAATCATCATGGGCACGAGGAAATTGCCGAGGACGGCAGGGATGGAGGGAATGAGGAAAAAGAAGACCATGACGATGCCGTGCATGGAGAAGAGCTTATTGTAGGTTTCGGGCTGAACGAGGGCGCCTTGGGGCTCGATCAGTTGAATGCGCATCAGAACAGCAGCGATACCGCCGATCAGGAACATGACGGTGATGGACGCGAGATAGAGCAGCGCAATGCGCTTGTGGTCGGTGGTCAGCAGCCACGATTTGATGCCATAGGTGGCGTTCAAATAGTTGACCGGGCTTTGCGACGACGGAGCGGGCAGATCCGCCACTGCTGTGGTGCTCATTGATTCGGGGTCCTTTCGTTCGGAGCGTTCTCTCCTGTTCCCAGCGACTTGACGTAGGCAATCAAGTCCAAGACCTGCTCTTCGTCCACCTGACCCTTAAACGTGGGCATAATCGACGGATAATTGGGCAAAAGCACGGAATTCGGGTTGACGATGGCCTGGCGGATCAACGCTTCATCCACTATGCGAGTCGAGCCGTCGCGCAATTTTTCAGGCTTGCCATAAACTCCCAGAAGCGATGGGCCGCGGCCGGTGTTGTTTGCGGCATGGCAAGCTTCGCAGCCAAGTTGATCGAACAAGCGGGCGCCGGTCTCGACCATGGACTCGTTTTTCGCGCCACCGGCAAGCCAAGCGGCGTAATCGGTAGGTTCCATCACGTAGACCCAGCCGATCATCTGGGAATGCTCCGCTCCGCAATATTGAGTGCAGAAGAGATGATAGGTTCCGGGCACGGTGGCGAGGAACCAGATGGACGAATACATGCCGGGGACAACGTCTTTTTTGACGCGGAAGGCGGGGATGTAGAAGCCGTGAATGACGTCCTGGGAAGTCATGGTCAACTTGACAGGGACGTTGAGTGGGACGTGCAGCTCGTTGATTTCGCGCGGACCCTCGGGATGCTGCAGGTGCCACATCCATTGCTTGCCGATGACAAAGATTTCAGTGGAAGACGCAGGAGGCCGCGAATTGCGTATGTAGAGAGCGGAAGCCCAGATGAAAATTCCGGCGCAAATAAGCGTGGGAATAGCCGTCCAAGTTATTTCCAAGGGGAGATTCATGACGACTTGTTCGGGTTGCTCATCGTCGGACCGGCGACGGTACTTAAGCATGAAATAAAAAATGCAGCCGAAGATAAGGGCGGTGAAAAACAGGGTAATGCCGGTGAGGGTGAAGTGCAGGTCGTCGACGTCCTGGGCGATGGAAGAAGCCGCCGGCGGATGAAGCGGAATTAGCGAAGCCAGATGATGGATGCACAACAAGCCGGATTGAATCGAAACGATCATCATTCTCCTGTGCCGGGCCGCGGCAGTCGCGGCGCGAATTGACCGCCGGGCCTCATGCCCGTTTTTCCGGAAGCGTGTAGTGCTCGCGGCGGCCAAGAACAAAGATCAGGCCGCCGATAGCGAGGATAGTGACGCCACCGGCAATCTGAATCACGTGCGAGATGACCAGGCCGTATTTACCCGTTTGCGGATCGTAGTGATAACAAAACAACAGAACGGCATCGACGACGCGCGATCCGATCTTCCCTGCCGATGCGTCGATGAGACCGAGGCGTAAATCCCGAGATGGGTATGTGATGCCGTAGAAATAACGGGAGATTCGGCCCTGGGGAGTCAAGAGCACGATTACGCTGGCGTGGGCGAATTGTTTCGAATCCGGATCGTAGGCGTACCGATAACCGACCGCGTTGGCCAGTTGCTTGATCTGGGGCTCAGCGCCCGTGAGGAAGTGCCAGCCCAGCGCCGCTCCCGGGCGGCCATAGAGCCCGGTGTAAAGCTGCTGTTTTGCCGAGGCGAGCACGGGACGCTCGCTGGGATCAATACTGACGCTCACCACGGTGTAGTCCTGACCCAGGTTCAGTGAAAGTTCCTTGAGGCTGCGCTCGAGTCCATTGAGCACCTGCGTGCACAACATCGGGCACTGGTAATAGACCAGCGACAGGACAACTGGCTTGCTGCCGAAATATTGGCGCAGTTCAACCGGCTTTCCGTTTTCATCATTGAATGTCAGGCCGAGGGGAATCGATTCGTTCAGCTTTTGATCCACGCCGACATCCTTCAGTAACTCGGGACGAACGCCGATATTCTGAATGGGACCAGTTAACTGAGCTGCGGCGCGTGGCGGGAGGGCGAACGAGGCGGCTAACAGCGCCGCCGTCAGCAAGAGTGACGAAACTGCGCGCGGCTTCGAAACCACGCGTCCTTTAACGCGATGCGGAAAAACGCGGCAAAAAAACTGCCCAGGGCTAAAGCCCTTCGAGACCGCTGCGCTTACCGCGGGGCTGAAGCCCCGCTTCCCCGGACTGAAGTCCGGGGCTTCCACGCCACTCCGCGCTTCTACACCACTCCGCGCCCGCACCGCACCCCGCGCTTCCGCCTGGCGGGCACTTGCCCGCACGCTGCTAAGCCGTGAACAACCTGCTTTTCTCATTTTCAGTGCCTCACCTGCTTTTCGATAAAAGCCGTTCGAGTTGTTCGAATACGCTGCCAATGGCTCACTTCCCCGAACCGGCGGGAGACCGCTGCGCAACGAAAGAGCAGAGCCCGCCAGGTCCAATGGGCTTGGGCGCCTGCACTGTTCCTACTTTTGGAATGTTCCCTTCGGCGTCGGGCTGGCCGGGTGCGCGCGTGGGCAAACCTTGCTTGAGAAGGTCGTCCATAGCTTGATCGATAGGGATGTGCACCACGCCATTCTGTTGGTCAATCCAGCCGTAGCTATTCAGGCTGTTTAGTTGTTGGTCGCAGTACGTTTTCAGGTCCATATGGGGTTCGACCTGCAGGCGGGGCTGCGGCGGTAGCACACGCGCATTCTCGAACGGCGTGGGCGGCGGGCCGAGGGGCTCCTGTTTGGAAACGAATTTGAACATCCACTGCATTCCGAGAACCACAATTACGACAACGATCGCCAGACCAAGCCCGAACCCCAGCAACGTGCGAATGTTCGCATCGCGACGTTCGTAACCTTCTTCGCGCTTCGCCTCGTGTTCAGGTTCAGTGCTCATGTTCGAGCGCTCCTTCGAAGCGCGGATCGTGCTGCGGCAAGAGCGGCAACTTCTTCAGTTGCCAGAAGAAGGCCGCGACCCAGAGGCCCCCGATGCCGATGAGGGCGAAGAAATCGAGGGGATGGAAGTGGGGGCCGCTGGCTTCGAAACCGGGCACGACGAGCCAGTACATGTCGATCATGCTCAGGAAGACCACGCCAGCCGCCAGGACCGACAGCGCGCGCAGGCGGCGTTTCAAGGGCCGCTGAAGCAGAAGAAGAAAAGGAACGGCGAAATGGAGGACGATCAGCACAATGGCAATCCCGCCCCAGCCGCCGTAGGCGCGGATCTTGTACCAGGGGATTTCGTCCTTCAAGTTTCCCTGCCAAATGATCAGAAATTGCGAGAAGGAGAGATAGGCCCAGAGCATGACGAAGGTGAGCATCAGATTTCCGAGGTCGTTGTACTGCGCGGGGGTGACGCAGTCTTTCAGCGGCTGTTCCTCGGAGAGCATGCGCAGGACGAAGATGACGAAGCACAGGGCGGTGAGCGCACCGATTACCATGAAAAGCATGCCGTAGATGGTGGAGAACCAGTGGGACTCGATGGACATCACCCAGTCGACGCACGAATAGGTGACGCCGATTCCCCACAGGATCAAGCCTGGCGCGCTCAAGAACTCCATGCGCCCGGCCAATTTCGGGTCTGCGGTGCGATCCTGCTCTTCCGACCATCGGTTCAGCAGGATGGCCAGAAGCAGCCAAATGGCGAAGTAGATGACGGTGCGGACGTCGAAGAAAGCGGGATTCATGTAGGGCTTTTTATACTCGAGGATTGCGTCGGCCCTGACATCCTCAGGCCGCGCCCAGGGATAAATGTGCGACAAGCCAAAAAATAGCGGTATGAAGAGCAAAGCCATCAGGCCAAACGTGCGGGAGCCGGCTTCCAGCAATCTGCGAATCGGGTAGCCCCACCAGCCGCCCGTCAGATGGTGCATCATCAAAATGGCGATGCAGCCCACAGGCATCATGACCCAAAACACAAAGGCGAAGAGGTAAGAACGGAAGAATTGCTCTTTGGAGAAGAAAAAGAAGACCGCGCAAAGGATGCCGCCGCCCACGCCAAACCACAGGGCGGTCTTCTGCACGCGTTCCATCTGCGACTGAATTGTTTCGGGCGCGTTCACTGTTGTGGCGTCCTATTCCCTTGCGTTCCGGCGGAGCTGGACGAGGGCAAACTCGCCGGCCCGGCAGGGCCCGGACCAGCGGCGATGCTCTGGCGCTCGTTTGCGGGAACGTCTTGAATTTTCGAGTTCTGGCTCAACTGCAGGGCGCGAATGTAGGCGGCAACTCGCCAGCGGTCCTCGGGACTAACGCGAGAGCCATAGCTGTACATTGCGCCGAAGCCGTTGGTCATAACGTCGAAGAAATGGCCGACGGGCGCATTGCGCAGGCGCTCGATGTGGTACGACGGCGGATGCGGAAACCCGCGCTGCACAATCATCCCGTTGCCGCTGCCGGTGTAATCGTGGCAGGGCGAGCAGAAAATGTTGAAGCGCTCGCGCCCGCGTTCCAGGTCCGCGCGGGTGATGGGAAACGGAAAACGGTTCGACTCCACGCCGTTTTCCCTGCCTGTGTACAACAATTCATCGAGACGCAATTGCCCGCGCGCGACGGTTCCCTGCACGACGGGACGCTCGGAGCGGCCATCATGGAAGAAATCGGTCGGCCTGTAGGGCAAGTACTTCGGCTGGATGTGCATATCGAGGCGGCAGCCGGCGAGCGAGGCGATCACGAACAGCACGACCACGGCCTGCAGCGCGACACTTCGAATGTTGCAGCAGCAAGCGGCTGGCATCGCCTCGAAATTTTCGAATCTAGACCTCAATTTCATACACTCCGTGCGGGCGCAGGGTTTCGAGGAACGCTTTGGTTTTCGTCAAATCAAATTTCTTATCGCGCGCCTTGATGCACAAGAAAAAGCGGTCGGTGGAAGCGAGCGCGAACCGGGCCACGTTGAAAACGGGATGATAGGGAGTGGGCATGCCATTGAGGGCGAGCATGCCGAAAGTGGCGACAAGGGCAGCGCCCAAGACCGTCAACTCAAAAGTGATGGGGATCCACGATGGCCAACTGTTGAAGGGGCGGCCGCCGATATTCAGCGGGAAACTGATGACATTCGCGTAGTAACACATGAAGAACCCGGTCAGTCCGCCAAAAATTCCGCCGAGGAGCACGAGCAGCGGGAGAATGGTGTTAGCGAAGCCCACCGCTTCCGCCAAACCTTCCACCGGAATGGGCGTGAACGCATCGATGCTCTTGAAGCCAGCCTCCTGTGTTTTGCGGGCGGCGGCGAGAATTTGCTCGGGTGTCTCAAACTCCGCCAACAAGCCATAGATGGGTTTGCGTCTCATGACGTTTGCTCGTGGAGTTCCGGATTCGGATTCTTCACGCGTGCAAGGTAGCTGGTGCGCGGGCGCGTGTTCAAATCAGCGAGCAGCACGTAGTCGCGTGGCTGCGCTTTCAGGCGCGAGACGTGGCTCTTCTTGTCGTTGATGTTGCCAAAGATTATCGCTTCTGCCGGGCAAGCCTGCTGGCACGCGGTCTGGATCTCGCCGTCGCGCACGATCCGGTCTTCTTCCTCCGAGCGAATCTTGGCGGCATTGATGCGCTGCACGCAGTAGGTGCACTTTTCCATCACGCCGCGGCTGCGCACGGTCACATTCGGGTTGCGCACGCCGTAGAGGCTCGGCGTTTTGTAGTCGGAGTAAAGATAAAAGTTGAACCGACGGACTTTGTACGGGCAGTTGTTCGAGCAATAGCGCGTGCCCACGCAGCGGTTGTAGGTCATGTCGTTCAGACCTTCAGCACTGTGCGTAGTGGCTCCCACAGGGCAGACATACTCGCAAGGCGCGTTTTCGCATTGCATGCAGGGCAACGGCTCGAAGTACATTTCGGGCGTTTCCAGGCCGCCATGAAAGTAAGTATCGATGCGAATCCAATGCATCACGCGGCCCCGCGCCACCTGATCTTTGCCCACGACAGCGATATTGTTTTCCGATTGGCAGGCGATAACGCAGGCGTTGCAACCTACACAGCGGTTCAGGTCGATGGACATCCCCCAGGCGTATCCCGGGTATTGGAAATTGCCGTAAAGCGAGAGGTCCTTATTTTCGACCGTCTCCGGAACTTTTGCGAAATTGGGATCGTGGCGAAACTGGTCCAGGGTCGCTACTTGCACGACGTCGCGCTGAAACGCGTTGACGCTCTCGTCGTCCGAACTCACTCCCTTGTTATTGATCACCCATTGATGCTGCACGGAAGCGAAGAAATACTTTTCGCCGGTCTTCTGAACTTGCACCCCACTCACGATCCAGGGAGTCGAGTAGCGGCGCAGGAAATAGGCGTCAAAACCGGCTCCAGTGCCTAGAGTTCCCGCGCGCCGTCTTCCGTACCCGAGATGCAGGGTGATGCAATTCTCGGTGTGGCCGGGGACCAGAAAAACGCCA
>Ga0187815_10001698_pt1 | contig 10375 bp, 8 predicted proteins | sample NC_S_5_FD_132962 | JGI IMG/M metagenome (GOLD analysis project Ga0187815, IMG submission 132962) | Wetland sediment microbial communities from Neuse River Estuary, North Carolina, USA - ASW-S_5 | ecosystem: Environmental > Aquatic > Freshwater > Wetlands > Sediment | place: USA: North Carolina...
AAACACGGAATCAGCATCGAGGCGGTGCACCAGAAGCCCGGATATCCGAAAGAGCGGCTGCCGTTCGTCATCACGGTGGAGGAATGCCCGAATTCGCTGGTGGAACAGGCGCTTGGGGAACTTCGCCACTTGGATTTCATGGTAGAACCGATCCTCAGCCTGCCGATGCTGCCCTGAGGAGATGCATGTATCTGCGATGCAGTGACGAAGGCTGTGCCACCAGGCTGGAGCTGCACCAGCGCGCGCTGGCGTGCCCGCGCTGCGGCAACCTGCTGGAGGTGGCCGCCGGCCCGCTGATGTTCAGCCCGCAGGTGCTGAAAGAATTGTGGTGGAACCGGCGCTGCTCGCGCGATCCCCGCGACCGCAGCGGGGTGTGGCGGTTCCGCGAGTTTCTGCCCGATTACCCGCCGCGGGACATCGTCACCATGGGAGAGGGCAACGTACCGCTGGTACCCGGAATCAAGGCCGCCGACTGGGCTGGACTCTCAGACATCCGCTTCAAGCACCTGGGGTGGAACCCGACCGCCTGCTTCAAGGACCTGGGGATGACTGTGGGAGTCACCGAGGCCAGGTTCCAGGGTGCGCAAACCGTGGCCTGCGCCTCCACCGGCAACACGGCAGGCTCCATGGCGGCTTATGCCGCCCGTGCCGGGATGACGGCCCGCGTTTATCTCCCCTCAGGCGCGGTCTCCCCAAACAAGGTCGCGCAGGCGCTCGACTACGGCGCGGAGATCGTGGAAGTGGAAGGCAGCTTCGACCAGGCGCTCGAAACGGTGTTGCGCGAAGCCGGGACCGAGATCTACTTCCTCAATTCTATCAATCCATTCCGGCTCGAGGGTCAGAAGACAGTGATGTTCGAACTGCTGGAAGAACTGGGCTGGCGCTCGCCCGATTACATCGTGGTCCCAGGCGGAAATCTGGGGAATACGGCGGCCTTCGGCAAGGCGCTTATGGAGCTCAGGGGCGCCGGCCTGATCGACAAGGTTCCGCGACTGGTGGTAGTGCAGGCTGAGGGCGCCAATCCCCTCGTGCGCACCTGGCGGGAAGGTTCGGCCGAACTGCTGGCGGTGAAGGAGCCGCGCACGGCGGCCACGGCCATTCGCATCGGGGCGCCGGTTTCCTGGAAGAAGGCACTGAAGGCGCTGCGCTTTACGGACGGCCTGGCCATTGACGTGACCGATGACGAGATCGCGGAGGCCAAGGCGGTGATCGGCCGCGACGGTATCGGGTGCGAACCGGCCTCGGCCACCACGCTCGCCGGCGCGCGCAAGCTGGTGCGTGAAGGGACCATCCATCGCGATGTGAGTGTGGTCGCGATTCTGACCGGGCACTTGCTCAAGGACACCGACTACATCACTCGATCGCGATACACTTCCGCCGTGCGCGCCTCGGCCGAGGTCCAGGCGGACTGACCAATATATGGAATCCACATCCATGGCCATGCGAATGCGACAGGAGCTGGCGGACATTACGGTGCCGGCTTCGGTCGCGAATCTGGGGCCGGGGCTCGATGTGCTGGCCGTGGCGTTGGAACTCTATCTGCATGTACGTGCGTATGGCTTGCCCGGCCAAGGAAAGAATGAGTTGCGGTTCGACTTCGTCGGGTTTGAGCTGGACGGCGAGAACTTCATTGAGCGCGCCTTTCGTTTCATGGCTGTACGCCGCGGCGTAGACTTCCCTTCGCTGAGGATCGAAGTGCGCAGCGAGATACCCAGCCGCTCGGGGCTGGGCAGCAGCGCGGCGGCCACGGTGGCGGGATTGCGGCTGTACGATGCCCTGTTTGGTCCCCTTCCTGTGCAGGAATTGCTGAACATGGCTTGCGAGCTGGAAGGACATCCGGACAACGCCGCAGCGGCGCTCCTCGGCGGTTTGACTACGAGCTGCGCCCTCGAGGACGGCTCGGTGATCGCACTTTCCATGCCCTGGCCGAAGGCAATCCGCTTCGTGGTACTGACTCCCGACCTTGGGCTGGACACGACGGCTTCTCGCCGCGCGTTGCCCAAGCAGATCCGCCGTGAAGACGCAGTCTTCAATTTGCAACGGGTGGCGCTGCTGGTGCATGCGCTGCACAGCCGCGAGTATTCGCTGCTGCGCGAGGCTTTGCGCGACCGCTGCCATCAGCCCTTCCGCCTGGTGCTGGTGCCGGGGTTGGAGGAAATCCTTGAGCTCCAGCATCCCGACCTGCTGGGCGTGTGCCTGGCGGGCGCGGGACCGTCCATCCTCGCGCTGGCGGAAAAAAACGTGGTTGCGATACAGGAGTTGCTTGCGAGCGCGTACCGGCCGTTGGGAATCCCGTTCAAGGTGCGCTCGCTTCGCGCTTACCAAGACGGGACGTGCCAGCGCCAGTCCTGTATGTTGCCCGCGACGACTCCGGCGAACTTGGGCTGAAGAGTTGGGTTAGGAAGTTCCAGCTCTCGGCAACCCCCACAACGGTGGGCTCTCCACCCGATGTCCGAAATCAAGAAACTGTAGTCGGCTAGTGAGCGCGCGCCGCCGCGGCGGCAGCCGCAGTGCGCTGCCGGACCAGGGCGACAAAAGCGAGGGCGGCTCGCGGGAGGCTGCGGTCCTTGCGGTAGATCAATCCCAATTCACGCCACAGCTCAGCTCCCTTGAGCGGGATCAACGCCACCTGGCCTGCCCGGGCCTCGTTTTGCGCGAAGCTGGCGCTGATCAAGGTTGCGCCCAGCCCCGCTGCCACAAAGTTCTTGATCATACCCACGCTGGGCAGTTCCATGGTCACACGCAACTGTTCCCGATAGGGGCGGAATAGTTTGTCGAGCAACTGGCGCGTGTATCCAGTCTTGGGAAAGATGAGCGGGTGCTGAGCGACCTCCTCCACGGTGACGGCAGGGTGTTTCGCCAACAGATGGCGGGGGCTGACCATGACCATGAGGCGGTCGCGGAAGATGGGGTGGATCTTCAGGCTGGGAGAGCGCACCGGCAGAGTCACCACCCCGACGTCGAGGGCGCCGGACTCGATCCGTTCCACGATCTTGCGGCTGAAGTTGCGGTAAATGTTGATCTGCACCGCGGGATAAAGGCGCGAGTATTCGGCGAAGACTTCGGGCAGCACGTAAAGACACGTTGCTTCGTTGACCCCGATGGCGAGGATGCCGCGTGGGGTCACGTTCTGGTCGGCGACGGCGCGGAGGGACTCGTCGCGCAGGCTCAGCATCCGCCGGGCGTAGTCGAGCAGCACCTTGCCGGCTGGCGTAAGGTGCACGCTCTTGCCGGCGCGGTCGAGCAGCTTCTCGCCGTATTCCTCCTCCAACTGGTGGATCTGCGCGCTCACCGCCGATTGTGAGCGGAAGACTTTCTGCCCCGCACGGGAAAAATTTCCCTGCTTGGCGACCTCGAGGAACGTGGTGAAACCGTCGAAATCCATGAGCGCTCGCGCCCAAGAAAATCTTCTCGGGCTCAGGCTCCTCGGAATAACAAAACAAGAAGCCAGAATCGAATCAAATGTCCTCCAGCAGTGCCTCGGCCAGCGCCTTCTGGCGAGCCGCATCCAGCTTCGCTCCGCCGACGGTCAGGTAGAAAACGTCGATGGCCTTCTGGCCCTCGGTGTCGATCAGTGCGACCTCGATGTTGCAGCCGTGCTTCGCCAGCTTCGAGCTGACGCTATACAGCAGCCCGGGGCGGTCTTGTGCCACCAGTTCCAGCAGGGTGCTGTGCGAGGAAGACTCGTCGTCAAACGTGAGCTGGGGGGAAACCGTCACCTTCGCGGGACGAGTACCGCCGGACTTGGCCCTGCCCGCCATCAACGCCGCCAGGCTCACCTCGCCGCTGAGCACCGCCAGCAGATTGTTCTTGAAGCGTTCGATTTCCGTGGGATTCAAGTCGAAGGTGCGGAACAGGTCGGTGAAGTAAAACACGTCGAGCACGGTTCCGGCGCGGTTGCAGAACGCATCCGCCTTTACGATGTTCATGCCCCACGCCGCCAGAGTGCCCGCGATGGTGGCGAACAGCATGGGGCGATCGGGCGTGATCAGCGTAAGCCCGTAGAACTGCGAACGCTTCTGCAATGACACCTGTACCGGATCGTCGGCGAGCGCCATCGCCATACGCAGATGCTCGGCCACCTCTGCCGGCGAATGGGTCAGGACATAGCGTCTGGGGAACCCTTCCAGAAACGCGGGAAGTCCTTCCAGCGCGGTCTGGTGAAGAAGCCGCGTGGCTTCCGATTCCATCTCCCGCGGATGCAAGCGCTCGTCGTCGAGGCTGCGGTTCAGGTGGTTGATGGAAGCGGCATAGAGTTGCCACAGCATCTCCGCCTTCCACGGCGTCAGGGCTTCGGGGTTGACCGACTTGATGTCCGCATAAGTGAGCAGGCACAGCATCTTCAGCCGCTCCGGAGTGCCGATCCTCTCAGCGAGGACGCGCACCGTTTCCGGATCGAAAATATCGCGGCGCGAAAGCGTCATCGACATTTCCAGGTGGCTGGAAACCAAAAAGCGGATGCTGTCCTCTGCCTCGGCATCCATCCCCAAACGCACCAGGATTTTATCGAGCGCCTGCAGACTGCCGGTAATGTGATTAGCGACGGGCAAACCCTTGCCGATGTCGTGGACCAGCAACGCGAAGAACAGCAGCTCCGGACGCTCGGTCTCCGCCAGGATTTCGCCGATTCTCTTCTCCCAGGGATCCTCGGCATCACTCAGCCGGTGCAGGTTCTCGATGGCGATGAAGGAGTGCTCGTCCACCGTGTAGCGGTGATAGTAGTCGCGAATAACCAGCGCATCGATAGCGTGGAATTCCGGCAGGAGAACGGTCAGCAACCCGCTGTGGTGCATGGCACGCAAGGCATCGGCGGCGTAGCGCAAGGTCAGGATCACGCGCAGGCGGTCCCAGAGACCAGGAACGCCTGGCAGGCACTGGCGAAGCAACAGCAGCGCCCTTTCGACGCGCCGTTCGGCGTCGCGGCTAAGTTTGAACCCGTGACGCGCGACGAATTCGAAGAGTGAGAGCACGGTGGAGGCGTCCTCCATGGCCGTGGTCTGGCGCAGTAGGATGCAGCCGTGGCTAACCTGGAAATCGGCGTTGGAAAGCCGCGATCGCCAGTCCTGGAAGGAACGATAGAGCGACGACCGCGCGCCCGCTGCGCCGTCGATGGACTGGGCCGTCACCCGGTCGACCACGCGAGCGTGGCGGAAGTAGAGCCGCATCCACTCCGCAGGGTCCAGCGCGCCTTGCGCTTTTGCGCCGATGCCCTCGGCTGCCGCCTCGGCTTGGAGCTCGTAGCTCAGGAGGTTGTCGTCCCGACCTTGCCGTTGATGCAGAAAACAGCGGACTGCACACAGGAACTCAAAGGCGCGCCGACAATCGTCGCGCAGTTCCCGCGCCAGAAGCTGTTCGGCGGGCGGCCAGGTATGGCGTTTCTCCATGGCCGAGATCAGCGCCAGCCAGCAGGCCACGTTGTAGTCCCGCAACCCGCCGGGTCCTTCCTTGATGTTGGGCTCGAGGTGAAAGATAGTCTGGCCATACTTGGCGTGGCGAGCGGCGGTCAACTCTGCGAGGTTCTGCACCAGCGGTTGGCGCTCGCGCACCACCAACTGCGGCAGGACTTCGTCATGTAAGCGGGCAAACAATCGCGCATCCCCGGCGAGATAGCGGCAGTCGAGAAGCGACATATTGAATTCGAGGTTGTCGCGGTAGAGGCGGCCGCATTCCGCCAGGCTGCGGGTGGTGGGGCTGACGCGAAGACGAAGGTCCCACATCTCGCGGCAGATGTTCGCGATTACCGGCTTGTATTGCTGCTCGGTACCCGCATCTTCGAGGAGGAAGAGAAGATCCACGTCTGAGCCGGGAAAGAGGACCTTGCGTCCGAAACCTCCGAGCGCCGCCAGAGAGAAGTGCTGGGGAGCGCCGCTGCCCGGCGCGACGAAGGCAGCGTAAAGTTGCAGGGCAATGGACTCCACCAGCGCCGCGCGCTCCTGCACCGCAGCCACGCCGTCTCCGCTCTGTTTAAAGCGCTCGCGGATCCCCCCCGATTCGACGAGGTACAAATCTCGAAGATTGGGAACGGCAGCAGCCGACATGATCTCCTGCCCTCCGCACGCTACGGAAGCGATGCGTCGAGGAAAGTCGGCAAGGCCCTTAGAGGGCGGCCTCGCCGCGCTCATCGTTGCGTATGCGGACGGCCTCGTCGATGCGGGAGATGAAGATCTTGCCATCGCCGATCTTGCCGGTCTTAGCGGAGCTCAGGATGGCGGTGACGGCCTTATCCACCAGGTTATCGGGTACCACCATCTCGATCTTCACCTTGGGCACAAGATCCACCGTGTACTCCCGGCCGCGATACACCTCGGTGTGGCCTTTCTGGCGGCCGTGACCACGGACGTCCGTGACCGTCATTCCATCCACGCCGATCTCGCGCAATTCTTCCTTTACGGCTTCGAACTTGGACGGCTGAACAATCGCCTCAATCTTTGTCATGCACTCCGCTCCGCGCGCTAGAACTCCAGGTTGTAGCCTTCCTCGCCGTGCTGCGACAGATCCAGCCCCTGGATCTCGTGCTCCGGCGCCACGCGCAACCCGACTGTAACATCGACGACCTTTAAGATGATGAGGGTCCCAACTGCCGCCAGTATCCAGGCGATCGCGACGCCCACCAACTGATTCAGCAACTGGTGGGCATTGCCCTCAATCAACCCCACGGCCGTCGGATTGCCCGCACTGTCCTTGAAAACGGGATTCACCGCGCTGACGGCGAAGACTCCGGTCAGCAAAGCTCCGATGGTGCCGCCGGCGCCGTGAACACCGAAGGCATCGAGGCTGTCGTCGTAACCAAAAACAGCTTTCACCTTGGCGACCATGAAATAGCAGCCGACGCCGGCGATGAAACCGATCACGAGCGCCGACATCGGACCCACGAATCCGGAGGCCGGCGTGATGGCGACCAATCCAGCCACCGCGCCCGAGATTGCACCCAGCGCGCTGGGTTTGCCGTTGCGCACCCACTCGGCAAGAACCCATCCGACCACAGCAGCGGCAGCGGCAAAATGCGTCGCCACGAACGCGCTCGTGGCAAGGCTTCCGGCGGCCAGGGCGCTTCCCGCGTTGAAGCCGAACCACCCCACCCAGAGCAGGCAGGCGCCGATGAAGCTGAGTACCACACTGTGTGGAAGAATCGATTCCTCGGGATAGCCCAGGCGTTTGCCGAGATACAGAGCGCACACCAGCGCTGAAACCCCGGAGGTGATGTGCACCACCGTGCCGCCGGCGAAATCGAGCGTGGGGAAGCGCCCACCCAGGCTGGCGTTCAGCAGGCCACCCTTGCCCCACACCATGTGCGCCATGGGGTCGTACACGATGATGGACCACAGGATCATGAACAGCGCCATGGCGCTGAACTTCATGCGCTCGGCGAAGGCGCCGGTGATCAATGCCGGTGTGATGATGGCGAACATCAACTGGAAGACCATGTAGCTCTGCTGGGGGATGGTGGCGGCGTAATCGGCGTCGGGGGCCGCGCCCACGCCCCGCAGGAACACGTGCCCGAGGCCGCCGATGAACCTCGTCCCCGACGCGAAACAGAGGCTGTATCCGAGGATGCCCCAAAGCACGGTCACCATCGCCATGAGGGCGAAGCTTTGCATCATGGTGCTCAGGACGTTCTTTTTCCTCACCAGGCCGCCGTAGAAGAGCGCCAAGCCGGGGCCGGTCATCATCAGGACCAGGGCCGAACTGGTGAGCATCCAGGCGTTGTCGCCGGAGCTTTGGGCCTGCGCCACATCTCTTTCCAGCTTGGCAAGCCTGTCCGGCGATGTCGGAGTCGCCGTCTGTGCGGTCACTGCGGTCGTCAACAGGCCTGTCAAAATCACCAACGCCAAGCAGGCTTTGAGGGGAACGCCACGCATAGACATCTTCGGCCTCATGCTCGAGTTACCCATTCGTGTGTCTCACAGTTCGACGCGTGGCACCGCGTCGCGGCAGCGCGGGGACATTCACCGTACCGATTGCTAATCCCGCGCCGACATTGGCTTCACGAAGAAGGTCAGAACAACAATAATTACCGTGCGGCGCTGCAACGAGGAAATAAAAAAAACTTATCCCGGCCATCAGTTATTTCTATGCGGAGAGCGCAGATCAGAGCCGACCCAGCATACTGTATTTCTGCAGTGACCTTGGGCAGGATTGGACAGTTCAAGCGAGACACCCAGCCCGGGCGCGCAGGACGCGGGGCTTCCGCGGGCGCAGAACCTTCTACTTCGCCTTAGGTTCGAGGATGATCTCACGAGCCAGGCGGTCGCCGACTATCTCGCGCCAACTAGCGCGCTCCTGGTAACCCTGGATCAGCTTCTGATCGTTCAGGTCGAGCGCTTGCATGGCGACGGCTTCCAACTTGTCTTCGTTGGCTTCCAAGGTGGCCAGATCCTTGAATTCGGTCATGAGCATGATGTCCCAGTCGTTGGGACTGTGGGACTCGGTGCCGATTACCTTGTAATCGAGGATCAAGCCCGCCTTCTTCAGCGCATCCTGCTCCTTCTTCCACTCGGCGGCCAGGAACTCCATGTACTTGAGCCCCAGCCCCGGTTTGGTGTGCACGAAGGTGATAATCCAGACTGGCCCATCATGGAAGGGGCGAACGGGCGGGGACGGCGCCGGCGCCGATGCGGCCTGGGCCAGCGCCACGCTGGGAATCAGCAACGCAACACAAGCCAGCCAGGCGGCGAGCAAAGTCTTCTTTATCATTATCTCCTCCAGTCTAGTTGTTGGCCATCTCGGCCAGCTTGATGACGCTAATCCTTCGATCGGCCTGCGATGGTAGATGAACTCCCCGGGTTCGTCCACCCGCGCCACGACCGTGCGTTCGAACCTCGGGAGTTATTCCGGGCCGAGCGCGGCGGACGTATTGTCCAGTCAGGGTGAGCGTCACGGCCATGCCATGAAAACCGGTCTCAGCTCGGCTTTGCGTCAGTTCGTCGTACCCAATGGCGCACTGTTCGCAGCCGCCGCGCTCCTGCTGCCCTGGAACATGGCAGTTATTTTCGCACCGCCTGCAGGAGGATACATCGGGCCGGCCATCGCCGCGGCCGGCATCGTGCTGGCCTGGCGTTTGCGCTCGCCGCGTCTGATGCTCTCGCTGGTGCTCCTGTTGGTGACGGGACGGGCATGGATGACGACCTGGGCCGCCAGCGGGCCTGAAATCCGGAGCGCCCTCGCCGTGCTGCTGCCGCTCAACGTTGTTGTCCTCCTCTTGATAGACGATGCCTACGTCGATTGGGAAGCATTCGTCTGGTGGTGCGGGCTGATCGCTGTGCAGGCAGCGGTGATCGCGGTGATCGTGGGGACGGATTCAGCTTCGGTCTTGCGCCGCCTGAGGCATCCCTTGATCTCGCAGCTTGCCCACGGAAGCCGCGTCCCACAGCTTGCCTCGTTGTTCTTCCTGGCTTGTGGCGGCACACTCTTGGTGGCTTTCCTCATCACCTGCAAGCCGCGGGAGAGCGGCCTCTTCTGGTCGTTGGGCGCCTGTTTCCTGGCGATGAATGCGGCGAATCCGCGCCTCGCCGCAGGGTATTTTGCGACTGCCGCCGTGATCGTGGGCGCAAGCGTGATCGAAACCGCCTACCTGGTCGGCTATCACGACGAGCTTACAGGCTTGCCCGCGCGACGCGCCTTCAACCAGGCTGTCGCTGCGCTGGACGGGAACTACGCCATCGCCATGCTCGACATCGATCATTTCAAGCGCTTCAACGATGCTTTCGGTCACGATGCCGGCGATCAGGTGCTGCGCATGGTGGCCGCGAAGATGCTACAGGTGGGTGGCGGCGGCAAAGCCTTTCGCTACGGCGGCGAGGAGTTTGCCATCATCTTTCGCCGTACCACGGCGGAGGAAGCGCTGGAACACGCGGAAGCCCTTCGCCGCTCGATTGCGGACACTGGCTTCGTAGTGCGCGGCCTCGATCGCAGCCACCGCCGGCGGGAAGAACGCCGCTACCATCATCGGCCGCGGAAGCTACGCCGGGAGCGGTTCAACACCAGCGTAACAGTCAGCATCGGCGTGGCCGAGCCGGAGAGTCCCAATACCCCCGCCGAGAACGTGATCTACGCCGCCGACAAGGCGCTTTATCGCGCCAAAGAGCGTGGCCGCAACCGCGTGGAGAGGCACGTGGCGCGCCGCCTTCGCACGGTGAGTGAACGCGCTGTCTAGCCGGGGAGTCCCTCGGCCCAGGTCGCTGTCGCTCAGGCGCGCGCGAACGTCGGCAGCAACACCAAGTCGTCCTGCGGCACCGGCTCCAGGGGATAGCCGCCCCTGGTCCAGGCGCGCAGACCGCCGTGGATTACATAGGCGTCAAAGCCTTGTTCTCGCAGGATGTGCGCCACACGGGCGCTGGTGGCTTCGCGCACTCAAGTGCAGTAGAGATAAATCTCC
>Ga0187815_10001701_pt1 | contig 10354 bp, 7 predicted proteins | sample NC_S_5_FD_132962 | JGI IMG/M metagenome (GOLD analysis project Ga0187815, IMG submission 132962) | Wetland sediment microbial communities from Neuse River Estuary, North Carolina, USA - ASW-S_5 | ecosystem: Environmental > Aquatic > Freshwater > Wetlands > Sediment | place: USA: North Carolina...
AGCCAGGATATCAGCGCGTTCGCGGCCCTTTTCGCGGCCGGTCAGGACGGCGATCCGCAAGCCGACCTTTTCGGCAAGCGGCGCAATCGACGCAAAATGCTGGCGGGCAAGGATTTCCGTCGGCGCCATCAGCGCCGCCTGTCCGCCGGCTTCCGCCGCGCGAGCCATGGACAGCAGCGCCACGACCGTCTTGCCCGAGCCGACATCGCCCTGCAGCAGGCGCAGCATGCGTTCCGGCTTTTGCAGGTCGGCATCGATCTCGGCCAGCGCCTCAGTCTGCGAGCGCGTCAGCTCATAGGGCAGGGCCTTCCTCAGCGCCGCGATGAGCTTGCCGTCGCCGGTCAGCGGCCGGCCGGAAAGCTTGCGCACGGTCGCCCGCACCAGCGCCAGCGAAATCTGTCCGGCCAGAAACTCGTCATAGGCGAGCCGGCGCCACGCCGCACTGTCGGGCGAGACGTCGAGCGGGTCGGCCGGATGATGAATGCGGTTCAAAGCATCGCGCAGCGGAGGAAAGGTCTGACGGCGCATCACGTCCGCGTCCTGCCATTCCGGCATGTCCGGCACGCGCTCCAGCGCCTGGCCTACGGCGCGGCGCAGCACTTTTGGCGAAAGGCCAGCGGTGAGAGGATAGACCGGCTCGACCAGCGGCAGGCTGCCGGATTCCGCCTTGCGCGCGATATGGTCGGGATGCACCATGCTCGGGCGGCCGTTGAACCATTCCATCCGACCGCTCACGATCACTTCCTCACCCACAGGCAAGGCGCGCTCGAGCCATGTTGCGTTGGCGTGGAAGAAGGTCAGCGCGATCTCCCCCGTATCGTCGAAGGCGTACACGCGGTAGGGCACCGACTTGTTGCCGCGCGGCGCTGGCTGGTGGCGGTCCACCGTCACATCCAGCGTCACGATCGCCCCGGATGGCGCCAAGGCGATGCCCGGCCGGTTGCGCCGGTCGATCACCGAATTGGGCAGCGTGAAGACGAGATCGGCCGCGCGCGCCGGCCGGTCGCTGAGGTCGGCGGGCACGACCTTCGCGATCAGGTCGGCAATTTTCGGGCCCACGCCGGCAAGCGAGGTGATCGGCACGAACAACGGATCGAGAAGGGAAGGACGCATGATTGTCAGCTTATGCACCCCGCGACCATGCGCAAGGCTGACAGGCCGCGTCATCCACGCTATATGCGCCGCACAGCAATCAGGATGCACAATATGACGGGCACGACGCGATCAAGCGAGGGACTGGACACGCGACGGCGCAAGCTGCTGTTTCGCTCCTGGCATCGCGGTATCCGCGAAATGGACCTGATTCTGGGCACCTTTGCCGACGTGTCCATCCACGAACTGACGGAAGCGGAGCTGGACGAATACGAGCATCTGCTGGAGGTGCAGGACGCCGACTTGCTGGCATGGTTCACCGGCGACCGCCCGGTTCCTGATGCACGCGACACAGCAATCTACCGCAAGATATTGGCCCAGCGCCAGTCGATGAGCTTCAACATATGAGCCTTATCCGGAAAATCGGCCTGCCGAGGAGCGGCACCGGCCAGTTCATCGTCGATGGCGTAGCCGATGGCTACGAGGCCTTCGCGCTGGTCGCTGCAGCGCTCGAGGCCGCGCCAGACGGTCCCGTGATCTTCGTCGCCCGCGACGGCCAGCGCCTGCCGGCGATCATCGATGCACTGGGCTTTGCTGCCCCCGACCTGCCGGTGCTGGAATTCCCGGCATGGGACTGCCTTCCTTACGACCGTGTCTCGCCCGGCGCCGACGCAGCCGCTCGTCGCCTCGACGCGATGGCGGCGATGGCCTCACTTGCCAAACAGCCGCACCGCGCCGTGATCCTGACCACGGCCAATGCGCTCCTGCAGCGCGTGCCGCCGGCCTCTGCCATCGAGGCACAGACCTTCCATGCCCGGCCGGGAAATCAGGTCGACATGAACGCGCTGATCGCGCGGCTGGAGAATTCCGGCTTCGACCGGGTCGCGACTGTGCGCGAGGTCGGCGAATTCGCCGTGCGCGGCGGCATTCTGGATCTTTTCGCGCCGGGTGCTGACGAGGCGCTGCGGCTCGACTTCTTCGGCGACACGCTGGAATCGATCCGCGCTTTCGACGTCGCCACCCAGCGCACCACCGGCCAGCGCAACGCCCTGACCATGCAGGCGATGAGCGAGGTGGCGCTGACGCCCGAGGCCATCAGTCGCTTCCGCCGCAAATATATCGAGGCCTTTGGCGCGCCGTCGCGCGACGACGGGCTCTATGCGGCGGTCACGGAGGGGCGCCGCTTTGCCGGCATGGAGCACTGGCTGCCCTTCTATTACGACCGGCTGGAAACGATCTTCGATTATCTGCCCGAGGCGCCGGTCATATTCGACCATCTGGCGCGCGAAGCGCTCGGCGAGCGCCACACGCTGATCCTCGACTACTACGAGGCGCGCCGCCACCCGGCCACCTCGGGCGCGCTCAAGGAAGCTGTGCCCTACAAGCCGGTGCCGCCGGCCGAAATGTATCTGTCGCCCGACGACGTGGCGGCGGCGGTTGCCGACCGCATGGCCGTGGAGTTCACGCCCTTCGACACGCCCGAAACCGGCGGCCGCAAGCTCCTGCATGCCGGTTCGAAGCCCGCGCGCGGCTTCGAACTCGAACGCGCCGATCCGAACGTCAACGTCTTCCAGGAGGTCGTGAAATATGTCGGCGACGTGCGCGCGGCCAAGCGGCGCGTGCTCATCGCCGGCTGGACGGAAGGCTCGCTCGATCGCCTGACGCAGATCCTGACCGAACACGAACTCGGCAATCTCAAGCCGGTCGCGACACTCTCCGAAGTCGAGAAACTGGGCTCGGGGCAGGCCGGCCTTGCCGTGCTGCCTCTCGAGGCCGGCTTCGAGACCGACGATCTCGTGGTCGTTGCCGAGCAGGACATTCTGGGCGACCGCCTCGTGCGCCGCCACAAGAAGCGCAAGCGCGCATCCGACTTCATTGCCGAGGCCGCAGCCCTTTCCGCCGGCGACATCGTCGTCCATGCCGACCACGGCATCGGCCGCTTCGTCGGCCTGCGCACCATCGAGGCCGCCGGCGCGCCGCATGACTGCCTCGAGATCCACTATGCCGGCGACGATCGCCTGTTCCTGCCGGTCGAAAACATCGAGCTTCTGTCGCGCTATGGCTCGGACTCGGCCGAGGCGACGCTCGACAAGCTCGGCGGCGGCGCCTGGCAGGCGCGCAAGGCCAAGCTCAAGCGCCGCCTGCTCGACATGGCCGGGCAGCTCATCAAGCTGGCGGCCGAGCGCCAGATGCGCAGCGCGCCCATCATCAGTCCGCCCGATGGCGTCTATGGCGAGTTCTCCGCCCGCTTCCCCTACGAGGAGACGGACGACCAGCAGCGCGCCATCGATTCGGTCATGGACGATCTTTCGGCCGGCAAGCCGATGGACCGCCTGGTCTGTGGCGACGTTGGCTTCGGCAAGACGGAAGTGGCCCTGCGCGCGGCCTTCCTTGCTGCCATGGAAGGTTTTCAGGTCGCGGTCGTGGTGCCCACAACGCTGCTTGCCCGCCAGCATTTCAAGACCTTTTCGCAGCGCTTCGCCGGCCTGCCGGTCGTGGTGCGCCAGGCCTCGCGCATGGTCGGTTCCAAGGAACTCGCCGAAACCAAGAAGGCGATTGCCGAAGGCACGGTCGACATCGTCGTCGGCACGCATGCGCTGCTCGGCTCGACCATCTCCTTCAAGAATCTCGGTCTGCTCATCATCGACGAGGAGCAGCATTTTGGCGTGAAGCACAAGGAGCGGCTGAAGGAGCTGAAGAGCGACGTGCATGTGCTGACGCTGTCGGCAACGCCGATACCGCGCACGCTGCAGCTTGCGCTCACGGGCGTGCGCGAGCTTTCGCTCATCGCCACGCCGCCGGTCGACCGCATGGCGGTGCGCACCTTCATCTCGCCTTTCGATCCATTGGTCGTTCGCGAGACGCTGTTGCGTGAGCGCTATCGCGGCGGCCAGAGTTTTTATGTCGTGCCGCGAATTTCCGACTTGCCCGAGATCCGCGATTTCCTGCACGGCTCGGTGCCCGAGCTGAAGATTGCGACCGCGCACGGCCAGATGCCGGCGGGCGAGCTCGACGACATCATGAATGCCTTCTACGACGGCCAGTACGACGTGCTGTTGTCGACCACGATCGTCGAATCCGGCCTCGACATCCCGACCGCCAACACGATGGTCGTGCACCGGGCAGACATGTTCGGTCTCGCGCAGCTCTACCAGCTGCGCGGCCGCGTCGGCCGCTCCAAACTGCGCGCCTATGCGTTGATGACCCTGCCGGCCAACAAGAAGCTGACCGACACCGCCGACAGGCGCCTCAAGGTCATGCAGTCGCTCGACACCCTGGGCGCGGGCTTCCAGCTCGCCAGCCACGACCTCGACATTCGCGGCGCCGGCAACCTGCTCGGCGAGGAACAGTCCGGCCACATCAAGGAAGTCGGCTTCGAGCTCTACCAGCAGATGCTGGAAGAGGCGGTGGCCGAGATCAAGGGCGACGGCGAAGTGCTGGACGGCGGCTGGTCGCCGCAGATCACCATCGGCACGGCGGTGATGATCCCGGAAGGCTACGTGCCGGATCTCCAGCTCAGGCTGGCACTTTATCGCCGTCTGGCCGATCTCGATTCGCCGGACGAGATCGACGCCTTCGCCGCCGAGCTGATCGACCGTTTCGGCCCGCTGCCGGAGGAGGTCCAGCATCTGCTCAAGATCGTCTTCATCAAGGCGCTCTGCCGCAAGGCCAATGTGGAAAAGCTCGATGCTGGCCCGAAGGGAATCGTCATCCATTTCCGCAAGCGCGAGTTCTCCAACCCGGCAGGCCTGGTCAAATTCATCGGCGAGCAGGGCTCGCTGGCCAAGATCCGGCCGGACCAGAGCATCGTCTTCATTCGCGACTGGCCGAGCGCCGAAAAGCGCCTCGCCGGCTCGGCAGTGGTGATGACGCAACTCGCCAGGCTGGTCGAAAAGGCGGCTTGAGGGCAGGGGGCGAATACCCCACAGGCTTGCTGACCAAACACCTCTCCGCACTTTCATTGGGGAGAGGCACCGCCAATCGCAAATGTCGTGTGTTACCGCGCCGAATCGAGTTCGCCGCGTGCCTTGGCAGCAGCTATCTGGCGAATGGCGTCGGCCAGAGTGTCGGTGTCCTGCGCGCCCATCACGGCATATTTGCTCTCGAAGAGGAAGCAGGGAACGCCGGTAATGCCCATGCGCGAGGCAGTCGCGGCCTCGTTCAGAACCTCATCGCGGTCCGCGTCGGTGGCAAGCATCGCCTCCACCACTGGCGCATCCATGCCTGCCTCGCGGGCCGCCTCGATCAGCACCGCATGGTCGCCTATGTTTTTGCCTTCCTCGAAATAGAGCTGGAACAGGCGGCGGGCGAGGCGCCCCTGCACTTCGGCGCCATTGGCGGCCCAGCGCAGGACGCGGTGGGCATCAAGCGTATTGGGTGAAACGGTGATGGCCTCGAAATCGAAATCGATGCCTTCGGCCGCACCCAGCGCTTCGATGCGCGCATGGATTTCGCGCAACTTTTCCGCGTTGCCGAACTTGGCGAGCATGTACTGCTTGCGGTCCTTGCCTTCGGCCGGGATGGTCGGGTCGAGCTGGAACGGTCGCCAGCGAATTTCGACACTCACTTCCGGCACGGCAGCGACTGCCTTGTCGAGGCGCTTTTGGCCGATGAAGCACCACGGGCAGACGACATCGGAGACGACATCGATGTGGAGGGATTGCGCGGTCGTGTTCATCGGAAAATCCTTCCCGCCGGTCAGTCCGGCTTGTGCCACCAGGTGGGGAGCTGATACCCGAATATAGGTGTCTTGTCCGGGTGCGCGAGATAGTTCCAGTAGGACACATACTGCCGGTTGTCGTACTGCATCGGTACCATATAGGCGCCGGAGATCAGCAGCCGGTCGAGTGCGCGCACCGCCGCTACATAGCCGTCCTTGTCGCGCGCATTCAGCATCGCCTCGATCATCGCATCGATAGCAGGGTTCGCAACGCCGGCCAGATTGAAGGAGCCTTCGGCATTGGCCGATTCCGACCCCCAACGGCCGATCATCTCTATGCCCGGCGACAGCGTGCCGACAAATCCGGTGGAGCCTATCAGCACATCGAAATCGAAGCGCTGCTTGCGCATCTGGATCTGATCGGCCTCGAGCGACCGGATGCTGACGGCAATGCCCAGTTTTGCCAGCGTGCGCTGATAGAGGGCGGAAAGCCGCTCCTCGCTCTGCGATGCCGTCAGTATCTCGAATCCGAAAGGCTGGCCGTCAGGACCGACCATCCTGCCATCCTCGATACGGTAGCCGGCACTGTTGAACAGATCGAGCGCGGCTTTCAGCGGGGCTCGGTCATGGCCGGACCCATCCGTTTCGGCGGGCTTGTAGGTGCCGTCCATCACGTCGCGCATCACCTGACCGGAGAAGGGCGCAAGCAGCTTGCGCTCCGCCTCGCTGGCTGGGCGGCCGAGTGCGGAAAGCTCGGAATTCTGCCAATAGCTCGCGGTGCGCCTGAACTGGCCGTTGAAGAGGTTCTTGTTGGCCCACTCGAAGTCGTAGAGCATGGCGAGCGCACGGCGCACGCGCACATCCGAGAATTTCGGCAGGCGCGTGTTGAAGAGAAAGCCGGTGACGATCGGCGGCAGGCCGGTTTCAAAAACCTCTTTCCTGACCCGGCCGTCGCGCATTGCGGGAAAGTCGAGATTGCGCTCGCGCCTGACCGGATCGGTTTCTTCGTAGAACGAGCAAAGGCCCTTCTTGAAGGCTTCGAACTGGGAATTGGCGTTGAGGAAATACTCGATGGTGACGCGGTCGAAATTGTCGAAGCCGCGTTTGGAGGGCAGGTCCTTCGCCCAGTAGTCGGGATTGCGCTCGAAAACGATGCGCTGGCCAGGCACGACCTGCGCCACGCGATAGGGGCCGCTGCCGATCAGCGGCTTCAGCGTGGTCTGATCGAATGTATCCTTGTTGAAGGCGTGCTTCGGGATGATTGGCGTCATCGCGATGATGAGGGGGAATTCGCGGTCGGCGTGTTCGTTGAAGGTAAAGCGCACGCTGCGTTCGCCGGTCTTTTCCAGCCTGGCGATCTTCTTCATGCGATCGCTGTAGGGCGGCCGCCCCTTCTCGGTGTAGACCTCGTAGGTGAACAGCACATCGTCGGCGGTGACCGGCTCGCCGTCCGACCATTTGGCATTCGGGTTGAGATGGAATTCCGCCACCCGGCGATCGGGCGTCATGTCTACCGAATCGGCAAGCAAGCCGTAGAGCGAAAACGGCTCGTCGGCGCTGCGCTGCATCAGCGGCTCGAACACCAGGTTGCCGTAGATGGTGTCGATCATGCCGCGCGCGGTGGTGCGCAGGCTCTTGATGATGAATGGATTGAGGTTGTCGAAGCTGCCGACCACGCAATAGGTAACGCGGCCGCCCTTCGGAGCGTCAGGGTTCACGTAGGGAAAGTTGCGGAAACCATCCTCAAGCGCCGGCTCGCCCTGCATGGCGATCGCGTGCACGGGCTGCGCATTGCCTGCGCCGACGCCGCCTGACAGCATGGACGCTCCGGCGTAGAGCGAAAGAAGCATACGGCGCATCACCGGCATACCCAATTAAAGCATTTCATTTGATTCGACATAGAATCTAACATGACGGCACTATTGTGAGCTTACTGGGGACGGACTCCAATAATCACAGCAAACAGGGCTGGATTCGCAACGCAGAGCGGTGTAACACGCCGGCAAAAGTCATGCTGTTGCCTCAATTACCCAACAGGTAGCGAGGCGACGGTGCCGCGAGCCGGTCCCGGAATCATTTGAGAGGATTGAGATAGATGACGAGCCTGAAAACCGACATTGCCCGTCTTTCGGTCATGGCCGCAGGCGTGGTCGGCATGCTCGCCGCTGGTCCTGCACCGGCTGCAGCGCAGCAAATTCCGGAAGGCTGGTTCAAGGCCTGCTCGAAGCAGGAAGACGTGGACATCTGCAACGTGCAGAACATTGCCACCGCCGCTTCCGGACAGCTCATCACAGGTATCAGCCTGATCGAGCTCAAGGGCAAGGTCAACCGCAAGGTTTTCCAGGTCACCGTTCCGTCCGGTCGTCTTGTTCCTCCCGGCATCGGCCTGCAGATCGACGGCGGCAAGGCACAGAAGCTCGACTATGTGATCTGCTTCCCGGATCGTTGCGTCGCCGAGGCTCCGCTGACCGACCAGCTCATCGCCTCCTTCAAGAAGGGTCAGGAACTGACGCTGACCTCGGTCAACTTCCAGAACCAGCAGAACCCGGTCAAGGTATCGCTCCAGGGCTTTACCGGTGCTTTCGACGGTGCGCCGCTGCAGCAGTCCGACCTCGAAGAGCGCCAGAAGAAGCTTCAGGAGTTCGTCTCCAAGAACAACGAGGACTTCGCCAAGAAGCTCAAGGAAGAACAGGACAAGGCGAAGACGCCGAACTGATTTTCAGCGCTGATTTCATGAACGAAAGCGGGGTTTCGGCCCCGCTTTTTTCTTTGTGGAAGACAAAAAATCAATGGCGGGCGTGGTGCTTGGGCGCGTAGCCGCCATTGGCGGTCTTGTCGAACATTTCGCGTAGCTGCGGATGCCGTATCGGCTCGCCCGATTGGTCGGCGATCAGATTCTGCTCCGAGACATAGGCGATGTATTCCGTCTCGTCGTTCTCAGCCAGCAGATGGTAGAAGGGCTGGTCCTTGCGCGGGCGGACTTCGACGGGAATCGCCTGATACCACTCCTCGGTGTTGCTGAATTGGGGGTCGACATCGAACACGACGCCTCTGAATGGGAACAGGCGATGGCGCACCACCTGGCCGATCGCAAATTTTGCAGTCTTCATTTCAGTCACGCCTGCTAATCGTGCCGCCTCATCGAAACGAGGCATTTCAAGTCGTCGACCACCATCTCGCGATTTCGTGGTCTCGGCATAAGCAGCTATTTGGCGCAGCGTTTGCCGCAATTCAATCCCAGAAAGCTTGACGCAGTCAGCCACGGCACGTTAGCCCCAAGCCGCAATCTGGGAATGCTGGACAATCATGTCGGATGTTTTCGGCCTGGTCATGCCCTTCTTCGGGCTGATCCTTGCGGGCTTTGTCGTCGCGCGAATTACCCGCCAGCCGCTGGAAGCGCTGGGCTGGATGAACACGTTCATCGTCTATGTCGCGCTGCCCGCATTGTTCTTCCAGCTTCTCGCCAGGACGCCTGTCGAGAAGCTGACCGAATGGAGCTTCATCTTCGGCTCCGTTTTCTCCACCTATGTGATGTTTTCCCTCATGTTCGCGGGTTCGATCGTGATCGGACGCGGCGCCATTGCCGAAGCGACGATCAAGGGGCTCGCGGCGTCCTACGGCAATATCGGCTATATGGGGCCGGGGCTTGCGCTGCTTGCCTTCGGCGAGGAAGCCGCCGTGCCGGTGGCGCTCATCTTCTGCTTCGAGAACACCGTTCATTTCGCCGTGGCGCCAATGATGATGGCGCTTTCCGGGAGCGAGAAGCGGCCGCCGCTGCAGCTTGCCCTGGGCGTTGCGCGCAAGATCCTGCTGCACCCGTTCATCATCTCGACGATTGGCGGAGTAACGGCGGCTTATTTCGAATTTCGGCCGCCTGTGCCGATCGAGCGTTTCCTGGACTCCCTGGCCCATGCCGCCGCGCCATGCGCACTCTTTGCAATGGGCGTGACGCTGGCGTTGCGGCCGCTGAAGCGCGTGCCGAAGGAGATGGCGCCGCTGGCGGCGCTGAAACTCGTCGCGCATCCGCTGCTTTGTTATGTCGTGTTGAGCTGGATCGGAAATTTTTCCGAGGTCTGGCTGTTTTCCGCCGTTCTGCTTGCCGCCTTGCCGACCGCCACCAACGTCTTCGTCATCGCCCAGCAGTATAACGTCTGGGTCGAAAGAGCCTCGGCCAGCGTGCTCGTCACCACATGCCTTTCGGTCGGCACGGTGACAGGCCTTCTCTACCTCATCAAGTCAGGCGCTCTGCCGCCGGACCTGTTCCCGTAGAAGCGCTCAATGGCTACCGAAGCGCGGCAACAAACCCGAACGCAACGTATCGCCAATCGCGGCGAGGCCGCTGCCGGGCTTCAGACCTTCGCGCATGAACAGCGCACGAAGCGGCGCGAACCCGCCAAGAATGCTGAGGCCGGCGCTGCGCAGGATCTGCGCCGGGAGCAGGTTCGACAACAGCGATTGATTGAGCAGCCCCACCGCGCCAGTACGCGCCAGAATGTCGGGGCGTCTTGCGCGATCATAGGCGGCAAGTGCCGATGCGGCTCCGGGGTCGGAACGGTGATTTGCCGCAATTTCAATAAGTTGCTGGATATCTCGGATGCCGAG
>Ga0187815_10001702_pt1 | contig 10352 bp, 5 predicted proteins | sample NC_S_5_FD_132962 | JGI IMG/M metagenome (GOLD analysis project Ga0187815, IMG submission 132962) | Wetland sediment microbial communities from Neuse River Estuary, North Carolina, USA - ASW-S_5 | ecosystem: Environmental > Aquatic > Freshwater > Wetlands > Sediment | place: USA: North Carolina...
ACCGGCACAGCGGCGAACAACCTTGACTTGTACCAGGTGAATTGCACTTTCTACGACGCCCTGGGAAGGCGAGGGAACGAATATCTTGTGGCGCGAGCCATTCAGTTCTTTGTGCCGGGAATCCCACAAGTGTATTACGTGGGGTTGCTCGCCGGGACAAACGACGTGGATCTCCTGGCCCGCACAAAGGTTGGCCGCGACATAAACCGTCACTATTACACGGCGACAGAGTTGAATGACGCTCTGACTAACCCAGTCGTGCGGAATCTCCTTGATCTAATCCGTCTGCGCAATACGCATCCAGCTTTCACCGGACAAGCGCACGTTGAAACTCTCTCCAACCAGGCCCTGATCATTACCTGGAGGTTTGATGCGCATTGGGCGAAGCTTGAGGCGAATGTCTGGGAGCCGCGCGCCTTGATTACCTACTCGACGGCAAGTGCCACGGACAAGAATCGATCCGTTCTCGCGAAATGGGAATCGTTTCAGGCAGCGCCGCACGCTCGTGAGGAAATAGGATGAAAAGTGCCCAGCCGGCTGAGAGAAACCTCGCCGTAATCAAGTGGCTCACGTTCTTGATGTTCATGATGTTTGCGATGACGACAGATGCGGTCGGCGTAATCATTCCCCAGGTCATCAAGGAATTTCACCTGAATATGACGGTTGCCGGATCCTTTCAGTACGCAACCATGTCCGGAATCGCGTTCGCCGGTTTCTTTCTCGGTTATCTGGCGGATAAACTTGGGCGAAAGAAAGCGATCATCCTGGGTCTCGTATTGTTTGCTCTAAACTCCTACCTTTTCGCGGTCGGAAGCTCCTTCCTGTTTTTCCTCGCGCTGTTGACGATTTCCGGGATGGCAATCGGCATTTTCAAGACGGGAGCGCTGGCTCTCATCGGTGACATTACGAGATCCACGACTGAACACACGGCGACCATGAATGCCGTGGAGGGCTTCTTTGCAGTCGGTGCCATCATTGGGCCCGCCATCGTTGCCCATTTCCTGGCAATTGGGGCATCGTGGAAGTGGCTTTACGTGATAGCAGGAACCATTTGCGTGATTCTGATCCTTACAGCTTCCTCGGTGACCTATCCGCAGTCCACACGATCGGTCGAATCCGTAGACCTCAAACGCACGATGGCTATGATGAGAAATCCTTATGCCCTCGGTTTCTCGGGCGCCATATTTCTCTACGTTGCCGTTGAAAGTGCAGTCTATGTCTGGATGCCTACTCTGCTTTCGGCGTATCACGGATCGGCGACTTTTGTAGCCGCGTACGCTATTTCGATCTTCTTTGTGCTTCGGGCAGCCGGGCGGTTCCTGGGTTCGTGGATGCTTGCAAAATTGAACTGGGCCCCTGTGGTCGCCCTATTCAGCCTCGCGACACTTGTCTGTTTCGTGTTGAGCATGATCTGCGGAATTTCGATGGCGGTTTTCCTGCTTCCCCTCTCCGGCTTGTTCATGTCGGTGCTCTATCCGACGATCAACTCCAAAGGGATCAGCTGCTTCCGCAAGCCTGAGCATGGCGCGATCGCCGGTGTGATTTTATTCTTCACCTGTGCAGCGGCGGTCCTCGGACCCTTGGCCATGGGCGCCATCAGTGATTTTCTCGGTGACCCAAAGTACGGATTTATCCTAGCCACCGGTTTCGCGGGCCTGCTTTTCGTCTCGCTCTTGCTGAACTGGATTGCCAATCCCACTCGGCAGATTCTGCAAAAGTTGGATGCGACTGAATACCACGTGGCTGATACGCACCAAGCAGCCTTGCAAGGGTGAGGGTGAGGAGTTTCTTCACGGCTGATCAGCGTTTGCTGGTTCTCAAGGGCATCGGATGGCGCAGCCTACCGCCGGGGTTTCCGCCTCATGCGCCCGAGATCTCCTGTCTTTGCGAATATGCTCTGCGCGTGCCGGACGAAATCGAGAATCGTTCTCGCCTGCTCGTTCTTCCGCCAGACTATGTGCACGGGCATTACGGCGGAAGGTTCATCGAGAGGGAGAGCGACCAGGTGATCCGCGAAGGAAGGGTAGTAGGGTCCCTCCCCAACCGCGAGATAGATACCCTTGCCCGACTCGACGAGAATCGCGCCTGCTTCGTCATAGGGCATCGTCTCGGTCGGGGTGATCCTCGGCGTGATTCCCGCGCTGCGTAACAACTCCAACACCCTGTCATTGAACCCTGGAGAAATGTTCTTGTCAATCATCAGAAGATTCTCCCTAGCGAGATCCTTGAGGCGAATGTGCGCCCGTTTGGCCAGCGGGCTGGCTTTCCTGAGTACGACAGAGAATCTTTCCTCAAACAGAAGGCTCGAAGTGAGCTGAGGATTGCTGAATGGCGGACGCATGAAACCGACGTCGATCTTCCGCTTCTCAAAGGCTTCGCTCTGAAATCCTGAAGCGACGTCCTTCACATCAATCTCCACTGTGGGAACGAGGCGGAGGTAACCGCTGATGATTCGACTTACGACATCGCCGAGGCCTTTGCCAATGGCAACGCGCAAGGTGCCCGCCGCGCCAGCCTGCACCTGTCTCGCAGCCTCCACAGCCTGGACGGCATGTTGAAGCACTACTCGCGCTTCGCTCAGGAATCTGCTTCCGGCGTCGGTGAGAAATACCCGGCTGCTGTTGCGATCGAAAAGTCGGACGCCGATTTCGCTCTCGAGATCCTGTATCTGCCGGCTGAGCACTGGCTGAGCGATGTCAAGACGTCTCGCCGCTCTTGTGAAGTTCAACTCCTCGGCAACCATCACGAAGTACCGCAAGTGTCGAAGTTCCATGAAGCCAATTCTATCTAGAGCGCTTTCAATCCTCAATACCTAATAGCTATTATTATCATGCTATAAAAGTCTTGACATAACTGCGCACCGAGTGTACTCATAGCGGCCATTCGGCAGGTTGTCTAGGTGCCATTTCGGCCCGCTCAAGGGGGCGGGTGGGCGGTCCAATGGGGAGGGGCTGAATGCTTAACTTGTATAGACAGGTACGAACTTGGGCTCGCATTCTGGTTGTGATGTGCTGCTGCTTCGCGGCGCACACCGTCGCTTTCGCGCAAGTTGGCACGGGCAGTATTTCTGGCACCGTGACGGACAGCTCGGGTGGGGTTGTGGCTGGCGCGTCCATCAGCGTCAAGAACACACAAACGGGTGTTGTCACCCCGGTCACCGCCAATGAGCAAGGCAGGTACGTGGCTCCGGACTTGGTTGTTGGAACGTACGACGTTCAGGCCCAGATGAAAGGTTTCCAAACCCAGGTGCATTCGGGCGTCGTCTTGGCCGTCGGCAGCAATACGGTGGTCGACTTTTCGCTTCCGGTCGGCCAAGTGTCGGAAACCGTAACCGTGGAAGGCGCGACCAGCCAAGTTAACACGACATCCGCGGAGATATCCGCATTGGTCGCGCCCAGTCAGATGGAGGATCTTCCTCTCAATGGCCGCGATTTCGAGCAACTGATTCTTCTTGCTCCCGGCGTCCAGACTGTTACGTCGGGAGCCCAAACCTCTTTCTACGGCAGAGAGCCTGCCTTCTCTATCGCCGGCTCGCGGCCCGAGGGTCAGGCGCTCCTTCTCGACGGAGCGAGCATCCAGGGATTTTGGGGTCACGGCGCCGGCAACAGCATCATCGGAACTTCGCTCGGTGTTGAGGCCATTGGCGAGTTTCAGGTTATCACTAATTCATACAGCGCGCGGTTCGGCGGCAGCGGTAGCGTCATGAACGCGACCACCCGTTCGGGAACAAACAATTTTCATGGTTCCGTGTATGACTTTCTCCGTAACGACGTGTTCGATGCTCGCGATTATTTCAACACAACCGCTTCTCCAGAAAATCCCTATCGCCAAAATCAGTTCGGCGTCGCGCTGGGCGGCCCGGTCAAGAAAGACAAGATGTTCTTCTTCGTGAATTACGAGGGAATACGAAGGTTGCGCGGGGAGACGTTTCTTCCATCGGTTCCGGACGCAGAGGCTCGTCTGGGCAACTTGCCCGATTGTGTTGTTAATCCTGGGCCGTCATGCAACCAAAACAAACTTGACGCCCTCCCGCTAAATCCTGCCTCTCAAGCGATCATGGCTCTTTACCCCACGGGGGGAAAGGAGCTAGCGCTTGGAGGAACGCAAGGGCTTTGCGGTTCGGCGACCTGCGGTCCCAGTGGTCTCGATCAGATCACGGTCAACGGCGTTTCGCCGGCCAACGAGGACTATGTAAACACAAGATGGGACTACGTTCTTTCGTCTAGCAACACGATTTTCGCGCGCTATGTCTTCGACAACGGCTCGTTATTAGATCCGTCTGTTTCGCCAGTTGGCTTGTATCCGGAGCAGTCGCAAGGGCGAAACCAATACATCACGATCGGCGACAAGAAGATCTTTTCGTCGAACCTGATCAACGATGCCCGGTTTAGTTTCACGCGTACAAACATGCGTGCGTTCGTAACAGCGGAACACCCAGCGCTCCAATTCTTCAGCTTTTACGGAGAAAATGTGCAGGACGGCACCGTCAACATCGCAGGCGGACCGTCCCCTGTGGGTCCCAGTGCCTTCACGCCGGACTTTGAAATCCAGAACACGTTTTCCCTTGCGGACGATGTGTTTTGGACGCACGGAAACCATACCTTTGAGATCGGCATGGAATTTCGCCGGCTTCAAAGTCCGCTGGCCAACGGTTTTTTCATCGATCAGGGCTGGACGTTCACTAGCTATGCAAACTTTGTCGAGGGTCAGCCCTCGCTTTTGCTTGGCGCTGCTCCGGGCAAAGATAATTCTTACAGGATTTTTCACGAATTTGATCTCTTCCCCTACATTCAAGATACTTGGAAGGTATCGCGGACGCTGACCCTGAATCTGGGTCTGCGCTACGACTTCATTTCCAACCCGACCGAGGTCCATAACGAGCTCTGCGCGTTCATCAACCCGAGCAGCCCATCCACTACTGGCTGCACTCCCGTTTCACACGTGTTTCCGTCGAATCCGTCCGTGAAGAACCTCGATCCACGTGTCGGGTTCGCCTGGGATCCTTTCAAGGATCACAAGACTTCCATCCGGGCCGGGGCCGGCGTTTTTCACGACCCGATTCAGGTCCGCAACTATCATCCAGCGTATCTTTTTGCAGGACCGTTTCAGACAGCAGTCAACCCTTGCCCTATTCCCGCTCCGCCGCCAAGCCCAGTCATTCTGCAATGCGATTACCCAACGCCGTTCTACTACATTCCCACGATAGGTGGGGCGCCGGTCGGCCCCCCGTTTCAACTTCTAATTCCACTTCCGACGATTGGAGAGGCCCTGGAATACAATCCAGGGACAACTCCCTTCGTACTGCAGTACAACTTTGGTGTTCAGCGGGAAATATTCCATAACACTGTACTAAGTGTTTCGTACGTCGGTTCGAGAGGCTACAACCTGCTAGTTCAGAATGATTTGAATCCCGAGATCCCCACCATCGTGAATGGACAAGACACCTTCCCTGCGGGGTCGCTGCGGGAAAATCCAAACCTTAGCAGCATCGCGTACAACGTGCCGGACGGTCCGTCTTGGTACAACTCGTTGCAGGTATACTTGACTCACAATTTCGGCAAGAATTTGCAATTCCAGGCGTCCTATACGTATTCCAAGTCTATTGACTACGGCTCTGTTTCCTACGGATTGGAATCGGGGGCTAGTGGCCAGCAGGCACAATCCGACCCTTACAATCTGGCGCGAGACAAGGGAGTGTCTGACTTTGACGTGCGACATAATTTGGTGGCCAACTCGACTTATACACTTCCCTTCCGGGGCAATGCGTTGGTCGAAGGCTGGCGCTTCGGCGGGATTTTGACTGCCCGCAGCGGCAGCCCATTCAGCATCCAAGACGGTTTCGATGACGCGAATTTAAATGATCCGGCAGGCGGACCTGGCGAGAGACCTGACGTCGTGCCTGGGGTAAGCACAGTACCGGCCGGCGGGAGAAATGTGCACGGCCTTTGGTTTAACCCAGCGGCATTCACGCTGCAACCCTTTGGCACGCTGGGCGATTTGGGCAGGAATACCTTGGTTGGGCCAAAATTTGTGAATCTCGACTTCTCGCTCAGCAAAGTGACCCGGATCAGGGAAAACATGAATATCGAATTCCGAGCAGAGGCTTTCAACATTTTGAATCATCCGAACTTCGGAACGCCGGTCCCAATCCTGACTGCCCCTACCTTCGGCGAGATCCTTGGCACGGTCGGAACGGCGCGGCAGTTGCAGCTTGCGCTCAAGTTCAACTTCTAGGGCTGTCTCTGGGAATCGGGGAGTGAACGCGACTCAGCGATGGGGATAGTGGTCGGATTGTCGGGTTGCAGCATAGGGAGTCAGTGTGGCGCCCACCCCGCTCACGCGCTCCCTTTTCACCGGGGAGCCGATGCAGCGCAACCATCCCACGCTCAGCGGCTCCCCTTCTATTTTTCGCGCGCGGAGCAACGCTTGCCGGAGGTTTGTACAACTCGATGATTAAGTACGAAAAGTTTCTGCCGGTTATATTCGTCCTCTCGTGTCTCGCCATACCCGCCAATGCCGGTCAGGGCGCCGGGACGGCGGATTCGGCTCCCGAGTCAAGCGCCGCGGATCGCTGTGCCCAGCTTGCGACGGCTAAGCCTGAGTGGCCCGACGCGACCACACGTATCGAGCAGTCCGCGTGGCGCGCAGACGGCTCGCAGCTGGCAATTCCGATGGGGCCGCCGGTGACGCTTCCCGCTCACTGTGAGTTAACCGGGGTCATGCAAGAACGCGTCGGGGTGGACGGGCAGCACTACGCGATCCATTTTCATCTGCGCCTGCCGGTGCACTGGAATGGAAAGTTCTTCTTCGAGGGCGGTGGCGGGACCGAGGGGGAGCCGGGGAGTGCAATCGGACAAATTGCGCCAGGCGTGGCGCCCGCTATTGCTCAGGGTTACGCCGTTGTCTCACAAGATAGCGGTCACGACAACAAGACGAATAGCGTACCGAGCGGAGGCGGACCGGTCGCATTCGGTTTCGACCCCCAGGCGCGGGCCAACTATGGCGGGGGGTCTCTAAAATCGGTCGCCGAAGCCGCCAAAGCGATTATTCGTAGCTACTACGGTCAATCCCCCCGCCGATCGTACTTCGTCGGCTGCTCGAAGGGTGGCCAAGAGGCCATGGTTTTCGCGCAACGCTTTCCCGAAGAATTCGACGGTATCATTGCCGGCGACCCGGGCTTCTCCTTGCCGCGCGCTGCCGTCGCGGAAGCTTGGGACACACAGGCCTTTGCTCACCTTGTGGCGCCCACCGGAGCAAAAAGTTTCGATCCCAAATTACTCCCGACCAGCTTCAGCAACGCGCAATTCCAAGTCGCCCGCGAAGCGGTCCTCGCAGCGTGCGATGCGGATGACGGAGTGAAGGATGGCATTACGGCGGCATTCGAGTCCTGCACGTGGCGACGCGTCGAGCCGGAGCTGAAACGCGGGGTTTGCTCCCCCACGAAAGCCGCTTCGTGCCTGACTGAGGCTCAGATAGACGCGCTGCGCCGGGTCTACGCTGGTCCGAAAGACAGCAAAGGCAAATCGCTCTACTCCGATTGGCCACTCGACGCGGGCATAGGGAGCGACGGCTGGCGTATCTGGAAGATCGGTCCTGCAATGGGTGGTTTCCCTGGCATCAACGTCGCCATGGGTGGGCCCGCGCTCGCGGCGATATTCACCACACCGCCGACCGCTTTGGAAGCAAATCCGACAGCAGCGCTCGATTATGATCTTCGATTCGATTTCGACCGCGACGCGCCGAAAATCTATGCGGTCCAGCCTCCATTTGAGCGCTCCGCGTGGACCGACATTTCCGCCCGCTCGCCGCACCTTGAGAAATTCCGCGCGCGGGATGGAAAGATGATCGTTTTCCAGGGAGCCTCAGATCCGGTGTTTTCTCTCAATGACACACTTGCCTGGTACCGGGAAGTCGACAAGCTCAATGGCGGAACCGCCGCGAATTTCGTCCGAGTATTCCCGGTGCCCGGCATGGCGCACTGCGGCGGCGGTCCCGCCACCGACGAGTTCGATGCGTTCGGCGCTTTGGTCAATTGGGTGGAGAAAGGCCTCGTTCCGGATCGCATCTTGGCGAAGGCGGGTCCCACCAGTCCGTGGCCGGGGCGTACCAGGCCGCTCTGCCCGTACCCACAGGTGGCTCGCTACGGGGGTTCCGGCAGCATCGAGGACGCAGCCAACTTTGTGTGTCGACGACCTGTGCACTGAGCAGCGGATTATCAGCATTAGATTCGTACGCAGCGAGGTCCATCCCATCTCTCATACGCCCGTGCGCAGGCCCCCGCTCAAGTTGTTGGCTGCGGCAAGGCCATCGATAGAATGGTCACCGCCCTACGGGAAGACAAGCCACTCGGACGAACCACTCTTGCTCCGAGACGATCCTGGAGCAGCGGTGCCAGGGCGGTACCTGTTTCTACGTGTGGACGATTCGCTTCAACGGGACTACCCTCATTCGCAACACACGTAATCAGCTGATTTGCAGCCGGTTGAAAAGAGCGAATTGATGTCGAGCTACGTTGGCGCAATCGATCAGGGAACTACCAGCACTCGTTTCATTGTATTCGACCGGACGGGCCGGATCATCTCGATTGCTCAGCGGGAACACGAACAGATCTATCCAAAGCCTGGATGGGTCGAGCACGATCCCGAAGAAGTTTGGAAACGCACGCAGGAGGTGATTGGTGCGGCGATGGAATCGAAGGGACTACGCGCGGCAGACCTTGCAGCGATCGGCATCACGAATCAGCGCGAGACAACGATTCTCTGGAACCGCGAAACAGGACGGCCTGTGTACAACGCCATCGTCTGGCAAGACACTCGCGTCGAGGACGCCGTCGCTGAGTTCTCCCGCGACGGTGGGCAGGATCGCTTCCGTCGTAAAACCGGTCTTCCTCTCGCAACCTATTTCAGTGCCTTGAAGCTTCGCTGGATCCTAAACAGTGTGTCGGGCGTCCGCGAGCAGGCGGAAGCAGGCGACGTTATTTTCGGAAACGTCGATACATTCTTGACATGGAAGCTGACAGGCGGTCCGAACGGTGGGGTCCACGTAACGGACGTGACGAACGCGAGTCGCACGCAACTCATGAACCTCGAAACACTGTCGTGGGACAAGGAGATCCTTGACTGTTACGGAATCCCCGAAAAAGTACTCCCCCGCATCTGCTCTAGTAGCGAAACATATGGGCTCGCCCAACTTGATTCGATCAGGGACGTCCCCATCGCCGGAATTCTAGGCGATCAACAGGCGGCGCTGGTCGGGCAGGCATGTTTCAACTCTGGCGAGGCTAAGAACACCTACGGCACTGGCTGTTTTCTCTTGATGAATACCGCCGCAAAGCCGATTCAGTCCAGGCACGGGCTGATCACCACGGTCGCTTATAAGATCGGCGAGTTGCCGGCCCATTACTGTCTCGAAGGCAGCATCGCCATTTCGGGAGCGCTAGTCCAATGGCTGCGCGATAACCTGGGAATCATAGGCCGGAGTTCAGATGTCGAAGCGCTGGCTCGTACTGTCACTGACAACGGCGGGGTCTATTTCGTCCCTGCATTCTCGGGCCTCTACGCTCCCTATTGGAAGGCCACTGCCCGAGGCGTGATCGCCGGTCTCACTCGTTATGTCAATAAGGGCCACTTGGCACGTGCGGTTCTCGAGGCCACCGCGTTTCAGACCCGAGAGGTTGTCGAAGCGATGGAGCGCGATTCGGGAATTCGCTTGGACGCTTTGCGAGTCGACGGAGGCATGGTCGACAACGACCTCCTGATGCAATTTCAGGCAGACATTTTGAATCGTCCCGTCGTCCGGCCGGTGATCAGGGAAACAACCGCGCTCGGCGCATCCTACGCCGCCGGGTTGGCGGTGGGTTTCTTCGAGGATATCAATGAATTGCGCTCCAACTGGAGGATGGATCATCGTTGGGAACCTTGCATGGACGGCCCAGCAAGGGAGAGCACCTATCGGCTGTGGAAGAAGGCGGTGACACGATCATTCGACTGGGTCGATTGAGTTTGAAGATGGCCCGTCGCTTGGACCGATCAGTGGAACGAAAGGATCTTTGAAAATGCATTCACCATTTGTCGGCGAGTTCGTCGGGACCTCGGTTCTAGTTCTCCTGGGCGACGGTGTAGTCGCGAACGTGGTGCTGAAACGTTCCAAGGCCGAGGGGGCCGGATGGATGGTTGTCACCACTGGCTGGTGCTTCGCGGTGCTGGCGGGTATTTTTGCAGCCGTTGCTTGTGGAAGCAGCGATGCTCAGATCAACCCCGCGGTCACCCTCGGGTTTGCAGTGATAACTGGGAACTATTCAAAGGTCGCTCCATTCATCATCGCCCAAATGCTGGGAGCGTTTGTAGGGGCGG